>WNFB01004048.1_pt1 | contig 13002 bp, 11 predicted proteins | sample 5400501 | NCBI WGS metagenome assembly WNFB01 (sample SAMN13153341, study PRJNA577476) | soil metagenome | isolation source: 200 cm saprolite under Douglas fir tree site 2 hole 1 | place: USA:California | collected 2015-04-18
CTCTGGTCACGCCGTAAATTTTTCCTCACTTCGCTCGCTGGCAGCGCCATCGCCAGTGTCAACAAGCTCTTTGGGCAAGCGCATCCGCAACCTGCCCAAGAAAAACAGCCGCCGGTCCGCTATACCGATTACGTGGTTGCCTCACGCGGAACGGCGGCGCAGGGTAAGCGACCGCTTATCATTTCCAGCGCCAACGGTCTGCATGCGCTCGATAAAGGCATGGACATCCTAAAGCGCGGTGGCGACACGCTGGACGCAGTTGTTGCCGCTGTCACCGTCGTCGAGGACGATCCGAACGACGACTCCGTCGGCTACGGCGGACTGCCCAACGAAGAGGGCGAGGTCGAGTTGGATGCCAGCGTGATGCACGGGCCCACACATCGCGCCGGCTCGGTCGCGAGCGTGCGGCGCATCAAGAACGTATCGCGCCTCGCCAAGACGGTCATGGAGAAGACCAACCACGTGATGATTGTTGGTGACGGGGCGCGGCGATTTGCCGTGGCTGAAGGTTTCGAGGAGATGAATCTTCTGACCGAGCACTCGCGCAAGATCTGGCTGGCGTGGAAGGCTTCGACTTCGTTCAATTGGCGGCCGGGAATCGATTCGCCGGAGTGGAAAGAACACATTTCAGCAATCTTCGGCGGCGATGAAAAACAGATCGCCTATGCCGAGCGTGTTATCGCGCATCCGCCGACGGGCACGATTCCGTGTATGGCCGTTGATTCGAACGGCAACATTTCCGCCACGACGACCACTTCCGGCCTCTCGTGGAAAATTCCCGGGCGCGTCGGGGATTCACCGATCATTGGCGCGGGCTGCTGCGTGGACAACGAAGTGGGCGCCGCCGGGTCGACCGGAAAAGGCGAGGAAAACATCAAGATTTCCGGCGGCCACACGATTATCGAAATGATGCGGCAGGGCAAATCGCCGACGGACGCCTGCCTCGAAGCGTTGGGCCGCATCGCCCGCCATTACAAGAACGACAAGAAAAAACTCGGGACGTTTCATATTTATTTCTACGCCATCAACAAGGACGGCGTGCACGGCGCTGCATCGCTCTGGCGCAATGGCTATGAACCAAACAAGCAGGCTTCTTATGCCGTGCACGATGGGACCGAGCCGCGCCTGGTTGCATGCAAGTCGTTTTTCGATGAAGCTGGCGGCGATCAATAGCTGAGGAGGCTACCCTGAAATAGAAACGAGGAATCTTCAGGAACACGATTTCCCAGGCAGACAATTTTTCTATTTTCCTTTTTCAATTTTCTATATTCTGTTTTCATGGACCAGGCCAACATTCTGATCATCGGCGGCGGCGTCATCGGCTGCGCTATCGCCGACGTGGTCTCGAAACGCTGGCAGGACGTTTTTCTTGTCGAGCAGTTTCCCAAGCTCGGCATGGCTACCAGCACGCGCAACAGCGGCGTAATTCATTCCGGCATCTACTATCCGAAGAATTCGCTGAAGGCGCGGCACTGCGTGGAAGGCAATCGCATGATGTACGAGTTTTGCGCCAAGCACAATGTTCCGCATCGCCATACGGGCAAACTTGTGGTTGCCGCCGACGAGCATGAGGAAACGGATCTGGCAGCGTTGAAGAAAAAGGGCGAAGACAATGGCGTTGCGGGACTGAAGATTGTTGGGCCGGCGGAAATTCGGGCGCGCGAGCCACACATTAAGGGTGTGGCGGCCCTGGATGTGCCTTCCACGGGAATCGTCTCCGCGGAAGATTTGGTGCGCGCCTATGCGCGGCTTGCGGCGGATAACGGGGCGCACATTGTCAGCCGCGCGAGAGTGACCGCGCTGGAGCCCAAGCGCGACACTATTTGCGTGAGTTTGCGGATTGGCGACGACGAAGACGCGCAGGACGAAACCATCGAGGCGCGCTGCGTCATCAATGCGGCGGGACTCTATGCGGACGAAGTTGCCGCGATGCTCGGAAATAATTCGTGGAAAATCTATCCGCTGCGCGGGGAATATTGCGAGATTCGCGGACCGAGAACCTGGCTGATCAATGGGTTGGTGTATCCCATGCCGCATCGGCACGGTTTGAGCCTCGGCGTTCACTTCACGAAGACACTTTGGGGAACGGTGCTGGTTGGGCCTACGGCGATTTACGTGGAGGGGAAAGACAATTACGAGCGTGGGCGGTTGGCGGTCGCGGATTTTGCGCGCGGGGCGAAAACGTTGTTGCCTGAAATCGAGGAGAGCGATTTGCAGTTGGGGTATTCGGGCTTGCGGCCGAAGTTGGTGCCACCGGACGCGGCAGACGCGCACGGCGACTTTGTGATCCAGCGCGATCCCACGGTGCCGAACGCGATCCAGTTGGTGGGGATTGAGTCGCCGGGGTTGACGTCGGCACCATCGATTGCCGAGCATGCGGCGCAACTCGCCGCCGAGGTCTTAAGTTAAAAGGAGTTCGCAAGGAGAGGCCGATCATTGAACTATGAAGTAGAAAACTTTCTTTTTCCCAACCCTCAGCAGATGTTTTCTTGGTGTGTTGAGATCGATTTCGTACGTCGGATCGGTGATCACGACGTCGTCGAGTTCTACTGCACCCTGTTTGATCAAACGTTCAGCTTCAGCCCGAGAGGGGGCAGCCTCGAGACGCAATAATGCTCTTGACAGTTTCATCTTGCCCGGCTCGGAACCAATGTAATTGTCTCGAGACAAGTTCTTTATGGGCGCATCCTCAGGCACTTCACGGCCAGAGAATTGGCGCTCCCAGCTCGCCGCAGCCTTGAGCGCAGCCTCTTCGCCGTAGAAATCTCTCGCAACCTCGGTCGCCAGCGATATTTTGACTTGTTTGGGATGAGTCGTACCTGCCTGGACATTTTGTTGCAGGTTCTTGATTACGATTGCCGTTCTATCCGTGAGTAATTCGAGATAGGACCACATCAAGGAGTCTGGGATCGACATGATCTTTCTGAACATTTCGTTGGGGGGCTCGCTGATGCCGACGTAATTGCCGAAGCTCTTGGACATTTTGCGCTGGCCGTCGAGTCCGACGAGAATCGGCATCGTGAGCGCCACTTCCGAGGCTAGGCCGTACTCGCGTTGGATATCGCGGTGCACCAACAGATTGAATTTCTGCTCGGTCGCGCCGATTTCAACATCCGATTGGAGCGCTACGGCGTCGTACGCCGTCAACAGCGGATACAGCAACTCGTGAACGGAGATCGGCTGGTTGTCGTTCAGCCGCGAGCGAAAATCCTCGCGCTCGAGCATGCGCGCCAGCCGATAGTGGCCGCACAGCCGCACCACATCATAGCTCGAGAGCTTGTCGAGCCACTCGCTGTTGTAACGGACTTCGGTTTTCTTTGGATCGAGAAGTTTGTAAACCTGATCGAGGTACGTCTTAGCGTTGGCGTCCACTTCTTCGCGCGCCAGCGGCGGGCGAGTTTGAGATTGTCCCGTCGGGTCGCCGATCATCGCCGAGAAGTCGCCGACCAGGAAAATCGCCGTGTGCCCAAGATCCTGAAAATGTTTCAGCTTGCGAAGGACGACGGTGTGCCCCAGATGAATATCCGGTGCCGTCGGATCCACGCCGAGATACACGCGCAGGGGCTTTCCGGTCTTGTGTGATTTTTCGAGCTTGGCGGTTAGTTCCGCTTCGGGAACGATTTCCGCGACGCCTTTTCTGATGTAGGCGAGTTGCTCTTCGACGGGTTTGAATTTGTGGCCGGTCATCCCGGGTGTTCTTTTCGCGCCTTGCGTCATGTCTTGTAATTTATTGTACGCTGAGATCCTTCGGCCCCGATCAGAATCGGGCCCTCAGAATGACAAAGTTCACTTTGGCCTAGCGCGTCAGGAGCACGCGGCGGCCTTCGATTTTGTATTTTCCCTCCAGCACGATTTTCACCGCCTGGGAATAAATTCGGTGTTCTTCCTTTAAGATTCTTTCGGAAAGAGTAGTTTCCGTATCTTCGTCGAACACGGGAACCGTGGCCTGCAAGATAATCGGGCCGGCATCGAGATTTTCGTCGACGAAATGAACGGTGCAGCCGGCGAATTTCACGCCGTATTCGAGCGCCTGGCGCTGCGATTCGAGACCGGGGAACGACGGGAGCAGCGAAGGATGAATATTGAGAACGCGGTTCGGAAATTTTGCGACAAAATACGGAGACAGCAGGCGCATGAAGCCGGCGAGACAAATCAGATTGACTTTATTTTCGTCGAGTACGGCGGCGACCTGCCGGTCGTACACTTCGCGCTCGAGACCCTTCGAAGGGATCACGCGCGTCTTGATTTCGCGCGATTCGGCGCGCTGGATGCCGGGTGCGCCTTCGCGATTGCTGATGACGATGGCGATCTCCGCGTCCGGAATTCTTCCCGCCGCGACGCTTTCCGCGAGGGCTTCGAAATTCGAACCGCGGCCGCTTAAGAGCACGCCAATACGCTTGTCCATAAACGGAAAACGTTAGCATAAGCGGCCGAATCGACAAAACGAATGGACGGAGGTTCAAAGTTAAAGGTTGAAAGTTGAAAGTTCAAAGAGAAGAGCACAGCCAAGGATGACTGTGCCACACACAAAAACAGCCGATAAGTGTGAATTGCCTGACGCGCTGCCATTCAGGTGTCAGTTCGCGCTAGAATGCCGGATTCGCGGATCGCTAAATCACTGGGGGGAAGCACAAATCATGAATCATCGTCAAGACAGACTTCGCAGGCGTTCGTTGAGTTCCATTGTGGTTGCATTTTTGATTTTTGCCTTCGGTGCAATGCCAGCTTTCGCGCAACAACGCCTACCCCGCGATCCGGCGGAGCCGGCGCGGGGAAAGCCACTGCCGAAGCTTTTGGCGCGGCCGGCGGGAGGCGTTGCGCGGCAGGCGGTGGACGGAAACTCGATGCGCGCGCTGATCGGGCGGCTGGTGGCGTGCGGGACGCGGCTGACGCTCTCTTCGTGGACGGACGCGAAGCGGGGAATTGGATGCGGGCGCGATGCCATCGTGGCGCGATTGAAGGAGATCGCGAAAGATTCGAATGGGAAATTGCAGGTGGTTATCGACAAATTCGAATCGACTTCGGAGCGGACTTCGGGAAAACCGATTCCGCTGGAAAATGTTTACGCGATCCTTCCGGGCTCTGATCCGAAGCTGGCGAAAACCATCTTCATCGTTTCGGGGCATTTTGATTCGCGGCCATCGAACGTGATGGATCCGCAGGCGGATGCTCCGGGGGCGGATGACGATGCGTCGGGAGTGGCGGTGAGCGTGGAGTGCGCGCGGCTGCTGAGCAAGGCGGGGGCGAAGGGGCGCGGAACGTATCGCGCGACGATACTTTTTGCGGCGGTTTCCGGCGAAGAGCAGGGTTTGCTTGGCGGCACGCATCTTCTGGAGTGGGTGAAGCAGCAAGGTTACACGGTGGGTGGGATGCTCGATGACGACATCGTAGGCGCCGATCCCGCTGCGGGTGCACCGCATCGCGTGCGGCTCTTTTCCGGAAATGGCGAAATCGACGATGCCGATTCGCCCTCGCGGGAATTGGCGCGGGCGGTGGAGGAGATTGATGGGCGCGGGGCGATTCGAATGATTTTCCGGGTGGATCGTTTTGGGCGCGGCGGGGATCACTATCCGTTTTACAAGGCGGGGCTGCCGGCGGTGCGATTCACCGAGCCGCTGGAAGATTACAATCACCAGCATCAAACGCCGCGCACGGAGAACGGGGTCGAATACGGAGACTTTGAAAAATACCTGAACTTTACGTTCCTGGACGACGTGGCGCGAGACAATGCCGAAGCGCTGCGGCAACTGGCGCTGGCTCCGGCTCCGCCGACGGGAGCGAAACTCACGGGCGCGGTGACGCCGGACGCCAAAGTGTCCTGGTCGGCTGAGGATGATCCCGAGCGCGCGGGATTCGAGATTTTGTGGCGAGAAACTAGCGATCCACGCTGGCAGGTTTATGATTTTGCGGCTTCACCAGGCGAAACGGTCTTGAAAGGCGTTTCCACGGACAATCATTTTTTTGCCGTGCGCGCCGTGGGCAAGAATGGGTCGCGATCGATTGCCGTTCCGACGGAAATCGAAAGACGGCCGCCGCCACTGCCGACACCCAGCAAACAGTGAACCCAGTGGGCGCAGCGGTGCTGCTGCGCCCCTACAATGCAAAATGAGCAACCGGGACTTCTGGGTCAGTGCTGCGGCGCGGCGACGGGCTGGGCAAAGGTGATGAAGTGGCCGCCGGGATCCTGGACGCCGAATTCGCGCATGCCGTAAAAGGCGGTGCGGACAGGCATTACAATTTTCACGTCTTTCATGGCCGCGAGGACGGCGTCTAGGTTGTCGACCTCCATGTAGAGATAGGTGGGGCCTTTGCGGGCGGTCTCCGCAACTTCTTTCGGCGCGTCTTTTTCCACGCTCGAGTAGGTCTGGTACATCACTTCGGCGGTTCCTTTCTGAAAAGCGACAAAACCGAGTTTGTTGCCGTCGGGGACTTCGATGGATTTCGCGAAGCCGAGGCGATCGACCCAGAGGGGGACGATGGGTTCGATCTCCTCGACGAGCAGGACCGGGGTGATGCGTTTGACGTTCATGGATTTGATCTCCTGAGATGAATTGGCGCGAAGGGACAAGAAAACCAGAGTGGCGAAGGCGAGAGCAAGAATGCGCATGGGGTATTTTCTCCTTGCAGGCGGCGGTAGTCTTATTTAGACTAGTCAAGGATATAAGAGGCGGAAAACGAAGTCAAGGAGAATTCTGATGGCGCGAGCGAAACGGCAACTCGGGGACCTGATTTCCATCGGACCGGCCATGCTGAGGGATTTCGAGCTGCTGGGGATTCGCAGCGTGGCGCAACTGGCGCGGCAGAATCCGCGGAGGATGTATGAAAAACTGGGCCGCGTGCCGGGGCACCATCAGGACATTTGCGTGCTGGATGTGTTTTGCGCGGCGGTGGCGCAGGCGAGGAATCCGCGGCTGCCGGGGGAACAATGCCAGTGGTGGTGGTGGAGCAAGAAGCGCAAAGCGGGAGAGAAATGAAGAAAGTGGACAACGCAGAGACGCCCCGACCCGGTCGGGGCAGGCTCCGCAGGCAGAGAATCGCCGAGAATCCGAGGAGGCGCGCAGGGCGGGCGAGGAGAGTGGCGCTGACGACGCCCGATTTGGTGCTGCTTAGCTTGCTGGCGGAGAGGCCGATGCATGGTTATGAGGCCAACCTGGAGCTGGAGAGACGCGAGATACGGGATTGGGCGGGGATATCCCGGCCACAGGTTTACTACTCGCTGGAAAAACTCGCTCGCGCGGGGCTGATCCGGTCTCTGGAAACAGATGTGCCGGCCGCCGGACCGGAGCGCAGCACTTTTGAGACGACGGCCAAGGGCAGCGCGGCACTCGCGGCGGCTCTGGAACGCGAAGAGTGGAGCACGCAAAGGGAGCGGCCGGCGTTCCTGACCTGGATTGCGCTTTCGTGGCAGGCGCGGCCGGGCGTTTTTCAGAACCAGATGGAGCGACGGCGGGCTTTTCTGGAAAAGGAGCTCTCGCGGGAGAAGGAAACTCTGCGGTCCATTCTCAAAGAGGTTGGCCATCCGTATCACGAGGCCGTGTGGATGGTCAGTTTGATGATCGAGCAGTTCAAGGTGGAGCTGCGATGGTTGCGCAAACTCGAACGCGAATTGCCCCTTCGCGCTCGGGCGCAGCACCCAAGCTATGCGGCGGGCGATTCGAAACCGCGGCGATTGCAAAATTAGCTTGTTCGATTGGACATGTTTCGAGCTCGCAAGCTGGTTTCGCGCAGGGCAAGAGGCTACTCTAGATAGAAGCCCAAAGTGCCCTCACATCTGAACTGGAGGTTTCATGCTTTCTCGTCTTTTGCGGTATAGCATCACAGGCGTCTTGATGGCCGGACTGCTTTCTTGCACTGCTTTTCCTCAAGGCAACAGCCAGGGCCACGGCAAAGGGAAGGGTCATAACAAACACGATCAAGGGGAGGATGAGGGCCAAAGCGTGAAATTTGGTTTCGGCGTGCATGAACGCGAAGTAATCACGCACTATTATTCGAATCGCGGATCAAACCTGCCGCCGGGCCTCGCCAAACGTGGAGGAAATCTGCCCCCGGGGCTGGAGAAGCAACTGGAGCGGAACGGAACGCTGCCGCCAGGACTGCAGAAGCGCGTTGAGCCGTGTCCCGTGGAACTGGAGCGCCAATTGCCGCCGCTTCCCGCGGAATACCGCCGCGGCGTGATTGGTGCGCACATCGTTATCTTCAATCGAAATACGAATGTGATTGTCGATGTTCTGAAGGATGTGGCGCACTAGGAACTGCGAGCTGACGGGATCGCCTCCAAAGAATCGGGTGTGCTTTTATGCGAGGTTGAGAGAGCCGGAGAAGGTGACGCGGGCTTTGCCGGGTTCGCTGCGCTCGATGCGGCCGATGCGGAAGAATTTTTCGCGGCGCTTCTTCAGGCCGGCTTCAACAGAACGGACATTTTTCGGCGGCACGATGAGAATCATGCCGACGCCCATGTTGAAGGACTGAAGCAACTCGTCAGTTTCAATTTTGCCGAGCTTAGCGAGATACCTGAAGATCGGCGGCACGGGCCAAGAAGCCAGATCAATTTCCGCTTTCAAGCCGCTGGGAAGAACGCGCGGAAGGTTGCCAGGGATGCCGCCGCCAGTGATGTGCGCGAGGGCGGAAACCCAGCCGCGCGCGACGATGTCTTTCAGCGCGGGCGCGTAACACAGATGAGGCGTCAGCAACTCGGCGCCGATTTTATTTCCGACTTCGGCAACGTAGGTATCCGGCTTAAGTTTAGCGGCTTCGAAAATCAGTTTGCGCGCGAGCGAATAGCCGTTGGTGTGCAGGCCGGCAGAGGGCAGCGCAATGAGAGTGTCTCCGGGCTGGACGTTTTTGCCAGTGAGGAGTTTCTTGCGTTCGACGGCGCCGACGATAAAGCCGGCGAGATCGTATTCGCCCGGCGGATAAAACCCGGGCATCTCCGCAGTTTCGCCGCCGATTAGGGCGCAGCCGGCTTTGCGGCAGGAGCGGCTCATGCCTTCGACGAGCTGCTCGACGACCTGCGGATCGAGCTTGCCCATCGCGAGATAGTCGAGGAAAAAAAGCGGCTCCGCGCCCTGGACGAGAATGTCGTTGATGCAGTGATTGACGAGGTCGCCGCCGACCGTGGAGTGCACGCCCATGGCCATGGCGACTTTGAGCTTCGTGCCTACGCCGTCCGCGCTGGAGACGAGCACTGGCTCTTTCCATTTCTTGCGGTCGAGCGCGAAGAGCGCGCCGAAACCGCCGATGCCGCCGAGCACGCCGGGAGTGAACGTGCGGCCGGCACGGTGCCGGATTCTCTGCTTCACGTCATCCGCGATCGCGATATTCACTCCGGCATCGGCATATTTCATGAGAGCCCGTTCGCTTATGTTTCCGGTCTTCTTCTGATCGGGGCGCACCCGCCGCGCCGGCGCCGGTCACTGACAGGAATTCATTGGAACGCCGTGGAGGATCGCGGCGGCTATTGCCAACAACGTCTGTTCGACAAAATTAAAACGTACGGAAAATGCGGTTCCAGCGAACGATTCTGGGATGCAGGAGGGCATTCGCGTAAGCGAAAAACCGCTCGCGAATTTGTCCCGGCTCCCAAGCCTCCGGCGAAACATTCAGCGACATGTAAATAATAACGGGCGTTCCGATGATGTCCTTTCGCGGGACGCAGCCCCAGAAGCGGCTGTCGTAGGAATTTCCGCGATTGTCTCCCATCACGAAATAACAATCCGCGGGGACCTTGTACGGCGTGTGTAGCTCGTAGGGCTCGCTCGTGCCATTGGTGTATTTTTCGGCGAGCTTCTGGCCGTTGACCCAGACGGCGCCATCGTGAATGTCGATGGCGTCACCGGGCAGACCGATGACGCGCTTCACATAGTCTGGCGTGTCCGGCGCAAAGGGCGGCTTGAAGATGACCACTTGCTGGCGCTTGGGAGTGCGCCAGAGCGGCACGTGCCAATTGGTGAAGGGCACACCCGCGTCGTAGCCGATGCGGCTCATGATGAGGTGATCGCCGATGAGCAGCGTGTTTTCCATCGAGCCGGAGGGAATGACGCGCGCCTGGCCGATGGTGCCGTTGATGAGCAAAAAGGCGAGGCCGACCCAGAACCAGGCAATGATCTCGCGCTGAATCTTGGCTTTCACCGGCACGTTCGCTTCTTCTTGTTTTTTCTTTTTTTCAGCTTTCACGTTCCACCACCACCGGCCGCTCTGTGGGCGCGGGTTCAATGCCGTTGCCATGAGTAGGTTCGCCGGATTTGCTGTTGGGAGCGCTTTCGCGCACCTCGAGCTGCACCAGATCCGTTGGGTAGAAACCTGTATAACAAGACGTGCAGAACTTGCCTTCGGTATCGCTGAGCGCGCGGCGCAGCGCCGGGAGAGAAACGTAGCCCAGCGAATCCGCGCCAAGGAACTTGCAAATTTCTTTGGGCGTGTTCGAGGAGGCGATCAATTCTTCGCGCGTGGGCGTGTCCACGCCGTAGTAACAGGGGGAAATCGTCGGCGGGCAACTGATGCGCACATGAACTTCTTTTGCGCCAGCTTCGCGGACCATGCGAACGATCTTGCGGCTGGTGGTGCCGCGCACGATGGAATCATCGACGAGGATCACGCGCTGGCCTTCGATCAAACCGCGGATGGGATTGAGCTTGAGCTTTACGCCGAAATTACGGATGGCCTGCGACGGCTCGATGAAGGTGCGTCCGATGTAGTGATTGCGGATCAGTCCCATGCGGAAGGGGATTCTTGATTCGAGCGCGTAGCCCACCGCGGCAGGCACTCCGGAATCGGGCACGGGGACGACGATGTCCGCATCGACGGGATGCTCCTGCGCGAGGAGGCGTCCGAGCATCTCACGGCTTTCGTTTACGGAGCGGCCAAAAATGATGCTGTCCGGGCGGGAGAAATAGACGTGCTCGAAAATGCACTGCTGGAGCTGCTTTTGAGGTGCGAAGTGGATGGACTCGATGCCGGATTTGGAGATGCGCACCATTTCGCCGGGCTCGATTTCGCGGATGTAATGCGCGTTAAGCAGATCGAAGGCGCAGGTTTCTGAGGCCACAAGCCAGGAAACGAAGCCGCCGGGCGTGGTCAATTTTCCAAGCACCAGCGGACGGAAGCCGCGAGGGTCGCGGACGGCGTAGAGTTCGTCCTGTGTGAGTACGAGAAGGGAATAGGCGCCTTCAACTTGATTGAGGGCGTCGCCGATCGCGCCGGAAAGATTGCGCGCCTGCGAGCGGGCGATAAGATGGACGATGACTTCGGTGTCGCTATTCGTTTGAAAAATTGAGCCGCGATGCTCGAGCTTGCGGCGCCACTCGGTGGCGTTCGTGAGATTGCCGTTGTGGCCGAGGGCGACCTTGCCCTTGTTGCAGTCGATCATGATGGGCTGAGCGTTGAGCAGGGCTTTGTCGCCCGCGGTAGAGTAGCGCGTGTGGCCGATGGCGAGGCTGCCCGGGAGTTGTGCGAGCACGCTTGGCTGGAAAATTTCTTCGACTTCGCCCATCGCGCGATGGACGTACAACTCTTTGCCGTCGCTGGAAACGATGCCGGCGGATTCCTGGCCGCGATGCTGCAGGGCGTAGAGACCGAGATAGGTCAGCTGCGCCGCGTCCTTGAGTCCGGAGACGCCAAAAATGCCGCACATGAGACTTTAGTCCGCCGCGTCCTGGTTGACCACGAGGTTCATCCTGCGCGGTATGGCGCCGTAGTAGGTCCGTCGTACCTCTTCGGAGGCGAGACGCACCACGCCGTCCCGCAGCGTCACCTCTAATTTAGCGAATCTTTCGCCCACGGTCCCAACGACATAGACGGGGACCCCGTGCCGCCGGGCGAGCTCGAGGACCCCTTCGCGTTTCCGTGGAGTCGCGGACACCAGAACCCGTCCGTGATCCTCGCCGAAAAGGACCCCGTCCGCGGGAAGCGGGCCTTGGACCTCGCGAAGGTCGATCTTGGCGCCGAATGGCGCGTCGGCGTACGCGTCTCCGATGCCCGCCTCCGTCAGGGCGACCGCGAGGCCGCCGTCACTCAGGTCGTGCGCACTGGCGAGGAGGGAGTGGGTCGCGGCGTCGACCAGGAGGTCCAGCAGCCGGCGTTCCGCCGGCAAATCCACGGGCGGGGGATCGCCGCTCACGCTGTCCAACACATGGGCCCAGTAGGCCGACCCCCCTAAATGGCCCCGGGTCTCTCCCAGCAGCACCACGACGTCACCCGGGGACCGGAAGTGCGCGCCGACCGCAAGCGAAGCATCCTCCAGCAGGCCCACCATACCGATCACCGGTGTGGGAGCGACGGCGCCAGTGGGGCTTTCGTTGTAGAAGGACACGTTTCCGCCGGTGACCGGCGTGTCGAGCACGCGACACGCTTCGGCGATGCCGCGGCACGCTTCCCGGAATTGGTAGAAGACCGCAGGTCGCTCGGGGTTGCCGAAATTGAGGCAGTTGGTGATCCCGATCGGCCGCGCTCCGGTGCAGGCGACGTTGCGGGCAGCCTCCGCCACGGCCGCCTTGCCGCCCTCGAATGGATTCAACAGCACGTAGCGCGAGTTGCAGTCCGTGGAGAGGGCAACCGCGAACTGGGTATCGGGAATCCGCACTACGGCGGCGTCGCCCCCCGGGCCGATGGTGGTGGAGGCCTGAACCGTGGAATCGTACTGCTCATACACCCACTGCTTGCTCGCGATGGCCGGAGCGTCGCAAAGCATGAGCCACGCCTCAGCCGGATCCGGTGAGCCGTGTCCTGGGCGCATGCTTCGCAGCCGGGCCGTTCCGGGGTCCTCGACGGCCTCCGGCTGGTAGACCGGACAGTCCTCCACCAGCTGCCGGCCGGGAATTTCCGCCACCACCCGGGAGCCGTATCGCACGCGATACAGGCCATCGTCCGTCACCCGTCCGATGGGCGTAGCGCTAAGCTCCCATCTGGATGCGATCGCCCGGACCTGTTCCACTCGGTCGGCCCGGGCCACGACCAGCATGCGCTCCTGTGATTCCGACAGGAGAATCTCATAGGGCGTCATGCCGG
>WNFB01004049.1_pt1 | contig 13000 bp, 13 predicted proteins | sample 5400501 | NCBI WGS metagenome assembly WNFB01 (sample SAMN13153341, study PRJNA577476) | soil metagenome | isolation source: 200 cm saprolite under Douglas fir tree site 2 hole 1 | place: USA:California | collected 2015-04-18
TGAGGTAGCGCCTGACATCATCTACTAGCCGCGCTCGATTGAATAAGAGAGGCAGCAAGGCAAAGTTGAGGTACTCGCCCTTAAGAACGTGACACTCTTTACAGCTGGCAACGGTGTTCTCGGGAACTTCCTCCCCGCCCTTTGCGAGCGGCACAATATGGTCCTTTACCTTTGAATCGATTCTGCCCCCGAAAGGAGAGAGCCGCCTGCCGCAGTAAGCGCAAAGATTGGCGAGGAGAAAAGAACGGGCGCAGAAAGATATGATTTCTCCCATTCGAGTCCGTGCTTACGAACAGCCACTCACAGCGCCGCAGTTCAGGCATTTATAGCAGGCCCCACTGCGGATCATGATCGCGCCGCAATCCGGACAGGGTGGAGCATCCTGTTGGTAGAGGCTGGTGATGCTGCTGATGGTTGTTACGGGCGCTCCTCCCCGGGGCCCCTGGGAGACAATCTGCAAAGTTTTCTTGCCGACAGCATCTTCATCCTGTCCACTCTTGACTATCCCAACTTCCCTTTGCGCCTCTCCATCCAAAAATTTGCTCGCCAGCCAGCGAAAGATATAGTCCATGATCGACTTCGCCATGGGGATATCCGGATTTTTGGTGAAGCCCGAAGGTTCAAAGCGAGTATGACTGAACTTATCCACCAATACTCTTAGAGGCACACCATACTGGAGCGCCATGGATATGGCGAGGGCAAAAGAGTCCATCAATCCGGAAATCGTCGAACCCTCCTTGGACATAGTAATGAAGATCTCGCCAGGCTGGCCATCTTCGTACATCCCAACAGTGATGTAGCCTTCATGACCAGCGATATCGAACTTATGGGTGATCGACCTTCTTTCATCAGGGAGTTTCCGCCTGAAGGGAGAAGACTCTTGCGTCTTGGCTTTTTGTCCCTTGCCCTCGTCCTTCGAGGTGTTCAGGGGCTGGGTCCGCTTCGAGCCATCCCGATAGATCGCCACAGCCTTGAGTCCCAGCTTCCAGGCCTCAATGTAAGCCTGCACGATCTCCTCCACAGTCACATCGCTGGGCATGTTGATGGTCTTAGAGATCGCGCCGGAGATAAAGGGTTGAACCGCTCCCATCATCTTAAGGTGACCCAGGTAATGAATCGAACGGGTCCCGTTGGCGGGCTTGAAGGCACAGTCGAAAACCGGAAGATCTTCGTCCTTGAGGTGAGGCGCACCCTCGATGGTCTCGTGCTCGTCGATATATTCCACGATGTCTTGGATCTGCTTCGAGTCATAACCGAGCCTCTTCAAGGCGCGCGGGACCGTATGATTGATAATCTTTAAGAGGCCGCCACCAACCAGTTTCTTATACTTCACCAGAGCTATATCCGGTTCGACGCCGGTGGTATCGCAATCCATCATGAAGGCGATCGTCCCGGTGGGCGCCAAAACCGATATCTGGGAGTTCTTGATCCCCCGCTTGTCCGCCTCCTCGCAGGTAAGATCCCAGACCTCCCTGGCGGCGGTCAGGAGATCCAGGGGGACATGGGTGGAGGAAATTTTATAGGCATGGGATCGGTGTTTGTTCAGCACCCGAAGCATCGGCTGACGGTTCACTGCGAATCCCGCAAAGGATCCCGTCGCCTCGACGATGCGAGTCGATTGCAGATACCCTTCGCCCGACATAAGGGCCGTCACTGCAGCCGCGTACCCTCTGCCGGCGTCCGAATCGTACGGAAGGCCCAAAGACATGAGCAGAGCTCCAAGATTGGCGTAGCCCAAACCCAGCTCGCGGAAGGCATGGGCATTGGCCGCTATTTCCGGTGTGGGATAGGAAGCGTTGTCCACCAGGATGTCCTGGGCCAGAACCACAATATCCACGGTGCGACGAAACGCCTCGACATCGAAACCCCCATCTTCGCGCATAAACTTGAGCAGGTTTAACGAAGCCAAGTTGCAGGCCGAGTTATCCAAGTGCATGTACTCGGAGCAGGGGTTCGAGGCGTTGATGCGCCCCGTGCTCGAACAGGTGTGCCAATCGTTGATCGTCGTGTCGAATTGCATACCCGGGTCGCCGCAAAAATAGGTACCCTCAGCAATCATCCGGAGCATGTCCCGCGCCTTATAGCTCTCACAGATCTCGCCTGTGGTGACATAGCGCGTCTTCCAATCCCGGTCTTCAAGCACCGCCTGCATAAATTCGTCGGAGACTCGAACCGAGTTGTTGGCATTCTGAAAAAAGACGCTCCCGTAGGCGGGCCCGTCCAGACTGGAGTCATATCCAGCATCGATGAGCGCCCAGGCCTTCTTCTCTTCCTCAACCTTACATTTGATGAACTCGACGATGTCCGGGTGATCCACATTGAGAACCACCATCTTCGCAGCGCGGCGAGTCTTCCCTCCCGATTTGATCACTCCGGCTGAAGCATCCGCGGCTTTCATAAAAGATACCGGACCGGAGGCAGTGCCACCGCCCGCTAATTGCTCTTTTGCGGAACGGATCCGAGAGAGATTCACGCCGGAACCGGAGCCCCCCTTAAAGATAATCCCCTCTTTGCGATACCAGTCGAGAATGGACTCCATCGTATCTTCCACTGACAGAATGAAGCAGGCTGAACATTGCGGTTTTTCTTCAATGCCGCAGTTGAACCATACGGGACTATTAAAACAGGCTCTTTGATAAAGCAGGATATGGGTCAACTCATCAGCGAAGATCTGGGCATCCTCCTCCGCAGCAAAATAACCATCGACCCTGCCCCACCGAGCGATAGTGCTGACCACGCGACTAATCAGTTGACGCACGCTGTGCTCTCTCTGGGAACTCCCCAAAGGACCACGAAAATATTTGGAAACGACGACATTAGTCGCCATCTGAGACCACGACCTCGGAATCTCCACGTTGGGCTGCTCAAAGACCACTTTTCCTTTTTCGTTGGCAATGGTTGCCGTACGGATCTCCCACTCAATTCCATCGTACGGGCTTACGCCCGCACGGGTAAAGTAACGTTCCAGGCTAAGCCCACGCTTGGTAGCGGAGCCTGTCTGGGCAACCCTTTCTTCTTCGCTTTTCATCGACGCCGTCGTGGCCATCTCCCCTTCTCCTTTCTCATTTCCCCTCAACCGAAAAGCAGTCTCAAAAGTAAAACAGCATCACATACCCCAGAGTGCGTGAACTTGTAATTTTTAGACTCCCTCATGGGGCACTCAGTTATTGCAGGAAAATCCTTGCCTGTCTGCTCCGTAGAGGAATACTCCTTCATTTTGTGGCAGTTAGATTATGAACCACCACATATTGTGTTGTCAAGAAAATTTTTTCTTTTTTCTGTGGATATCTTTTCAGTATAGAAAAAATTACGAAAACCATAGGTTACATGCGCCTTACAGTTGATCCTGAAAACTATCAACAGCTTTTCAACAGGATTGAAAACGCGATTTTATAGCTATCTTTGATCTTTTCATCTGCTCTGGCGTATGATAAGTGAGAAACATGCCCAAGAAAGAGCCGGAATTGGAGCGGGTGGGTGATATCCTGGAGCACTCCCTTAAACGGCTGGATCCCTCTGGTAGACTAAGGGAGTACGGGGTATGGCCCATTTGGAATGAAATCGTCGGTCCCACCATCGCCCGCAATGCCCAGCCTGAGAAGGTTCGCAATGGCACCCTATTCGTGAAAGTGACAAGCCCAGTCTGGATGCAGCAGCTTCAATACGTCAAGGAAATGATAGCAGAGAAACTGAATGGAAGCCTGGGAAGTGAGGTAGTGAAGAATATCTTTTTCTTCGTCGGCAAATTAGAGTCCGTGCCTGCATCGGCGACTGAAGATCCCGCCTCAACAGAAGCCCCATCCCGGGTCAAAACCCAGCTCCAAGATGAGCAACTGCAGCCCATCAAGGATCCAGAAACTCGCCGCGCCCTGAAAAGGCTCTTCGCCGCTTACTCTCGAAAGGGAAAGAAATAGCGATCTTTCATTTCCCAAGTATATCTTTCACTTCTGGGGTGTAAGTTCCATCTCGGGCGTAGATAACTAGAGGGGGCATGACCATGAGCTCGCTTCTTCCACTTTTGATCCCTTCTACCAGTACCAACGTTGCTTCGCTCCCCTTAAAGGAGTGGACCCACCTCATCCGTTTCGGCTCCACCCCTGTCTCGCGCATGACTTGAAGAAGATCGAGTGCTCGCTTAGCTGGATAAACCACAGCCATTTTTCCTCTCTGCCTCAGCAAATATGAACCCGCCCGGAGAAAATCTCTTAGAGATCCGTGAATCTCATGGCGGGCAACACGCTTTTCTAGGTCGGGGTTGATTCGCCCGCTCCCCGGACCGCGGTACGGCGGATTGCACACAGCAGCATCAAAGCTTTGGGGAGAAAAAGTCTTCCCGACCGTACAGACGTCTCCTTGCACAATATGCACTCTTCCTTCCAGTTGATTCAGCTTCACACTTCTTAGCGCCCGCTCCACCATCTCCTCCTGTAGCTCAAGACCGCTAACGCGCACCGAGGGGTACATGGAAGCAAGGATAAGCGGGATGATGCCATTTCCTGTACCCAGATCGACGATCTTTTCACTGCCATGGACCTTGAGAAAATGAGCCAGCAGCAGCGCGTCGACCGAGAAGCGATAGCCTCTTGTTCTTTGAAGAATTTTTAGCCTACCCTGAAAAAGCGTGTCCAGCGTTTCCTCACGCTGGGTTGCCAATCGTTTCATCTCTCGCTTGCAAAATTCTACGGTTTTCTATATTAGCGTGGTGCTAGTGAAATGTTTCGAACCACACAGCCAATGGTTTCGCTGCTGACGCACATCGGTAGATTCACCCTCCGCCAGCTGTCCGAGATGGGGAGGATGCTGCTCTTTCTTCTTTCCGCAATTATGCTGGCGTTCCGTCCACCAGCCAAGATCGGCCTCATTATCCACCATATCAAGACTATCGGTGTGGATTCACTCTCAGTGGTGCTGCTCTCTGGGTTTTTTACCGGAATGGTGATGGGTTTCCAAGGATATTATAGCCTGAGGAAGTTCAAAGCCGAAAGCTGGCTCGGCTCCGCTGCGGCCCTCGGTCTCTTGCGCGAGCTTGGACCGGTCCTTTCAGCCTTCATGGTGACGGGGAGAACGGGTTCCGCCATGGCAGCAGAACTCGGCACCATGAGGGATACGGAACAAATTGACGCACTCTATTCCATGGCCATAAATCCCATCAAGTATTTGGTCTCCCCTCGCATCATGGCAAGCTTAATTGCGATGCCGCTCCTTACCGCGATCTTCGACGTGGTGGGGATTTACGGTGCCTACCTGATCGGAGTGGGGCTCCTTGGGGTCAGCTCCGGGAGTTACTTTTCCGGCATGGAAAGCAGCGTGGTGTTTAACGATGTGTACAGCGGGTTTATGAAGTCGCTGAGCTTTGGCCTGATCATCACTTGGGTCTGCTGTTACAAAGGGTTCCACGCCCCGCCCATGGCCACAGGGGTAAGCCAGGCAACCACCGAGTCAGTGGTCCTTTCTTTTGTGTTGATCCTTGTCTGGGACTATTTCCTGACCGCGATTATGCTGTGATCAAGTGATACGAGTCGTTGATTTATATAAGAGCTTTGGCGGTCAACAGGTGCTCAAGGGAGTTAACTTGGAATTTACAACAGGGAAGATCACCACGATCGTAGGAACGAGCGGCTGCGGCAAGACCGTTCTCCTCAAGCATTTAAACGCCCTTCTCCTTCCCGACCGAGGTGAAGTCCTCGTGGATAACGTCGACATCACCAAGCAAGGGCAGAAAGAACTGTACAAAATGCGCGGCCGGTTCGGCGTCCTCTTCCAGGGAGCCGCGCTGCTCGATTCCATGACTATCGCCGACAATGCTGCCTTTCCGTTGAGAGAAAAAACCGAGATGAGCGAATCTCAGATTCGTAAAAAGGTGGAAGAACGCTTGGACCAGGTGGGGCTTGGGGGCATGGGGTACAAATACCCGGCGGAACTGAGCGGCGGCATGAAAAAGCGCGCAGGGCTGGCCCGGGCACTGATCATGGATCCTGAGATTGTTCTCTTCGACGAACCCACGACCGGTCTCGACCCGGTATTGGCGACCGGCATACACCACCTCATTGCCAGGACGCAGGAGGCCTTCGGTTTTACGGGCGTCGTCGTGAGCCACACCATACCCCAAGTCTTTGAAATCTCGGATCACGTGGCTATACTGGCCAACGGCGTCATCGAGGAGGCCAAGCCCACGAAGGAATTTCAGGCCTCGCAAAATCCGGTGGTGCAGCAATTTATCCACGGAGAAATTGAGGGGCCTATCCAAGTCTTATAGGAGTCTCTTGAAGTGAATCAATCGCGAACGGAACTTGTAGTAGGTGTCTTTGTTCTTGTAGGGATTATCTGCCTCGGCTACCTTGCCATTCGCCTCGGAAAGCTCGAGCTGCTGGGCAACAACGGGTATATTGTTTATGCTGATTTTGCCTCGGTCGCCGGACTTAAAATAGGGGACCCGGTCGAGATCGCCGGAGTCAAAGTCGGGAAAGTGGAGACGATGTCCCTGGACAATGATCGAGCCCGCTTGGGCATCCGGCTCGAGCCCCAGGTCAAGCTGCAAGAAGACGTGATCGCATCGGTTAGGGCCCGAGGACTCATCGGCGACAAATTCGTCACGATCACGCCAGGGGCCTCGGAGAAGGCGCTCGGTCCGGGGGGCAAGATAAGGGAAACCGAGTCGCCTCCGGATATTTCGGACGTGATCGGAAAATACATAGGAGGAGATTTGACGTCGAAAAGCGAAAAGAAATGATGAAAAAATATCAACCAACATTCGTCACCTTACTCCTGTTGTGCTTTTCTGTTCTGGCCCCTTCCCGCTCAAACGCCGGGGCGCCTACGGAACAGATCCGAGCCAGTGTGGACAAGGTCCTAGTTATTCTTAAGAATCCGCAACTGAAGTCGGCCAGCAGAACTCAAGAGCGCCGCGACCAGCTGAGGCAGGTGATCTCCTCCCGGTTTGACTTCGCAGAAATGGCCAGACGCTCGCTGGGAAGCCAGTGGCGGCGGCTAACCCCAAAGGACCAGGAGGAGTTCGTGTGGCTCTACAGCGATTTATTGGAGCGTGCCTATGTTGGCAGGATTGAAGCGTATGACGATGAAAAATTTGTCTATTCAAGAGAAAAACTCGACGGCGAATTTGCCGAGGTCAACAGCAGAATTGTGACCCAAAGAGGCGACGAATATTCTCTTAACTACAAGCTCCACTTTGTCAACGGGGATTGGAAGGTCTACGATGTGGTGATTGAAAACATCAGTCTGGTCAACAACTATCGCTCCCAGTTTAATCGCATCCTCTCCAACTCATCCTACGAAGAGCTCATTCGTAGAATGAAAGAGAAGCAGGTAGACGCATCAGGAGAAAAATAAGGGAAAAAACTTTCCGGGAGCATTAAATCCCTACCCCTATTTTGACAGGCGGGACACCCCACACCGACTTTCGTGCAGCCCTTGGCAACTCGGCTCCTCCGTGAGGGCTGAACTATGCCCTCGAACCACTTCGACCTAATCATCATCGGCGGCGGTATTATCGGTCTGGCCACCGGGCTGGAGTTGACTGAAAAATATCCCCAGGTCAAACTCCTTGTATTGGAAAAAGAGAGCCGCATAGCGAGTCACCAGACCGGCCACAACAGCGGGGTCATCCACGGGGGGATCTATTACAAGCCAGGGTCACTGAAAGCCGAAACCTGTGTGGCCGGACGCAGGGCCCTGCTCGATTTCTGCGATAAGAACGCAATTTCCTATGAGCTGTGCGGCAAGGTCATCGTGGCAACCGATGATGAGGAGATCCCGCGACTGGAAGAGCTATTCAGGCGAGGCACGGCAAACGGAGTTCCCGGGTTGGAGATGATCGGTCCTGAACGGCTGCGGGAGATCGAGCCTCATGCGCGGGGAATCCGAGCTGTCCGCTCTCCGGCCACCGGAATCATCGACTTTACCCAAGTAGCAGGAGCCTATGCGAGACAAGTGCAAGAGCGAGGCGGACAGATCCTGACTTCCCGGGAGGTAAAAAATATTTTCCAACGGGAAGGCAAACTGATCATCGAGACTTCTACCGGAGAGTTTAGCTCCAGATACCTGCTCAACTGCGGCGGTCTCTTCTCGGATCGGATTGCCCGCATGATGGCAGGACCGGGTTCCTCAAGCTCGGACCCGGAGGTTCAAATTGTTCCCTTCCGGGGTGAGTACTACAAGCTGGCTCCACAGAAAAGCTCCCTGGTTAAGGGCCTCATCTATCCGGTACCCGATCCAAATTTCCCCTTCTTGGGGGTTCACTTCACCCGGACTATTCACGGCGAAGTGGAAGCGGGCCCCAACGCGGTTTTGGCCTTCGCACGGGAGGGTTACCGGAAAACGGACATCAATCCCCGCGATCTCTGGGAGACTCTTTCCTACAAAGGTTTCCGAGCCGTAGCGAGAAAGTATTGGAGAATGGGGCTGGAGGAAAATTACCGTTCCTTGAGCAAACGGGCATTTGCCAAGGCGCTGCAACGGTTGGTGCCTGAAGTGACAACAGACGACTTGACGACCGGAGGGTCGGGTGTGCGGGCGCAGGCGATCACCTCGACGGGAGCCCTTGTGGATGATTTCGTCATCAGGCGGATGGGAAATGCCATTCACGTCCTCAATGCTCCTTCGCCTGGAGCAACGGCATCGCTGGCCATTGGAAAAAGGATTGTCGAGATGGCGGCTCAAGCCTTTGCCTTCAACTGAACGTTGATTTTTCTCTCCCTCTAAACTATTTTGACGCACATGACGATGGAGGTGCCGCTTTAATGATCATCGAATACAAGGGACACAGGCCCAAGATTTCCCCGAAGGCTTTTATCGCGCCGACCGCCGTCCTCATCGGCGACGTCACGGTCGGCGATGACGCCAGCGTTTGGTTCGGCGCGGTTCTCAGATCCGACCAGAACGAAAACCCCATTGTGGTGGGAGCCCGCACCAGCGTCCAGGACAACTGCGTCATCCATTCCGGCGAAGCCCCAACTATTATAGAGGAGGATGTGACGGTAGGACACGCAGCTATCATGGAAGGGTGCGTGATCCGGCGTGCAGCCATCATCGGCATGAATGTGACAATTCTAGATGACGCTGAGATCGGGGAAGAGGCGCTCATCGCCGCAGGGAGTGTTGTGGTTCCTCATACCAAAATTCCCCCGCGTGTTCTGGCGGCGGGAAGCCCGGCTAAAGTGAAAAAGGAAATCAGCGGCGAGGCGCTCCACTGGATCAAAATGGGCTCCTCCACCTATGTCAACCTGTGCCGAAACTATCTGGGAGGCGAATACAAGATCATCGGCTAGGATGGCTGTCAGTCTCTGCGTCTATGGGACCCTGATGGACAAACTCTTGGTCCATCAGCTCACCGACAAAGATTTCCTCACATCTTTCGACATTCTGAAAGACTTCAAAAAACTGGCATCATACCTTGGTTACCCTTACATTGTCCCTCAGAACGGATCCAAGGCGGCCGGCCTTCTTATTAAAGACGTTGATCCACAATCGATGCAAAAGCTGGATGAATACGAAGACGAAGGCATCATCTCCATGAATCCGTTCTACAACGAGCAGTGAAAGAAGCCGCTGTTAAAGCGGGAATTTCTAAGCCCTCCAGTTGTCACACCTTTCGACATTCCTTTGCAACTCATTTACTTGAAGCTGACAATACCTACAGTGTTTGTCGGGTCAGGTTTTTTGTTGTTAAGGGGCGAAAAAGATTATAGGATCGCCCATAATTATGAAATCGTCGATTGGGATAGGCTGACCGACTCACTTAGTTAGAAAGGCGATGCTCCCATGGAACATACGGAAGGAGGCTGATTCGTGAGGATGGCGGTGCCTTCCTCGATTGACCGGTGCGCCGTCGCGCGCCTTCCTCCGCGATGGCCCGAGCCATGACCATCACGATCCATGTTCCAGCGGCGCTGCGTGGCTGCCGCGAGGGCGCCTCGGAGCTTTTTCTGTCGGCCCCGAACGTGCGTGCCGCCCTTGAGCAACTCGAGCGGAGCCACCCATCGCTGTACCGCAGCATCTGCGACGAGACGGGTACGGTGCGCCGCCACGTAAACCTGTTCGTGAACACGTCTCACGTGCGCGACCGGGAAGGGCTCGATACGGCGCTGGTGCCAGGGGACGTGATCACGATACTGCCCGCGATCTCAGGAGGTTGAACATGCCGGAACGCGTAATTCTCTGCATCGGGACCAAGAAGGGCCTCTTCGTCGCCGAGGCGCCGAAGACCCGGCGCAGCTTCGCGCTGCGCGGGCCGTTCGGATCAGGGGTGGCCGTCTACGCGACACTGGTCGACACGCGCGGCACGCCGCGCCTCTACGCCTCGAGCTGCAACGCCTTCTTCGGCATGAAGGTCTTGCTCTCGACCGATCTCGGGAAGAAGTTCAAGGAGACGAAGTCGGCTCCCGCCTTCCCGAAGGAGGACGGGCGCGCGCTCGCCAACATCTGGTCGCTCGAAGCGGGCGACAACAAGAAGGATTTTTGGTGCGGCGTCGAGCCGGCGTCGCTCTTCAAGAGCAGCGATGGTGGCGATTCCTGGGAGATGGTTCCGGGCATCAGCAACCACGCGCACGCGCGAATGTGGCAGCCCGGGAACGGCGGGCTCTGCATGCACACGATCCTGCGCGACGGGGATCGGGTGCACCTAGGCATCTCGACCGGCGGCCACTACCTGAGCGAAGACGGCGGCGCCAGCTTCACGGCGTCCAACCACGGCGTCGGCGCCGGTTTCGTGCCCGATCCCTTCCCCGAGTTCGGCCAGTGCGTGCACAAGATCGCGCGTCCCAAGGACGCGCCCGGCCGGCTCTACATGCAGAACCACGGCGGCTGGCCCGAGCACCCGGACTTCGGCGTGTTGCGCAGCGACGACCACGGCCGCACGTGGAGATCGATCAGCAAGGGTCTGCCGTCCGACTTCGGCTTCCCGATCGTCGTTCATCCGCACGACGCCGACACGATCTATGTCGTGCCGCTCGAGGCGTCGACGCGCACCTGTCCGGGCGGCGCTCCCGCGGTCTGGCGCAGCGAGGATGGTGGTGGCTCGTGGAGGCGGCTCGCCCGCGGGCTGCCGAAGAAGGAGAGCTTCTTCACCGTCCAGCGCGACGCGATGGACATCGACGAGCTTAAGTCGCCCGCGCTCTACTTCGGGACCACGACAGGACAGCTTTGGATCGGGCGAGACGGCGGCGAGGAGTGGAACTGCCTGTTCGACTCGCTCCCGCCGATCCACTGCGTGAAGGTCGCGATGGTGTGAGTCTGACGTCGGCGCGCCTGCGCTCATGCGTGTGTCCATGGACATGGGATCGCGCATCGCTTCCACAGGTCCTGCCGTCGGCGTAGGATGCCGGCCGCGATGGGCGTGCAGTATGGAGACCTGCTTTCTAACCCGCCGGTGCAACGGCCGGCCGGCTGCGCCGGCCGCCGCTGACCGGCAGCGCGTTAGATGTCGAGAGACGCGATCGTTTTGACTAACACAAAAAGGAGGAGAAACTTATGACTGCCGAACTTACATACTTGACATGGGTTACTGCATTTACAGCCCTGATGTGGATTCCATACATTCTCAACATGATTACTGTCCGAGGGTTGCTGGAGGCGGTTGGCTATCCTGAGAATCCGAAGCCGATGTCGCCATGGGCAACGCGAATGAAATCGGCTCACTACAATGCCGTCGAGAATTTGGTAGTTTTCGCTCCGCTCGTTCTCATTGCCCACGTTGCCGGCGTCCACAATGCAGCAACGTCGCTTGCATGTGCTGCGTATTTCTGGACGCGAGTCGTCCATTTCGCGGCCTACACATTCGGCATTCCATGGGTTCGCACATTAGCGTTTGTGGTCGGCTTCGTCTGTCAAATTACTTTGGCCTGGCAGATTTTGCCGTAGGAGAAATTGGCAGCTCAGTTGTGTATCCACTTTTTGTCGCGGGAAGATCAATCATTTAACAACGATGGCTGAGGCGGTGCCATCATTTCGGAAGCCAAACTGCACGGAGCGGGTGTTGAATAGGCTCTTCGGCTTACTCGTCGGCCTCGGGTTTGGCTTGTCTCACAACTATCTCCTTCAAGTCCGGGGTCGAAAGACTGGTCGCATGTATTCAACCCCGGTCAATTTGATTGTAGTTGATGGCAGGAGATACCTCATCGCCCCTCGTGGTAACACCGAATGGGTACGGAATGCCAAAAGCGGTGGAGAGATCTGGCTGAAAAAGGGGAAAAGTCGAGACCGCTTTCGGGTGAGAGAAATTCGAGACGAAGACAAACCCCGATTGTTGAAGTCATACCTGGACCAATTTCGTACGACAGTCCAACAGTATTTCCCTGTCCCGGCGGGTTCCGACGCAAAAACGTTTTCGGGCATAGCATCGCTGTACCCAGTTTTCGAGTTAGAGGCAGTGAATGCATCGCCGCCGCGTGACGAGGCGGTGGAGCCGGTCCGGTAAACACTCACGGCTCACCGCGGGCATTAGCACCTCATAAAAATCGAAAGGCTAAAGTATGGACTGGAAAATCTTGCTCACAGTCTTGAGCGCCGTTTTCGTAGCGGAACTCGGTGACAAGACTCAGATCGCAACACTGTTGTTTGCAGCAGACAAGGAAGTCAGCAAATTCGCCGTATTCCTGGGCGCGTCACTGGCCCTTGTGCTCACCTCGGCGATCGGCGTTGCCGCGGGTGGTCTTATCTCGCAGTTGATAAGCGACAAACACCTTCACGTCATCGCGGGAGTTAGTTTCATAGCCATCGGGATCTGGACGTTGCTGAAGGCATGAGAAGGCGACTTCCGATCGTTTGCTTACTTTGATCGGCGTCCTCATGACCTTTCTGGGCGTGGTCTGCCATGTGCCAAACCGCGCAGCTCAGGGCAACTCGACACAAGCAACAAGCATCAAACCCGGCCGCTAGCCGATCTACATTAAAAATCCCTTTGTCTTCTATGGAAGTCGAACAGGCGAGACCAAAGCGCCCACCTGTAAGCGTCACATCATCAGCGACCCCAGCCGCAATTTTCATT
>WNFB01014974.1_pt1 | contig 12997 bp, 8 predicted proteins | sample 5400501 | NCBI WGS metagenome assembly WNFB01 (sample SAMN13153341, study PRJNA577476) | soil metagenome | isolation source: 200 cm saprolite under Douglas fir tree site 2 hole 1 | place: USA:California | collected 2015-04-18
GGGCGTCGAGATGTTCAAGAAGCAGCTGGACGAAGGGCTGGCGGGGGACAACGCCGGGTTGCTGCTGCGCGGCATCGCGAAAGAAGACGTGGAGCGTGGGATGGTGCTGGCGAAGACCGGCTCGATCACGCCGCACACGAAGTTCAAGGCCGAGGTGTACATCCTGACAAAGGAAGAAGGCGGGCGGCATACGCCGTTCTTCAAGGGATATCGTCCGCAGTTTTATCTGCGAACGACGGACGTGACGGGCGTAGCGGAGTTGCCGTCGGGCACGGAGATGGTGATGCCAGGAGACAACGTAAGTCTGGTGATCGAACTGATCACGCCGGTGGCAATGGAAAAGGGCTTGCGGTTCGCGATCCGCGAAGGCGGCCACACGGTCGGCGCTGGCACGATCGCGGAAATTGTTACGTAGGTTTCAGTGTAGGGACGGGTCTTCGACCCGTCCGGCCGGGTCACAGACCCGGCCCCACATAGGACTGGAGTGAGCAATGCCCCGAGAGATTATTACGTTGCAGTGCGGTGAGTGCAAAGAGCGGAACTATTCAACCACCAAGAACCGCAAGACGACACCGGATCGAATTGAACTGAAGAAGTTCTGCGCCCGGTGCCGCAAGCACCAGCCGCACAAAGAGGTTAAGTAGCCAGCCGCCAGCGGTCTTCACTGTGAACCGGGAACTGGCAACTGAGAACTGTTTTACAGGGGCGTAAGCTCAACGGTTAAACTGTCGGTCTCCAAAACCGAACTTGGGGGTTCGAATCCCTCCGCCCCTGCCAGAGTTTGAGGGCCGAGCGCGGGTAAGGAAGTGAGTGATGGGAGTCGAGGCAAAGAAGATGGCAAGTTCAATCGCGTCAGCCGGCGATAACTTCGGTGACCGGATAAAGTCCTGGCCGGAGCGCATCAAGAGTTTTTACAACGATGTGCGCGCGGAGATGAAGAAGGTGAACTCGCCTTCGCGCAAAGAGGTTCAGGCCACGACAACGGTTGTGATCATCACCGTATTCCTGTTTGCTTTTTATTTCTGGATTGTGGATCTGGCGATCAGCAGCAGCCTTGACCGCTTGCTCCATTATTTCTCGCGCCGATAGGGCGAGCGAAAGAAGTTATTGACTATGCCGGACGAAGAAAAGAATCAGACCGCTGCCGAAACGGCCGAGGAAACGCAGTCGGCAGCAGGCGCGGAGTCTGCTGCGGCCGAGCCGCCAAAGAATCCGAATATGAAGTGGTACATCATCCACGCATATTCGGGATTCGAGCGCAAAGTGAAGGAATCTCTCGAATCGCGCGTGCAGGCTTTCGGGTTGCAGGACAAGATCGGCAAAGTGCTGATCCCGACCGAGTCGGTCACCGAAGTTCGCGGCGGCAAAAAGTACACGTCCGAGCGCATGTTTTATCCCGGCTACGTGCTGGTCGAAATGGACATGGACGATCATGTCTGGCACGTGGTCAAGGCCACACCTCGCGTTACTGGATTCGTCGGCACGGGGCAACAGCCCACTCCGCTGTCGGATGAGGAAGTCGGCCACATCGTTTACAAAGTCGCCGACAGCCGCGAGAAGCCGAAACTCAAGGTCAAGTTCGAGAAGAACGAAACGGTGCGTATCAGTGAAGGTCCGTTCGCGACCTTTACGGGCGTGGTAGACGAGGTCAATGAAGATCGCGAAACTGTGAAAGTCATGGTCACGATCTTCGGCCGCTCGACTCCGGTGGAGTTGGAGTTTGGGCAGGTGGAGAAAGTGGCGTAGAAGCATGCGCAGCCCCTAAAGGGGCGGACTTCGAAAGATTTGCGGCATCGCTAAGCGATGCCCTGATACGAAACAACGCGCTGAGCCGAAAATCCCAGACTCAGGGCGGGCGTTTAAGCGGGAACAGGGAAGGCATCATGGCAAAGAAAGCTACAGGTTCTGTAAAACTCCAGATTGCGGCAGGGAAGGCTACGCCGGCGCCTCCGGTTGGGCCCGCGCTTGGTCAGGCGCAGGTCAACATCATGGAGTTCTGCAAGCAATTCAACGCTCGCACCTCGCAGAAAGAACTTGAAGGGCTAATCATCCCGGTCGTGATCACGGTGTATAGCGACCGCACGTTTACGTTCATTACCAAGACGCCGCCGGCTTCGGTGCTGCTCAAGCGCGCCGCCGGTATCGCCAAGGGATCGGGTGCTCCGAACAAAGACAAGGTCGGGAAAGTGACTGCGAAACAGGTCGAGGACATTGCCAAGCAGAAAATGCCGGATCTGAATGCCGCCTCGGTGGATAGCGCCATCAGGAGCATTCGCGGCACGGCGCGGTCGATGGGAATCGAAGTAGTTGGATAGGTGTGGAGCCGGATCTGGGACCCGTCCTTACACAAGCAATAGTCGAAAATACTACGGCTCTTCGGAGCAACGATGAGCGGTGGGAGACGAGGAAGAAATGAAGAAATCTGGGAAGAATATCGAGAAGTCGAGGAAAGCGGTCGAGAGTCGGCCTTACACGCTGCAGGAAGCCGTCCCGCTCCTGCAGAAAGTGAAATACGCAAAGTTCGACGAGACAGTCGAAGTCACGATGCGTTTAGGAGTCGATCCCAAGCATGCGGACCAGATGGTGCGCGGCACGGTGGTGCTTCCCCATGGGCTGGGCAAGTCGAAAAAAGTCCTGGTCATCGCCAGCGGCGAGAAAGTTCGCGAGGCTGAAGCGGCGGGCGCGGATTTCGTCGGCGGGGAAGACATGGTCGAGAAGATTACGAAAGAAAACTGGACCGACTTCGACGCGCTCATCGCTACGCCCGACATGATGAAGTCTGTAGGGCGCCTGGGTAAGATTCTCGGGCCGAAAGGGCTGATGCCGAACCCGAAAACGGGCACCGTCACTATGGACGTAGCGCGGGCCGTGCAGGAAGTGAAAGCCGGCAAAGTGGAATTCCGCACCGACAAGACTGCGTTGGTGCATGTGCCGGTCGGGAAGATCTCGTTCACGCCCGATAAGCTGATCGAGAACGCGACGACCCTGATATCGAGCGTGATCAAGGCCAAGCCGTCGGTAGCGAAGGGCAAGTACATCAAGGGATGCTACTTGAGCTCCAGCATGGGACCGGGGATTTCCCTCGACACTACGGCGATTGAGACGGCGTCGAAGGCGTAACGGCCGAGCGCTGGATTTGCCGAGTTTCGCTCGGCTGGACGGGTCAGAGACCCGTCCCCACACGAGATTGGAAAGGGTTCGATATGGCGGTCACCAGAGCAAAGAAAAAAGAGCAGGTTGAAAAACTGGGCGAGGATTTGAAGAGCGTATCGAGCGTGATCGTCGCTACCTATACCAAGCAGACGGTCGCCAAGGATTTTGAGTTGCGAAAGACGCTGCGCTCGACCGGCGCGAAGTATCGCGTGGTAAAGAACACGCTGGCGGAGCGGGCCGGTAAGGGGACGCGGATTGAGGAAGCGCTCAAGAATCTTCAGGGCGTGACTTCGATTGCCTACACATCGGGCGATCCGGTCGCATTGGCGAAGGCGCTTTCCAAGTACGCCAAGGACAATCCAGAGTTCACCTTCAAGGCTGGGGTCGTCGAAGGACGCGTTGTCACGATCAAAGAGATCGAGGCGCTCGCGACCATGCCGTCGAAGGAAGAGATTTATTCGAAACTGCTGTACTTGCTGAGCGCTCCGTCACAAGGAGGCGTAAGTCTCCGAGTAGAGTTTCGACCGGCGAAAGCTGGTCAGAAAGAGATTTGGTTATCGCGAGCGGGGGTTGCGCGGTTCTGAAATTCACGTGTTGTCTGGCGCGGGATCGAGGACCTGGTCGCACTGGAAACCCGGCGAAGCGGTAACGAAATCACAAATCATCAACGTAGAGGCGCGGCTTGCCGTGTCCTGCGATAGGAACTGGAGAACACAATGGCGGATCTGCAGCAGTTGGAAGAGTCAATTGTTGGCCTGTCTTTGCTGGAAGCGGCGGAGTTGGTCAAGAAATTGGAATCGCGTCTGGGTGTTTCGGCGGCAGCAGCAGCCCCGGTGATGGTTGCCGGCGGCGGAGCGGCGGCCGGTGCAGCGGCTCCGGCGGAAGAAAAGACCGAGTTCAGCGTCGTCCTTAAAGAGGTGGGCGCCAATAAGATCAATGTAATCAAAGCCGTACGGGAAGTCACCAGCCTTGGCCTGAAAGAAGCCAAGGATCTGGTGGATGGCGCTCCCAAGACCATCAAGGAAGGCGTCTCGAAGGACGAAGCGGAGACCATCAAGAAGAAGTTTACTGAGGCGGGCGCAACTGTCGAAGTAAAGTAGGCCTCCCGGTGGCCTTGGACGGCTGCGGTTTCCACAGTCATCCACAGGCATCCGTTGACGAAAAAGTAGATGAATCCCGGGTGGGGGTGTTAGTATCTATATACTCACCCGGTATTCTGACTTCGAGGTGGTAGCGACCCTGTTCTCCGAAGGCAAACCAGGAAAGCGGATCGCTCAATAGAGTTTGGCAGCCGGTCCCGCGGGCGGCGGGACGGAACAGGCCTTTTGAACTGGCGCGGAAATTTACAAAAGATCTAGCAACAAGCGTCGCGTGTGGCGCCGAGGGACAGACTTGTCCCTGCCGGTGCCCGTATTTATTTTCTGCGTAGACCGCCCACTAGCAGTCTTTCGGCGCTGAGATGCGCCCTTTCGTTCCGCGTTGCGCGGCAGCCCCCAGGCTGCCTGAAAGCAGGAGTTCCTAAGAATGGCAAAGCATAACACCTTCCGCAAGCGTTTTGATTTTTCGAAAATTCCGGCAACCATCCAGATCCCGAACCTGATCGAGGTTCAGAAGCGCTCCTATGATCGCTTCCTGCAGATGGACAAGCTGCCCAGCGAGCGCGAAGACGGCGGGCTCCAGGCCGTGTTTCAGTCGGTCTTCCCGATCACCGACTTCCGCAACGTCTCGCAGCTTGAGTTTGTGGACTATGCGATCGGCAACTGGGAGTGCAAGTGTGGCCACTTGAAAGGCCTGCACCACCTGCGCACCACTTGCAAGAACTGCGGATCTACGGTCATCACCGACCCGTTTCATCCCGGCGATGTGCTCTGTCACAAGTGCGGCACGTATAACGCCAACACGCCCGATTTCTGTAACAAGTGCGGCGACCCGGTCGGATTGCAGCTGAAGTACGACGTGGCTGAGTGCGAAGAGCGCGGTATGACCTACTCCGCGCCGCTCAAGGTCACGATGCGCCTCACCATCTGGGACAAGGACCCCGAGACTGGTAACCGCTCCATCCGCGATATCAAGGAGCAGGAAGTCTTTTTCGGCGACGTTCCGCTGATGACCCAAAACGGCACGTTCATCATCAACGGTACCGAGCGCGTCATCGTCAGCCAGTTGCACCGCTCGCCCGGCGTGTTCTTCGAGACCGCCAACAACCGCACTTACTTTCTGGGCAAGATCATTCCGTATCGCGGCTCGTGGGTCGAGTTCGAATACGACCAGAAGAATGTGCTCTACGTGCGCATTGACCGCAAGCGCAAGTTCCTGGGCACGATATTCCTGCGCGCTCTCGGCTTACGCGCCGGCGAAGACATTCTGCGCACGTTCTACACCGTGGACCGCCTGGCAATCCGCGACAAGAAGCTTTTTTGGACACTCGATCCCACCAGCGACAAGCCGACAAACCTGTTGGGCATGAAGCTCGCGCACAGCATCAAGTCGAGATCCGGTGAAGAAGTTGCGCACTCAGGTCGCAAGATCAGCGCCGCCATTCTGAAAGAAATTCAAAAGGCCAAGGTCAGCGAGATCGAAGTCGACTCGACCGATCTCGAAGGCGCCTGGTCGGCCGGCGACATCGTGGACACTACCACCGGGGAAGTCCTGCTCGAAGCGAACTCGGAAATTACGGCCGATAAACTCGCCAAGATTCTCGAATCGGGCGGCGTGGTCGAGATGAGCGTGTTCTTCCCCGAACGCGACGACGTGGGGACGGTCATCAGCCAAACCCTGCGCCGCGACTCGGTCAAGACGCCTTCCGAAGCGCTGATCGAGATCTACCGCAAGCTGCGTCCCGGCGACCCGCCCACGCTGGATACGGCGACCGCACTGTTCCAAGGCATGTTCTTCGATCCGCGCAAGTACGACTTTTCGCGCGTCGGCCGCCTGAAGTTCAATATCAAACTGTTCGAAAACCAGGAAGCTACCAACCTCGAACAGCGCACGCTCGATCCGGACGATTTCTACGCGACGATCAAGTACCTGCTCAAGTTGCGCAAGAACATCGGCGCGGTGGACGACATCGATCACCTCGGCAACCGCCGCGTGCGCGCGGTGGGCGAACTGCTGGAAAATCAGTTCCGCATCGGCCTGGTTCGCATGGAACGCGCCATCAAGGAAAAGATGAGCGTGTACCAGGAAATGTCGACGGCGATGCCGCACGACCTGGTCAATGCCAAGCCGGTGATGGCCGCGATCCGCGAGTTCTTCGGGTCTTCGCAGCTTTCCCAGTTCATGGACCAGACCAACCCGCTGTCGGAAATCACCCACAAGCGGCGTCTGTCGGCCCTTGGGCCGGGCGGTCTGTCACGTGAACGCGCTGGATTCGAAGTCCGCGATGTGCACCCGACGCACTATGGACGCATCTGCCCGATCGAAACGCCGGAGGGCCCGAACATCGGACTGATTTCGTCGTTGAGCTGTTTTGCCCGCATTAATGACTACGGGTTCATCGAGTCGCCGTATCGCAAGATTAAGAACGCGCGCGTCGTGGACTACGTAACCGTGGTCAACGCCGGGGACAGCGACTACAAGGTCAACGATCACGTTGAGAAGAGCGAAGCCGAGAAGGTCAACGCCGACTTGAAAGAGCGCCGCAAGAAGCCGGTTGAGATCGAGCCTTTCTCGTTCTATCTCTCGGCGTGGGAAGAAGATCGGCACACCATCGCCCAGGCCAATATCGAACTGGACGAGAAGGGCCGTATCGCCTCCGAACTGGTGAATGCCCGCAAGGCCGGCAACTTCGTTTTGGTAAACCGCGAGGAAGTCGATTACGTTGACGTCAGCCCGAAGCAACTGGTTTCGGTGGCGGCCTCGCTGGTGCCTTTCCTCGAGCACGACGACGCCAACCGCGCGCTGATGGGCGCGAACATGCAGCGCCAGTCGGTGCCTTTGCTACGCGCTCAGGCTCCAATCGTCGGAACCGGAATGGAGGGCGTCACTGCCCGCGACTCCGGCGCTGTCGTCCTGGCCCGGCGCAACGGAATCATCGATTCAGTCGATTCCGAGCGCATCATCGTGCGCGTCGAGGGCGAGCATCATCCGATGCAGCTCTCGCGAGAGGTGGGCAGCGATATCTATCAGCTCACCAAGTTCAAGCGCTCGAATCAAAACACTTGCATAAACCAGAAGCCAATCGTGAAGAAGGGTCAGCGCGTCGTGAAGGGGCAAGTCATCGCCGACGGTCCGTGCACCGACTTCGGAGAGTTGGCTCTGGGACGGAACGTTCTGGTCGCGTTCATGCCCTGGCGCGGCTACAACTTCGAAGACGCGATCCTGGTTTCCGAAAAGATGGTCAAGGAGGACTACTACACCTCCGTGCACATCGAGGAATTTGAACTCGAAGCGCGCGACACCAAACTCGGACCCGAGGAAGTCACCCGCGACATCCCGAACGTCAGCGAAACCACGCTGCGCAATCTGGATGAAGCGGGCGTGATCCGCATAGGCGCAACCATCAAGCAGGGCGACATCATCGTGGGCAAGGTCACGCCCAAGGGCGAAACTCAGCTCACGCCGGAAGAAAAGCTGCTGCGCGCGATCTTCGGCGAAAAGGCCGGCGATGTCCGCGACGCTTCGCTCTATTGCCCGCCCGGAATTGAAGGCGTGGTGGTGGACGTGAAGATCTTCTCCCGCAAGGGACAGGAGAAAGACGAGCGCGCCAAGTCGATTGAGGTTGAGCAGATCGCGAAGCTTGAGAAGAACCTTTCGGACGAAATCCGAATCCTCACCGACGAGCGTTTGAAGCGTCTGGAAGCGATCCTTGGGGGCAAGGAAGTGCAGGCCGACCTGCACGACGAGCGCACCAACAAACGCCTCCTGACCAAGGGCGGAACTCTTGACCGCGACACCATCGAGCACATCTCGACCCGCAACCTGAAGCGCATCAAGTACGCCGACAAGGACCCGCGGGTTAATGAGCAGATCGACGAGATCGAGGAAATGACCTCGCGCCAGATCGATGTGCTCAAGAAAATTGTCAACGAAAAGAAGGACAAACTCACCAAGGGCGATGAACTGCCGCCGGGCGTGATCAAGCTCGTCAAGGTTTACATCGCCATGAAGCGCAAGCTGAGTGTGGGCGACAAGATGGCCGGACGCCACGGCAACAAGGGCGTAATCGCCCGGATCCTGCCGGAAGAGGACATGCCGTACCTCGAAAACGGGACGCCGGTCGAAATTGTCCTGAACCCGCTCGGCGTGCCAAGCCGTATGAATGTGGGCCAGATTCTCGAAACCCACCTCGGTTGGGCCGGCCACGAACTCGGCCTGCAGATCGCGGAACTGCTGAAGCACAACACTCGCGCGGAAGCGATCCGGCGCGAACTGAAGGCCCTGTTCAAAGACACGATGCTGGCGGACAGCATTGCGGAAATGAGCGAGGACGAACTGGAAGCGATCGCTCCCACGCTCACCAAGGGCGTGTTCATGGGCTCAGCCGTTTTCGATGGCGCTCGCGAGTCGGAAATCAAGGCCCTGCTCGAGCGCGCTGGCTTGCCGACGTCGGGCAAGACGAACCTGCGCGACGGCATGACTGGCGAGAAGTTCGAACAGCCGGTTACGGTCGGATACATCTACATGCTGAAACTGTCGCATCTGGTGGACGACAAGATTCACGCGCGCTCCATCGGCCCGTATTCGCTTATCACCCAGCAGCCGCTGGGCGGCAAGGCGCAGTTCGGCGGACAGCGCTTCGGAGAAATGGAAGTCTGGGCTCTGGAAGCGTATGGCGCGGCGTTCATCCTCCAGGAACTGCTCACCGCGAAGTCGGACGACGTTTACGGACGCACCAAAATCTATGAGGCCATCGTCAAAGGCGAGGCCGCGATGGAGCCGGGCGTGCCGGAATCGTTCAACGTGCTGATTCGCGAATTGCAATCGCTCTGCCTGGATGTGGAATTGATCAAGGCCACGGAGAAGAAACCGGTGGCGGTGGCAGCGGATTAAGAGCAGTTCCCGGTTCTCAGTTCCCAGTTCTCAGTTTTTTGAGAGCTAGGGAGACGTGGAGCCGGGAATTGGCTGACAAAGTTTCGATGATTAGCCACTGCGACGCCCCGCTCTCAGCGTCGCGGTATGGCAAAGCTCAAACCGGTTTTCACTGAGAACTGAGAACCGGGAACTGAGAACTGAAGTGGAGAGCCGCTGGCGGTCGCGTTAGACCGCAGGAAAGCGGAGGCACATGTTTCGTTCGAGCCCGTTTGACATGGCAAACCCCGTTGCTGACTTCGACGCCATTCGAATCAGTCTGGCTTCGCCCGAGAAGATCCGGAGCTGGTCGCATGGGGAAGTGACTAAGCCGGAAACCATCAACTATCGCACCTTTAAACCGGAGCGCGACGGCTTGTTCTGCGCCCGCATCTTTGGCCCAGTCACGGACTGGGAGTGTCTCTGCGGCAAGTACAAGCGTATGAAGCACCGCGGAGTGATCTGCGACAAGTGCGGCGTGGAAGTTACGCTGTCCAAAGTCCGTCGTGAGCGGCTCGGCCACATCGAACTGGCTTCGCCCTGCTCGCACGTGTGGTTCTTCAAGGGACTGCCCAGCCGCATCGGGCATCTCCTCGATATCTCTCTCCGCGATCTCGAGGCGATTCTCTACTTCGAGGCCTACGTCACGATTGAGACCGGCGACGCCCCGGTCAAAGACCACGAAGTCATTAAAGACGAGGCCAAGTACCGCGAACTCGACCAGCAGTTCCGTCCCACCGGCTTTAAGGCCATGATGGGCGCGGAAGCGATCAAGGAACTTCTGAAGCGCGTCGAAGTCGAATCTCTCTCGGGGGAACTGCGCGAGAAGATGAAGCACGAGACCTCGCTCCAGAAACGCCTCAAGTATGCCAAGCGCCTGAAGGTGGTCGAGGCCTTCCGCAAGAGTGGCAACAAGCCGCAGTGGATGATTCTGGATGTAATCCCGGTCATTCCGCCGGAGTTGCGTCCTCTCGTTCCACTCGATGGCGGCCGTTTTGCCACTTCCGATTTGAACGATCTCTACCGTCGCGTCATCAACCGTAACAACCGGTTGAAGAAGCTGATGGACCTGCACGCTCCCGAAGTCATCGTGCGCAACGAAAAGCGTATGTTGCAGGAAGCGGTCGACGCCCTGTTCGACAACGGCCGTCGCGGACGCGTTCTGCGTGGCGCCAACAATCGCCCGCTGAAGTCGCTCTCCGACACTCTGAAGGGCAAGCAGGGACGTTTCCGTCAGAACCTGCTCGGCAAACGCGTGGACTACTCGGGACGCTCCGTTATCGTAGTCGGCCCCGAATTGAAGCTGCACCAGTGCGGTCTGCCGAAGAAAATGGCGCTCGAACTGTTCAAGCCGTTCATCTATCACCGGCTCGAACAGACCGGACACTGCACATTTGAACCGGTGCTGGTGGAAGGCAAAGCCATCAAGATTCACCCCCTCGTTTGTACAGCGTTCAACGCCGACTTTGACGGCGATCAGATGGCGGTTCACATTCCGTTGTCGCCTGAGGCGCAGGTTGAAGCCAGCGTGCTGATGTTGTCGTCGCACAACATCCTCTCGCCGGCCTCCGGACAGCCCATCACCGTGCCCACGCAGGACATGGTGCTCGGTCTCTATTACCTGACCAAAGCCAAGCCCGGCGCCAAGGGTGAAGGCCGCTCTTTCGCCAACATTGACGAGGTAGTGATCGCGCTCGAAATGGGCGAAGTGGAAACGCTCAGCCCGATTCGTCTGCGTTACACCGGCGAAGTCATGGACCTTACCGCCGCCTACGACGATCAGGATGTCACCCATACCGAACCGATTCAGGCGGAGCGCGAATTCCTGAATACGACAGTCGGACGCGCCATCCTGAACGACCACCTTCCGGAGGGCATGCCCTACATCAACGGCTTGCTCAAGAAGAAGGGCGTTGGTCAGTTGGTGAACTACTGCTACCTCAGATTCGGGCTGGAAACCACGGTCAAGATGCTCGATGAGATCAAGGCGCTCGGCTTCAACTATGCGACGCGCGCCGGTCTCTCCATCGGCATTGACGACATGGTGATCCCAGACAACAAGAAAACGCTGGTTCGCGATGCCGACAAGCAGGTCATCGCGGTTCAGCAGCAGTATCTGGACGGCGCCATCACCAACGGCGAGCGCTACAACAAGGTCATCGAAATCTGGTCGGCCATCACGGAGAAAGTTGCCGATGAAATGTTTGGCCAGATGCAGAAGGCCGACAAGGAAGGCGCTCTCAACCCGATTTACGTCATGGCCGACTCCGGCGCTCGCGGATCGAAACAGCAGATCCGCCAGCTCTCCGGCATGCGCGGCCTGATGGCGAAGCCGACCGGCGAAATCATCGAGACGCCCATCACGGCCAACTTCCGCGAGGGATTGACCGTGCTGGAATACTTCATCTCGACGCACGGCGCCCGTAAGGGCCTGGCCGATACGGCGCTCAAGACGGCCGATTCGGGCTATCTCACGCGCCGCCTGGTCGACGTGGCTCAGGACGTAATCATCAGCGAGTACGACTGCGGCACCGTGGACGGCATTTTCGTCTCCGGTATCGTGGAAGCCGGCGAGATCATCGAGGCGCTGCGCGACCGCATCATCGGCCGCGTGTCGCTCGAGAAGATCAAGGACTACGACGGCAACGTGATCGTCGACATCAACCAGGAAATCACCGAAGACCTGGCGGTTGCGATTCAGGCAGCCGGCATCGAGCGGGTGAAGATCCGTTCGGTGCTGACTTGCGAGTCGAAGCGCGGTGTCTGCGTCATGTGCTACGGACGCAACCTGGCCTCCGGCCGTCTGGTCGAACTCGGCGAGGCCACGGGGGTCATCGCGGCTCAGTCGATCGGCGAACCTGGAACGCAGCTTACGATGCGTACCTTCCACATCGGTGGTACCGCATCGCGAGTTTCGGAACAGTCGCGCCTCGATGCCAAGAGCAACGGCTCGGTCCGCTTCGTCGGGCTGCAGACCGTGAAGTCCAAGAGCGGCGACTTGGTGGTCATGAACCGCCAGGGCTCGATCGCCATCGTGGACGAGAAGAACCGCGAGCGCGAGCGTTATGCGGTCGTGTACGGCGCCAAGTTGAAGGTCAACGAAGGCGATCAGGTCCAACTAGGCCAGGTACTGGTCGAGTGGGATCCCTACACCTTCGCGATCCTCACGGAAATCGGCGGCACCGCGCAGTTCAAGGACCTGCAGGAAGGCGTCACGCTGCACGAAGAAGTGGACGAAGTCACCGGCCTGTCGCGTCACGTGGTTGCCGATTCACCCGACGAGAAGCGCCAGCCCGCCTTGGTCATCAAGGGCAAGGCCAGCAAGCGCTACCTCATGCCGTCCCGCGCTCACCTCATGGTGCAGGACGGGGACACGGTGTTCCCGGGCGACGTGCTGGCAAAGATCCCACGCGAAACCACCAAGACCAAAGACATCACGGGTGGTCTGCCGCGCGTGGTCGAACTGTTCGAAGCCCGCAAGCCGCGCGAAACCGCCGTCATCAGCGAAATCGATGGCGTGGTTCGGTCATCAGCGAAATCGATGGCGTGGTTCGATTCGGCGAAGTCGCAAAGGGTCAGCGCAAACTCTACGTCGCCGCCGATAACGGTACGGAAAAGGAATACTCCGTTCCGCGCGGCGTTCACATCAATGTGCAGGAAGGCGAGCGCGTCAAGGCGGGAGAACCGCTTATGGACGGTCCGCTGAACCCGCACGATATCCTGGCCGTGCTCGGCGAAAAGGAGCTGCAGTCTTACCTGGTGAACGAAATCCAGGAAGTCTACCGGCTCCAGGGCGTGAACATCTCGGATAAGCACATCGAGGTGATCGTCCGCC
>WNFB01004051.1_pt1 | contig 12996 bp, 11 predicted proteins | sample 5400501 | NCBI WGS metagenome assembly WNFB01 (sample SAMN13153341, study PRJNA577476) | soil metagenome | isolation source: 200 cm saprolite under Douglas fir tree site 2 hole 1 | place: USA:California | collected 2015-04-18
TGCTGCTTGCGCCGGGCCAGGGTGCGCGGCTTGATCGCGACCGCCTCGGCGAGGTCGCTCATCGACACGCCGGTGATCCGTTGAAACCTCACGAACGCTTGAAACGCGAGACCCTTTTCGACGCGCCGGAAGATCCTTATCGGGTTCTGGGGGCGGAGTCCGACGAGCGACACGTACCAGTACGCGTCCGCCCGCCCCCCCTTGATGGCCTCGCGGTACGCCTCGATCTGCGCTGGTTCCGACGACGGGGTTTCTGCGAGCGTGCCCTCCACCATGCTTTCCCTCCGCCATTTGGCAGAGCATACTCTGCCAGATGGCCGACGTCAAGGAAAGATCGGGGTTCCGGAAGAGTCGCGGTTCCTACCAGCTCACGACGAGGACGGCCGCGGCTCCGCTGGCGCGGGGCTTGAGCGTCGCTCGCATGTTCTTCGCGAGGGGGATGTCCACCCAGTCGTGTTGCGGGTCCGCCAGCGCGCTCGCGATCAGCCCGATCGCGGCGCCCAGACCCGCTCCGACGGCCGCGCAGGTGAGGCGTCTGGAGCAGACCGGCTCCTTCTCGTTCGGGTCGTGGGCGGCGGAGCCGACAAAGAAGCCAGAGGCTCCGAGGACCACGGCACCCTCGAGGGTCCACTTGAGCACGGGTTTGTGGAGACCACGGCTCCACTGAAGCCTCTCGATGGCGTTCCGGGGGATCACCTGGGGTCCGGTCGGGGTGGAGAGCCTGAGGAAGCTCTCGTTGGCGCCGTCGAGCGTCCCGACGAGCCGCTTCGGGCTGACCGACGGCGCGGTGACGCGAACGATGGAGCCGACGTGGGCAACGACCGGATCCTGCGCCCAGGCGAGCGGTCCGAACAGCAGCGAGAGGACGGCGGCGGCGGTCACTCGAAGGCTGACCATGTGAGCCTCCTATGGGTCGTCGTCGTCCAATGATGCCCCCATCGCGGACCTAGCGGGGTCCGCCCCCGCGGTGAACGTATTCTTCGCGGGCGCGCGCGAGCTGCGCCAGGGCCGCCTCGCGCTCGGCCGGCGTGTTCCAGCCGGCATGGGCGCTCGCCGCGGCGGCGACGCGGTCTACCCACCGCACGAACCAGGACGCGTCGGCGGGCGAGCGCACCGGCTGGTCGCCGATCTGCACGTAGACCGGGCTCGTGCTGGCGAACGGGTAGAGGTCGAGGACCGGCAGGCGCGGGCGTTCGGCCCAGGCCCGCAGCACGTACCAGCCGCTGCTCTCGGCGGGCAGCGCCAGCGTCGCTTCCGCCGCCGTGCGGTCTCCGTCCAGCCGGACCTCGGCCACGACCTTGCCGTTTCCGATCACCTGCAGATGATCGACCGGCACGGACGAGCGCAGGACGACCCGGGCGTGAAGCGGGCGGCCGGCCGCGAGCCGGATCTCCTCGCCGGGTCCGTGCCCTTCCACCTCGAAGGTCAGAAGAGGCGCATTGGTCACGAATGTCCGGCCGCGACGCAAGCCCTCGAGGAAGGCCCGGTGCTCGAGGCGCGGGCCCGCCCTCACGTAGGTTCGCACCAGGCCCGCCGGCCCCCGGATCGACGCGAAGTTGGGGAAGGCATCCGTCCCCGCCGCCGCGGGAACGCGGAAGCCGCAGTTGAGCAGGCGGTACCACACGTCGGAGGTGATGAGGTGGTCGCTGTATCCCATCACCTCGATGTAGTCGACCTTGCCGAGCGCGACGTCCACGGGCAGCGCGTAGCTCATCGGCTCGCTCGCGTCGTCGGGGTCGGGCGCCGAATCGAACGGATGCACGTAGCCCACGAGCGCGCCCTGGGCGTGGGCCAGGTCGGCCACGTCGGCGTTGGTGGGTACGAGGCTGGCCGACGCCGTGTTCGCCTGTCCGGCGTAGTCGGGGAGCAGGTAGTGATCGCGCAGCCCGAGAAGCGCGGTGTGTCCCCAGAAACCGGTATGGAACTCCTGTCCGTGCGCGAGCAGGAACCGCGGCGTGGAGACGGGATCGGGCGTCGTGCGGAACGCGGCGATGTCGGGAATGCGCTGCTCCTTGTTGACGACCAGGTTCTCGATGACGTGGAGGCCTTCCGCCCTGCCCTGGAAGGCGAGGTGGGCCGGCGTGTTGCGGTAGTGCCCGCCGTAGTTCATGTGGACGTGCAGGTCGCCGCCCCACCAGCCGCGCGCCGGCAGGTCGTCGAGCCGCCGCAGAGCGAGCCGGACCGCCCGCGTCTCGCCCGGCGCGAGCTTCAGCTCCTGATGGCGCGTTGCGTACTCCGGCCCGTGCCACGCGTCGACGGTCACGGTCTGGGCGGGGACCGTCACCGCGGAGCGCCCCCGCGTGTGGAAGTAGCCGTGCTCGAACGCCTGCTCGCCGCGCACGAAGGCCTCGTCGGCATGCCGCCACGCGTCGTCGGGCGCGTGGCTCCGGCCATCGCTGGCCGTGACCGAAAGGCGGGCGGGCATGGGTTGGCCGGACGCCGCATCGACGACGGTCACGCTCAGCCGGGCGGTGGGCTCTTTGTAGTGTCGGACGCGCGCGGTCACGCGCCGGCGGCCGCCCCCCGGCACGTCGATCACGAGGAGCGACGTGTTGCCGTCTTCGTTCGAGATGGCGGCGATGCGCCGTCCGTCGCGCGACCAGCGCGGCTCGGTGAGGTCGTAGTCGCCGAAGGTCAGGGGCAAGGGATCGCCGCCGTCGGCGGTCATGAGCCAGAGCTGGTTCCACTGCCGGCCGTGATAGCTGCTGTAGACGACGCGGCGCCCGTCGCTCGCCCAATCGGGGCGCGCCTTCCACGTCGTCTCCTCGTAGTGGATCTCGCGCATGGGGGCGCCGGGCGCGGCGGCCATGCGCCAGAAGCCGCCGGATCCCATCACCCGCCCCCGGTTGCTGACCAGGATCAGCTCCTTGCCGTCGGGCGACCACGTCGGCGAGAGGTAGTGGTCCCAGGCGCTGTAGTAGTAGCGCGGCAGGTCGCTCTTCCGGTCCTCGGTGAGGCGCACGGGCGCGCCGCCTTCCGCGGACGCGACGAAGACGTGCCACCGGCCCTCGTCCCGCGTGGAGACGAAGGCGATGCGCGCGCCGTCCGGCGACCAGCGCGGCTCCAGGTTCACCTGTCCGTTGCTCGTCAGCGGCGTGCTCGATCCGCTCGCCAGATCGAGCAGCCGCAGCTCCACCGCATCGCCGTGATACGACGCGTACACGACGCGCCGCCCGTCGGGAGACCAGTCCGGCTGGTGGTCGTATCCCGGTCCCGCGGTGAGCTGGCGCGCCTCCTCCCCATCCAGCCGCTGGCGCCAGAGCGAGCCCTGCATGGAATAGATGACCTCGGTCCCGTCGGGCGACCACGTGACGGCGCCCGGCCCGCTCGTCACCTGCGGCACGTACATCTCGCGCCAATAGTAAGGATGGGGCACGCGGACCTGCTTGTACGCCAGCTCGCGCCGCGGCCGGGCGGCTTGCGTCGTGGCGCGAGCCGGGGCGAGGAGGACGATCGCCGCGACGGCGGCCGCGAGAAGCCGGGTCACGCCACGCCCGGTCCAATCACGGTGCCAGCCTGACCAGCCAGGCGGCCCCGCCCACGCATGCCGCCACCAGCCCCGAGAACACGATGGGCGCGGTGAAGAAATAGATCCAGCTCAAGACCAGGATGGCGACCTGAACCGCGAAGAAGGCCCAGCCCAGCGCGCCGATCGCCGGCGGGTTCGTGCGCGCGAGGTTTCCGAGGTGCCACGCGAGGAAGGCCGAGAACAGCAGGTACACCGTCACGAACAGGCCGAACCCGACGTAGAAGCCGCGGTAGGTGAACTGCGAGCTTCCCACAGGGAAATGGACGTTGCTCATGGCCTCGCGGACCGCAGCGGCTTCCGGCGTGGGCGGCCTGAACTTCAAGAATCCGACCGTGTGGCCGGCCGCAAAGAGAACAAGCAACACCGATGCGATCCGATAGAGCAGCGTAGCGTTCATGGTGGCACCTTGAAATAGGAGCCGCCACGGTAACATGTTTGTCCAGTCGGCAACTCTGCCTGAATATCGACGTCCTGTGGGCGCCCTCACGGTCTCTGTGGCCCTTTCCGGCTAACTTGGGGCTGGGGGTGACCCATGCTTGTCAGACATTCTCGGTATCTTCTTGTATTGATTGCGGCTGCCGCGATGCTGCGCTGCGGCGGTTCGAACCCGGCGTCGCCCTCGGGCGGCGGGGTGAAGCTCCAGGGCGTAGTCCTCCAGAACGCCTCCGTCAGCGCGGCCAGCGCGAGCGTCTCCGCCCGGTCCGCGCAGGCCGGCAAGATCGTCGTCACCGTTCAGGAGAATCCCTCCCTCTCGGTCACCGTATCGGGCAACGGGACGTTCGAGATCCAGAGCCTCCCCGCGGGAGGATTCACGCTGATCTTCTCGGTCAACGGAGTGGTGGTCGGCCAGATCACGATCACGGCCGTAAGTGAAGGAACGACGATCAAGATCGTGGTCAAGCTCTCCGAGCAGGAGGTCGAGCTCGTCGACCTCGAAACGGACGGCGACAACGGCGGCTCGAGCGGCGGCGACAACGGCCCGAAGACCTGCATGATCGAGGGCGGAAAGGCCGGCAGCAACATCGAGCTCGAAGGCAACGTCGACTCCGGCACCAGCAGCCAGTTCAAGATGCGCGCGAACGGGAACCGCTCCAGCGCGCTCATGGACGTCGCGGCCACCGCCGCGAGCTACAAGTGCAATGGGGACAAGGGCAGCGCGGACTGCAAAGCGAACCTGAAAGCGGGGGTCAAGGTGCATGTCCGGGGCAACCTCACCATCTGCACCACGAGCACGGCCAGCGTCACGGCCACGGAAGTGATGATCCAGAAGGATTGAAGACACCGGCCTGGACGCTCGGCCTGATCCTGCTGACGGCCGACTTCGCCGGGGCGAGCGCGGCGCCGCGCTCGCCCCGGGCGAGGCCCGACGCCACGGGCCCCGACGTGTCGGCCTCCTACTCCTTTCTTCGCGCCGGCGAGGCACACCTCCATGGCGCCGATCTCTCCGCCTCTTTCCGCTTCCGGCCGAGATGGCGGCTGCTGGCCGACCTCAGCGCCCATTCCGGGTCCTTCGCGGCAGCGAACCTGAAGCAGACGAACTTCATGGTCGGAGTCCGCCGGCTGTTCAGTCCCCGCCGGCACTGGCAGCCTTTTGCCCAGGCCATGCTCGGCGGCGCCCGCTCGACGAGCCGGTTCGAAGGCTCGAACGTGCTGATCTCGAGCCAGACGAGCGGGGGCGGCGCGCTGGGCCTGGGTACCGACTACCGGCTGTCAGCCCACTGGGCACTACGCGGCCAGGGGGACTACCTGGTCCTCCATTCGGGAGCCGGCTGGGACCGGGATCCCAGGTTGTCCGTCGGACTGGCCTACCGCTTCTCGCGCTGAAGCTCGCCGCTGGAGAGCTGATCCCGCTTGGCCTCTGCGCGAGTCAATGCAAGCGGAACGCCACCACGGAGTCGCCGGCTCCCCAGACTCCCCCACCCCCGACCGAGATCGCGACGAATTGCTTGCCAGAGGCGAGCCGATAGCTCATCGGCGTCGCCTTGCCGCTCTCGGGCAGGGCACCCCGCCACAGCTCACGTCCGGTCTCGACGTCGTAGGCGTGGAGCCACCGATCGAGCGCCGCGCCGATGAAGACGACACCGCCCGCGGTGACGACGGGGCCGCCGAGGTTCGGCGAGCCCCACCCGGGGGGAACCTTCGCCGCCAGCCCGGGGTCCAGTGGGCGCGTGAACGATCCCAGGGGCACCTCCCAGAGGCGGCCCCCCGTCTTGAGGTCGATGGCGACGAGCGTGCCGAAGGGCGGAGGGGTGCAGGGCAGCCCTGACGGAGCCAGCAGCATCCGCCGCCGCATGAAGTACGGCGTTCCCTGCATCGAGTTGTACCCGAAGTCCTGTCCGAGCCGTTGGTCCGCGGCCCGCGCGCGCTCCTGATCGAACCCCTCGCGCGGGATGAGCTGCACCATCACCGCAACCCTGTTCACCGGAACGACCGCGATCTCCCGCACCGGGTCGATCGCGAGCCCGCCCCAGTGCGCCCCGCCGATGCTCGAGGGCATGACCAGGGTGCCCCGGACGCTGGGCGGCGTGAAGATTCCTTCGTTGCGCAGCCCCTCGATCGCCGCGCGGCACGCCGCGCGATCCGCGTCGGTGAGCCCCCAGACTTGATCCACGTCGAATCGATGCGGGCTGAGTGGCGGCGTCACGGCCGTGAAGGGCTGCGTGCGCGAGGCCTGCTCCAACGGAATGTCGCTCGGCGGCACCGCACGCTCTTCGACCGGAAAGACCGGCCGGCCGGTGTCCCGGTCGAGGACGAACAGCATGCCGGTCTTGGTCCCCTGCACGACGGCCGGAATGCGCGTGCCGTTCCGCGTGACGCTCACGAGCGCCGGCGGCGACGCGTTGTCGTAGTCCCAGAGATCGTGGTGCACCGTCTGGAAGGCCCAGACCAGCTTGCCGGTCGAAGCCTTGAGGGCCACGATGGAATTGGCGTATCGGTTGCCGCCCAGCCGCATCGCGCCGTAATAGTCGGGCGCGGCGCTGCCCGTGGGCACGAAGACCAGGTCGCGCTCGGGATCGGCGGCGAGCACGCTCCACGCGTTGGCGGCGCCGCTCTTGTGGGCCATCGCGCCGCTCCACTCGCCGTACGCCGCATCGCTGGGATCTTGCGGAATCGGATCCCACGTCCACGTGAGAGCGCCGGTGCGCGCGTCGTAGGCGCGTACTTCACCGCTGGCGGGGTTGGGGCGGGTGTTGTCGGCGACCGAGGACCCGGTCACGACGAGCCCATTCACGACCAGCGGGGGCGAGGTCATGGAGTAGGCCCCGGGCTCGAAGGGCGGAATCCGGAGGCCCGCCTTGAGGTCGACCATGCCCGCCCGGCCGAACCCGGAGCAGGGCCGCCCGTCGCGCCCGTCGAGCGCGAAGAGCTGCGACTGCGCCGTGGCCACGAAGATGCGGCGGCGGCAGGCAGCGCCCGCGGGCGCCGATTCGTCGAGCCAGGTCGACACCCCGCGGCTGGCGAAATCGCCGTACGTCACGTCGCGCTCGATCCTGGGGTCGAACACCCAGCGCTCCCGCCCGGTGGCGGGATCGAGGGCGATCACCCGCCCCAGCGGCGTGCCCAGGTACATCGTTCCATCCACGACGAGCGGCGTCGCCTCGAAGGCCGTGGGCTTCTTCGTCGCGAACCGGGCATCGGTCTCACCGGTGTGATAGGTCCAGGCCACCTCGAGCCGGCTCACGTTTTCGCGGGTGATCTCCGACGCGGGCAGGTAACGAGTGCCCTGGACGTCGCGGCCGTTCGCCATCCAGCCCACTTCCTGGGCCGGAAGCGCGGTCAGCGCCGTCCCGAGGAGCAGCGCCGTCAACAGTGTTCGCACGTTGCCTCCCGGACCGACTCTGCATGCACAAAGCCCTTCGCCCGACGCCGATCACAGCTCCTTACGGCCGGGAAGCGATTCCTGTTCCCCTCACGTCCCTCGGCTCTCGCGGCCCCTATCGCCGGGCGTGGTCCGTCAGGATCGCCTTCGCGCGACGGCTGGCGGCGATGGTCTCCAGCTCCGCGAGGGTGCTCTCCCACTGGCTCTGGCTGTGGTCGCCCCGCCAGTACATGAAGTGCGTGCCGAAGCGCCGGGCCCGACGCACCTGCCGGAGCACCTCCGACGGCGGCAGCGGCGCATACTCGTTCACCAGGATCGGCTTCGCTCCCGCACGCTGCGCCTGGGCGGCGTGGCGGGTGATGTAGTCAAGCTGGGACTCCAAGGTCGGGTCTTGCGTGTTGGTGGCGACCAGCCGGTCGGAGAAGCCGTGCCGGCGCAGCTCGTCCTTGACCAGGTCGTAGACGCCGACTTCCCAGGCCTCGGAGAAGCTCTTGAAGCCCTCGTTGCCCACCTGGAAGAGCACGTTCTCGAACTCCCCCAGCTCCGCCACCGCCTTGCGGACCCAGCGCTCGTGGATGGGCGCGGGCGCGGAGAGGAAGATCGCGAGGCCGCCCGCGTCGACGCCCTGGATGTTGTTGCGGGCGGACCAGGGATCGACCTCGGGCAGGTCCGTCTCCCCGTGCTGGCGCACCCACCTGTCGATCAGGTCGAACTCCACGTAGATCCGGAGCTGCTGGGCATGGTCGGCGATCCCACGCGCCCGCTCCCAGAAGCCGGGAAAGAATTGGTCGAGGTCGACACGCCCGTCCGCCACCGTGACGTATCCGACGTAGATCGGGTCGTCCTCGCCGGCGACAGTGAACGGGCCCAGCCGGCAGTGCGTGTAGCTCAGGCCGTGGCTCGCGAACAGGTCGAGGGCCTCGAGGCTCACGAGCGGCCAGCCGTTGGTCTTCGCATCCTCGCAGCAGACGATGGCCCCGAGCGGCTTCACTTCGTTTCCGCGCGGGTCCACGAACCGGTTGCCCTCGACGTGCAGGGCCATGCTGCCGGGCGGCGGGTTCTTCTGGGCGTACTCGTCGCTGCGGAGCAGAGCCTCTCTCAGCTCGGCCTCGCTCAACCCCTCGTTCATGTGCTGATTGAAGCTCGCCAGGCCGCCGGGATCGGGCGCGCGCTCGAGGATCTCCTCGTAGGCGTCGCTGACGATGCGGGTGAAGTTCGGCATCGCCTCAGCGCGTCGTGGCCGGCTGCGTCCGTCGGCGGGAGCGCGTCGCCCTGGCGGGCCGCAGGAGTGTTTGGAGGAAGAGATAAGCCGGCTTGGGGGAGAAGTCCTCGTTGACGATCCCGAAGCCTCCGTCCCCCTGCCCGGGGCCGTCCCAATAGTGGAAGAAGAAGAGCCGGGTCACCCACGTCTTCTCACTCAGGACGGCGACCACGTCCTCGTAATACTGTCGCTGGTCTCCCTGGTCGGACCTTGTCCCGGTCTCCGTGAGCCAGAACGGCTTGTCGTCCACGCCGAGCTGCCGCATCAGCGTGCGGAGCGACGGCTGTCCCGGCCGGTCCCGCTCCAGATCCAGCAGCACCTCCGAGCCCGAGCGCTGATAGTCGTGGTGGTCGATGACGTCGATCGCGTCCCGGGCCGTCATGGCCTCCGTGAACCAATCGCGCCAGTCCCTCAGGTTGGCCAGACCGGGCGCCACCACCTGAAGGCCGGGATCGATCGACCGGGCCACGCCCGCCGCCGGCTCCAGGATCTGCGTCCGATACTGCGCCCGCGAGCCCGTCCAGAACTCGCGCACGTTGGGCTCGTTCCAGAATTGCCAGTGCTGCACCTCGTGGCGGTACCGTTCGATGGCCACTCGGACGAAGTCCGTCCAGAAGCGCGTGTCCGCCGGAGGATCGCTCACGAGAGAGCCGCCGGGGTTGGGCGATGCCCACGGCGGCGTATACGCGAGGGTGGCGAGCATCCCTGCGCCGCGCGCGGCGGTGCGGGACACCACCCGGTCCAGCTCCTCCCAATGGAATTCCCCTTGCTGCGGCTCGATGCGGAACCAGTCGAAGTCGAGGCGGACCCAGCGCATGCCCAGCCCCCGGGTCACGTCGTCGATCATCGGGTCGGAAGGGACGTGCACGTTCAGGCCGAGGCGCGCGGGCAGCCCCGGGTCGGGGTTCCGCGAGGCGAACTCCGGGCTGCGCAGCAGCGCCTCTCGCATGGCCGCTTCGCTCATGCCTCCGTTCATCTGTCCGTTGTAGCTCGCGAGACCGCCGGGGTCTGCCTCACGCTCGAGGATCTCGAGGTACGCGTCGCGGATGACGCGCGCGAAGTCGGGCATCGCGCTACCGCGTCTTGCGGGACCTGACCTTCCTGCTGGCCGGCACCGGACGGCGCCGCTTCGCCGCTCCGCGGGACCGCGCAGCCGTGCGCGAGAGACGGGCGGGGTTCTTCGTCGCGTATTCGGGGCTGCGCAGCAGGGCCTCCCGCATGGCGGCCTCGCTCATGCCGCCGTTCATCTGTCCGTTGAAGCTCGCGAGACCGCCGGGATCCGGCTCGCGGTCCAGGATGCGGAGATACGCCATCCGGATGATCCGTGAGAAGTCGGGCATCGGGGCACCTCTGTCTTGGCCCGTCCCGATCAGCCTACCGGTGCCCGCTGGCCTCCTCTGTGATTCCAGTCACGACCGGGGCGGTCGCGTCACACCGGACCTGGATGCTCATGGGTCTATCGCGGCCACAGCCATCCGAAGGTGCCCGCCGTCAGGAGCGCGTAGATCAATCCGTCCACCGTCGCCTTGATCGTCGCGCTCCACGCGCGGCGGTACCAGATCGACATCTGCCAGAGCGCGAGCGAGTATCCGACGAACGCGGTGACTCCGACGAACCGGAAGACATGAAGGTAAGCCGCGCCTACGGGCAACGCCCGCCCCGCGACGTACGCGGCCAGGAGGCCGACGACCACGGAATAGAGGAACCAGAGGGCGAGATTCTTCCCCATCGACATCGGGCCGTTCGGCATCACCGTGAGCATCATCACCGGGCCCTTCCGCATCTTTTCGGCGAACTCCGGTGAGCGCATGTCTTCTCGGCTCGACGGGCGGGGGATCATGTAGTCGCCCGGCGGGATGGCGAGGGGGCGCAGCGCGTCCATCACCCTGTCTTCGTTCGTCACCTTGGGGTAGTCGCTCTTGTGCCAGGGTAGCGCCATATGGATGATCGAGCTCACGACGAAGACGATCACCGACGACAGCAGGATCGGGAGCCAGAGAAGGTGGAGCGCGGTCATGACGACCTCCTTTGGTGAGACGGTGCAGGTCTGTGTCTAATAGCCTTTTGGCGGATGGAAGCCTCCGACCACGTCCGCCATCTTCGCGGCCACGTCGATCGGCGTGGCGTCTTCCAGGTACGGACCCAGGATCTGGATCCCTACCGGTAAGCTCAGCCGACTGAGCCCGGCGGGTGCCGTGGTCGCCGGAAGCCCGGTCAGCGTCGCGAACGAGATCCAAAACAGCAGATCCATGTACTCCCGGGGCCCCGCCGGCGTGGCCAGGCTTCGCTTGTTCAGCGGCTCGCTGTGGTCGTGGGAGAAGGCAGGCACGAAAGCGGTGGGCATGAGAAAGGCGTCGTGGGAACGGAAGTACCGCTGCCAGACGGCCCGCGCCACCATCCGGTCACTGCTTGCCGCCTGAAAGCGCTTGTGGGGATCGATCCAGGCGTGGGCTTCGAGAGCGTCCATCCCACCGTCGGGCCGTACCGCACGGGCCCGCACCTCGTCGATCTTGTCATCTTTCAGATTGAACGCGAAGAACGCCGAGAGGAGGTATCGATACGTCTCGTACTGCTTGCCTGGATCGACGCCGGCGGGCCAACCCTCTTCGAGCCGCAGCCCCGCCTTGCCCAGGGCCGTCACGGTGCCCGCCAGCACCTCCTTCACGTCGGTGGAGACGGGGCAGAGCGGATGGTCGAGCACGAAGCCGACGCGGTAGTCGGCGAGGCGCCGACCCCGTGCGGCCGGGAGCGTCCAGCGGTACGCGACGGCATCGTCGCCGTCAGGCCCTCCCAGAACCTCCATGGCGATCTTGAGGTCAGCCGAGCTGCGGGCCATGGGTCCCGCCGCGGGCAGGTCCGTGGGCGGCTCCGGTGGCATCCCGGGCGGCGGCGGGATGTGCCCCTGCTGCGACACCACGTTGAGGGTCGGCTTGTGGCCGTAAATACCGCAGAAGTGTGCGGGGATGCGGATCGACCCTCCGATGTCGCTGCCGATCGACAGGTGGCCGAGACCCGCCGCTAGCGCCGCCGCGCTGCCACCGCTCGATCCTCCCGGGGTCCTCGTGAGGTCCCAGGGGTTGTTCGTGGTGCCGTAGATCGCGTTGTAGCTCTGCCAGTCGCCCAGCATGAACGGGACATTGGTGTTGCCTAGGATCACGGCGCCGGCCCTGCGCAAGCGCGCCACGGCTGCGGAGTCCTCGGCGGGAACGTGGTCCCTGAGGAAGGGGGCTCCCGCGGTCGTGCGCACGCCCGCGATCTCGAACGAGTCCTTGACGGTCGCCGGCACACCATGGAGCGGCCCCCGACGCTCACCTTTCGCGAGCGCCGCGTCCGCGGCGCGGGCCTCCTCCATGGCCTTGTCTCGAAGGACGTTCACGATGGCGTTCAGGGAGGGATTGAAGCGGTCGACACGCTCCAGCGTCAGCCGGGTCAGCTCCGCTGACGAGATCTGGCGTCGCCGGATGGCCTCTGCGGCCTCGAGGGCGGAGCCGAACTCCAGGGCCGGCGGCTTCGACGGCACGGCGTCCAGTGCGGCCTCTAGCGCCGACGGGACGAGGGCCGCACCGCAGGCGGCCATGCCGCCGGCCAGGAACGAGCGGCGTCTCACGCCGGGAGCATCGGGACCCTGGGGCAACGGCTGCGGGCCTTTCATCGAGCTACCTCCTCCGCCGGCTCAGGTCGGCCGCCCACGACGGGCAGCGACGAAGAGGGCGGCGGTACCGAGGAGGGTCAGGGTCGCCGGCACCGCCAGCAGCAGGAATCCCCAGCCGAGGGCGAAGCGTCCGGTCCGAGGATCGTACTGGAAGCAGCGGAAGAGGACCCGGCCCGGCAGCGGATAGGCGGCCACGAACTCACCCCGCAGCTCACGGACGACCTCGAGCAGGCGCACCGGCTCCACCACCCCTCCCACCATCAAGCGGACGACGCGTCCGCGATCCACCGCGACGAGCAGCGCCGGGTGGTCGAACTGTCCCGTGGGCTCGTCCCGTCGGAACCAGAAGCCGACGGCCCGGGCCAGCCGCTCGACGGCTGCGCCCGAGGCCACGCCGAAGGTCCACTCCGGCCGCGCCCCGAGGCCCAGGCGGCGGGCCAGGGCGGCCATGTCCTCTGCTGTGTCCCGCGGATCGAAGCTCAGAACGACCGTGCGGTAGTCCGTCCCCGATCCCCCAATTGAGGCCTCCGCCGAGCTCAGCGAAGACAGGAAGGGGGAGCAGACCCCCGCGCAGCGCGTGAAGACGAGAGCCAGGAGGATCGGCCGCTCGGCCCACGCCTTCGAGAGCGGAAACTCTCCTCCCCGCGCATCGCGCACGAGAATGTCGGGGACCTGCTTCCGGAGGTAGCGGCCCTCTTCGGGCAGCGGACCCGCCTGGAGCAGCAGCGTCAGGC
>WNFB01014467.1_pt1 | contig 12996 bp, 14 predicted proteins | sample 5400501 | NCBI WGS metagenome assembly WNFB01 (sample SAMN13153341, study PRJNA577476) | soil metagenome | isolation source: 200 cm saprolite under Douglas fir tree site 2 hole 1 | place: USA:California | collected 2015-04-18
TCATCGACATCAGCATGCCGGTCATGAATGGCGTTGACGCCGCACGGGAAATGACGAAGTCATCGCCAAAAACAAAGGTCATACTTCTTACGCAGCATGACGAAGATCAGTATGTCACCGAGGCTCTCCGTGCCGGAGTGAAGGGATACGTGCTCAAGAACCAGGCCGCGGACGATCTCGTGCATGCCATCCGAGAAGTCTGCCGGGGATCCGTTTATCTTAGTCCGAGCATCTCACGGACGGTCGTTGACGCTTATCTTTCCAAGACGTACGTCCCAGCCGACCCCCTTTCAGGGCGTGAGCGTCAAGTTCTTCAATTAGTTGGTGAAGGCAAGTCTACGAAAGATGTCGCTGTGCAACTGGGGATCAGCGTAAAGACCGCCGAGTCACACAGAGCAAGACTCATGAAAAAACTTGATATCCACGAAACTGCAAGTTTGGTCCGCTACGCCATTCGGCGCGGTTTGATCCAGGCCTGACCGTACCCCTGGGAGGGTTCACACCCAGACCGTTCTCGGTCATTTCACTTAGTTGAATTGGGTGATTTACCGGATTGCATTCATTTGGCAGCCGGCTATGCTGCAGCGAAGGGAGCGGGCCGCCTCCGTGGACAGGGCCCCCACCTCGATCACCCCAACTACCGAACTGCACTGACACGGAGGCGGCCCGAACTCATGTTAGTAGAGGTTCATGTAAATGGACAGAGCGTCTAACACCGACATGTACAAGACGATGATCCTGGCTGTCGAAGAAGATCCCATGGCCATCGTGGCGGCATAGGGGGAGGTTATGAACAATCAAGTCCCGAAATTTGTCACGCAGGCAAGAGCTTCCTTCCTGCTCGGCATCCCGGAAGCGGATCTCAGCCATATCTCGAAGGAATCGGGATTGGGCCACGTAGAACGCGCGGGCAACGAGGAAGAGACGTATTTCACCTACGAGGAATTGCGGCGGATTTGCATGCTCGCGGCGCATCAGATGCAGGCAGTCCACTAAATCACTGTCCGGAGCACTTTGGCGTACAGGGCAAGGAAAACGAATGATGATTCGTGACGCGCGTAAAGGCCAGTTCGAATGGCGGAATACGATCGCCCCGTTGCTCGGTGATTGGGTCGTCCTGCTCGCAATGAAGTACCAGCGCGCTCCGCTGCCCGTTTCTTCTGCTCTTTGGAAGGGTCTGCTGCGAAAAGGTTTTCCAAACGACCTGGATGAACTTGCAATTTTTGCGCGTCGCTACTTGTTCCTGGGAGACGCACGGCTGCTGCTAGCAGAACTGAGAATTCGGACCGCCACAACCCCACCCGTGCGAGAGACATTGTCAAAAGAGGACAAGATCGCAGCGGAGGACCGTCCGCAGATCAAGGATGCGCACACATGCCAATGAGCTCAAACAAGTTCACTAGCTGCTCGCGGAGGCGACAGGCAGGCTTCAAATCCGTGAACAATCCGTCTGATGTCGCGATCCTGAGCATGGCAGTTGATTCCCAACCATTATTTCGCCGCGGTGCTCCGCGCTTGTTACCTCGCAGAGAAAATGAACCTACTGATGATGTTTTCCAAGCTCTCCTTTCGGAAGCAAATCGAGAACTCGCCAGTTTGTTGCGAGACGTACGCACGGGGTCTCGCGGCACGTTGCCCGGTGACACTCGGAGTCAGCCGGTCAGTGAGCTTCTGATGCGCGCGGTCCGCTGCGCTGCAAAACAGTACATGTTGCAAGCAGAACTGGGCAATCTTGCACTCACGGACGAACTGACAGGCTTGTATAACCGTCGGGGTTTTATGGCCTTTGCAGAACGCCAGTTGAAACTTGGGCGCCGATCCGGCCGGGGAATGTTGCTCTTTGTGATGGATGTGGACGGCTTGAAGCAGCTTAACGATTCGTTCGGCCATTTCGAAGGCGACCGTGCGTTGAAGCGCACGGCCGACGCCTTGGAAGAAACATTTCGGGATTCAGATGTTGTCGCTCGCCTCGGAGGAGATGAGTTCGCTGTTCTTGCGATCGAGGCATCCGGTCACAGCGAGGCCACAATCAAGACTCGACTTTTCGAGTGTTTGAAATCAATTAGTGCAGAACAGTCTCGCTACGAAATTTCTCTTAGTTTAGGCGTTGCACGATTCGATCCGAACAGCCGCACATCGATTGGAGAATTGATGGTGAAAGCCGACCAAGCCATGTACGAGCAGAAGCGGCGCCGACCGAGGCCACTTCTCGAGACGGAGACCAGTACTCAATCTCAATAGGCACTATGGACTTTAGAGAAGCATCGTCACCGAAATTCTTGTTGGTTCCTGCAACTTTTTGGCACCGTCCAGCCCGGTGCAAGCTAACGGAACCCAGCTTGGAAGGTCATTCTACAGATGCCCGAGAGGTCAGGACGACTTGAAAAACGGATTCGGCTGGCTGTTCCGGTAGAGATATCCAGCCTTCAGAACCCGGCCGCGACTGAGCGGACGACTACGGAAAACTTCTGCTCACTGGGAATACGCATTTTGACCCAACGGGCCAGGGAGCTGAATGAACGACTGTGGGTCAGATCGCTGGATGGGGATCTGCGAACCCTCGCTCGCGTTGTCTATTGCCAGCGGCTCCCAGACGGACGCTTTGGTGTCGGATTGCAGTTCCAAGGGCAAGCCGTCAACTGGTCAAGAGGCTCGTTGGCTGGTGCCGGGCGGTTGAATGGCCCCGGCGCGGCGAACCTTCGCACCTTCCATAGCACAGCCTCGTGGAAAAAGTGAGCATTTATCTACGCTCTTAAGAGAACTGGAGGGAATTGGCCGACACGGGTATTTGCCAGCCCAAAATCAGATTCGGCACCTGGAACTACAGTGGAGGTGTCGAACCGCTTCGGGCAGCAATCGAATACGGCGCTTGCCACATGTACACGGCGGAGGAATATGCTGCCTCGGAATTTCAAGCAGCGCGACCTAATCGCAGCAGCAGAGAGAAGCCTTCGGCGACTTGGCACAGATCTTATCGATCTCTACCAACTCCACGGGCCCAGTCTCACAATTCCCATTGAAGAACCACTGAGGGGGATGGAGAAACTCGTGGATGAGGGCAAAGTCCGGTTCATTGGAGTCAGCAACTTGTCTACGTATCATTGTCTCGCGTAGTCGCGGCGGCTCGGCCCACAGCGAGCGTCAGTTAGGGCCTACGGAGGCCGCGCCCACCGCCTGGTAAAGATCCACACGTCCATTGCCGACATCGGGAGAGATCCAAACCGCGTGCGCCAACGACCGTTCCGCGCAAGACTCGTCGCATTTCGCGCTAACGCTCAGCAGGAGGGCGGCCGCGCCGGACACAAAAGGTGCGCTGAAGGAGGTTCCCCAGCCTGCGCCAAAGGTGCCAAACGGATAGGTGGTGATGATGCCTTCGCCCGGGGCTGCCACCCAAACGAGATCCTCACCATAGTTAGAAAACGCCGAGAGGGTGTCGTTGTTTGTGGTTGAGGCTATGCCCATCACATCCGCAAGCGCGGCCGGATAGACCATTTCCTCTTTGCCGTCGTTTCCTGCCGAAGCCACGCAAATCGCTCGATTACGGGTCGCATACTTAGTGGCCCTGGCCACCTCAGAGGAATACGTTGAGAAACTAAAGCTCATATTGATCACACTGGCCCCATTCCGCACCGCAAAGTAGATGGCGCGCAGGACATCCGACAAATAACCGGTGCCATCGGCCTTGAATGCTTTCAGAGGCATGATGTGCGCGCTAGGGGCCACGAGGTGAACGATGCCCGACACCATGGTGCCATGACCGAACGCCTGGTATTGTGGCTGACCGAGGTTGAGTGCCGATGCTGGATCGAGGATCGCAGCGCTCGATTGGTTGACCATCGCCGGTGAGGCCCCGCTGCCAATAGAGGATTGGGTTACGTCCGTGAGCTCAGAAGCTGAGCCGGCGATGTTACGGATAAAGTCATAACCTGGAACGAGGACACTTTGAAGTACGGGATGACCGGGATCGACCCCCGTATCAATAACCGCTACCGTAACCGCTACCGTCCCTGCACCACTCACGCTGAAAGTAGATTGCGTGTCTGGTAGCCGGACAATGGCGATCGCGGGCTGGCTGACGTAGCCATGGATGACAGTCGCTCCGAAGTAAACCACAGGCGTGTTATCCGACAATCCGCTAGGCGGCGCCGCAGCAGTGGCTTGCATGACTTTCAACAGGGCGTCTAGCTCTACATGCTGGATTCCCGGCTGGCTCCGCAGGATTTGCAGAAAGGCGTTCGGATCGATGAAGGCAGGAGTAGTGACCAAGAAGACTTTACTAATGGTGCCGTCGAGACCGCCCGCCACATTACAACCCAACGCCAAGCAAACCTGCTGTAGGGAATTGAGGCCGGATTGAGCACGGACAATAAATCTGTTGTCGGCGGCGGCTGGGCTGCTCCACAATCCAAAGAGAACCAGAAGGACCCACAGCATCCTCGGTTTCATGGCTTCGTCTCCTTCTTTCCTTCCCCGGGAGTGGTTCTGATAGACATCGACCTTGCTGCTGGTCGAATGGTTACGAATTTCCCGCCGCGTTTCGACGGGTCCGCTCCAGGGGCGGTAACGAGATTGTTATCCCCTGAGTTTCGGCAATTCCTATTTCCAGGCTGACGCTAGGCTCAAAGTTGAAATCCAAATGGAACTCGCCGAATTCCCCGGCAGTCGCGTGCGCCACGGGACCCTTCCAGCCCTGGAGCGTCACGGGAACGCCTTTAAACCTACGATCTGGCTTGGCTGAATCCAGAATCTGCCCCGTGAGCGCTATGCGATTAGAGTCATCTTCAGGCTCGACCAAGAGGTCCAACATTAGACTTCCGGATGCGTAGAGCAGCCTTCGATTCCGATTTTGCAGAGCGCGCACCCCAGCGGGGAGCGGTTCGCGGAAGCTATCCGAGATGAGCCGCGCCATTTGCGCGACGTTCTGAAACACGGCCTCACGACGGAACAACGATTCCAGGCTGGCCCAAAGTTGTTGCAGGAGAAACCTCCGTTGGACAGGGGTGAGCGAGTAGCGCTCGGCCAAGTCCCCAATTGAATCTTTCCCCTCCTCGGTGATAAGCACTACACGTCTTATGAGATTCGGGTGAGATTCGTTAATCCTCGAAATCACCTCCGTGACTCGCGAGCTTGAGGATTGCGGGTCCAGTACTACAGCGTCGAATTTCCTTTGATCCATCGTCCCCAGTGCCTGTTGGACGTTCGAGGCGACAGTGCACTCACAGCCCGAGCTTCCCAGCAAAATACGCATCTCCTCGCGGGCCGACGGCTCCTCCCCGACGATCAATATTTTCTTTCGCTCGGGACCGACACTCACGTGAACCTACCTGTGGCGTACAAGGGTCTGACACTCCCGACCCTCCGCGCCAGGAACCCAAATGGCCGCTAGGGGTACCCTGCCCAACCTCTTTGCATGAAAGCAACCGACGTGCTATGACAACCCACGACCGCTAGCTTGGCTGCTGCTCCGCGGCTCTGAGCTCGTACCTCCCCGGCGCAGCCGCGGGAACTGGTGAAGCCATTTTTTTGCACGACCAAGGGCGTAACCCTAGCTCCTGGGCCGAAGTCTCTCGGGTCTCGTACCCCCTGGTCATAGGGCACATATAGGATCCCTCTGCTTTTAGATCAATCAGGTAAAATACCTAATTTGAAAGCAGGAAAATCCCGATGCGCGTATGTTCTTACACGGCATCCTTTCTGAAGAAAGGATCGATCGCAGGAAGGGAGGGGGAGTGGCGCGCCAGGGGGATTCGAAGTCCTGACCCGCTGCTTAGAAGGCGACGCTCTATCCAACTGAGCTACGGGCGCACCGCTGAATCTGATTCTAAAGCATTTGCTGCTCGGACGGACATCGTTTTGGACGGATTGACCCTCTACGCAAAGGGCAGGAACGCACGCTCCCTAATCTCGCTCACTGGAAGCGCTTACGCCTGACCCTCCTTCGCTCTTCAACCGACGTGGATTCAGATCTCCAAGTACCGCCATGTGTCGGGCAAAGGCACTTCTATCCTGTTCATAGCGGGTTACACGCATTTAACATCAAGTTGACTCTTTTATCGCCAGCCCAGCCGTGACGCAATCGGTTCAGCGAGACCGCGAGCGCGAAAGGAGTTTTATGCTCGCCACCGTCGGCTATCATGGCTAGCTTCAACCTTTCAGAAACCCTTTAGGGGAGCCCGGATTCCCACCGGTATATTTTTTTACTACCTCTTTGCCCTTCTTCGGTGGGGGGAATTGATTGCTGAGAATCGTCCACAAAGTGCTGAACTTTGCCAGATCCTAAGAATGTTGGCAAGCAAAGGATGCCAACGACTTGGGCAGCTAAGTATGTTGCTATCTGCGAGATAGCGCGGCTCTGAGGCGGCTGCAATGCCAGTGGGCCGCAAATTGCCCGCAGACTCTTGAATTTACAGCCCTAAGTTTGTCCCCCATACGGCAAGTGAACAGGAAGGGTTGGGTACCAGTACGGGAAAAGACCTTCACGTACTTTGCTACCAGCATCACACGGAGATGCTGCTGAGACGGCTCAGCGAGAATGCAGAGAAGCTGCCGTACGCCTGCCAGGAACCTGGTTGTCTAGTCCGGTACGATAGCCCGCATGGATACTTCATCGACACAGAAGACGCAGAAACCATCGAGCAAGAAACGACGCCTCACGTCAGCTGTTCCAATGATGGGCAACTGATGTATTTAGCTGAGGTTATGCCCGAAAGAAGAAGCTTCCGCCTGTGGAAATGCCCAGAATGTGACTTGAGCTGCATTAATGATGAGGAGACCTCGTGCGGGCTAGGGAAAAAGATGGGAGCATAAGCTCCCGGTATCACTTTCTTGGCAGATTGCTAAGAATAGTGGCCTCTTGCAGCTAGTAAGGTTTTGCCCACAACTCCACCCTGCCGGAAAGTTCCAGACCTACAGCAAACCTTCCCGTGGCCACATGCTGGCAGTAGACGATCCTTGCATATGACCGCACACCCTCCTTTGGCGAGTTAACCAGCACTCGCTGCCCTGGCTGCAACTTCTGCTCTATGAGAACACGCGCGCCGTGGGCACTCACGTTTTCGGTCAACGAGCTTTCATTAAGCTTTAGTTCATCCTGCAGACAAACTTCTAGGCTCACAGTCCTCGCCATCCGCTTCTCGGATCGGCCACTCGACATAGTCCTCCTGGTGCCAGAGAGCTTGCGGGCCCTAGGCAGCATGTTCACTGTTGGGTCGTCCCGCTTTCCGATGGGCACCTTTGTGGGCTTAAGTAGCGTGATCTGCTTTAGCCTCAGACTCTCTAAGAGAGGCGTATCCTTTCGCACCTTCGGATCGAAGAATTCAGTCCCGGCGCTGCGGCGCTTCCTCCCTGTCGCATCTCAGTACTTGACTACCATCGTCCAGCCTAGCGGACAAGCGGAAGAAAACCGCAAATTCCCAGCGGGTGAACTCCTTAGTACGCTTTAGTACTCGGCTTATTTTCTGTTTCCAGCAATTCCAGCCCTGGCAGAAGAAGTTACTTCTGCAGCGCCGCCGCTAGCTCCAGCGGCCTTGCGTGTCTGAGTTGAGACTAGCTGTGGTTGTGGCACTGTCGACTGCAGCGCTTCGTCTTCTTTCCAAAACACCAGGCGTCCCACGCGCTCGTCCCAGTCAATACACAGCATGTCGCCTGAGTTCACCTGCTGGGTGGCCAGCAAGTTCGCCAATGGGAAAACCACGTGGCGCTCGATGGCGCGCTTCAGGTGGCGAGCACCGTAGCGCTGGTCCGTTCCTTCGTGCAAGATGAACTCGTGGCCCGCATCGGTTACTCGGAACAAGAACTGCCCTTTCGCTGTCTCCAAAACGCGCTGCTGTACTTGCGCTAACTCGATTTGTAGCACTTCGGCGAGTTGTTCGCGATTCAAGGAATGAAACACCACGATTTTGTCGAGGCGGTTCATGAATTCGGGCGAGAACTTTCTCCGCGCAGCTTCTACCGCTGTGCGCTCCACCTTCTCGTCAACATTCGTCAGGGGCTTATCTTCGGGCTGGATGAATCCCATCCCGCCATGCATCAATTCCGTGATTTCGGTGCCGCCCAGGTTCGAGGTCATGAAGATCACCGTCTGGGAGAGGTCCACACGACGGTTGTCGCCGAGCGTGAGCGTGGCCTTGTCCAACATACCAAGCAGCAACTGCCACAGTGCGTCGCTTGCCTTTTCAATCTCGTCGAAGAGCAGGAAGCTGAGCTTCAGCTTCTCAGTATAGCTTGCCGCCAGAGACTCCTGGGTGATCAGCGGATGGGTCTCGCGGTGCCCCAGGTAGCCCGGAGGTGACCCGATCAGCTTCGAGATCTCATGCGAATGCTGAAATTCACCGCAGTCGACCTTGATTACCGCCCGCGAGTCCCCAAACAGAATCTCCGCGGCGGCTTCCACGATGCGCGTCTTTCCGGACCCCGTGGGACCGAGGAACAAGAGACTCCCTACCGGGCGCCCCGGCGAGTTCAAGCCGGCACAGAACACCTGGTACAGGTCCACCATTGCCTGCACCGCTTCCTCCTGCCTGACGATCTTTGCGCGCAGCGCCCCACCAAACTCCACCGCCTCCGAACTGCGTAGAGTCGAATCGAGAACCACCGGTTGAGTACACATGGCGAGCTCCTAGTGAACCTTCTGCCAGGCGATGGGCGGGGCGATAGAAAACTGATTAAGTTGGTGTGGCTTCAACTCGACATACAAGAAATAGTGCTTGCCGAGGGCTGGTAGTATCAGTGCCCCGCGGTCGTGTGGTTGGCCTTCCAAGCGGGCCAGGCACAGTTGTTCGGTGTGATTTGGTCGGTGAATCTTGCCTTGTTCAAGCCGTCGCCACATGTAGTTGAACCAAGTTAGGTCGGACAGAGCGGCGGAGGACGGTGCGGCCAAATATGTCTAGCGGTCTAGACTGCGGGCCGGAGATCCTACATCCGTGGCCCTTGTCGCCTGACGCTAAACTATCTTTAGGAAGAGGACCAAACAATCCGGCCAAGCCATGAATCGAGCGGTTGAAGATACCCGGTTTTGATCGATACGGGTACCGCATTTTTGATGCAGGTTAATTCCTGATGGCTCAAGATTCAGATAACTCGAAAGTTTGTGGTAACCGAGTTTATCAGCCACAATTCTGATGGTTGGCGCAAAGGCTGCCACTTAGACTCATCGCGTGTATAAGCAAATGCCAGGCGACTCACGACCCGCCCCTGCTATGAAAGAACCGCCCGGCTCAGATCTGCTAAAGCCCAGTGTTTCTCTGGGCGCGCCTGGACAGCGCGATCAATCAGAGGCGTTTCATGGCGGCACGGGCCAGGTCCTTCGATTTTTCGATGCGCGCGGATTCTTCGCGAACCCCTCCAACGCTGATGCGCAGGAAGACTCCGCCTTGAAGCACGTAAAGAGCGCCAGCGACCGGATTGCCGACCCAGTAGGCTTCCTCACCAAGCCCGCTGATCGGCCGCGCCTTGCTTCCCTCCTTCTCGCGTTCCGGCTCTGACTCTTTCCCGGCAACGCGAGTTTCTTCTTCCTTGACCTCGGCGGAATGGAACTGTCTTTGCCAAAATTCATGCGGAGTGAGTTCCGACTTTCCCGTACGATCCGGGGTGACCAACGCCACATTGACCGATTTCGCGAAGGTGGCAGTATGGAAAACGCATTGCGACATCAGCATCCCCCCACTCGGCTGTGCGCTCGCTTTGGTCTCCTTGATGGGCTCTCCCTGGACGGCTTCGATCTCCGCGCTGTTGAGGAGCATGCAAACATCAATCTTCTCCTTTGCCGAAGCGGAGACGCTGCCAGCTTTAGCCTTCTGCGGCGAGCCGCCGTGCACCTGGCCAGCGGCCAGTGGCGCGGCAGACAAGAGAAGGCCGCAAAACGACATCCGGATCGCGTGACTTTGACTCATATGTTTTCCGTTTACGAAGAGAGATTATCCCATTTGAAAGCAGATCCCGCGCGACTTTCAAGCCGCACTGGCCGCCGCCGTATTCTTGCTCAATGTGCTGCGCAGATCCCGCCTCTAGTGTCCGTTATGTGCATTGCAGTCCGGACCACCGCTGACACCGCTTGCCGGGTCACCATAACAAAGCTGGCCGCCACCTTCGTAGTCACCGGTCCTGGTGCCGAATTGCGTGCCGTCGAAGGAGGCAAACAGTCCTCGGCCGCCCACTTGCCGCGCGATGGTGGCCAGTGCATCCTGCGCACTGGCAGGGCCGGTGGAGGCATTTTGCGTGGCATCGTTCACGCACGTGCCGGTGCACCCGTCGGCGTAGCCCACCAGTACGCGCCCGAACTTGTCCACGGTGATGTCGTTGAAGTCGAGCAGATTTCGACACGGGTTGCTGCCGCCCTGGTTCCAAATGCAGCCGCGCTGCACGGGGTCCGCTGGTGTCGCGTCGGCGGTGGTCCATGTCCGGCCACTGTTGTAAGTAAACGCCACATACAAATGCCAAATGCCAAGGAAATCAGCCGACTGCGTGTCGCCTGCCGTAGGCGTGCCCAGAAATGCATAGGCCGCACGATTGTCATCTCCGGCGATGACCTCGGCGAACTCCGCATTCTGGACTCCGAACGGCGTGCCGGCGTCTTTAGACTTGGACCAATGCAAGCCGTGGTCTTGGGACACGGCGATCTTTGCGTGGCCATCCCCGTTGACGTAACCGAAATAGATCGTGTTGTTGCTGCCCGCCGCAACCGATGGGTCACTGCCGGGGCTGATGCTCTTGGCGTCGGGTACGGTCCGCACGACCCAGCTCAGGCCGTTGTCGGTGGAGACGGCCACACCGGGTCGGCTCACGTTGTTGGCGTCAAAGCAGTTCTCGTTTGGGACGTAAGTGGTGCCGTCCGGCGACACGCGGACGTGGCCATGCAGGCCGCCGCAGGTGCCAGGGGCAACCGGCCGGTCAACGCCATTAATCGTTGCAAAAAAGTAGATAGGAATAGCCGGCCCGAACGTGAGGCCGCCGTCATCGCTGCGCGAGCAGAAGGCGGTTACGATGTCCTGCGAGCAGTAAAAAATCGCATGGGGATAGGGAGTGCGCGTCAGCGGTGCAGGAGAAGCGTAAGGGCCGCCGCCTACGGTCTGATGGTCGACCCCAGCAGGCTGGCCCGAACCTTGCGTCGGGAACCAGGTGTCACCATCATCATCGGTGAAAGACAGCTCGCTGGTTACAAGGTTGAGTTGTGATGAAAAGGTCCGGTTCGGGCCGCCGAAGTGGCCGTCGTCGGTGAACAGGATCGGATCGAGGCTCACTCGCGCAAACGGTGAGCGCTTGTCTTCCCAGAACGCAGTTGCAGGTGTTAATGAATCGTTGAAAGTCACCCTTAGCGTGTGATTTCCAGCTTCAATGAAGACCTTACCCGTGTTCCAGTCGACGCCGATCGAAGGCTCCCCAGCGCCGTGCGTGTTGGCGGTGGTGGAGTCCAACGACGGCTGGATGCAGCTCGGCGGCTGTTGCGTTCCTGTGCAGTCATTCGGGGCGGGATAGTTGATGAAGGAGGGCGCTCCGGGAGCCGGCGGCGGCGGTGGCGGCGTCGTTGGTCTCGGAGCAGTGGTTAGCGTAAACACCGCGTGAGCGGAGGTGGGAATCGGTGCCAGCGAGGCCACCGAGCGGATGTGCCAGACTCCATCGAGGGGATCGGTAACAGTCAAATCTTCTTCGCCCGGCCCGGTCGAGGTGTCGTCGGGCGAACCCGGGCCGTGGTCAGCTCCGCTCGGGCTGATGGCAAAGATGTCCAGGTCCGTGGGCAACGTGCTGGTCCAGGTATATTTGATGGTTAACTGTGCCGTCATCGTCTGGTAGAAAGTGGACGCCGGCGCAGGGAGCGCCACGGTCAAATCGTGATCGTCACAAATACCGGGCGGGCAGACATCCTGCACGCCTACGTTGATGACCGTGCCGCCGCCCACGGGAGCAAAGTCCCACGACACCGGGCCCGAAGTGCTGCTGATCGTACTACTGGGAGGTGTTCCAGTCTGGGCAGAAACGGAGGGCGTGTCATGAAACAACACTGCCAAGGCCGCGACAGAAAGCAGACTGAGAAAGGTAAACCATCCCACAGATCGAAGGATTCGCATTCGCTGACCTCCACAGTGGCTTCTCGCCGAAGGGAGCTTTCCCGTGATTTCTCCAAAACTTCTTTTCGGCAGATTTTGCGCCACCCTTGTTCATTCATTTCGATTCGAGCGTGCAGACACACTAGGTTCGGCAGGTCCTTGCAGAACGGGGTAAATCTCGCTCTCAGACAAATCTTTCTCCACCTGGTACGCAAACCCCGGCATGCGTGCCATTACTAGCGGAACTTCCAGCCTTGTGGAAGCGGGTTAATCCTGCAAAAAGGTCTACAGGAATTACCTGAGTCGCTGTGCGAGCGCCGCTTTGGCCGTCCTGTCGTCAGTAAAATGCGCTGTTTCGTCTGGCCGTTTTCGTAGCCCGAAGTAGCGGCCCGTCCCGCTTCATCCAAGTGCGCGGAGCACTCTCAGCCGGCCCGCGTCCAGCCGCCATCGGGTTTTTCTGTCGCCTCGCCTGCTCCGGGCGGAGCGCCCTGTATTGCACGCGTGCGTCCTTGAGTCCTGCTACAGACACCCTCGAGAATTAAACATCAGGTCACTGCAACATTCGTTGGAAGAATCGATGGCGTCACACCAGGGATCCATGCAGCCCACCTGAAGCGATCGCCTATGGACCGTGCTGACTTTTTAGGCTTCGTTCAAATGGGTCTCTTTGACGCCCAACTGGTTGTCCAATCTGTGAAGGGTGACGCGGTCTTGAGTGTGGAAAAAGCTCGCTCAGACTCGGGAGCATCAAAATAGGCGCCAGGTCCGAGGGCATCTTGTGGTTCGCGTCGTCGGGAACTGCAAGGTCGCCTAGCCGAAAGAAAGATTTACCGAATACCGGTCTACTCGTAACTGTAAATAAGAAGGGCGCTTAGAGGATTTTCCTCTCAAGCGCCCATCGTTGCGGGGGCCTGCAACCATCCGAATTTGTTGGTCCTACCATTCAGTTTGGAAT
>WNFB01004053.1_pt1 | contig 12995 bp, 15 predicted proteins | sample 5400501 | NCBI WGS metagenome assembly WNFB01 (sample SAMN13153341, study PRJNA577476) | soil metagenome | isolation source: 200 cm saprolite under Douglas fir tree site 2 hole 1 | place: USA:California | collected 2015-04-18
CGCCTTCCAACGGCGCCACAGGTCGCTCTTCTGCATCGCAGAAAGCCCAAATTGTTTACCTTGTCTCATACAACACCACCTTTAGAGAGCAGACTTATATCAGATGGTGTTGCATCGACCCATTGAGACCACCGCGTTAGTCAGGCATGTGGAAGAGGGCGTCGTAAAAAGGACGCGAATCGTCTAGTCTGTTGTTTCAAATGGCCTTTCAAAATACCTCTGTCCTTTGTTACTTGGCCTTTTCCGTATTCTGGGAACAGTTCAGCCTATTGGTTATCGCGGCCGCGGGTGCCGTTTTCCTTCTCCACAAGCGTCTGAAGAAGCCCGCGGCCGAAGATCCGCCGGTGAAGCTGTATCGCCCGCGCTTTAATCAGCGATCAGGAACACCTTTTGCCGAATTGAGACCCAACCCGGTGCTGCGGTACGCGTCATGCCACTGCCTCGATCCGCAATACGAACCCGACGAAGGGGAAGCTGAGAGCTCTGGACAACACAGCGTTCGCCCCGAGTGGCAGGAGCTTTTGTTTCATACAGAAGTTCAAGACACAGACTCTGACGCATGGAAATCTTTGGAAGCGTACATCGCGAAGGTTCGCGAGGAGGGCTCCGATGAACTAAACCCGAGGGTAGGAATCGGTTCGGAAAAGTGGGAGCAGATTGTCACCTTGCCCAAATCGATTGGGACACTGAAATCAGTCAAAGTTTTGAGCCTGTATGGGAGTCACCTTGTCCGAATCCCTCCAGAGATAGGCGACATGACGAATTTAGAAGAATTCGATCCGTATACCTCGCGTAGCCTACATTGGTTTCCATACGAGATCACAAGGTGCAAGCACCTGGCTCGAAGTCGTGTGAGTACGCGATGTCTCTACGGCAATTACAAGTTCAGACCTCCATTCCCGAGATTGCCGCAGATTTCGACCGCGCTCGCACCGGCGACTTGCAGTGTCTGCGGTGAACCGTTCTCGCAAGAGCAAATACATCAGGCCTGGATTTCACTGAGAGTTGCGACGGACGTGCTTCCGCTATTGGTGGACGCGTGCTCCGAAAAGTGCATCGAAAACCTACCAAAACCCGCCTTCGGTTACGTGCAGCGGCCGCATTTCGGCGGATTGGAGTTCGAACAGCCGCCAGCTGATTTTCGACAACCACGTTAATCCCGTCTTAGGAACACTCAACTCCTGATAAGTCGCCTTACCGGACGAGTGGCTTCCGGCAGGCTGCAGGCGGACGCTCCAAACCTGCGCGAGCGACCACGACGGAAATCTCGCTAGTCTCTCTTTGCTTTTTCCACTTCCTTGTACAGTCTTTCGAGTTTCTTTTTGATTTTCCCGCCGTCTTCGGCGTGCGGATATAAATCCAGATAGCGCTGATAAGACTTGATCGCTTGTTTCTTCAAGCCCTTTTTTTCCTGAGCTTCGGCGAGGAAGCGAAACGGGATGGCGTAGCCGGGTTTGGCCGCAGCGGCGTCCTGAAAACGATCGATTGCCGCGTCCAAGTCGCCTCTCTTCATGTAGTACTGGCCCACTTCGAGATCTTTTTCCGCGCGCAGCGGATCCCAGGTCGGTTGATCGGGAGCGTTTTTTTGCGTGGCAGTGTCTTTCTTTTGCTTGGCAGGAGACTTTGGCTTCATGTCGTCAGCCGGGCTGGCTGCTTTTGAGGATGAGCCCTGCGGCTTTGAGGAGGATTCCTGGGGCGGGTCCTGCGCGCGCGCAGGAATCGATGCAAAAAGCGAAAGAACCGCAGCCATGATTAGAATTGTCCCGATGAATGGCATGCCCTTCACGGAGGTCTCCCTGTACTCCGATTCCCTCTAGTATGATGGAAGTTGTCTGGCGATTGCAGATTTGTGTTTTGAGCCTCCATGGAACCCCGCGAAAAAGCCGCGCAACTTCCGGAAAGTCCGGGCGTCTACCTGTTCAAGGATGCCGGCGGCGCTGTGCTTTACGTCGGCAAAGCGCGCAACCTGCGCAGCCGGGTGCGCTCGTACTTCCTCGAATCGCGTTGGATTGATGCGAAGACGGGCTCGCTGGCACGTGAGATCGCCGATCTCGAAACCATTGTGGTGGGCAACGAACGCGAAGCGCTGGCGCTCGAACATAATCTCATCAAGCAGTATCGACCGAAATTTAACGTGGTGCTTCGCGACGACAAGACCTATCCGTACATTAAGTTCACCGCGGCGGAAAAATATCCCCGCGTGTACTTCACGCGGCGCATCAAGAAAGACGGTTCACTCTACTTCGGCCCCTATTTTCCTGCGAGCCTGGCGCGGCGGATTCTGCATTTCGTTCACAAACGGTTTCTGGTTCCTTCCTGCACGGTGGATTTGACGCGCAGCCACCCGCGGCCTTGCCTCCAGTATTACATCAAGCGGTGTCTTGGGCCCTGCGTAGCCGGGCTGACGACGGACGAACGCTATGCGGAAGCCGCACGCGATGTGCGGTTGTTTTTGGAGGGGCGGCGGCACGATTTGATCAAGAGTTTGGAAGCGCGGATGGCGGCTGCGGCGGAAAAGGAACTGTTCGAACAAGCGGCAGCTTACCGCGATTTGTTGCAGACGCTGGAGGACATCGAGGAACGGCAGCGCATCGCCGCGGCGCAGGGAGATGATACCGACGTTCTTGCGTATTACGCCGAGCCGCCACTCGTCGCTGCCGACCTTTTCCACTTGCGCGGCGGGCGCGTGGTGGATCGCCGCGAATTTTATTGGGAAGAATTGGAAGAGTTTGATGCGCAGGAGTTTGTGACTTCGCTTCTGAAGCAACTGTATCTGGAGGCGGAATATTTGCCAAAGGCGATTCACGTCTCGGCCGATTTTGAGGATCGCGATTTATTGGAAATGATGCTGACGGAGCGCGCGGGGCACAAAGTGGAGATTTTTACGCCGCAGCGCGGGACCAAGCGTGCGTTCCTCGATCTGGTGGAAAGTAACGCGAAGCATTCGTTCGAACAGCGATTCCGCGTTTTGAAGCCGACATCGAAGGCGATTGGCGAGGCGTTGCAAAATGCGCTCAATCTAGTTGAGGAACCGCATCGAATCGAGAGCTTCGACATTTCGCACATTCAGGGAACGGACACCGTCGCGTCCATGGTGGTTTGGGAAAAAGGGCGAATGAAAAAATCGGACTACCGGAAATTCATCATTCGTGGAGAGGAAGGGCGCGGGGAAGAGCAGGCCAACGGAAATGTTCAGTGGCAGAATGACGACTTTGCGAGTATGCGTGAAGCGGTGAGCCGACGGTATCGGCGTCTGCAGGAGGAGAAGAAAGAACTTCCCGGGCTAATCCTGATCGATGGTGGGATTGGCCAACTGCACGCCGCGGCGCAAGCGCTGGAATCGCTGCACATCATCAATCAGCCCGTGGCGAGCATCGCGAAGAAAGAGGAGATTCTTTACGTGCTGGGTCAGGAAGATGACCCGATTGTGCTGGAGCGACATTCTCCGGTGCTGCATCTGATTCAGCAGATTCGCGACGAGACGCATCGGTTTGCGGTTGCGTTTCACCGGCAGCGGCGGGGAAAGCGGCAGACGGAGACGGCGCTTAGCGAAATCCCCGGGGTGGGCGCAAAGACGGCCCAGAAACTATTGAAGGAATTTGGGAGCGTAGCCAATATTCAGAGGGCGGGGCTGGAGAAATTGAGCAGCGTCGTTTCGCGGAAGAGCGCGGAGAAAATTCTGAGCCTGCTGGGAGCCTCGGCGACGCATTAACCAGTTGGCGGGGGAGATAGCGGTTAGGGCGGATTGCGCGCCTGGCAGTGCTATGCTACGGTTTCCATGGAGGTTGTTATGGCGGACAATGTCGGTTCCAAAGTAACGTATTTTCTTGTAGGGCTGGGAGTTGGAGCGCTGGTAGGTATTTTGTTTGCACCGAAGTCCGGGGAAGAGACACGCGATTTTCTTTCAAAGAAAGCGGATGAGGGCAAGGACTACGCGCAGAAGAAAGCCCGCGAACTGCGGGAGCGCGCGGATGAATTGATCGAGCGCAGCAAGGAAATTGCGGTAAGCAAAAAGGATTCCATCACGGCGGCAGTGGAAGCCGGACGCGAAGCGTATCTGCGCCAGTCGAAGTCTTAGGGGTTCGGCAAAGCGGTAAGACGAGGTTGCGCCCTTGGCGGGGCGTATGGGGCGGCTATGCAATTGTGGCTTGAAATCTTCAGTCTTGTTGCTGCAGCGGCGCTTATTGTGCAGGTGGTGATCCTCACGTTGTTGTTTTTTCAGCTGCGGCGGACGACAGAGAATATGAATCGCCTGGTGGGGGATTTGCATTCGCGGGTTGGGCCGATTCTGACGCGTGCACAGATTCTTCTGGACGATACGCAGCCGAAGATTTCCAGCATGGTGAATGATGCTTCGCACATCGTGTATTTGGCGCGCGGGCAGGCGCAAAAGATCGACCGCGTGTTCACTGACGCCGCGGACCGGCTTCGGGGACAGTTGGTGCATGCGGATCGCATTTTGACGGGGACGCTTGAAGCGGTTGAGGATGCGGGCTCGAAGTTCAGTCACAGTTTTTGGAGGCCGATGCAGAAAGCGTCGGCGCTGGTGCAGGGAATCAAGGTTGGGCTTGATCTTTTGCGCTCACGGCGTAAGAGAAGCCCCGGCGGAGATGAACCGCGCGAGCAGCAAGAGGAAGAGCTTTTCATCTGAAGAGTTGTCAGTTTTTAGTTTTCAGTCAGAAAAGAAATTGTTCTGGATGATTTGTTTTTGCTTCCAGAGTTTTTTCCGTTAGGTTTGCCAAGCTTAGAGGCTAATTCGTCGTCTCGATTCACTCTGTCTTAGTTGCCGCCTGTTCGCAAGACTTCGTTCTTCTCCGAAATATCGAGATATTGCCGTTCAGCGGATCCAGCCGCCGCCGAGGACGAGGTCGCCATCGTAGAACACGGCGGCTTGGCCGGGGGTGATGGCGCGTTGCGGGGTGTCGAAGGTAACGCGCGCAGCGGTGGCATTGAGCGGCTCAATGGTGGCGGGCGCGGGCTCGTGCTTGTGGCGGATTTTGGCGAAGGCGCGAAGCGGGGCAGTGGGTCGTTCGCAGGAAATCCAATTTACGCCTTCGACTTCGCATAGCGTCTTTCGGAGAACATGGTCTTCGCCAACAACGACGCGATTGTTTTCCGGATCAATCGAGAGAACGTAGAGGGGTTTGCCGGTGGCAAAGCCGAGGCCCTTGCGCTGGCCAATCGTAAAATTGTGAACGCCGTTGTGGCGGCCGATTACTTCACCGCTCTCGTTGACGATCTGACCTTCGCCATTTTGCAGAGGGATTCCGCGCTCACGTGAATACGCCTGGATGAATTGCACGTAATTGCCAGTGGGCACGAAACACAGCTCCATACTCTCCGGCTTTTCGGCGACCGGCAAATTCGCCCGGCGGGCCAAAGCGCGGACTGCTTCCTTGGTGAGTTCGCCGAGAGGGAATTCGCTGCGCGAAAGCTGTTCCTGCGAGAGTCCCCAGAGAAAGTAGGATTGATCCTTGGAGTCGTCACGCGCGCGAAGCAATTCCCAGCGGCCGGTTGCGCCGTTTCTGCGAATTCGCGCGTAGTGACCGGTGGCGAGACGCTCGGCGCCGATCTGACGCGCCATGCGCAAGAGTGGCTCAAACTTTACATCGGTGTTGCAATTGGTGCAGGCAATGGGTGTGCGACCGGCGAGGTAGTGGTCGACGAAGGGACGCACCACGCGAGCCTCGAAGTGCTCCTCGAAGTTCACCACGTAATGCGGAAAATGCAGATGCTGTGCCACGGCCTTGGCGTCATAGACGTCATCGAGGGAGCAGCAACGGTGCTGCGGGGGGCCATCGCCCTGAAGTTCGGGGAGGCGGCGCTGGTTCCAGAGCTGCATGGTCAGGCCGACGACGGCGTGGCCCTGCTGCTGCAAGAGGGCAGCAACGGCAGAAGAGTCGACGCCGCCGGACATGGCTACGGCGACGAGGCCGCGCTGAGTCTCGGCGCGAGCGGGGAGAGTGTCGAATTGGGCCACTGTGCTCATGCCAATTCCATTATATCGAGCAAGCTCTCCGGCTGCTTGCGCGGCGATGGTAGGGGCGCAGCGGGCTGCGCCCTTACGAAGACCGGACCAAACTGAGGAGCCTGCATCATGGGTGGGCGGTGGCCTCTTTGCGATACGTGGGGGAGAGTTCGCGGAGCTGAGTCACGGCGGCGGGGATCACGTTCAAGGCGAAGTCGATGTCCGCGGGAGTGGTGTGGCGGCCGAGGCTGAAGCGCAGGCTGGCGCGAGCCTCTTCCGGCGGCAGACCAATGGCGGTAAGAACGTGTGACGGCTCGACGGCGCCGGAGGAACAGGCGGCTCCCGTCGAACACGCGAGCCCCTTCAAGTCGAGCGCAATAAGGAGGGCTTCGCCTTCGACGCCAGGGAAGACAAGATTTGTAGTGTTCGGAGTGCGCGGTGCAGAGCCGCCGTTCACCCGCGACTGGGGAACGCGGTGCAGCAGGGCTTGCTGCAATTGGTCGCGGAGAGCAGACACGCGCCGGGCGTCTTCCGCGAGCGACTTACGAGCGATTTCCGCTGCTTTGCCGAGTCCCACAATTCCCGCGACGTTTTCAGTCCCAGGACGGAAGCCACGCTGGTGATGTCCGCCATAGAGAAGTTGCCGCAAACGCGTCCCGCCGCGCACATATAGCGCGCCGATGCCTTTGGGCGCGTAAATTTTGTGACCGGAGATGGACAGCAGGTCTACCTGAAGAGCGTTGACATCAATGGGGATTTTCCCCGCGGATTGCACGGCGTCGGTGTGAAAATGGACGTCGGCTTCGGCGGCGATGCGGCCGATTTCTTCGAGTGGCTGGACAGTGCCGAGTTCGTTGTTGGCGTGCATGATGGTGATGAGAGCCGTTTCGGGCCGGAGAGCGCGGCGCAACTCCTCTAAATCTATCTGTCCTTCGCGATCGGTGGGTAGATAGGTGACGCGCACGCCTTCCTTTTCGAGTGCCTGGCAGGCGTTGAGGACAGCTTCGTGTTCGATGGCGGTGGTGATGATGTGAGGAAGAGAATTTGCATTTCTCGGGGAGAGGGCTGGCCGGAATGCATGTCCTACAACGCCAAAGATGGCGTGATTATCGGATTCGGTGCCGCCGCTGGTGAAGACGATTTCCTGAGGGCGTGCGCCGATGAGCGCAGCGACTTGTTCACGGGCGGTTTCGACGGCGGCGCTGGCACGCTGGCCGGGTGTGTGAATGGAAGCAGCGTTGCCAAATTCCGCGGAGAAATAGGGCAGCATGGCGTCGAGCACGGCGGGCTCGACGGGCGTAGTGGCGTTGAAATCGAGGTAGACGCGGTTCATAAGGCTACCCACAGGATACTACCAGCGGGTGACGGTTGCGCGGTGGAGGTTGTGGGGAAAGCCCGTCCGCCGGATACAAGAGTTTCGATAAGTGATCGAGGCTGATTGGAGGAGTGTCTATTGAGAGTTCTAGTTAACAATAACCGGGATCCCTCCCCCCTGTTTTTTGTAAGTGTTGCATCTGAAGGGTTTAGCCAGGCCGTAAGTCTTTTGTTTGCAACACTTGCGGGGAAATCCATAAGTGTTGCATCTAAAGGACTTAAAGCAATAGTGTGCAGTGACCCCGACGCGCTCCCGACAGGGTCAGAATCTTCCCGATAAGATGGGGGCAGGTTGATCGGGGCGGGCGCCGTGCGCAGAGATGAAGGTGTCGGAGTGGAATGCCGAAGGTGGCGTCGATAAATCACGACCGATGCTAGCATGGATTATATGATTTGTCAAATACTATAATAGTACTAGTATTTAGCGAGTTGCCATCATTTGTTCGAAAGATTTTGCAAAGAGAAGAAAACAAAGGGGTAGAGCTCACTGTGCATCGTGGGAACGGTTTGCGGGAGGGTTCGAGTGAGAGCAAGAGAAAGAAAAAGAAAAAGAAACGTTAACTACCCCACCCTTGCACAACCCGCAAGAGTGGGGCACCCGCAGAAAGAAACCAGAGGCAAAATCCGAAAGGCTGTCCCGCCCGTCCTTCGGACTCTGGCTCGTTGCTGCCTGCGGGGTGGGACCTGGAATTGCGCCTCGGTGGCGGGTTTTTTCTTGACCAGCGTTGTCAAATATGACAACGTAGAAGCTGAGAGAGGCATGCACTAGCGGACCGCCAATGACGCGAGAAACACGGCCCGTTTCCTGGTTTAAGGCGGCACGGAGGGAATTCGAGGACTTCCCGGAAGGGGCCAGATCGATTTGTCTTACGGCCCTGACGATCGCGGCGGAGGGAGGCAAGGCCGACATTGCAAAACCTCTGCACGGCCTGGGCTCGGGGGTGTTCGAGATCGCACTGCGGTTCAAGGGCGATGCCTTTCGCGTGGTCTACGCAGTGCAGCTCGGCGAGGATATCTGGGTCGTCCATGCGTTCCAGAAAAAATCAACGCAGGGCATCAAGACGCCGCGACACGAAATCGACCTGATCAAGGACCGTTTGAAGAGATTGAAGGAGATGTTGGGATGAAAAACGCAAAGCTGGAAGTGCTGCGGGGAAGCGGCAATGTGTTCCGCGATCTGGGACATGAGAACGCCGATGCCGAACAGTTCAAAGCTATCTTGGCCGCAGAAATCATCAAGGCGCTCGATCGAGACCGCCTAACCGTGCGCGCCGCGCACGGCCTCACGGGCATTGCGGCGGCCGACTTCTCGCGCATCCGCAATGCGAACCTCGAGCGCTTCACCGTCGATAGGCTCATATCGATCATCAACCGCCTCGGGTCGCGCGTCGAGGTGAAGGTTCGCGTGCGCCGCGCTGAAGCGGTAGAGCATCGGGCGACAGCGTAGGGGTGTTTACCACTAACTTCCGCGCTTCCTTGAGGAAGATGTTGCCGAGTCCACGCGCAGAAGGAAACCAGAGGAAAAATCCGAAAGGCTGTCCCACCCGCCCAGTACCCCTTTTCGTGAGGGATTAAGCGACAGGGACCGACATGCATTTGAGGAAGTAACAAAGGCCGTGCGCTCAAACTACACCGACGAACAGCTTGAGCGTTTTCATCAAATGGCCGAAGAACTAAGGGTTATCGTTGCGGATGCGAATCGCCGCGAGCAGGAAACGCTATCGCATGCCGCAGGGCCGCCGCTAGGGATAGATACCCGGAAACACCCTGAGATTTGGTCGTTGGCGGGGTCTTCGCACCCTGCGCCGCGTATCCGAGCTGGGCTTCATGGATGTGATCCAGGCCGCTGGGCTGGTTGAACGGTTGGGGAGGGCCCTAGCCTAATCGAAGAACCAGAAAGCCAAGGCCCCGCCGATTCAAGGCGTTCGGCTGTTGTGATATTGACGGCAATCTGGACTGGGGTGAACTACACGCCAGCGGCGCGGGTAGTCCCCACGAGCGATGCGCTCCTGACTAGACCTTGCTTCAAAGAGGTCAGTTGCAGGGTTTGTGACTTGATTGACTCTAGGCCATTCACAAGGAAAGCAAGCTCGGCCGGAGTAGTCCAGCCTGGCCGATGAATGATTTTCCACAGCTCATCCAGTTCGTCGGAGCTAGCCAGTACGGCATGGCTGGTCTTGAGCGCCTGGATATGGGCTTCAACTTGGCTCAATTCATGTTTTTCCATTTGCTTCCACCTCATACAAGACGCTGGTTGCCGGAATCTCCGGCACGGCAGGCTCCTCGCTTCTGACGAAGGAGAAAAATGTCTTGCGGAGTTGTTCCGGCTGGATTCTGCGGCTTGTCTTTCGAGATGTGGTGAAGCTGAGGGGGAAATCGTTTCAGTAGTCGGCCCCTACAACGGCAAAGGCGGGAGCAACAGAAGGAGGGACGGGCTAAAGCCCGCCCCTACAAGGAGCGTGGTGGTGCTGAAATCGAGGTAGATCGAAATGACGGGTCGGGGAAGGGGAAAAGCAGATCCCTCGCTGCGCTCGGGATGACAAAAAGAGAAGATGCAGGAGGAACTGTGGAGACAGAGTTCAAAGAGGGGTTAGGAATCAGGCTGTTCGTGCGAGTCTTCCGAAGACGTCTTTGGGCGGAAGCGCCAGGTAAAAAGGTTGCTGGTGTAGAGGGCGATGCAGAGGAGATTGGCGGGGGAGAAATCCGAATTGGGCGGTGCGGACACCGATGACGCAGACGACGGCGCTGTTGATTCCGGCAATGACCCAGCCTTGCCAGAGCTTCTTGCCAATGAGGACGGTGGTGACAACGGTCAGAACGCAGGAGAGATAATCCAGTCGAATCAAGTGGAGTGTATTCAGCATGCCTCGTAAGTGAACTGAGGGCAAACTGGCAGAAAACTTGCCAGCATGCTCCCGGTTCTCCGATTCTCTTTTTCTAGCTGGCCAGGCCGATTTCCCCGTTCATAGTAAGGTTGCAGGACTCTTCGAGGAACGCGCACACGCAATGTGTACGAACGATCGCTTCCATGCCAGGGGACTAAGGTGCAATTAGGCGGCCAATCGGGGCGAACGCGATGAACAATAACCAGTTCTTGAGGATGCCAGTAAGTCTTGGGGGATTGGGCATTTAGAACGAGGCGGAAAATGACGTAAGCAACGTAGGAGGAATGTTGACAGCGGTTCTAGTCAGTCTGAGACAGTTTGTGTCAGGTTGAAACCCGCAGATGAGAATGCGAAAGCAGCTTGAGTTTGGGATTCAGCGGAGTCCAAGCCGAAGGGACTGGCTGAATGTTTACGGCGATGTTGTGGACCGCATGAGATCCTTCGCTGCGCTCAGGATGACAATGGCGAAGTGTGTCGCCTTGAGTGCGGTAGGTTGCGTGGTGAGAAATGCAGGCAGCCGCGAGCGTTCCGGCGAGCGCCTCCCGGAAGGTGCCGAGCCAGGATTCACACAGGGGAGACGCAAACGGGTTCGTGCTACAGTTTCCGGCTACAGGAGAGACCGGTGGCATACGCTGACTTGCGAGAGTTTGTGAAAAGGCTGGAGCAGGAAGGGGAGCTGAAGCGGATTCGCGCGGAGGTTGACCCCGTCCTAGAAATTGCAGAGATTACGCAGCGCGTGGCGCGCGACGAGAAGCGAGCGCCGAATTCCGTGGGTCCAGCGCTCTTGTTCGAGAAGCCGAAGGGTTCACGACACCCGTTGCTTATCAATGCGTTTGGAAGTGTGCGACGGATGGCGCTGGCGTTTGAAGTGAACGCCCTGGATGAAGTCGCGGAGCGAATCCAGGGATTCTTGAAGATGGAAACGCCGCAGGGATTCTTCGACAAGATTAAGATGCTGCCGAAACTCGCGGAACTGGGGTCGTTTTTCCCGAAGAGCGTGAAGACCGGCGCGTGCAAGGAAGTCATTCAGAAGGGAAGCGCCGTCAACCTTTTCGATTTTCCCATTCTGAAGTGCTGGCCGCAGGATGGCGGGCGCTTCATTACATTTCCGCTGGTGTTCACGAAGAATCCAGAGACGGGGAAACGAAATGTTGGTATGTACCGCATGCAGGTTTACGACGAGCGGACGACGGGGATGCACTGGCAGACTCAGAAACATGGGGCAGAGCATTTTCGGCGAGCGCGGGCTAAGAATCCCGAAGGCAGAATTCCCGTGAGCGTGGTGATTGGCGCCGATCCGGCGACGGCGCTGGCGGGGATGCTGCCGATTCCCCCGGATCTCGACGAGATGATGTTTGCCGGATTCTTGCGGCGCGAGCCGGTGGAGATGGTCCCGTGCGAGACCAACGACTTGGAAGTGCCGGCGAACTCCGAGATTGTTCTGGAGGGTTACGTCAATCTGAATGAAATGCGCACGGAGGGACCCTTTGGCGACCACACCGGTTTTTACTCGCTGGAAGGCGACTATCCGGTCTTCCATGTGGAATGCGTCACTCGCCGCAAAGAACCGATTTACTTGACGACGGTCGTGGGCCCGCCGCCGCAGGAAGATTTTTATATGGGGCACGCGGTGGAGCGCGTGTTTTTGCCAGTGATGAAGATGCAGTATCCGGAAATCGTGGATGTGGCGATGCCTGCCGAAGGGATTTTTCACAATCTGATGATCGTGGCGGTTCGAAAGTCCTACCCGGGGCATGCACGCAAAATCATGAATGCCATTTGGTCGTTGGGGCAAGCGATGTTCACGAAGGTGATTGTGGTGGTGGACCACGATGTGAATATCCACAACTACAGCGAGGTAGTTTGGAAGACGCTGTGTGCGCTGGATCCGGAGCGGGACGTGCAGTTTTCGCTAGGCCCAGTGGATACGCTGGATCACGCGGCGCGGATGCAAGACTTCGGATCGAAGATGGGGATTGATGCAACACGGAAGTGGGCATCGGAAGGATTCACGCGGCCGTGGCCGGATGAGATTCTGATGGACGAAGCTACAAAGAAGCGGGTCGATGCCCTGTGGAAATCTCTGTCGCTGGATAAGAGGTGAAAAGAGCTTAGAAATGCCGCCAACTTTTTGGTGCGCGGCGAAAATGTTCGCGCAGTAGAATCAAGAACAGTAGAAAAACGGATCTGCAAGCTGAAATCACGAGTAGTACTTCATCGGGCTTTAGGACTGATTACAAAGGATAACCGTCCCTTGGTACAGGGGAGGGGGCAGGGAAAACCACAACTAATTGTGGTTCATTCCAGGGGTACCCACAACATGAGCGGGTACTATCGGCCAATACCCCCCAAACTGCCTAGAACTACCCGTATTCTTAGGGCAACAGCCCTATAGATTCCCTTGACGCTCGGAGTGATAGAATGTCATAAAGCTCCCACGGGTTGCTTCCCCGGGAGTCCGCAGCGCAGACGGGGAGCAGCGAACGGTCGTGATATTAAATTGTGTGCGGATGCCGGGGTGGCGTTCCTCGTGAGCGAATCGCGCGAAGTGATGAATGTACGACAGGCGTCGCAGTATCTGGGCATCTCCCCGGATGCCCTGTACCGTTACATCACGGAGGGCGAGATTCCCGCGTTTAAACTCGGCAACCGTTGGAAACTGCGTAAAACGATCCTGGACCGCTGGATGGAACGAAAGATGAGCCAGGCGACCGCGAGGCGCCGTTAGTCTGGCGCGAGAAACAGGGAGAGAGGCCGCGAAATGTTCG
>WNFB01004054.1_pt1 | contig 12993 bp, 13 predicted proteins | sample 5400501 | NCBI WGS metagenome assembly WNFB01 (sample SAMN13153341, study PRJNA577476) | soil metagenome | isolation source: 200 cm saprolite under Douglas fir tree site 2 hole 1 | place: USA:California | collected 2015-04-18
CCCGGGCATTCCTACGGTAGGATCCAAGTGGACTTTCCAAAATGACCATTTATCGGTGTATCGTGCAGTCCATTTAGAGGGCTTAATGGCCAAAAGGGCGACCACATCGCATATCGCTGGGATCGAGCTCGACCGCGACGCTGACACGCCCCTTCACGTACAGATCGATCGGGCGTTTCGGCGCGCGATCCTCGAGGGGCGTCTGGCCGGAGGCAGCCGAATACCCTCGAGCCGGGCCTTGGCCGAGCAACTCGGTGTCTCACGGCTCACCGTCGTCTCGGCCTTCGAACAACTCACCGCGGAGGGCTACCTGGAGAGTCGGGTCGGATCAGGGACAAGGGTGACCCGTGCCCTGCCGGCCGATCGCTTCAAGGATCAGCGTCCGGGTGGACGAAAGCCCGCCGTCGACGGGCAGCTGCGGCCGGTCCGCCTCTCGCGACGGGGCGCCGTGATCGCGGCATTCACGCCACGGCGCGAGGCGCAGCACGGGGTCGCTCGCCCCTTTCGGCTCGGCGCGCCGGCGCTCGACGTGTTCCCGTACGCCGAATGGATTCGCATCTCGACGGCGTGCCGCAGGCGCATCGGGCACGAGCTCCTCGGTTATGGCGAGCCAGTAGGATATCGCCCGCTCCGCGAAGCGATCGCCGCCTATCTCGGACCTGCGCGCGGGGTGCGCTGTACCGCAGAGAACGTGGTCATCCTCAGCGGCGCGCAGCAGGGCTTCAGCGTCGCCCTCAGGGTTCTCACCGATCCTGGAGACAGCGTATGGGTGGAAGACCCCGGCTATGCGGGCGCACGAGGGGCGGCAGTTGCCGCTGCGGTGCGCCCACTGCCGATCCCCGTCGACGGAGAAGGCCTTACGCTGAACAGGAAGACCGAATCGCCCGCGCCGCGGCTGGCGTTCGTGACGCCCTCTCATCAATTCCCACTGGGAATGACCATGTCGCTCGCGCGTCGCCTCGCGCTGCTCGAGTGGGCGGGCCAGTCCGGCGCGATGATCGTGGAGGATGACTATGGCAGCGAATATCGCTACACGGGCCGACCGCTCGCTGCGCTGCAGGGGCTCGACACGCAAGACCGGGTGATCTACGTGGGCACCTTCAGCAAGGTGCTCTTTCCGGCGCTGCGCTTGGCCTATGCGGTTCTCCCCGCACGCCTCGTCGACGCGTTCGCAGCGGTGAAGGGGATGCTCGATGGACATGCCACCCTTCTCGAACAGGCGACGGTCGCGGAATTCATCGCCGCCGGATACTTCACTCGCCACATCGCTCGGATGCGGGCTCTCTATCGCGAACGCCAGGACGCGCTGCTCGAGGCTGCCCGGCGCCGGTTGAAGGGACTGCTCGACGTCCGACCGACCGCGACAGGGATGCATCTCGTCGCCTGGCTTCCGCCACATCGTGACGATTGCGCCGTCGCGCGCGCGGCCGCCCAGGCGGGGATCGAAGTGGCGCCGCTGTCGAGCTTCCGCGTCCAGGCCTCGGGCCCGCCGGGACTGATCTTGGGCTTTGCCTCCTCCTCGCCTTCCGCGATCGACACGGCCACCGCGGCTCTCGCAGCTCTGCTCGATGAGAATGGAAAGACGATGCGAGCCCGTTCGAGACACGCTTCGCCACGCCGAGCGGCTGGCTCGCGGGCGCGCTGACGTCGACTGCGTCCAGAAACACGGCGGCCCTACTAAATGGTCGCGGGACTCCTTCGATAAATGGCCATTGAGACCGCTCCCGCCGCCGTCTATGGTCAGGGCGCACGCAGACCAGCCGCACACTGACGGCAGGTCGGCAAAGCGACTATCTATGGTGCTCGCACTCGCCGCTCTCGTCGTCTTTCAGCTCGCCGGGGAGATCACCGTTCGTCTCTTCGCCCTTCCGGTGCCGGGCCCGGTCGTGGGACTCGTCCTTCTCTACGTGGCGCTCGCCATCCACGGTGGTGTCCCCGAGAACCTTCGGGCGACCGGCAACGTGCTGTTGCGGCATCTGATGCTCTTTCTCGTCCCGGCGACTACCGGTCTCATGATGCACTTTCGGCGCCTCGGCGACGAGTGGCTACCGATCCTGCTCGCCGCCGTTTGTGGCACCGCGGTGACCATGGCTCTCACGGCCGTGACGCTCCGCCTGTTGCTCGGGAGGAGACGCGCGCCGTGATCACAGGCGTGCGCGGGATATGGGCATTCCTGGAGGCCTCGCCGCTCCTATGGCTCGCCGTCACGCTCGTCGCCTACCAGATCGCGTACGCGATCTACTTCCGGGCGGGTCGAAATCCGCTCGTAAACCCCGTCCTAGTAAGCATCACGCTCATCATCACGGTCTTGCTGGCGACCCGTACGCCCTACCCCACGTACTTCGACGGCGCCAAGCTCGTGCACTTCCTCATCGGTCCGACGACAGTTGCGATGGCGGTGCCCCTCTACACCCACACCAAGCGTCTCAAGCGCATGCTCTTACCCCTGGCGGGGTCGCTCCTCGTGGGCTCCGCGACCGCCATCATCTCTTCGGTCGCGATCGCCTTGACGTTCGGCGCCTCGACGGAGACGCTCCTTTCGCTAGCGCCGAAGTCGACCACGATGCCGATCGCGATGGGGATCACCGAGAAGATCGGCGGGTCGCCGTCCCTCACCTCGCTCATGGTGACGCTGACCGGTATCGCGGGCGCGATCATGGCACGCGGGTTATTGACGCTCGTGAGAATCGACGACGTCGCGACTCGCGGCTTCGCGGTCGGCGTGACCGCGCACGCGATCGGCACCGCCTACACGTTTCAGCTCGGCGAGGTGGCCGTGGCCTTCGCCGCGCTCGGCATGGGGCTAAACGGTGTGCTCACGACCATCCTCGTCCCGGTGCTGATGCACCTCCTCATCTGGCAATAGGCTGTCCGGACTCGTAATAGTGTTGTTACTTTCGCCGTCGCAGAGTGACAGAGTGACGCATCCATTTACTGGGCAGCCGCTACGGCGCCGTGGAAGACGGTCGCCGGTGTGCGTCCGCCGACGCGGTAGCCATGATGCGGTCGATCGAAGTTGTATAACACCTCGCGATCCGTCTCGCTTACCGTGCGCGGCCTGCAGGCGCGGCCTCGTGTCATGTGAACGGTTTCGGCTGGCGCCATTCCGCTGCCAGTTCGGCGGCCGCGTTTCTCTTCGGCATTAGACCGAACCCGGCCATCTCGAGGACCGTGTTGTATATTTACACCTCAGTTTGGCTCAGCGTCGGGCGGGAAGACGACCACAGAACCTCAATCATGTGCTTCAGCGGCGGGCATCTTTTAGGTTCGCCCTAATGAGCCCGGCCGACCGGCTGATTGGGACGGGCGGCGTCCTCACCTTTGCGTTCATCGGCGCCGTTCAGGCCCTCTACGGACCACTGGTTCCGAGCTTTCAGCGGAATTTCGCGATCGATGCAGGGACAGCCGGTCTCGTGTTCACGGCGCACGGCTCAGGCTCTTTGTGCGGAATCCTGGCACCAAGCATCGTCCGAGTAAACGGACTGGCGAGTCACTGGCTGGCGCTGGCCACCGCGCTGCTTTTCATCGGCGCGACCGCGCTATCCCTCGCTCCGACCTGGCCTGGACTGCTGGCGGCGGCGTTTGTCTTCGCGCTCGGTTTCGGCATTCATGTCGTCCGACTGAACGCGCTGTTTGTGGCCGGCTTTGGTAGGCGTGGCATGGCGATGTCGCAGCTTATCAATGCCGCATTCAGCGTTGGTACGATCCTCGGGCCGGTGGTGCTCGGCGTGACGGCCGACCCGTCGCCGCACGTGTTCCGCACAATTGCCGTCCTTGCGGTGCGCCCCCCGCGTGACGCGGGAGTCCCACGCTGGACGAGACGGTTGTGCGGCCGAATGGCGTCTCTCGATGAAACGGAATTCGGAGAGTTTTCGGAGAAACGAAGGGGGTGGCGGGCGCCACCCCCTGTCTAACTACGCGACCTGGTTGGTTGCGGGGGCTGGATTTGAACCAGCGACCTTTGGGTTATGAGCCCAACGAGCTACCGGGCTGCTCCACCCCGCGGTGATATCGGTCACGGTACCTGAGCGCTCCGCGAGTGTCAAATCTTCGCTGCATCGATCTTCCGTGTCAGCACGCCGAGCGCCTCGAAGAGATAGTACGACCCCCAGATCAGCTCGTTGCGCGTGGCGAGGTTGATGCGCTTGGAGTAGCAGCCGCGGTCGAGGATGCCGTGGACGTCCAGATAGCCCTCGACGAGGGCGCGGACGGTACCCTCGGCGGCCGCGCGGACCTCCATGCGCGTCTGCGCGTCCTTCAGCGCGGCGGCGATCTTGAGGAGGGCGGCGGCGGTGATGGCCGTGGCCGAGGAGTCGTGCTCGGTGTCGGGGCCGACCGGCGCGTCGAAGTCCCAGTAGGCGACGCGGCTCGACGGCACGTGGGCCAGCCACCAGTCGGCGCACTTGAGCGCGACACGGAGGAAGTCCCGTTCGCCCGTCCACTGGTGCATGAGCGCGTAGCCCAGGATCGCCCACGCCTGGGCGCGCGCCCAGGTGGATTCGTTGGTGAAGCCCTTGTGGGTGTAGCGTTTTCGGAGGACCCCCGTCTGCGGGTCGAACGAGGCGGACTGGCAGACGGAGCCGTCCTCACGGATGCAGAACTCGATGTGCCGGCGCGCGTGGAAGACGGCGAGATCTCGCCACGCGGGCTCGTTGGCCGCCTGGGCGGCCCAGACGAGGAGCGCGACACCCTGCACCGTGTCCACCGAGGCCTCGCCCTGGCCGACGTCCGAGGCCTCCTCGGCGGCGTCGCCCAGCGGGAAGCAGCCCGCGTTCGGGTTGTAGGTCTTCACCCAGTCGCGCGCGCCCTCGAGCGCGATCTCGCGCGCCCTCGGGTCGTTGAAGAGCACCGCGCCGAGCAGCGCGCCGTAGTAGAAGAGGAAGCCCCGGAAGGCGGTGTCGGAGGTGGCGCGCGGGCGCAGCCGCTCGGCCCACTCGAGCGCCCAGCGCCGGTAGCGCACGGTGCCGGTGACCCTGGCGGCGAGCCAGCACATGCCGGGCCAGAAGCCGCCCGTCCAGTCGCCGTCGGGCGTCGTCGTCCACTCGCCCTTCGCGTCGGCGAAGTGGGGGAACGCGCCCTTGAGCTGCGCCGCCGTCTCGTCCACACGCCCGACCATCAGCCTGAGCGCGTCCTGAAAGATGTCAGGCATCGTCGGGGCAAACGTACCACGGAGGGAGCAACGCCGAGAACCTGATCGCAGATTTTTGATTTGAAAGGTGGACGCCCCAGGGCATAATCACTCGCATCGCGCCTTTCATCAGGGAGGTGACCATCATGGTGTCGCATCGTACAACGATCCTGATCCTGGTTGCCGCGAGCGCACTGCTGCCGGCGCTCACCGTTGACGCGGAGGCCCCCCCACACGTTCGGACGGCCCACACCTTCCTGATGGCGTGGGGCAATCAACGATGGGACGAGCTCCGGACCGTGGCGGCCGAGCAGGTCACGGTGAGAGTAGGCGACAAGGTCTTCACGCTCGAACCAGCCGCGCAAAAGTCTGAGGTCGCCCTGGTGTTCCCGTTCCGCGGGCTCTCGACCATTCGCGCGGACGGGAAGGTCAACGGCATTACGGTCGAGGAGCTGGGCTTGAAGGTGGGCGACAACGAAATGCGCGGGCCGGGGACGATCATGTTGAAGGAGCAGGATGGGGGGGAGTTCCGGGTCATCGGAGTGTCCACCGGCACGCCGTAGCCGCCGCCGCGCCCCAGAACCCCTCCGCGGACGACTCCGCGGGGTCAGCGGGGCGGCTGGGACGGGAACTTCAGCACGGTCTCGCCCTCGCGCACCATGCCGACCTCCTCGCGCGCGAGCTTCTCGACGTACGCGGGGTCGCTCCGCAGGCGCTCGGCGATCTCCTCGAGCTTCCTCTGCTTCTCGATGAGCGTGCTCACATCGCGCTCGAGGGCGCGCAGCTCCTGGCGCAGCTGCCAGACGTGGATCGACTCGCGCACGCCGAAGCCCGCGAAACTCGCCGCGAGCAGCACACCGGCGGCGATGCCGAGACGCCGGCGGCTCAGCGCGCGGGTGTCCATCGCGCGCTCCGGGCGTAGAGCGAGCGCCCGGGCCAGGAGGCGGCGTTGCCGAGCTCCTCCTGGATCCTGAGGAGCTGGTTGTACTTGGCCGTCCGCTCGCCGCGGGCGACCGAGCCCGTCTTGATCTGGCCCGCGTTGACGGCGACGGCGAGATCGGCGACGAAGGTGTCCTCGGTCTCACCCGAGCGGTGGGAGATGATCGTGCCGTAGCCCGCGCGCTTCGCGAGCTCGATCGCCTGGAGCGTCTCGGTGAGCGTGCCTACCTGGTTCAGCTTGACGAGCACCGCGTTGGCCAGGCCGTGCTTGATCCCCTGCTGAATGATCGCCGGGTTCGTGACGAAGAGATCGTCGCCCACGAGCTGGACGCGCGCGCCCAGCTTGCGCGTGATCGCGCCCCAGCCCGCCACGTCGTCCTCGCCCAGGCCGTCCTCGATCGAGACGATCGGGTAGCGGTCGACGAGCTGCTCGTAGCGGTGGATCATCTCCTCGCTCGAGAGCGTGACCCCCTCGCGCCGGAGCCGGTAGCGGCCGCCCGCCTCGGCGAACTCGCTCGCCGCGGGGTCGAGTGCCAGCATCACGTCCTCGCCCGGCCGGTAGCCGGCGCGCTCGAGCGCCTGCATGAGGAGATCGAGCGCGACGCTGTTGTTCGGGAGGTTCGGCGCGAAGCCGCCCTCGTCGCCCACGCCCGTGGCGAGCCCTTTCTCCTTCAGCAGCCCCTTGAGCGTGTGGAAGACCTCGGAGGCCACGCGGAGAGCGGACGAGAAGTTCTCGGCGCCCGCGGGCACCAGCATGAACTCCTGGAAGTCGAGGCCGTTGTCGGCGTGGGCGCCGCCGTTCAGGACGTTGATCATCGGCACCGGCATGAGCCGGCCGCCGACGCCCCCGAGATAGGCGTAGAGCGGGAGCCCCGCGTCGTCCGCCGCCGCCCGCGCGACGGCGAGCGAGACCGCGAGGATCGCGTTGGCGCCGAGCGCCGACTTGTTCGGCGTGCCGTCGAGCTCGAGCAGCGCCTGATCCACGGCCGCCTGCTCGGAGGCCTCCATCCCCTCGATCTCGGGGGCGATCGTCTCCTCGACATTCCGCACGGCCCGGTGCACGCCCTTTCCCTGGTAGCGTTGACTATCACCGTCGCGTAACTCGACCGCCTCGCGCTTGCCCGTGGAAGCGCCCGACGGCACCGCGGCGCGCCCCCACGCGCCAGACTCGAGCTGGACGTCCACCTCGATCGTCGGGTTGCCGCGCGAATCGAGGATCTCGCGGGCGTAGACGTGGGAGATGGCCGACACGCTAGCTCTTCCTCTCCACCACGTAGTCGGCAAGGGCGAGGAGCGGCGCCGACCGCTGGCCGAACACGCCGAGCCGGTCCTTCGTTCGGTCGATCAGCATCCTCGCCTGGCGCCGCGAGGCCTCGCGGCCATGCACCGCGGGGTAGGTCGCCTTCTGCTTGCGCTCGTCGCTCCCGGCGGTCTTGCCGAGCTCCTCGAGGCTCCCTTCGACGTCGAGGAGATCATCCACGATCTGGAAGGCGAGCCCGAGATCGCCGCCCGCCTCGGTGATCGCCGCCACGGCCTTCGCGTCGCCGCCCGCGAGGCGCGCGCCCACGCGGAGCGCGGCGCGGATGAGGGCGGCGGTCTTGTGGCGGTGGATGTACTCGAGCGTCTCGGCCGAGATCGCCTTGCCCTCCGACTCGATGTCCACGACCTGGCCGCCGACCATCCCGACGGTGCCGGCGGCGTCCGCGATCTCGGCGACCACGTCGCGGATGACGCGCGGGTCGCTCACCAGGTCGGCGTTCTCGGCGAGGAGTCGGAACGCGAGCGTGAGGAGCGCGTCGCCCGCCAGGATCGCGATCGCGTCGCCGAAGACCTTGTGGTTGGTGAGGCGCCCGCGACGGTAGTCGTCGTCGTCCATCGCGGGCAGGTCGTCGTGGATCAGGGAGTACGTGTGGATCATCTCGAGCGCACACGCCGTCGGCATCACCATCGTGGCCGTGCCGCCGACGGCCTCGGCGCCGGCGATGACGAGGATGGGGCGGAGGCGCTTGCCGCCCGCCATGACGCTGTAGCGCATGGCGCGGTGGATGGTGGGCGGCGGCGCGGCTTCGCTCGGCAGATGGCGCTCGAGCGCCGCGTCCACGAGGGCGCGGCGCTCCGTGAGGTAGGCCTGGAGGTCGAAGCCGCTCACGCGTCCCCTTCCGGCTCCCAGGAAAACGGCTTGGTGCCGAGCGCGCCCTGCGCGTCCTTCGCCAGGATCTCGATCCGCTTTTCGGCGTCTTCCAGATACTTCGCGCACCGCCGCGCGAGCGCGATCCCTTCCTCGAAGGACTTCAGCGACTCCTCGAGCGGCAGGTGGCCGCTCTCGAGCTGGCTCACGATCTGCTCGAGCCGCGCGAGCGAGTCCTCAAACTTGAGGTCGGTCATCCTGGTCCTTCGTCCGCGCGACGCGACAGTCGAGGCTTCCCTCGTGCAGCAGCACCTGGACGTCGTCCCCCGCCTTCACCTGCCGCGCGCTCCTGACGATCGCCCCGTCGGGCGCGCGCGTCAGACTATAGCCGCGGCCCAGGACGGCGAGCGGCGAGAGCGAGTCGAGCTTGGCCACCAGCGCCCGCAGCCGAAAGCGCGAGCGATCGCAGCTCCGCGTGAACGCGGCGGAGAGCCGCGCGTCCAGGCGCTCCAGGCGATGGCGGCCGTTGGCGACGCGCGCGACGGGGCTGGTCGAGCGGAGCGTGGAGGTGAGCATCTCGACCCGGTGACTCGCGTGTCGCAGCTCGCCCGTCATCGCGCGGCGCAGGCGCAGCGACAGCTCGTCCACGCGGCGCTCCAGATCGCGCAGTGGACGGGTCGCGGCGCGCTCGAGCCGCTCGCGCAGGGCGTCGAGCGCGTCCATGACCGCCCGCTTCTCGCGCACCACCAGCTCGGCGGCGGCCGACGGCGTCGGAGCGCGGAGGTCGGCGACGAAATCGGCGATCGTGAAGTCCACCTCGTGGCCGACCGCCGAGACGACCGGAGCCTTCGAGGCCGCGATCGCGCGGGCGACCACCTCCTCGTTGAAGGCCCAGAGGTCCTCGAGCGAGCCGCCGCCCCGGCCGACGATGATCACGTCCACGCTCCCGAGCGCGTTCAGATCATGGAGCCCCTGGGCGATCTCCTCCGCCGCCCCCTCCCCCTGCACCCGGCAGGGCGCGATCACGATATGGAGCTCGCCGAAGCGCCGGCCGATCACGCGCAGCATGTCCCGGATGGCGGCGCCGCTCGGTGACGTGACGATGCCGATCTGTTTCGGGAACCTCGGAAGCTCTCGCTTTCGAGCCGCGTCGAAGAGGCCTTCGGCCTGGAGTCGAGCCTTCAACTGCTCGAAGGCGAGCTGGAGCGCGCCGAGCCCCTTGGGCTCGAGCAGCTCGACGACCAGCTGGTACTCGCCACGCTGCGCGTACACCTCGACCGAGCCGAAGGCGACCACGTGCAGGCCGTCGGCGGGCTGGAACCGGATCCGCTGCGCGCGGGTGCGGAACAGGACGCAGCGGAGCTGGGCGTCCGCGTCCTTCAGGGTGAAGTAGGTGTGGCCGGAGCCGTAGAGGCGGAAGTTCGAGATCTCGCCCTCGACCCACACCGCCGGGAAGCGCTCCTCGAGGAGCACCCGCAGCTCCTCGGTGAGCTGGGACACCGTCAACACCGCGCGGCTGCCAGTCATGGGCTCGAGCGCGGGCTTTGCCCGCGCCTCCGCCCCGGGGAAGATGGCGGGGGGCGAAGCTCCCCGCCGAGCACTTGGCGTTGCGCCGCGCCCAGCGTGTTCTTGAGCAGCATCGCGATCGTCATCGGCCCGACGCCACCGGGCACGGGCGTGATCGCCTGCGCGCGCTTCGACGCCGCGTCGAAGTCCACGTCGCCGACGAGCTGGCCCGTCGCGAGCCGGTTGATCCCGACGTCGATCACCCACGCGCCCTCCCTCACCATGTCACCCGTGATCATGTGTGGCCGCCCCGCGGCGACGCAGAGGACATCGGCGCGGCGCGCGTGCGCGGCGAGGTCGCGCGTGCGCGTGTGGCACGTGGTGACCGTCGCGTGGCGCGCGAGGAGGAGCTGCGCGAGGGGCTTCCCGACGAGACGCGAGCGGCCGATCACGACCGCCTCAGCGCCCTCGAGCTTGGCGCCGTAGTGGTCGAGGATCTCGAGGCAGCCGGCGGCCGTGCACGGCACGACGGTGGGGGCGCCGGCCAGGAGGCGGCCGAGGTTCGTCGGATGCAGGCCGTCCACGTCCTTCTCGGGAGCGATCGTGGCGATCGCCTCGTCCTCGTCGCAGCCCTCGACGAGCGGGAGCTGGAGGAGGATCCCGTGCACGTCGTCCTCGGCGTTGAGCGTCCGGAGCAGCGTCAAGAGCTCGCGCTGGGTGAGCCCTGTGGGGTAGACGTAGTCGCGCGTGGCGACCCCCACGGCCTCCGCCGCCCTCTTCTTGTTGGCGACGTAGATCTTGGACGGCGCGAAGTCGCCGACGAGGACGACCGCGAGCATCGGCGTCACGCCGACCTCGGCGCGCAGGCGCTCGACGCCGGCCTGGACCTCGCCGAGAACCTTCTGGGCGACACGCCGGCCGTCAAGAATCATGCGAGTCGCGAGAGTCACCGGGGGTCGCGGGTCAAGCGGGGACGCTGAGACGGCGAATGGACGACGCGCGGCCGGTCTCCGGCTCCACGACGATGACCGCGCCCTGCAGGGCCACCGGCCCCTTGGCGGTCTCGAAGCGCAGCGGCATCTGGTGGAGGAAGCGCTGGATGATCTGATCGCGGTCCACCCCGATCACGCCGTCGGTCGGACCCGTGAGCCCGAGGTCGGTGACGTACGCCGTCCCGCCGGGGAGCACGCGCTCGTCGGCAGTCTGGACGTGGCGGTGCGTGCCCACGACCGCGCTCACCCGCCCGTCGAGGTACCAGCCCATCGCGAGCGACTCGCTGGTCGCCTCGGCGTGCATGTCCACGAGGATGATCGGCGTCTCCTTGCGCAGCTCCGGGATCAGCGCATCGGCCTTCCGGAACGGGCAGTCGATCGCGAGCATGAAGACGCGCCCCATCAGGTTCACGACGGCGACCTTGTGGGGACCGCACTTGATGGTGACGTGGCCCACGCCGGGCGTGCCCGCGGGGAAGTTCGCGGGACGGAGGAGGAGGTTCTCCTTGACGATGTACTCGACGATCTCCTTCTTGTCCCAGATGTGGTTGCCCGAGGTCATCACGTCGGCACCGGCGTCGAGGATCCGCCGGGCGATCGGTGGCGTCACCCCGAAGCCGCCCGCGGCGTTCTCGACGTTCACCACGCAGAAGTCGATCGCGTGCTCCTGGCGGAGCTTCGGGAGGAGCTTCGTGATCGCGGCCCGACCCGGCTCGCCGTAGACGTCCCCGACCATCAGGATGTTCATCGGGTCCTACTTCGCCACTTCGACCGCGCGGGTCTCGCGGATGACGACCACCTTGATGTGCCCGGGATACTGCATCTCGGCCTCGATGCGCTTGGAGATCTCCTTGGCGAGCTGGTGGGCGTCGAGGTCGGAGACGATGTCGGCCTTCGTCATCACACGCAGCTCGCGCCCGGCCTGGATCGCGTAGCACATCTCGACGCCCTTGTAGGACATCGCGATCTCCTCGAGCTTCGTCAGCCGCTTGATGTACGACTCGAGCACGTCGCGCCGGGCGCCGGGGCGCGCCGCCGAGACGCCGTCCGCCGCCTCGACCAGCACGGCCTCGATCGTCTCGGCCTTGACGTTCTCGTGGCCGCAGAGCGCCGCGTTGATGACCGCGGGCGATTCGTTGTACTTGGTCAGCACCTGGAGCGAGAGCTCCGGGTGGCTTCCCTCCTGCTCGTGGGTGAGCGCCTTGCCGATATCGTGGAGAAGTCCCATGCGCTTGGCAAGCTTGGCGTCGGCGCGGATCTCCGCCGCCATCATCCCGGCGAGCCAGGCGACCTCCTTCGAGTGCTGGAGACAGTTCTGGCCGTAGGAGGTGCGAAACCGGAGCCGGCCGACGAGCTTGACCAGCTCGGGGTGGAGGCCGTGCACGCCAACCTCGAAACAGGCCTTTTCACCCTCCTCCCTCAGGTGCTGGTCCATGTCCTTCTTGACCTTCTCGACGACCTCCTCGATGCGCGCCGGGTGGATGCGGCCGTCGGCGATGAGGATCTGGAGCGCTTGCCGCGCGATCTCGCGCCGGTAGGGGTCGTACGCGGAGATCAAGACGGCCTCCGGCGTGTCGTCCACGATGAGGTCCACGCCCGTGTGCAGCTCGAGGGCGCGGATGTTGCGCCCCTCGCGGCCGATGATGCGCCCCTTCATGTCGTCCGACGGCAGGTCCAGGACCGACACCGCCGTTTCGACGGTGTAGTCGGGCGCGAGGCGCTGGATGGTCGTCGCGAGGACCTCCTTGGCCTTGACGAGCGCCGTCTCGCGCGCCTCCTCCTCGAGGCGCATGGCGAGGAGCTGCGCCTCGCGGCGCGCCTCCCCTTCGATGGACGCGAGGAGCTGGCGCTTCGCCTCCTCGGCCGTGAGGCCGGCGATAATCTCGAGTTTGCGCTTCTGCTCGTCGAGGGCGGTGGCGAGGCGGCCTTCCTTCTCGCCGAGCGCCTTCTCGCGCGCGCCGAGATCCCGTTCCCTGGCGGCGAACTCGGTCAGTCGCCGCTCGAGCTGGTCAAGCTTCCGGGCGAGCTCCTCTTCCTTGGCGAGGACGCGCTGCTCGATCTGCTCGATCTCGCGCTGGCGCCGGCGCGTCTCCTCCTCGAAGGCGGTGCGGGCCTTAAGGGCGGCCTCCTTTGCGTCGAGGTCAGCCGTCTTGCGGCGGTTGTCGGCGTCGTGCTCGGCTTCGCGGATGAGGGTCTCGGCGCGCGCCCGGGCCTCGCCGATCTTGCGCTCACTGAACCACCTGTAGAGAAGGAATCCGACGACGAGGCCGACGATTGCGAAGATCGCGTCGAGACTGAGC
>WNFB01004055.1_pt1 | contig 12993 bp, 10 predicted proteins | sample 5400501 | NCBI WGS metagenome assembly WNFB01 (sample SAMN13153341, study PRJNA577476) | soil metagenome | isolation source: 200 cm saprolite under Douglas fir tree site 2 hole 1 | place: USA:California | collected 2015-04-18
GAATATGGGGCAAACGGACTTTCGCTAGTATGCCTCGAAAACGCTGCGGAAACCAGCAAGAAGCGCAACAAAATTCGATTTGTGCATTAAAGGAACACCCGTGATCGTAACTGTGCTTTGATAGGCGGGGAGGTTACGGAATGGCCAGAGCGCGCAAGAGTTTCTTTCGCCATCATTCACTTAGTATCGTCGCCGCGGGAATCCTCGCGCTGTGGATCGTCCTATACAGTGTCTCGGACCCTGGCACACACATAGGATCGTTTTTTGGCAACGCAATAGCGGATTGGACGGGTGTGGTGGTAATGGTGCTCGCAACAAAGTATTTTTACGAGAGGCTCGGCTGAAAGCCGGCCTCTGCCCAACAACCTGCTGAGTCCCCTGCTCGAGCAGTTGCGTGACCATTCTCTTAGTATTTTTCTTTTGCTGACTGGAATTGGCTGGGCAGTGCGATATGCGAGGATGAACTCCGAAGCAAAATGGGGCCAGGTGGTTGGCAATATTGTGTCCGAGTGGACGCAGATTTTGGGTCTCGTACTGATGACCAAACGCTTCATCGAACGGCATTCGCAAGAAAGCCACAGGTGAGTCGTTACTCTGATTTTGCAGGTTCCGTGTCGGAAGCTGGAACCGTTTCACAGGCTCAATGATGGCAATAGGTGGGGGCGCAGACCATCCGTCCTTGGGGAGGACTCATTCTTGATCGTCCGCACCCCCGTGGTTTTGAAGTGAACCTTGAATAGCAAAGAAATTGCCATAGTGTCTGTGACATTCGTCACAAAGAAATGACCGTCGGTCATAAAGTTGCAGGAGCAAGACTTGAGGATCTTGAGCAGAGCTTCGCACAGCGACCTGCTGCTCGAGTTTTGCTCCGGAAGTTTTTTAGACTCTAAAATTTCTGGTCACATTGCGCCGCGAATGCACACTTGCATCCAATACTCCGCCGGAAGAGGTAAAATCACATCTACGCGCTCAGTTGGTTGGCTTGAACCGCGTCGAAGTTTCCAAGGAGCGAATCCGATAGTACTGAGTTCGGAAGTATCCCCATGGCACGTCACTCCTCCACTGCAAAGCCTAAATTACTTTGCGTAGACGATGATCCGGCCATCCGCGATCTCTACAAGCTTTTGCTAAGTGGCTATGGCTACGATGTGGTGCTCGCGGCAGACGGTCGTCAGGCACTGAACTTGTTTCATGCCAAACAAATTGATGCTGTCGTGTGCGATTACGAAATGCCCGGGATGAGCGGCGGAGAACTCGCTGCCAGCATCAAGCGGCGCAGCCGGAGGATACCCGTGATTCTCGTCTCTGGATGCCAGTCGGTTATCGACTCCATCCCTCATACGGTGGATGCGGCATTTCCAAAAGGGACGCCAGTGGCCGAGCTAGTGAATCGGATTAGAGTGCTGCCGGCATCGAGGAGATCCGTCTCGCAGGGATTTTCCAGGTTCATACCCTTGGGTTCTGTTCTGGCCAGCGTGGCTCTGGGAGCCTTCCTGATTCCCAAGCTTTGGAAGTAGCGGACTAAATCTTCAGAAAGAGCGCGCCTAGTGGCGGCAGTGTGAGAGTCAGAGAGTAGGGTCGTCCGTGAGCAGGCTCCGCTTTCGCTTCGCAACCACCCATGTTTCCGATACCGCTCCCCCCGTACTCTTTGGCGTCGCTATTCAGCAATTCCCGCCAAAAGCCTCCTGAGGGTACGCCCACCTTATAGCCAATCCTTGGTACCGGTGTGAAGTTGCACACTGCGAGCACAACATCCTGCGACGACGATCCTTTTCTCAGCAGGGAGAGAACGCTCGTGGCATGATCGTTGCAGTCTACCCACTCAAAGCCGGCGGGATCGTTATCCAACTCGTGTAACGCCGGTTCGCTGCGGTAAAGCCGGTTCAGTTGTTCCATCCAGTTCTGAGCACCGTGATGCAGAGGATATTGCAAGACATGCCATTCCAGGCTGGTATCGTGTGCCCACTCTCGCACCTGGCCAAACTCATCTCCCATGAAAAGGAGTTTTTTCCCGGACTGAGCGAACATGTAGCCGAAAAGCAGCCGCAGGTTGGCAAATCTCTGCCACTCGTCACCCGGCATTTTTCCGACCAACGATCCTTTGCCATGCACTACTTCATCATGGGAGAGCGGCAGGACGAAATTTTCATGAAACGAATAGAGACTCCGGAACGTGAGTTGGTTGTGATGATACTTGCGGTGAATGGGATCGTTCGAGAAATAGGCGAGCGTATCGTGCATCCAACCCATGTCCCATTTCATGCCAAAGCCGAGGCCGCCCAGGTAAGTGGGCTTCGAAACCATGGGCCAGGATGTGGACTCTTCCGCTATCGTCTGGATATCGGGATGCTCTTTGTAGGCTTCCTCATTGAAACGCCGCAGAAATTCGATTGCGTCGAGATTTTCGCGGCCACCGTACTTGTTGGGAATCCACTCTCCCGGTTGGCGCGAATAATCCAAATAGAGCATGGATGCAACAGCGTCCACCCGCAGGCCATCAATGTGATACTGGTCAAGCCAAAACATGGCACTGCTCAACAGGAAGCTGCGAACTTCATTGCGCCCGTAGTTGAAAATGAAGGTTTTCCAATCAGGATGAAAACCCTGCCGGCTGTCAGAATGCTCGAACAAGTGTGTGCCGTCGAAGTAGGCCAGGCCGTGCTCGTCAGAAGGGAAGTGCGACGGCACCCAATCAAGGATTACGCCAATACCATGCTGGTGTAGGTAATCCACCAGAAACATGAAATCCTGGGGGGTGCCGTATCGCGCCGTCGGCGCAAAGTAGCCAGTTGTCTGGTACCCCCATGAGCCATAGAACGGATGCTCCATGATGGGAAGAAATTCGACGTGCGTGAACTGCATACGCTCGACGTATTCTGCCAGACGCGGCGCCAGTTCACGATAGGTCAGCGGACGGTTGTGCTCCTCCGGTACTCGCATCCAGGAGCCGCAGTGCACCTCATAAATCGAAATAGGCGCACGTAACGAATTGATTTTCCCGCGTTTGCGCAACCATTCCTGGTCGCTCCACTTATAGGTGAGATCCCACACAACCGAGCCGGTTCGCGGAGGCTTCTCATGCCAGAACCCAATCGGGTCGGCCTTATCAACCCGATGCCCATGGTGATGGGAAAGAATATGGAATTTGTAAAGCGCACCTTTGCTCACGCCGGGTATAAACGATTCCCAGATTCCCGACGCCCCGCGCGGGCGCAAAGGATGCGAGCGATGGTCCCAACCGTTAAAGCTGCCTATCACATAAACTTCGCGCGCATTGGGCGCCCAGACACCAAAGCAGGTGCCTCGTTCGCCGCCAGCTTCCATCTCGTGTGCGCCCAGTTTGTCGTAAATACGATAGTGACTGCCTTCGTTGAACAGATAGAAATCTTGAGCAGTGAGCAGGGTCACGTCGTAGCGAGGAGCAGTTACAGTGCGTGTTAGCTGGTCGGGGCTCATCGAATTCGTGGGCCGCCCGCTGTGGCGGCGTCCTAAGTGTACCCAACTGCACTGGAGTTTGCTGCCGTTATGCCATACTAGAATGCTTTTCACTTCCATGACACGCCTCGCTGAAAGGTCCTCGCGCTGATGCCCGTCGTGCGTGTAGTCATCCTTTGGCACCAGCATCAGCCGTTCTACAAAGACCTGGTCACGGGCGAATACCGTCTGCCTTGGGTGCGGTTGCACGCGCTAAAAGACTACTACGGGATGGTCAAGCTGCTCGACGAGTTTCCCGACGTTCATCAAACCTTCAATCTGGTCCCATCGCTAATTACTCAAATCCAGGACTATGTGACCGGGACCGCCCATGATCCATTTCTGCACGTTGCGGCAAAGCCAGCCAAAGATCTGACCGCCGACGATCGCCGATTCGCCTTGCAGTATTTATTTCAGGCGAATCCGACAAATATGATCGGGCGATATCCTCGTTATCGAGAACTCTGGAATCGCTATCGAAGTTCAGGAGATTCGCCAGAACGCGCCGAGAAATTCTTCCAGCCTCAGGATTTTACGGACCTGCAGGTCCTCTCCCAAATCGCCTGGTTCGACGAGTTCTTCCTCGAAGAGCCGGAGATCGCTGCTCTGATCCAGAAGGGGCATGGCTATTCCTTTGAAGATCAGCACCTGGTAATAGCCCGGCAAAGAGAGTTGCTGAGCAAGGTATTACCGGCGCACGGGGATGCTGCACGACGAGGGTTAATCGAAATTTCTACTTCCCCTCTATATCATCCCATTTTGCCCTTGTTATGTGACACCAATGTTGGGGCGGTGTCCTCTCCGGGATTGCCATTACCGCCAAACCGGTTCCGCCATCCCGAGGATGCCCGCGAGCAACTTCTCCGCGGACTCGACCTGCACCAAGAAGTTTTCGGAATGAGACCGCGAGGGGTGTGGCCATCGGAAGGTAGTGTTTCCGAAGAAGTCATTGCCATTGCGCACAGCCTTGGAATTCAGTGGATGGCTACTGATGAGGGCGTGCTCGGAAGAAGTCAAGGCATCCACTTTTCTCGCGATGGAAGCGGTCGCCTCCCGCCGGATGCAGCTGCGAGGTTGTATACCATTCAACGTTATGACAACGGTCAGAGCGTAATGAATCTGTTGTTCCGGGATCACACGCTTTCCGATCTGATTGGCTTCGTCTACTCCGGAATGCCGGCGGAAGAAGCTGCTCAACATCTAATGCAAAACATTAAGAGTGCCGCGCAACTATTGTTAGATATGGGGCGTGACGCTGTGATACCGATCATCCTAGATGGTGAGAATGCCTGGGAATATTACCCCCGCTCTGGACGTGAATTTCTCCGCCGTTTTTACACCGCTCTGCAGGAGGATCCAGGCGTTGAAGCGGTAACGGTCTCTGAAGCTATCGAACGCCATCGCGATTTTGGACATCTCGCGTCGCTGGTACCAGGCTCCTGGATAAATGCCAATTTCAACGTTTGGATTGGCGCGCCGGAAGACAACCGTTCCTGGGACTATCTCTATCACGCGCGCAATTTCTTTACACAAACAGCGCCGCGTGCCAGCGAAGCACAACGCAAGCTGGCGTTCGAGGAATTGCTCATCGCTGAAGGCAGCGACTGGAACTGGTGGTATGGACCGGAGCACCATTCCGCGAATGATCGCGATTTCGATGAACTTTATCGCAAGCATCTCTCCAACGTTTATCAGGCGCTGGGAGCCACTCCGCCCGACTATTTGGCGCAACCGATCGCCGGAGGGCTCGGCCGGCCATCGTTCGCCCCGCAGACGGCATACATCCATCCTCGAATTACGGGAGACGTGGTTCGCTACTTCGAATGGATGGGAGCAGCTCGGTATACGGCTGACCACCGCGCCGGTGCTATGCACGGAAAGCGTTTTCTCTTGGACGCAGTTTATGCTGGGATCGACGAAAACTACGTTTACGGACGCCTCGACTTTGCCGGTGATGTACCGGAGACGGAGTTCGCTCTGGTGGTCAATTTGGAGTCGTGGGCCGCCGCCGAACTGCGGCCACGCCGGGCTCTTCGGCTGGACGCGATCGTCCAGGAAAGACAGTTACAAGAATGGAAAGTCAGCCAGGCGGGGGACGAGATACCGCTAGATTCCTGCGAGGGTCGTGCCCCCGACGGCGTGAAATTAGCGCTGGGACGGAATTTTGAGTTCCGGTTGCCACTGAGCTGGCTGCTTGCGACACCAGTTTCGTCCGGTCATAACTCGGCCGCAGCCGCCTCCGTGCCCGCGACGTCCAAGTTGCGGCTGCGCTTCAGTCTCTGGCAAAAGGGTCTGCCGGTTGACGCGCTGCCGCTTGAAGGATGGATTGAATTGGAGTTGTTAAGCGAAGCGGACTTGATGGCGATGGAATACTGAAAGCAGAACTAAAAATCATCGGGAGCGTGTGCTCCCGATGATTATGAGGTGAGTATCATCTACAACGCCCAATTGACTACCGACAACTGAGAACTGATTCTTTACTGTCCCGCGCTTGCCGCAGTCAGCGCCATTGGACGGCTGAGTTCCATTTCCAGCACGGTGCCCGCCGGCAGCATGGCGGAACGGTGCTTTGCTAGCCAGTGTGCGACCGTTGCCGTGGCGCCGACGGCGCCGCCAATCAGCATGCCCTTGCCACCGCCAATGAGCCCGCCCACGAGCATCGCACCGCCCGCGCCCATGCCGATCTCGGTCATGTCCTTGCCATCATGGCCCGCTCCCTTGAATTGGCCTTCCTCGTTGACGTCAGTTCCGGCGCGCAGGCTGGTGTCAACCAACGTAGCATTCAGCATGTACCGTTCCCCATTGGGCAGCACCACGGTTTCTGGAAAGATTCCAATGGTCGGCTTGCCGGCGATGCGCCGGGGTTCCGTGATCTTGGTGACTCGTCCCTGAACAGTTGTACCAATGGGAATCACCGTTTTACCGTCGATCACGACGGCTTCTGTTACACGTCCCGAAAACGGATCCCCCGACTTATTGCTGAAGGTCGCCAGTGTGTTTTCCAGCTTTACTTTGAGCGCCGTGCCAGCCGGCAGTGCCAGATTGGTTTGCGCCAAAGCCACGCCCGCCATCAACAATAAGCAAAATAGACCAGCCAAACTCTTCCTCATTCCGCCTCCTGTTTACGTCCTGCTTTCTAATTTCGACTGTAAAACAGGCAGGAACTGCGGACAATGTCCGAAGCGACAGGTGAACCAGCGGAGGCACGATGCAGGATGCTGCCCATCATCAGAACAGGCGTATCCGGTAAAAGACCCATCCCGTCACCTTCCGATATAATCGCGATTTTCGGATCACACCATGGGCAAGCGCTACGCAGGCATTGGCTATCTGACTGGGCGGCGGTTTACATTCGACAGTGAAGTTGGGCCGGTGACAGATGACGATCGTTCCACAATCAATCCAGATCCTAAGGGTACGCACTCACATATGACCAATATCTCTGAGATTCGCGCTCGCGAGATTCTTGATTCCCGCGGCAATCCTACCGTAGAGGCCGAGGTATTGCTGGCCGATGGCAGCACGGGCCGCGCCGCCGTTCCCAGCGGCGCCTCCACCGGCGAACACGAAGCCGTCGAACTGCGCGACGGCGATAAGGAACGCTATCTCGGAAAAGGGGTTCTCAAAGCAGTAGAAAATGTGAATGGCGAAATTGCAGAAGCCCTAGCGAATCTCGATGCCACCGAGCAACGCGCGCTCGATCAGAAAATGATCGAACTGGATGGCACTGCGAACAAAGGAAGGCTGGGAGCAAACGCTATTCTCGCTGTCTCGATGGCGGCTGCGCGCGCTTCTGCTGGAACACTGGGAGTTCCGCTATATCGCTACCTCGGTGGGGCAGAGGCAAACCTGCTTCCTGTTCCCATGATGAACATTCTCAACGGCGGCGCCCATGCCGACAACAACGTGGACTTCCAGGAATTCATGGTCATGCCGGTGGGCGCCGAGTCGTTCTCGGATGCGTTGCGCTGGGGTGTCGAAGTCTTTCATACGCTGAAAGGCGTGCTTAAAAAGCGTGGCTACAACACAGCGGTGGGTGACGAAGGCGGTTTCGCTCCGTCGGTGAAATCAAACGTTGAAGCCATTGAGGTGGTACTTGAGGCCATCCAGCAGGCCGGTTACAAGCCGGGCGAAAAGATCGCGATTGCTCTCGATCCGGCCGCCAGCGAGTTTTATCAGGATGGAAAGTACGTCTTTAAGAAATCGGACAAGTCCGCCAAGAGTTCTGAAGATATGGTGCGCTTCTGGGCGAAGTGGGTGCGCGACTATCCCATCGTGTCGCTCGAAGATGGCTTGGCGGAAGATGACTGGGACGGCTGGCAGATGCTGACCAAAGAAGTTGGAAGCAAAATCCAGCTTGTCGGCGACGATCTTTTCGTGACCAACACCGAGCGTCTGCAACAGGGAATTGATCGCGGTGTAGCCAACTCGATTCTGATCAAAGTCAACCAGATCGGTACGGTCAGTGAGACCCTTGACGCTATCGATCTGGCTCGCCGTCACGGCTATACCTCGGTTATTTCACATCGCTCCGGCGAGACGGAAGACACGTTCATCGCGGATCTCGCGGTGGCGACGGGAGCAGGCCAGATTAAGACGGGATCGGCCTCGCGTACCGACCGTATCGCCAAATACAATCAGTTGCTACGCATTGAGGAGGAGTTGGGCGGCAGCGCGCGCTTCCTCGGGCTGAAAGCACTGAACTACCACGGCTAAATCAAGCCGCCCGGCGATAATGGAGCGATCTATGAAGAAGTACTTTTTATTAATGACTGCTTTGATTCTGCTCGCGACCTCCGCGGGCGTGGCGCAGCAGCCCGCCGCAGCAGACACTCCTTCCACCAGGGATGACATTCTGAGGCTTTTTGACACCATGCAGATTCGGCAGCAGATGCGCCTGGTGATGGAGTCTGTAGCCCAACAAATGAAAGACATGACTCGCGAGACGCTTAAGAAACGGGACGCGACGATCACCGACGAACAGCTTGCGCGCTTCGACTCAATAGCCGAAGAAAGCATGAAGGATTTTCCCGTGGACGCCATGCTCGATGACATGATTCCGGTTTACCAGAAACATCTGTCGAAGCCTGATGTGGATGCAATGATTGTCTTTTATTCTTCTTCTACCGGCCAGAAATTGCTGCGCGAAATGCCGGCCATGACGCAGGAGGGAATGCAGGCTGCCTATGGGCGCATGCAAAAGCAAATGGATGCGACCATGCAGCGCATTGAGCGGATGGTGAAGGAAGAGCAACCCAAACCAAAGAAGACGGGGCCTCCGCCATCGAAATCGAAGTCTCCACCGAAAACATAGTCTGCTTAGTGGTCTCACTCTCGAAAACGCAGTCAGTCTTATTTAAGCTGATTAGCCGCAAACTGAAAGCTCAATGCGACCCAAACCTCTCCTTCTCATCATCCTCGACGGTTGGGGCTACCGTGCCGAAACCAAGGCCAACGCCATCGCGATGGCGCGCAAGCCGACTTACGACCGCCTGCTGCGCGAGTATCCCAATACGCTGATCCACACTAGCGGCCGCTATGTGGGACTGCCCGATGGCCAGATGGGAAATAGCGAGGTCGGCCATCTCAACATCGGCGCTGGACGCATCGTCCATATGGACAGCACTCGCATCGAGCTGATGATCCAGAAAGGTGAATTCTTTTCCAACCCGGTGCTGCTCGGAGCCATGAAGAATGCGCGCAGCGGCGGGCGCCGGTTGCACCTCTTCGGCCTGCTCTCGGACGGAGGCGTTCACTCTCACCAGACTCATCTCTATGCGCTGCTGAAGATGGCGAAACAGAACGGCGTCGCGCGCGTCTTCGTTCACGCCTTCATGGACGGGCGTGACACCTTGCCGACCAATGGCGCCGGATACCTCGAACAGCTCCAGCAGAAAATGCGCGAATACAACACCGGCAAGATTGCCAGCGTGAGCGGGCGCTACTACGCCATGGATCGCGACCGCCGCTGGGAGCGCATCGCGAAGTCTTTTAACGCGATGGTGCACGGCCAGGGCGAAGGTGGGACATACGTTGACCCCGTCCAGGGCGTGAAGGATTTCTATAACCGGGGCGTGACCGACGAGTTCATTGTGCCCTTCGCTTGTGTGGACAATCGCGGCGAACCAGTGGCGACCATCCGTGACCATGACTCTTGCATCTGCTTCAACTTCCGCGCCGACCGAGTGCGCCAGATTACCCGCGCACTCGCCCGCAACAGCGGACTCACTCCTCAGGGAGGGAGTGACCTGCCCGGAGCAGATGACCTTGACGCCGCAATTCCGCGAGAACGCGTGCCTAAGAATCTGCATTACGTCTGCATGACACAGTACGACAAGAAATTTACTCTGCCAGTCGTCATCCCTCCCAAGTCGCTCACCAATATTCTCGCCAACGTGATGGGCAATCTGAATCTGCGCAATCTTCGGGTCGCGGAAACCGAGAAATACGCGCACGTCACGTATTTTTTTAACGGTGGTGTCGAACAGCCTTTCCCTGGCGAGGAACGCTTGCTGGTCCCTTCGCCGAAAGTAGCGACTTATGATTTAAAGCCGGAGATGAGCGCCGCTGGAATCGCTGATGCAGTGGTCAAAGCCGTCGAGCAGGGGAGCTTCGATGTGATAGTCGTCAACTTTGCGAATGCCGATATGGTTGGACACTCCGGCAAGATCGAACCGACCGTGAAAGCAGTCGAAACCGTGGACGGCTGCCTTGCTGAAATCGAGAAGGCAGTGCGCGCGAAAGGTGGCGCCATGCTGATTACTGCGGATCACGGCAACGCCGAAATGATGATCGATCCGGCAACTGGCGGTCCACACACCGCTCACACCAGCAACCCTGTGCCATTCATCGTCATCGCCGAGAACAGCAAGCACTTCACTCTTAAGCCGAATGGCTCCCTGCGAGATATTTCTCCCACCATCTTGGGAATGCTGAAGATCCCTCAGCCAAAGGAGATGACCGGCCAGGATTTGCGGGTCTCAGTGTGCAGCAAATAATCGCGCTCGGACGTCGCCGAGTCTCCTCAGTTTCTGTACAGCCCGGTCTCGCTCTTGGCGCTGCGCGTCATTAAATCGTGAATCGCATCCCGAGGCGACTTGCCATCGTGCAAAATGGCATGCATCTGTTCCGTGATGGGCATCTCAACTCCGTGAGTGCGGGCCAGCCCCACAGCAGCATTGGTCGTGAGAACTCCTTCCGCGACCATGCCGTGCATGCCGGCAATAATTTCAGGCAACGTCCGACCGCGCCCCAATTCCACGCCAACGCTACGATTTCGTGAGAGCCCGCCGGTGCAGGTGAGGACGAGGTCGCCCAGACCAGCCAGCCCCGACATAGTTTCGCTGCTGCCGCCGCACGCCGTCACTAGTCGGGTAACTTCAGCGAGACCACGCGTGATAAGTGCGGCGACCGAATTATGTCCGAGTCCGAGTCCATCGCAGACCCCCGCGGCAATGGCAATGATATTTTTCAACGCTCCGCCTAGCTCTACGCCGATCACGTCTTTGTTAGTGTAGACACGAAAAGTTGGATCGCTGAATTCCGACTGCACTCTTCTAGCTAGTTCTTCGTCTTGGGACGCGAACGTAATTGCCGTTGGGTCCCCTCGCGCGACTTCCTTCGCGAAAGACGGTCCACTCAGTGCGCCGATCCGGGCTTTAAATCCGCCGTTCGCATTTGCGACTTCGGTTATCACTTCAGTCATACGCAACAGGCTACCTTCCTCGATGCCTTTCGTGGCGCTTACGAACAGCATCTCGGGTTTCAAATGCGGTCGCATGCTCTGGAAAAGACGGCGGCAGTGGTGCGAGGGCATAACGCTGACCACGATTTCAGCCCCCCGCACCGCTTTTTCCAGACTGTTCGTCGCTGCGACACTCTCGGGAATCTTCTGCCCGGGAAGGAAAAGCAAATTCATATGGTGAGTCGCTATGGATTCGCAGACCTCTTCCTCGTGAGCCCACAAACAAACATTGTGGTTACGTTTGCGTCCCAGCACGATCGAAAGCCCCGTGCCCCATGCTCCCGCGCCGATTACCGTGATCTGGCTCATCCGCGCCTCAATTGAAAACGCGGCTCGGTACCGGCCAGCAGACGGAGAATGTTGGGGCGGTGCCGCAAAATCACGAGCAGTGATGCAACAGATAAAAGGAGAATCGCCCAAGGACCAAGGTATTCCCGATAGGTCCACCATGCTACCGGCGGAAAGCTTGCAGCGGCGATTACCGAGGCGAGCGACACATACCGGGTTATGAAAGCCACCAGCAAGAAGACAGTGAGCGCGCCCAATATGGCATGTGGCAGGAATAACGTGAAAGCCCCGAAAGCCGTGGCCACGCCTTTGCCCCCGCGAAACTTCAGCCACACCGGAAACATATGACCCACGATTGCGGATAGAGTCACTAGAGAAAACACCAGATAAGCACTTGCGTCATGGTAATCCAAGTTAGTTCGAGAGAATATGAGGCCTGCAACACACACCGCCAGGGCCCCTTTACCCGCATCCAGAGTAAGGGTGAGGATCCCCAATGCAGGTGAGGAGCGAGCCACGTTGGTGGCGCCGATATTGCCACTTCCGCGGCTGCGAATGTCCTGACCCTGGAACATGCGAACCAAAATATATCCGAAGGGTATTGAACCCAGCAGGTACCCGATCGCGGCAATGAGCAGCAACTGTGACAAAGGTTGTCTTGGCTAATTGTAGCGCCAGATCCGTCGGCGTCGCGCAGCCCAGAATTTATCGATAGAGGTCCAACCTGCGTCCAGAGTCGTTAGGCGACCCGCTCACTGTGCCGGAAAACGTTCCAGCTTGGTATAGCGCGCTCCGCCCGGCGACAGTTGACTCTGGTACAAAAAGAAATCGCGAGCCGTCATCCTTCCAAACTCAGGTTCCGACATCAGGGCTAGTTTTTCCTGCAGCCGCCGGAAAGCTGTGTTCGGCTGATCACCTCTTCTCGGCGTGGGCGCGCCGGAGCCTCGGCCGCCCCGCGCAAGCGTGAGGTGGGGGCTGAAGGCATGCTGTTCCTTCGGAATACCGAAAATGGCTAACGTCTTGTCCACAGCACCGGCAACTTCAGCCAGTTGCGGCCCCGATTCGATCCCTACCCAAAACACGCGTGGGGCCTTGGCACTGGGAAAAAATCCGTAGCCGCGAAACGCAATTTCCGCGGGCCCCATTTGGATCGCAGACAGGGCGCGTTTGATCTCTTCAACTGCTTCGGGCGGCTTCTCACCAATGAACTTCAACGTGATATGCAGAGACTCTGAGCGGACCCAACGCACATCAGGCGCGAAGCCCCGAACCCCTTCCATAAAACGCGCGATGCGCTGGCGGATGGAGTCTTCGACATCGAGAGCAATGAAAATGCGCATGTGAAACAACGAGCCAAACGCTCGTAAGCAGCTAGAAACTTGAAACTTGCCTACATCAACTTCCGCCGCACCATTTCCAACGCCTGTTGCGTGGCAAACCAGCGGATGCGTTTTCGATCTCCGGGAAAGCTGCGCTCGATCACCTCT
>WNFB01009428.1_pt1 | contig 12993 bp, 10 predicted proteins | sample 5400501 | NCBI WGS metagenome assembly WNFB01 (sample SAMN13153341, study PRJNA577476) | soil metagenome | isolation source: 200 cm saprolite under Douglas fir tree site 2 hole 1 | place: USA:California | collected 2015-04-18
GGTCGAGAGGTGCGCCTCGCCGCCGCTCGGCATGGCATCCCGTGCATTGACCGCCAGATTAAGCAGCGCCGCCTCGAGCTGGCCGGCATCGACGCGGCAGGAAGCGGAACCGGCCGCGAGCGAGAGCGTGAGCTGTATCGGCTCGCCGAGCGCCCGGCGCAGCAACGCCTCGAAGCGTCCGACGACGACGTCGGGGGCGAGGACTTCCATGCGCAGCACGTCGCGCCGGCCGAACGCGAGAAGCTGACGCGTCAAGCGCTCGCAGCCCTCGGCGGCGGAGCGCGCCGCGGTCGCGAAGCGGCTCAGCTTTTGCCGCGATACCACACCGGTCTTGCCCAGCTCCTGCTCGACCATCTCCAGATTGCCGAGCACGACCGTGAGCAGATTGTTGAAATCATGCGCGACACCGCCGGTGAGTTGGCCGATGGCGTCAAGCTTCTGGACGTGGTGCAGCGCCGCCTCGACCTTGGCGCGGTTCTCGCTCTCCGCCGCCAGGCGGCGGTTGGCTTCGACGAGGTCGTGCGTGCGCTCGGTCACGCGCTGTTCAAGCGCATCGTTGAGCAGGCGCAGCTCGTGCTCCGCGCGGTGCAGCCGCAGCAGGGAATCGACGGTCGCAAGCAGCTCGTCCGGCTCGATCGGCTCGATCAGATAGGAATCGGCGCCGCCCACGAGGCCGGCAGCGCGATCCTTGCCGCGGGTGAACGCGGCCGAGGTTTGCAGCACGAAGGTTCCGGGCTGCCGCGCCTTGATCTCGCCGCACACTTCGATCCCGCTGGCGTCGGGCAGGCGGACATCGAGCAGCACGAGGGCGGGCCGGTCCGCATCGACGATCTGCAAGGCATCGGCCCCGCGGCCCGCCTCGAGCACGCGATACCCGCGCTTGGCGAGGACATGCGCCTTGTAGTACCGGTTAGCCTCATCGTCATCGACGACAAGAATTTTGAACTCGCCGGCCGCGGTCATGCCGTGGTGCTCATGTTGCAGCTTTCGATGGCATGGCGGATCGCCGACACCAGCAGATCGGCGGACAGCTCGGACTTGACGACGATCTGCGCCGCCCGGCTCAGCCGGCGCCGGTCCTCGGCCCCGAGCCGCATCGACGTGAGGACAATCGCCGGGACCGAGCGCATCTCGCTGATCTGCGCCAACCGATCGAGGAACTCGAAGCCGTCCATGCCGGGCATCTTGAGGTCGAGCAGCACGACGTCGGGACGGTCGTCCTGCGCGCGCTTGAGCCCGTCGTGGCCGTTCGACGCCTCGCTCAGCGCGAAGGCGCCGCGCGGCAGCAGTTGACGCACGAGGTACCGCGACACCTCCTCGTCATCGACGGATAGAACCTTGGTGACCGACTGGCCTCCCGTCAGCTGGTCCAGCGTGCGGATCAGCGTTGCGGGCTCGATCGGCTTGCTCAGGTAGTCATCGGCGCCAAGGCTGCGCGCCTTGCGCTCATCCTGCAGCGACGAGATGACGATGATGGGGATGTGTTCGGTCAACGGACGCTGTTTCATCTCGATCAGGAATCGCCACGACTCCTCGCCGGCAAGGACGATGTCGAGCAGCACCGCGGCCGGCGCGAAGCGCTCAAGCGCGCGCTTGGCCTCGGCGGTGCTGCGGGCGGGAAGCGGCTGGTAGGCGGAGCCGGACAGGGCACGCTCGAAGGCGAAGGCGTCGGCCGGATTGTCTTCGACCGTGAGCACGGGCACACGGCCAGGGTCGAACTGCCACGGTATGTCCGTCTCGCCGGCATCATGAGCTTGCGGATAGACGCGCGGCACGGTCACGCTGAAGACCGATCCCTGCCCGGGCTGGCTCTGGACCGCGACGCCGCCGCCCAGCAGCTCCGCAAGCTTCTTCGACAACGGCAGGCCGAGCCCGGTGCCCTTGACCTTGCTCTGCAGCGCATGGCGCACCTGGCCGAATTCCTGCCAGATGACGTCCATCTGGTTCTCCGCGATGCCGATGCCGCTGTCGCGCACGGCAAACGTGACGGTATCGGCCTCTACATCGGCTTGCGCCCATATGCGCACCTCGCCGCGCTCGGTGAATTTGATCGCGTTGGAGAGGAAGTTGCGCAAGATCTGCGACACCTTGCCCTCGTCAGTGAAGAGGTCGGGGATGTCCGCGGGGTCCTCGAAGATCAGCGCCACGGCATCGCCGACGAGCAGCGGCCGCAGCATGCCGCGCAGCGCGCCGAAGAGGCTGGCGGCGGTGAACTCGACCGGCGTGACCACCGTCTTTCCCGCCGCGACCTTGGCCAGGTCGAGCAGGTCGTTCACGAGGGCGGTCAGGTTCTCGGCCGATTTCCGCATGAAGTGGATCTGCCGCTCCTGCTCTGGCGTCAGCTCGCCATCGCTGCGCGACAGGAGCAGGCGCGACAGGGCGAGGATCGAATTGAGCGGCGTGCGGAACTCGTGGCTCATATTCGACAGGAAGCGCGACTTCAGCTCGTCGGCGCGGCGCAAATGGTCGGCGCGCTCGTCGAGCTCGGCGTAGAGAGCGACCACGCCGCGGTTGGTGTCCTGCAATTCCTGATTGAGTTGCAGCAAAGCCTGCTCGCGCTTGTTCAGCTCCTCGAGCTGCACCAGCATTTCCTGGTTCTGGCGCCGGATTTCGTCGAGCGGGTCGAGCGGGTCCTGCGTCGCCAGCGATTGCGCGAAGGCGGTCATGTCCTTCTTCTTCAGCGCCGTCGCCTGGCGCGGCAATGCCTTGGCCATGCGCACGATGGTGCCGCGGCCCGGCGCCGTGTCGATCTCGAACTTGTCCATCAAGCGCCGCGCGCCGAGGATGCCGAGACCCATGCCGGTGTCGGAGCGATAGGCGCCGGAGAGAACGCTCTCGACATCGGCGATGCCGCCGCCGCGGTCCTCGACGACGATCTCCAGTGCCTGCGCCGGGTGCTCGCCGGCGAGCCAATATTCGACGCGGCCGCCGCGGCCGTATTCCCAGGCGTTGCGGGCGATCTCCGACAGGGCGGTGGTGACGCGCGTCTGGTCGTGCGTGTCGAACCCTGCGAGGTTGGCGATCTTGCGCGTGCGCTGCCGCGCGAGGACGATGTCCGTCTCGCGCTCGAGCGCAACGGTCAAGATGCGCACCCTCATGGCGCCGCCCGCATGACCACGATAGAGGCGTCGTCGCGCCCGCGCCGATGATCGCGGAAGAGAACGCCGGCGATCAGGCTCGGATGGCTAGCGGCGAGGCCGGGATAGGCATCGAGGTCCCATTTCGCGGACAGGCCATCCGAGTGGAGGATGATCGTGGCGCTGCCGCTCCAAGGATAGGTGAACTCGCGGATGCGCGGCGCGATGTGTCCGACGGTGCCGTTATGCGAGACCATCCTGCGGACGAAGCCTTGGCTGATGAGCGCCGCCGCGATATTGCCGACCCCGACGAAGCGCACGAGCCGCTGAGCCATGTCGACGCGCGCGATCGCCGCAGCCGCTCCCCGCGTCGGCGCGAGCGTGCGGTGGATCTCCTCCATGAGACGGCTGCAATCGCCGCTGAGACTGCCCTCGAACACCTTTGCCGCAGCCTCGACGGCGCGCGCGGCCAACGGCCCGTGTCCCGAGCCGTCCGCCATCAGCAGCGTCGGCCCGGCCGCGGCGGCACCGAACGCCCAGCCGTCACCGGAAACCGTTTCACCCGGACATGGGTGCATCACCGCGCCCAGCGCCACGCTGCCGGTGGGACCGCGGCGCTGGAACCGCGCCACGACCGCAGTGCCCAGGCCGGGCCGCGACCAAATGGCGAACTGATCGCACTGGCGACGGACGGCGCCCAGCCCGTTGCCGGAACTGCCGGCCGTGGAATACCCGTCGGCGAGGGCGAGGCCGACATCGGCGATGCCCGGTCCCTTGTCGAGCGACAGCAACTCCAGACCAGCGCCGTCCCGGTCCGCGAAATTGTCGATGACGATGCCCGCCGCCGCGTGCTTGAGGAGATTGGTGGCCATCTCGGTGGCGACGAGCGCAATGCGTCCTGTCGCCGTCTCGTCGAAGCCGCTCGCCCGAGCGACGTCGGCCGCCGCACGGCGTGCCGCGGAGACCTGGCTCGGATCGGCAATGCTGGCGATCATGCTATTTCCAACGCACCAAAGTCACGATCGTGCCCTCGCCCGGGGTCGACTTGATATCGAACTCGTTGGAAAGCCGCTTCGCACCGCTGAGCCCGAGGCCCAGGCCGGAACCGGTCGAATAGCCGTCGGTAAGCACGAGCTTCAGATCGGCAATGCCTGGTCCCTGGTCGGCAAAGGTCAGGCGCACGCCGCGGCGCGCGCCGAGGCGCACCGTCTCCAGGCGCAACGTGCCGCCACCGCCATAGTCGACCGTGTTGCGCGCGATCTCGCTGGCGGCGGTGACGATCTTCGTCTGATCGACGAGATTGAAACCGGCGCCGATCGCATGCGCTCGCCATCGATCAGCCGGCGGATCAAGGCGAGGCCCTTATCCACGTTGAGCGCGGTCCTGACGCCGGTCAGCGCGAGCCCGAGTTCGACCAGCGTGATCGCCACCGCGGGCTGCATGCCAACCACCACCGTGACGGCATCGAGCACCCGCGACATCGCGGCGATGTTGTTGAGCATGCGGCCGATGAAGGAGTCGACCACTTCCAGCGCCGAGATGTCGATCATGACGCCGCGTGCGCGGCTCGCCACGATCTTGGCGGTGAGATCGTCCTGCAGCGCCATCGCCAGGCGGTCGTGCATGTCGACCTGGATGCTGACGAGCAGGCAGTCGCCGATCTTGAGGATCGGGATTTGTTCCATGCCGCCTACTCCGCCGGCGTCCGTATTGGGTTGGCGCGGTCGACGACGGTCTTGCCCACGCGGCGCAAGGCCAGCTCGAATGCATCGGCCATGGTGGCCTTGGACGTGACGGAGAGATCGACGCCGAGATGGACGATGGTCTGCGCGATCTGCGGGCGGATGCCGCTGATGATGCAATCCGCCCCCATCAGCCGCGCCGCCGAGACCGTCTTCAGCAGGTGCTGCGCGACGAGCGTATCCACCGTCGGCACGCCGGTGATATCGATGATGGCGATTTCGGCGCCGGTTTTGACGATTTCCTGCAGCAGGTTCTCCATCACGACCTGGGTGCGGGCGCTGTCGAGCGTGCCGATCAGCGGCACCGCCAGGATCCCCTCCCACAGCTGCACGACCGGCGTCGACAGCTCAAGCATCTCCGCCTGCTGGCGCGCAATGACCTCCTCGCGGGCCTTCTGGAAGAACTCGGTCGTGTAGAGGCCGAGCCTGTCGAGCAGGGCGGTCGCGGCCCAGATCTCGGCCGCGAGTTTTTCGGCGTTGTCGCCGCTTTCGTCGCGCAGCAGCGCAAACAATGGTTCCTTGAGCGAGAACACGAAGAGCGCGGTTTGCGACGGCGTGAACCCGCGCGCCGCGCGGGCCCGCGATACTTCTTCGAGCAGCTCGCGGGTGCCGGCCCATTGTCGAGCCTGCAGGTCCTCAAGCTGCCCCGCCGTGGCCGCTTTGCGCAGCTCGGCCAGGAAGCGGGTCGCCTGGCTCTTGGTGTCGCTCTCGTCCTCTGCGGTCCACGCGCCGCTGCTCCGCTGCTGCGATAACCACCCCTCGAGCAGTTGTTTCTGGTGTTTGTCGATGAGGACGGGTAGCGCGGTCTCGAATCTTTTGGGCATCTTTGTCATCCGCAAAGTGGTTGGCGATTTCCGCCGCTCGGCGACAGGAGGCGCGCGCCGCGTTGGCCGGGTACCCACGCCCAGGCGCGAGCACTCGTAGACGCGATGTAACCCTAAAGGGTAACAGAGCTTGCGCGAAAACTGCCCTTGGGCCAAAGTTGACTCAACGGCGCGAATCAATCAACAGCGCTGACTTCCGCTAGCCGGTTGGAGAGCAAGCCCATGGCCGGAAAACCTCCGAGCATCCTTCTCGTCGACGACGAGGAGGGGTTTCGGTATGCCGCATCCAAGGCGCTACAGAACGCCGGTTACACCGTGTCTGGGGCATCGGACTTCCGTCAGGCGCTCGACCTCCTCGAAAGCGATGCACCGCTCGATCTGCTGGTGACCGATATCGTCATGCCCGACCGCGTCCATGGCTTTGCGCTGGCTCGGATGGCGCGCATGCGTCGCACCGGCTTGAAGGTGCTGTACCTCACCGCCTTCGACGTGCCCACCAGCGAGGCCGCCGGGAAGGTGCTGCGCAAGCCGCTGTCCGACGAGCAGCTCGTCGCGGAAGTGCGGCTCATGCTGGCGAGCTGAGCGGAAGCGACGGGCGGCCCCTCTTGCCTCCGCCTCGATCAGGCCGCCTTGCGTATGACGCGCGCCGCCGGCAGGGTCACCGTCACCGTCGTCCCTTGGCCCGGTACGCTACTGATGGTGAGCATGCCGTCATGCAGCTCGACGAGCGTGCGCGCCAGTGGCAGGCCCAGCCCCGTCCCCTCGTAGCGCCGATTGAGCGCGCTGTCGATCTGCCGGAACGGCTCAAGCGCGATCGGGATCTCCTCGGGCTTCATGCCGATGCCGGTATCGGCGACGGCGAGGACAATGCCGCCCTCCGCCGCCGTCCTCGCGGTGAGCGTGATGCGCCCACCGACCGGCGTGAACTTGACCGCATTCGACAGCAGATTGAGCACGATCTGCTTGAGGCGTAGCTCGTCGCCGCGCAGCAACGGCAGATCGACCGGAAGATCGATCGCCAGCTCCAGGTTGCTCGACCGCACGCGCTCGGTCATCAAGCGCTGGCAATCATTCACCACCTGGGCAAGTGCGACCGGCTCTTCGTGCAATTCGAGCCGACCGAGCTCGATCTTCGACAGATCGAGGACGTCATTGATGAGGCCGAGGAGATGCCTGCCGGAGCTGTGAATGTCGCGGGCGTAATCCTTGTAGCGAGCGGCGACCGGTCCCACCAACGCGTCGCGGATCACCTCGGAGAACCCGATGATGGCATTGAGCGGTGTGCGCAGCTCGTGGCTCATATTCGCCATGAACTGGCTCTTGACTCGGCTCGATTCCTCGGCGGCGATGCGCGCGCTCTCAAGCTCGCGCACCGTTTCGCGCAGCTGGCCGTGCGCGAGCATGCGCGCCTGCAGCTGTCGGTTGAGGCCGAACGCCATCATGCCCAAGATGACGAGGATGAGAGCGCCTACCCCGGCTTGCAGCAACGTAGTCCGGCCCCAATTGGCGAGGGTCTCGTCGCGCGACAGAGCCACTTGCACCACCAGCGGCAGCTTCTCGACCTTCTGGTAGCCGACGATGCGCCACAAGCCGTCGATCTCGTAGCGCATCGGGAACACGCCCGACGATGCCCAGGGGAGCATGCCCTTGAACAGCACAGAGGAGTTGAAATTCTTGCCGACGTAATCCTCGAGGTAAGGCCGGCGCACCAGCAGCGTCGCGTCGGTCGTCTCGAGCGCGATGATCCCCTTCTGTCCGACATTGAGCGTATAGAAAAATCTCAGCACGTAGTCGGGGTTGACGCTTGCGGCGATAACGCCGCCGAAGCTGCCGTCGGGGCGGTTGAAGCGCCGGCTGACGAAGATGACGTGCTTGCCGTGGACGCGCGGCATTACCGGATCGCCCACCGAAAAGTGGATGCCGTTGCTCTCCCGCGCCAACGCGAAATATTTGGTCCCGGCGAGGTTGAATGCCGACTTCGCGAGTGGCGCCGAGCCGAAGCGCAGATGCCCGTCAGGATCGATCACCATCAGGCTGGTCATCTGCGGCGATTGGCGCACGCGCTCGGCGAGGAGCGCCTGACCCTCGCTTGGCGACCTCACGCTGTCGGCGCCGATCTCCTCGATGGCAACACGCAGCGACAGATCGATCGTCTCGACCGTGCGCGCGACGAACTGCTCGACGGAGAGGGCGAGGTTCGAGCTCGAGACGTAGGTGTCGGCGAGCACGATCTGGCGCGCGTGCCAAGACATCCAGAAGAACATTCCAGCGAGGATCACGGCGATTCCGAAGGTGATGCCGGCAATCCAAGCCGTCTGGGCTCGAGACGAAATGGCTTTCCTCCCCGCGGAACGAACCAAAGGAACTGGCATACATTAATATTCGCAGCATTTACGGCTGGTTAAGGGTCGCGCTCCTCTTTCGGGCGGCCCGCCCTTGGCGAACCCCCGCGCAACGAGCAAGGAGACCATCGCCACGTTTCGCCGGTCGCCGATTGGCCCAGCAGCTGCCATCACCCCGGACAAGATTCTAGGCTGGGCGCGGGGCTCGCGCCGGGCCGGCGACATTCGCTACGATCTGCAAATTCGTGCTGCACCGAGTGCACAGGAGGAAGATGATGCGCCCCTGTCATGCGCCGCTGGCGATGCTGCTGCTCGTCGCCGGCGTCGGCTCGGCCGCGGCCGAGCCATTGTGCCGCACTGTCCTGACCGATGGCCGCGTCGTGCTGAGCGAGCCGTTCCGAGGGGTGAACGGGCTGTCCTGTCCGGGCATCGCCGCCGCCCCGCGGATGCGGCCGGAGCCCGGCGGCACCACAATGCCCTCGATGAGCTTCACGACCGGGCCGATCGGGCCGTTCACGACGGGAAGCCTCCCCCCGGTCACGACCGGCAGCCTCCCGCCGCTCACCACCTTCTCCAATTCGCACCCGGCTACGGCGACGCGCCGTTAGCGGCGTTGCGAGAGCGCGCCGCCAGCGCGCTCCCGTATGCCTACCGACATCGACCGGCTAGTCGCGGTCGCGGTCGTGGTCGTCCTCGTCGCGCTCGCGCATGCGGCCGGCGCTGAGCCCGGCCGACTTGCCATTGGCGCCGACCTCGAGCATGCCGCGGTCATTGGCCGGGCAGCTCCAGCTCGCCGCGCTGTTCACCGGGCCGGTGCCGTTGTAGCGAGCCTGCTCGGGGAACTTGCACAGCGGCATGGTTCGATCAGCCACCGTGGGCCCGGGCGGCGCGGGCGGCGGGTTGATGGGGATGTTCCCCTTGAAATGTGTGGCGACGATGGCATCCGGCTTGACGCCATGATCGACCCAATTGTCGAGCGGCGTCAGCGTGTCGAAGAAATTGGGGCCCGGCCCGCCGACGCAGTGATGCATTCCCGGCACCATGAAGAGCCGCACATGCTCCTGCAACTGGGAATAGCTCATCTCGGCCGTCTCGGCGAGATCCTCATAATATTTGATCGTGCGCGTGGCCGCGAGCGCCGGATCGCTCGTGCCGTGGTAGATCACCAGCTTCTTGCCCTTCTCAATGAAGCGCAGCAGCTTCTCCGGGATGTCGCCATCGCCGGCCTCGCTGCGCCGGTCGAACAGCCGGACTTCGGAATCGCTGACCTGGCCGGTCTTGTGGACATAGGTACGCATGTCGAAGGTGGGATCGCGTTCGACCACGTACTGGATGAAGTGGTCGGTGAACTGCCAGCCGATCGGCGAGGGCGAGAACCCGCTATTGTCCCACGGCTCGGGTGCGCTGAATCCGACCGTCGGCGGAACCACGCCAGTCGTCCAGAAATCCATGCCACCGAGACTGAAATCGAGCACCCCTTGCGGCCCGGCGGCGAGATCGCTCACGGTCTGGCCGGTATAGACGATGTTGCCGTCATCGTCGCGCAGCGCCGTCAGGTATTTCTGCAGCGTGTTGGCCTCGCCCGATGTCAGGCAGGTCGGGTCGCTGCCGGTGCAGGAGGCGGTGACGAGGCTCTTGGGGTCGAACGAGCATTTGGCCGGGTTCTGGATGAGTTGGTCGACCATGCCGTCCGCCGCGTCGCAGCTGTTGTACACGGCGGCATCGATCATCGGCAGCTTGGTCGCGGGAATATAGACGTCCGACGAAGCGAGCTGGATCTTGAAGAAATTCGCACCGCCCAGGATGGTGCGGATGTCCATGAAGGGGTCGCCGGAGATGATGCCGTCGAAATCATCAGGGAATTTTGTTGCCTCGACCATCGCCTGGCGCCCGCCGTTGGAGCAGCCATCGAAATACGCACGCCGCGCCGCGTTGCCGTAATAGCGGCGAACGATCTCCTTCGACGCGGACGCCACTTCATGAACGGCGCGGAAGTAGTAGTCGGTGAGCTTCGCCCGGTCGGGCACGCCCGGGGCGATGAGCGCCCAGCGCGCGTCGGTCGACGAGGCCGTGTGACCGGTGTCGGTCACCGCCGTCGCGTAATGGCCGGCCGAGGCAGCGCCGGGATCGGCCGCGTTGGTGGAGGCGCTGAGGGTGCCGGCGAAGCCGCCTTGGCCGAACAACACCAGTTTCTGATTCCACACCGTCGACGAAGGCAGCGTGAGCTGGAACTGCGCCGATCCGTCCGGCGCTCCGAAGCCTCGCGTGTGCACCGTGCCGAGCACGACACATGCCGCGGGATTGGTGGCGTTCACCGAGGTCACCGTCACATCTGGCACGCCCAGCGTGCCGATCGCGGCCGCGGTGCAGGGAGTGACAGCCTGGGCCGGCGAGGCAGCAAGCACGCCACCTGCCAACAACGCCGCGGTCGCGGCGAGAAGCGCCGGCGGTCGGTTCGTCTTCGCAACACTCATTCGCTTCCTCCAAAATAGACCTTGTTGTCCCCGCGCTATCGCCGCCGCCGCTCCCAAAGCGCGCGCCGGCCTCGAATCGTTCGATTCTTGGTTGAGAGGAGAGGCGCATTGCCCTCTCTCGGATCGGATTCCTCCCCTAGGTGCCGGTCTCATCGCCGGCTCAGCACGGCGCGTCTAACCCAGTTTAACGCGCACTCTTAAATTCAACGAGAGAGCAAGTTGAGCAGGGATTTCTCATCCTGACAATAATCATTTCCGGCGGGGGCCGGTCGCTTTCTCGTTCAATTGATCTGCCTTGTCCGGCTGACCCAATAGGGTTTGCGCAGTTCTCGCTTCAGGATCTTGCCGGAGGGATTGCGCGGCAACGCGGCGACGAAATCGACCGACCGTGGCACTTTGTACCCGGCGATGCGCTCGCGCGCGAAACCGATCAACTCGTCAGCGCCGAGCGACGCACCCGGCTTCTTGACGACAATCGCCTTCACCGCCTCGCCCCACTGCTCGTCGGGCACGCCGATCACCGCGACATCGGCGACCGCGGGATGGCCGAAGAGCGCGCTCTCCACTTCCGCCGGATAGATGTTCTCGCCACCCGAGATGATCATGTCCTTGATGCGATCATAAATGTAGAGATAACCATCCTTGTCGCGGTAGCCGGCATCCCCGGTATGGAGCCAACCGTCGCGGACGGCCCGCGCCGTCGCCTCCGGCAGGTTCCAATATCCGAGCATTACCTGGGGCGTGCGGCAGATCACTTCGCCGACCTCGCCGGGCGGCAGCTCCTGTCCGCCGGCGTCGACCACCTTGATCTCGACGCCATCGAGGGGCCTGCCGCAGGAGCGCATGCGCTCGACGGCGTGCTCGCCGTGATCCTCCGGCGCGAGATAGGCGATGCCGCCGGTGCTCTCGGTCAGACCGTAGAGCTGCCCGAGCGCGCAGCGGAATGTCCGCAGGGCGTTGCGCAGTAGGTCGAGCGGCGCCGGCGAGGCGCCGTAGACGATGAGCTCGAGCGACGAAAAATCGCTGTCGCTGCACTGCGGCACCTGCAGCAGGAACAGCAGCATCGCCGGCACGAACAGCGCCTTGGTGACGCGGTATTCGGCGATGAGGCGGAGGATCGCCGCCGGCTCGAAATCCCGTGTCACCAGGTTGGGCACGCCGCGATAGAGCGCAAGCAGCGCCCAACCGCTGCCGCCGATATGGAACAGCGGCATGCAGACGAGGCTCACATCGCGTTCGTGCCAACGCCCGACGCGCGCGATGGCCCCGGGGATCAAGGCGAGCAGATTGGCGTGGCTGAGTTGCGCGCCTTTGGGATGGCCCGTGGTGCCGCTCGTGTACATCTGGATGGCGACATCAGCGGCGGCAATGGGCAAGTCCGGATCGCGCGCCTCCTGTGCCGCGACCCAGACGGCATAACCGGGCCATTCCGGATGCTCGCCATGCAACGCGACGACCCGGCGCACGCTCGCCAGCTCACTGCTCACCTTCTCGACGAGGGGGTAGAAGTCGTGGCCGACGAACAGGAGTTCGGCCTTCGCGTCGTTCACGACATAGGCGATCTCGGGCGGCGCCAGCCGGAAGTTGACGGGCACCAGCACGGCACCGGCCTTGGCCGCGCCGAACCACAACTCAAAGAAAGCGAGGTCGTTCTTGGCGAGGATGGCGATGCGCGCTTGCGGCTTGATGCCGGCTGCGATCAGACCCTGGGCGACACGGCTGGCGCGCCGGTCGAGTTCGCCATAGCTGACGCTTTGTCCCTCGAAATAGAGCGCCACGCGGTCGGGACGGGTCCGGCCGTGATGACGGACGATATCCGCGACGGTCGGCATGCTCGCCGCGCTGTCCATGGCGCATGCCCTCCCTGCATGCGATGCGAGCCGCATCTTAGAATGGCTTTGGCGCCGGCTCAATCAGGACGCGCGCGCGCCACCCCGCTGGCATACGGCAGGAATTTCCGGTGTAATGCCGGGAAGAAAGCTGCGATGCCGCGAAAACTGAGGGCGCAAGGATGGACGGCCCCGAGGATCGCTCAATCGAGAGCGCACAGGCGTTTCGCCGGGACGCCCTCGCCGGTCGCGGCGCGGCGGCTCGCCGCGCCGTCGAGCGGGTGCTGCGCGCCGGCGGCGCGAGGGCATGTGCCGCCTTTCAGCGCCATTTCGACGGCGGCTACGCGCCACTGGCGCCGAATGCGAGCGACGTCGATCGTTCGGTGCCGGAGCTTGCGCTCTTGCAGATCACGGCCGGCTATCACGGCATCCCCGCGATCGAAGATGTGACGGTCGATTTCCCGCCCGGCTCGATGACAGCGATCGTCGGTGCCAACGGTGCCGGCAAGAGCACACTGTTGAAAGCGCTCGCCGGTGTCCTGCGGCCGCGCAGCGGACAAATCACGCGCGGCGCGGCACGCGAAAACATCGCCTATCTGCCGCAAAGCGACGAGGTCGATCGCGGTTTCCCGATCTCGGTGGGCGAGTTCGTCGCCCTCGGAAGCTGGCGTCGGTTCGGCGTCTTCCGGCCCGCAACGGCAGCGA
>WNFB01012868.1_pt1 | contig 12990 bp, 10 predicted proteins | sample 5400501 | NCBI WGS metagenome assembly WNFB01 (sample SAMN13153341, study PRJNA577476) | soil metagenome | isolation source: 200 cm saprolite under Douglas fir tree site 2 hole 1 | place: USA:California | collected 2015-04-18
CCCGTCTGGCCGCCTTCGAGCGCCAGTACCCCGCCGCGCGGGCATACGCCGACTACACCCGGCTGCTCCGAGACGGCGACGTCGACGCGGTCATCGTCGCCACGCCGACGTCAACCCACCGTGAGGTCGTCGAACGCTGTCTGAATGCGGGCGTGCACGTGCTCGTCGAGAAGCCGCTCGCCTCCACCGTGGCCGACGCCGAGGCTTTGGCGGCGCTGGAGAAGGACACCGGGCGCGTGCTGATGGTCGGGCACACGTTCCTTTTCAACTCAGCGGTCCGCGCCATCAAGGGCTACATCGACGAAGGACTCCTCGGCGACATCCGCTATCTGTACTTCACGCGCACAGGGCTCGGGCCGATCCGGCAGGATGTCAACGCGCTGTGGGACCTCGCGCCGCATGACTTCTCGATGCTCCGTTACTGGCTGGGGTCCGACCCCATCGACCTTGTCGCACGCGGTCAGGCCTACCTCAAGCCCGACACCGAGGACGTAGTGTTCGTGACGCTCAGCTACCCGGACCGCGTGCTCGCCAGCGTGCACGTGAGCTGGCTCGACCCGGTGAAGGTGCGCAGCGTCACCGTCGTGGGCGACCGCAAGATGGTGGTCTTCGATGACACGCACCCCACTGAGAAGCTCCGCATCTACGACCGGGGCGCCGACTACCAGCCGCGCGAAGGTGGATTCGCGGAGTTCATGGCGGCTGTGCGCGACGGCGACATCGTCATCCCGCGACTCGACCAGCGCGAACCGCTGCGCGAGCAGCTGGAGCACTTCGTCGACTGCATCATCACGGGCCGGCGACCCATCGCTTCGGCTGATGACGGCGTCGCAATCGTGAGAGTTCTGGAACGCGCGCAGCACGAGCTCCGCGCCGGGTCCTCGTCCCGATTGGGCATGGCGTGATCCATTCCAACGTCAGCATCGGCGAGGGCACGTACGTGCACGAAGGCGCCATTGTCGGCGAGGCGCCGCGGGGCAGGCAGCCCGGCGAGCTGAAGACCGTGATAGGCGCCGGCGGCGTGATCCGCTCGGGCACGGTCATCTATGCCGGAACCGTCATCGGCGACCGGTTCAACAGCGGGCACGGTGCGCTCATCCGCGAGGACAACCTGATCGGCGACGACTGCAGCGTCGGCACCAACGCGGTGCTCGAGGCCGCGAACCGCATCGGCAACGGGACGCGAATCCACAGCGGCTGCTTCCTCGCGCACGTGACCCTGGGCGCGAGGGTGTTTCTCGGCCCCCACGTCGTGTTCACCGATGACCCGCACCCGATGTGCCCTCGCTACCTCGATTGCGTGCTCGGCGCCACGGTGGAAGATGACGTGAGCATCGGCGCCAACGCGACGATCCTTCCCGGCCTTCGCATCGGCGCCGGATCGCTCATCGGGGCCGGGAGCGTCGTGACCAAGAATGTCGAAGCCGGCGTCGTGGTCGCCGGCAACCCGGCCGTTCGCGTCAAGGACGTCGACCAGCTCGTGTGCTTCAAGGGTTATTTCGAACGGCCGTATGTCTGGCGAGAAAAGCAAACTTCCGGGGGCACGGCCGAGAGCCCGCGCCGAGAGATTCGGTGATCCAGGGACCACCTCCCGCTGCAAGCAGCGGGGACCCCAGCGGACGACGAGCAGCGGAGCGAGCGCATTGGAGAACTGCGTGAGCGAGCAGCGCAGGAGCTGAGCCGGAAGATGGGTCGCATGGGCACCGAAGATCCGGCGCGGGTCTCTCGGGCCGTGCCCCTAGTTGACCTGAAGGCGCAGCACGCGGCGATCGCCGCCGAGGTGCAGGCCGCGATCGACAACGTGATGTCGAATACCGACTTCATCCTCGGCGCCGACGTGGCCGAGTTCGAAAGCGAGTTCGCTCACTACTGCGGGGCCGAACACTGCGTCGGCCTCGACTCGGGCATGTCGGCGCTGGAGCTCGGCATGCGCGCGATGGGCATCGGCCCTGGCGACGAGGTGATCACGCCCGCCGGCTCGTTCATCGCGAGCTCGAGCGCGATCTCCTTCACCGGCGCGACGCCCGTGTGGGTGGACGTCGACCCGAAGACCTACAACATCGACCCGGCTCTCATCGAGGCGGCGATCACTCCGCGCACGAAGGCGATCATGGCCGTCCACCTGTACGGCCAGCCGGCGGACATGGACCGCATCCTCGCGATCGGCCGCCAGCACGAGCTGCCCGTGATCGAGGACGCGTGCCAGTCCCACGGCGCGCGCTACAAGGGGCGACGGACGGGCTCGATGGGCGTGTTCGGCGCTTTCAGCTTCTACCCGGCCAAGAACCTGGGCGCCTACGGTGACGCCGGCGCGCTCACGACCAACGACCCGGAGCTGGCCGAGAAGATCCGCATGATGCGCAACTACGGCCAGCGTGAGAAGTACGACCACGTGTACCTCGCCTGGAACCGCCGCCTCGATACGATCCAGGCAGCGGTGCTGCGAGTGAAGCTGCGCCACCTCGACCGGTGGAACGCGTCGCGCCGGACGATCGCGTCGCTGTACGGCGAGCTCCTGCAGCACAGTGCTGCGAACCTGCCATACGAATCGCCAGACGTCGAGCACGTCTACCACCTCTACGTGGTGCAGGTCGACGGCCGCGAGCGAGTGCAGAGCGAGCTGGCGGCTCTTGGCGTCTCGACCGGGATCCACTACCCCGTGCCGATCCACCTCCAGGAGGCGTACCGGGCGGCACGCGTCGTTGCGGGCACGTTCCCCGTCACCGAGGCCGCGGCGAAACGAATCCTCTCGCTGCCGATGTACCCGGAGCTCACCGAGGACGGCGTGCGCCGAGTGGCGGCCGCGCTCGGCCGAGCCGTCAGCGCTTCAGCCCGAGCCTGAGCAGCAGCACGGGCCGGAAGTAGCCCCACCAGTCCACGATCGGCCGCGCACGCGTGTAGGGCTTCTTGCCGCCCGCGTACGTGATCTGCACCGGCACCTCCTTCCAGCGGTAGCCGCAAAGCAGCGTCTTGGCGAAGAGATAGGTCTCGACCTCATAGCGGCCGAGCCACGGCTGGTGCAGGTTGATTCGCGGGTCGGCGAGGATCTTCAGCCGGTACGCCTGGTAGCCGCCCGTCGCGTCGGTCACGCGCCGGCCCACCAGGATGGAGAAAAGGACCGTGAACAGCTGGATCATGAAGAGCCGGTGCCAGGGGATGTTCACGTGTCCCCCACCTTCGAGGTGACGCGAGCCGCGCACGAGGTCGAGGTCCTGTTCGGCGAGCGGCTTGATGAGAGCCGGCAGCTGCGCCGGATCGTGTTTGCCGTTGGACGCCATCACGGCGACCAGGTCGAACTTCCGCGATCGCAAGAGGTCGAGGCCGTCACGGATGGCGGGCCCGGGACCGCCGCGCTCCTGCCTGTCTATGACCGTCGCGCCGCCGGACCGTGCCGCAGCGGAGGTCTGATCCGTTGAACAGTCATTGACGACCACTACCTCGTCCACGAGATCGCGGGGGATCCTCGGCAGAAGTCGCGCGAGCGACGCCGCCTCGTTGTATGCGGGGATCACGACGCCGACCTTCATATTGGCGATCACTGGGCGAGCGGCATTCTATGGGCTCATCCAGGGCAGGAGTAGAATCGCGGCTCGCATGCGCTTGCGCAGATCGCTCGGGCTGGCAGCGGCGGTGATGCTGGCTGCTTGCGGTAGCAGCAGCAGCGCATCGCACCCGAGCCCCAGTCACTCTCCAAGTGCGACGTCGTCCGCGGTTGGCACCCCCGGTTCCGGAGCTCCGTTTCCGAGCCCCACACCGGTGCCCGGCGCCGTGGCACCCGTATCCGCCTCCTGCACAGCACCGCCTTCTGCCGGCAACAAGCTCGTGCTCGTCAACCTGCGCAACGTGGCCGGGATCATCGTGCGGGACATAACCGACATCGGTCACCCGGCCAACCGCTGCAAGCTCAACGGCGGCAGCTACTTCAGGTTCATCAGCGCAACGCGGCTGTCGTACATCGTCACCGCCAGCTCCGACCAGGGCGCGCCCGGCGCGCTCTACATCTTCGACATGGCGACGGGCGCAACGTCACTCGTCCGCGCGTGGACGTATGGCGGTTTCGGGTCGTGGGCGTACGCGTGGAGTCCTGACGGCAGTCATCTGAGCTACATCGATTCCGACTCGCACCAGGACATGAAGTGGCACCTTCTGTCGTCGGCGGGCGACCGCCTACTCAGCGATCTCGGCGCCGTGCCGCCGCGCGGTGCGAACCCGGACAACGACGACCTCTATGTCGGCTTCTCCGCCGACGGCCAGTACGTGGCCGTCGAGCAGACCTTCACGCAGGGCAAGGGCGCGAGCAGCACCGCTCCACCGGTCCAGGTCAACCATGTGTCCGACGGCTCAGCCGCGTACAGCAACACTCAGGGCACCATGGCCGCGTGGGCCGGCAGCGGCGCCCGGCTGTACTTCCGCACGAGCGCCGGCGTGCAGGCGTGGGCGCCGGGTGGCGGCTTGGTGACAGTGAGCAACGGCACCGCGTGGATCCGCCCGCACGCGAGCCCTGATGGCAGCCGCATGGCGTTCTCGCTGCTCAACGCTCAGAGCAACCATGTCGCCGAGACGCTCGACCTGACGACTGCCTCTGGGGCGATTCAGCAGCTTTCACCAAGCCCCAGGGTCGGAGCCATCTTCGCGAGCGCCAGCCTGGTGTGGTACGCCGGCGAGACGCCGTGCACGAACGCGTCCCCGTGCGGGCTGGGCGGCCCGCCACTCACGGGCACTACCTACATCTATGACCTGGGCTCGGGCGTCGAAGCAGGCTCGATCGACACCAACCTCTACGACGCGTGGCCGCATGTGGTGGGCCAGTCGTGACACCCGCCTGAGGCAGGACCAGCTTCACCTAGTACGCGTGGCGCTGCGAGAACAACCGCATGGCGGTCAACACGATGCATTTCAGGTCAAGAGCCAGCGACCAATTTTCGATGTAATAGACGTCATACATCGTTCGGTCGCTGATCGGCGCGGCTCCCCGGAGGTCATTGACTTCCGCCCAGCCCGTCAGCCCGGGACGGACCTGCTGTCGTTCGAGGTAGCGCGGCACCTCTCCGCTGTATCTCACATCGAAGAAGGTGGGCTGTGGGCGAGGCCCCACCAGGCTCATGTCGCCACGAAGCACGTTGTACAGCTGTGGCAGCTCGTCGAGACTCGATCGGCGCAGAAACCGGCCAAGAGCAGTCACCCGCGAATCCCCTGGTTTCGCCACCATCGGTCCGGTCTGTGCCTCGGCGTCGCGGATCATCGACCGGAACTTGTAGATCACGAACGGTCTTCGCAACCTACCAATGCGCTCCTGCCGGAACAGGATCGGCCCGGGCATCGTGAGTTTGATCAAGATCAGGATGACCAGAAAGACCGGGCTCAAGAGCAGCAGCAGTCCGGCGCTGACCACGATGTCGATGGCTCTCTTCGCAACCGCCGCGGAGCCCCGCAGCTGGTTGCGTCGAACGCCGACCAGCGGAAGGCCATCCAGGGCGTCCGCGGCCGCCCTGGTGCTCATGACTTCCAGCAGGTCAGGCACGATCTTGAACTCGAGGTTTCTGTCCTCGCACAGGGTGATCAGGTGCAGGAGACGATCGCGCTGTGACGCAGGCAGCGCCAGGAAGACCTGGTCGACTCTGAGTTGTGTTACCAGGCTGGGAAGATCGTCCACTCGGCCGACGACGGGCACGCCGAAATACATTTCGTCGATTGGTAGGTCATCGCTCGTCACCCCAACCACGTGGAAGCCGTATTGGGGAAACATGCTCATGCGGCGGATCAACATCTCGCTTCCACCGCCACTGCCGACCATGAGCACTCGCTCCGTGCCTATGCCCTGCCTCCGGAGTCGAGTTTCATACTGCCGGAGGAGGTACCGCTCACCGGTCATGAGGACCGCGCTGATCACGACCGCCGGCAGAAGCGTGAGTCGGGAATAGCTTTGCCCGAGGTTGGCCGCCTCGATCGCGGCAAACATCAGCACCGCGGCCAGACCTACGCCGCTGTAGAGCGCGAACAGCTGGTCGACAAGCGTTCGGCCCCGCCAGGAACGGTACTGACCAGTGGCTGCGAGCGAGAAAAGGTACAGAACCACAACGATCGGGATCGCGGCCAGGTATGGGCCGAAAGGCAGGGCCTGGGTGGCGTTCGCGTACTTGATCCAGTAGCCTGCCGGCACGGATGCGGCCGCGATCACCGCGTCCCCAACCAGTAGAGCCACCGGGAGCCAGTCGGGCGGCAAGAAAACAAGGCGCCCTTCGGGGGCTGAGCCGATAGCCACGGACGGCCCGGACTCAGAGGCCGGAGTGTGCTTCTCGGTTTGTTCTCCTACGATCGGGCCAGTCTTGGTGGGCGCCATGGCTCCGTGGGGACGACGAGCCATCTTTCTAAGCCTACAGATTCGAATGCCCTACGTCGAACGTACCTCGGCGGGTGCTGGCTGGCGAGGCGGGGCAGCCGTGGAGGCAACATCGCACGCGGCGAGCAGGATGCCGATGAGCAGCCACCCGATCATGAGTTCGGTGGTCTCCGTGGCCAGATTTGCGAGCGCCACGACAATTGCCATTTGACCAAGCCCCAGCACGATCGGGTTCTTGCGTCCAGACCACGCACGGGCAGCCACCGCGATTCCGAACACTGAGAACAGAACCAGGCCTAAGAGGCCCGTGTCGTTCAAGACAAGAAGGGGAAGGCTGGCGACGTGCTGTGGAACGCCGTTTACAAGGTGTAAAGCCTCGAAGCTCGCGGTGCCCCGGCCGAGAATCAAATGACCTGATATGTCGCTCCAAACAGGGCGCGTCTGATTGAGCCGACCAATGAAATCGGTCAAGTTGAAGATGGCGAGGAGCAGACCACCGCCGCGATTCGTCGCTGCCCCCGCAACCGTGTATGTCCCGAATTTTTCGACGATGACCACGGCCGCTGCGACCATCAACCCACCCAGCAGCCCGGCACCGATATGCGAGGGGTTCAAGCGCCGCCGCAGGCCTGGCACGAGTACGCCGAGGGCTCCGACAACAGCTGAGGCGAGCCAGGCCGCTCTGGTCAAGCTGCCGATCAGCCCACCGAGGCACATGGCGAGACCGATCCACGCCTTCTTGAAGCGACCAGGTCCAAGGTAGACCCACGCGACCGCGCCCCCGGCGGCGAACGCGCCGAACACGTTCTGCTCCCACAGCGTGCCATAGGCTTCAAGGTGTCCGCTCGCCGGATTGGGTCCGATCGAGATCGTGGGCCCGAATACATGGAGCAGATATGCCAAGACCCCGTAAGCAGACTCGGTAGCAAAGGCGATCAGCAACCAACGCACGACCACTTCAAGGAGCTGCGAACCTGACGATCCGCTCAGCATGCGGCGCGGCAAAAAGAATCCCAGGGTGCAAACGGTTGTCAACGCAAGCACCTTCGCGCTCAACCCCCTGTCTGGCGAGTCAAGGAGGCTGCTGAGTACGCTGACCGCTATCCAGGCCAACAGGGGCCACTCGTCGGCGCGCGGTTTGAACGTCGAGAAGTCGCCGGCTCGAACGGACGCGAAGACGAGATACGCCGCAGCGGCCAACGCCGCCACCTGCTCCGCCCGTATGGCCACCGGGCCGACGGAGAAGGTGAAATGCCCGGCCAGGTTGGCGACGAGAAGAAGCGAAGCACCGCAAGCCCTGCCGCGGGCTTCAGCACGCGCCAGTAGAACGCGCCCGCGGCGAGGACCGCCACCACCATTACTGGCGCGCCGAATCCTCGCGACCAAAGGCTGAGCGTCCCAAGAAAGGCGACCAGTACAACCCCTGTCGTCCACACCGCCAGGTCCCTCTTCCATGACACGACGGGGTTACTCGCGCCTCTCCAAAGCCGCCGACCGATACGTCATGAGCATGCGCTCCGCCGATTCTCGCCAGCTGAATTGAGCCGCTCGCTCGTGACCCTTCCGCACCAGGTCAGCCCGCAGGCCCCGGTCTGTGACTGCGCGGCTGACCGCCGCGCTGATCGACTCCACGTCCAGCGGATCGAAGTACAGAGCCGCGTCAGAGCACACCTCGGGCAGCGCACCGGCGCGGGAGCACACGACCGGTACGCCGTGTGCCATCGCTTCGAGGGCCGGGATCCCGAAACCCTCGAAAAGCGAAGGCAAGGCGAACACGGTCGCAAGTGAGTAGCAGGCTGCGAGCTGCCGGTCACTTACGTAGCCGGTCAGATGGATTCGATCGCGAGCCTCTCCAGCCGCGTCGTGAACGTCGCCACTCCGGTAGTGCTCAGCACCCACCACGACGAGGTCGATGTCGAGGCCGCCCGCGGACAATCCGCGGAACGCCTCGATCAGCCGCACCAGGTTCTTGCGAGGCTGCAGGTTTCCAACTGAGAGCAAGTACGGCCGGGCAGGGTCCAGCCCGAGAGCGACGATCTCCTTGCGCGCCGCGTCGGCGTCAATCGCGTTGGCGGCCGGCCCTGCCGCATTGGGGATGCACACGACTCGATCGGCGGCGACGCCGAAGTGCTCGATTATTTGCGCTCGGCACGTCTCAGAAACAGTGACGACGCGCGCCGCACGTCGCATCGACCAGGGAACCACCCGAGACAGGACTCCGATGTCGCGGCCCGAGAACCACTCAGGGTTCGTCGCAAAAGTGATGTCGTGGACGGTCAGCACGATCGGGCAGGGCGACCAGATCGGCGCCGCATATGTCACGTGCAAGACATCGAGGCCGGCACGCCATGACTGATACGGCAGGTCGAGGCTGAGCCGAAGCCACGGGCTCCTGGAGAGGAGCTTTCGCGGTCGCAGATGGTCAGAGTCAAGCCGCGACAGCTCGCCGGCATGGAACACCTCGACCTCGAAATCCGACGCCAGCCTCGAGAGACCATCGAGCAGGCCGACTATGTACGTTTCGTTCCCGGTCTCGTGACTCCCGACCATATGGGCGTCAAGACCGATGCGAATCATCGGGGTCAAACCAGAGGAATGTACTCGACCTGTACGCTCTCGGACTGTGGATCGCCCGTCCGCGCGGCCGATTAGAGTTCCCGCCGACGGGTCGTGGTGGCGAAGCCGCTTCATCGCACTTCGGACCGGCATCGTCTTGAGCGAATATCGGGTCACCACGGCGCTGGCCACCGTTACGTGTGCTCTCGCACCTGCGTATACCCTGCGCTGGCATCTCGGTCCCCTGCCGACGACAGTTCTCGAGAACGCAATCTTGGTCACCATCGCGGTGTTTCTTGCGGAAACAGCTGCGCAGCGGGGCCACCTGGCGTGGCGAACTGGCTTGCTAGTCCCCGGGGCTCTGTTCTTGATCGCAGGCGCGATCTCCGTGGCCGTGGCACCCGACCACCGGGGCGCGCTCGGGCTTTACCGGGCCTACTTCATCGAGCCGATGGCGTTCGCTTTCGTGCTCATCAACGTTGTTACCACACCACGACGCGCGGTAATGATCGCCTTGGGCCTGGCCATCGGCGGGATAGTTGCCGGCCTGGCCAATTCAGTCGTTGTGGTGCAGGCGCTGAGGCACCATGCCTACGACGTGGTGAACACTCCCCCGGTCATCATCTACAACACGGCGAACGCAGTCGCCCTTTTTCTCGTCCCCCTTATCGGTTTCGCGGGCGCAATCGCGCTGCATGGGTACAACCCAAGGGTGCGCTGGACAGCAGCAGCGATTGCAATCCTCGGCACGCTGTGCGTGGTGCTCAGCTTCTCACGCGGCGGTTACCTTGCGCTCGCCGCCGTCGTGGTGGCGCTGGCCCTGAGCCATCGTCGAAGGTGGATCATTCTGGGCGCGGGCCTCGTGGCGGGGTTAGCCCTGATGGTGGTGCCAGTGATCCGACACCGGGTGCTCAACGAGCTCGACTTCAGCAGCGGGAGCAACACTCTCGTTGGCCGGTTCCATCTGTGGTCGGTAGCCCTGCAGATGCTGCGCGATCACCCAATCTTTGGAGCCGGGCTGTCCGGCTTCTCGACTGTCCTCGCCCCCTATTGGAACCCTACCAACGCAGACCGCTTCACGTACCCGCACAACATCGTGCTGAACTCGTGGACAGAGACTGGCTTGTTGGGCGTCGTGGCTTTCGCGTGGATTCTCATCGCCGGCTTGATGCTCAGCTGGCGAGGCTGGCGCGCGGCGTCGCCGGGGTGGCCCGCGGTCCATCTGGGCGTGATGCTGGCCCTACTGGCCGTGGTTGTGCACGGATTGGTTGACGTGCCGTATTGGAAGAACGACCTAAGCCTTGAGTTCTGGGCTCTCCTCAGCCTGACGCTCGCTCCGGCCGTCGTTCGACAGGGTCCGTCCAAAGCCTCGCCATGAGTTCTTGTTCCGCCAGCTGATCACCACGTCGGTCAGGCCAGTGTGCCGGAACCACTCCTCGAACTCCGTGCGACCCAGGTAGAACGCAACCGGCGCGATCAGGTGGTCGTAGACGATGTTGTAGTTGCGGCGAAAGCTGAATGTCGAGAGGCTGTACAGATATTCGTTCAGGGGCAATACCTTGAACACCGGAGTCCTTCGAAGAGGCCTGTAGACGCCCTTGACAGTGCCCTGGAAGACGACCGCCATCGGCCACGCGATTGCGGGCAGCAGCGCCGGCGGCATGCGGCTCGTCAGCATCATGCGCAGCGGGTTGATGAGGCCATGGACAACACCGTTGTTCTCACGCCCGTACACCCAGGCGAAGATCGCCCCGCCGGGTTGCAGGAACCTGACCAGTGATCTGAAGCCGGCCTCCGGGTCGGGCAGGTGATGGAGGACGCCGATCGAGTAGATGAAATCAAACGGTCCCGCGTTCCCATCGGCCGACCGTTTGAACGGCGGGTTGTAGACGTCGCCCTGGATCACGTGGGCGTTCGGCATGCGGCCCATGTTTGCGTACGCGGTGTCCACCGCGGCGCTGAGATCCATCCCGATGATTTCCCTGGCTCCATAGCGAGCCGCGTAATAAGCGTGCCTGCCGTTTCCACACCCAGCGTCGAGAACCACCTTGTCGCGGAAGAACTCGGGCTGTATGGGTTCGATCCAATCCAGAAACTGAGCTTCGTACTGGTCGTAGAGCTCGGTGAATTGCTGCCACTGGAATCCAAAAGCGCCGGCGGTTTTCTCTTGTACGGACGAAAGGTCGGGTGGCAGGAGCCTGGGCACTCCATCGCGGATTGGGAAGCGCGAACTGCAGCCTTTGCATACCAGGTCCCCGGAGACGATCTCGCTGCCCCCGTCCGCGTCGATCGACGCATCGCGCAGCCCGAGGTCTCCACCGCAGAGGGGACAGGCGAGAAGGTCGAGCAGGCGACGCTTCATACGGGCTTGCGCGCCACGGCAACTAGAGAAGCTCCGAACGGCATGTTCATCCGCCTGAGGATCGGGATTTCGGATAGGAACACTCGTTTGAGTATGCCGTTCGCCCATGCGGGATGAAGGTCGTTTTCGGTGTCGGCGTCGCGAAACCGCCGCGTGACCTTGAGCCACTGTCGCCCCAGGAAGATGACCGGCAGCAGGAACGTGGAGACGTATGACTGCCGCTCGACGGCGAGGCCGGCGCCTTCAATCGCGGCGCGCAAAGTGGAGCTGGTGTAGCGCCTCCGATGGTGCGAAACCTCGTCCTGGAGGCTCCAGAGCCAGCGATGCGCAGGGACGAAGATGAAGGCACAACCCCCCGGCTTGAGCACGCGGCGGAATTCCCGCAGCGCGCCGACATCGTCGTCAAGGTGCTCGATTACGTCGAGCGCCGTGACCATGTCGAACGTGTCGCCTGCAAAAGGCATGTCGTTTACGTCGGCCTTCCGAACGTTGTCGAGTCCTCGCTTCCGGCAGAAGTCGAGGGCTTCGTCGCTAATGTCCACCCCTTCGGCATGTCCCAGCGGTCGCAGCTGCTGGAGCAGGTGCCCCGTGCCACACCCGGCGTCAAGGATCGAGAGGTCGTCGCGGCCCTGGTACCGCTGACTTATCCAGTCGAGCACGATGGCTCGGCGTGCTGAGTGCCACCAGTGGGTTTCTTCGATCCGATAGAGGATCTCGTATGTGTGTAGATCCAAACCTAGGCCTGGTGTGGGTCCGCTTTACGCCGATCCTTGTTCTCGGTTGCCGAGTCAGCTCCCACGAAGACCTGGCGGACGACGTACGTGGGCCGGCCATGCGTCTCGTGGTAGGTCCGCATGATCAGCTCCGCAAGCAGGCCCAGCAACACAAACTGCACGCCCAGTGTGGCGAGGAAGACCGCGAGGAGAAGAAGCGGATTGTTGTGGGCCTCCGGGTATGGCGGCAGCAGCTTCTCGATGAGCACGATGATCCCGCACACGAGCGCCGCCGCGCCCAACAGAAAGCCGAATGCGCCGAAGAAGTAAATAGGCTTGGTCGCGTAGCTTCCGAGCAGCTTCACGGTGAGGAGGTCGAGAAGCACCCGGAACGTGCGCCAGATCCCGTATTTCGAGCGGCCGAAGCGGCGCGCGTGATGCAGGACCGGAATTTCGGCGATGGCCGCTCCAGTCCAGGAAGCGTATGCGGGCATGAATCGGTGCATCTCGCCGTACAGCCTCACGTCGGCAAGCGTTTCGCGCCGATACGCCTTGAGCGTGCACCCGTAATCGTTCAGGCGTACGCCGGTGACCCAGGAGATGAGGCGATTCGCGATCCAGGACGGCACCTTGCGACGCATCAGCTCGTCGTGGCGGTCCTTGCGCCAGCCGCTGACCACGTCGTTGCCTTCGTCGATCTTCTCCAGCAAGCGCGCGATGTCGCTCGGGTCGTTCTGCATGTCGCCGTCCATGAACACGAGCAGGTGCCCGCGGCTGAGGTCGATACCAGCTTGCACGGCGGCGGTCTGACCGAAGTTGCGCCTGAACTGGACGACCACGACGTGCGGGTCGGATTCAGCCAGCTGTCGCAGTCGGGTCGCGCTCTCGTCTTTGCTGCCATCGTCGACATACACGATCTCGTACGTGCGCGTCAGCAGCCCCAGCTCGTGCGCGAGCTGCTCGTGGAGCGGGAGGATGTTGTCCTGCTCGTCGTAGATCGGAATGATCACCGACAGCTC
>WNFB01005647.1_pt1 | contig 12988 bp, 13 predicted proteins | sample 5400501 | NCBI WGS metagenome assembly WNFB01 (sample SAMN13153341, study PRJNA577476) | soil metagenome | isolation source: 200 cm saprolite under Douglas fir tree site 2 hole 1 | place: USA:California | collected 2015-04-18
CAACCCTCCAGCCAGCGCATCCACGCTGAAGAGTGCGGTCAGCCGCCATACGATGCCACGCGAACGAGCAAGCCTGGGGGCAAGGCGCTGCCAGATCCTCTCCACCTGCATAGGGTAGGGCCTCGGAGCCTCGACGTCCGAAGACAATCGCAGGGACAGTCCAGCCACGACGAGCGCCAGCATCGCATACGCTCCGAAGAGAAGGCGAGTGCCGGAGGCCAGGGGTAACCCTGCCTGGACCAGCAGACCGGGCAATCCTGCCACCAGCGCTCCTCCCGCTGCACTGAATGAGGCGACCAGGTTATAGCGGGCGAAGAGGGCCGTCCGGCGCTCGGGTGTCGTGATCTGCGCCAGTATCGCCTGGTCGATGGGCAGGAAAGGAGCGGTCTCGGAGGCTGTGGTGCCGAGCGTCCCGAAGAACGCCGCCACCAGCAGCACGGGATAGCTCGTCACAAGCCCAAAGATCACGCCCGTCGCGGCCATGAGCAGCGAAAGCCCCGCCAGCATGCGCCGTCGTCCCCAGGTGTCGGCCAGTAGGCCGATGACATAGGTGCCGACCATATCGCCAACCAGGGAGACGGTGATCAGGACGCCAATGGCCGCGGGGGAGAAGCCCTCCCCCGCCAGCACTACTCCTAAGATCACGGCCAGGAGTCCGTAGGAAAGCTGGCGTAGCCCGCGCATCACCAGGATGAGTCGGGCATCGCCACGACGCTCGCGCGTCTCAACTAGAAGTGCATCTGCTCTCTCGGTCGGTCTCACTGCCTCATCTCCCTTGTTCGGCATCAAACGCGCCTCAGCTTACGAGACAAAGTCGCCGTTGGGCTTCCCCTGGCGCACCATTTCCTGACAATAGGCGTAGAGCGCATCATATACGATCCACTCGGCGGCGTTCTGTTCGTGGTCATCCTTGAAGCCCAGGCGGCGGAAGCCCTCGGCAATCGTCTCCAGTCCAGGTCCCTCGGGTTGGTTCCAGAGCGTGTTGTCGGTATCCGCGCCGTTCACGATCTTGCCGAGCAAGACGAGTGCCGGATCAGTGGTCAGGTTGTACTTCTTGAGGATGGCCTCAAACGAACACTCTTTGCCGTGATGCCCCAGTTCTACATTTTTCACGTCGTAGGGCGTAGCCCCTTCGCGCTGCGCCACCTCCATGACCTGGTCGGTCGGCACAAACAGGAACTCGGCATCCTTGTCCACGAACTTTTTGATCAGCCAGGGGCGACCAGGTCAGCGTCGTCCTGCTCCAACTCGTTCAGAATCTCCTGATAGGCGGCATCCACACGGGCCTGGAACTGCTGCACCAGCGCGTCCGCCTGCCCATGTAAGAGCAAGTGCGCTTCCCACAGGTAGGCTTCTCCCTCGAGTTCGCCAATCTCCACCGCTAACCATTGAAACTGCTCGCGGGTCCAGGGAGTGGCGGGCAGCACCCAGACGGCATCGTGGAGCAGCAGCGCCCCCAGACGCTTGAGTTTTCGCCAGACCATGGCGCGACTGGCCGTGGGCTCGCGCGGAACTTTGTAGACAAGCAGCACCCACAATGTTCCCTGCGTCTGTTCCACGTGCGGTTCCTCCTGGTAATCAACACAGAATAGTCCAGTGAAGCGGGAAGCATGGCGAGAAGAGCCAGTGTCCCGCATGGAAAACTCAAGAGCTACGCACTCCTTATCCAGGGCTGTTGCAGGATCGGGAAGACGACGCGTGCTTGTGGGAGTGCAGAGGGCGACAGCCCTTTGTCGGAGCGCGAGGTGTCCTCGCTTCATCCTTCCTTCCCGCCGCCGCAGGCGGCCAATACCATTCAAAGAAGGAGAAAAGCCTGTGGATGATGATCGGAAAGCCTGGCGAGGGCAAGTGTATGAGTTACTCACATCGTGACCTCTCCTGTTTACGTACATCGTAGACCACCAAGCGGACGGTGAATAGGCTTCCCGTGGGAGCGCCAATTGCTCCCGATGGCTACGATGTAGGAAACCATACAGCAAGCCTCGCCACTACCTGTCGCTTGACAGACCTGTCGTGCCTGAGATGGAGTGGCGAGGCTTGCCCTCGCCAGGCTCTCCAACGGCCTCTTCTCGACTCGTGCACGTATTTGAACGGTATTGGCCGCAGGCGGCAAAACATGGAGTTTGCAACAGCCCTGACTCCTTATCGGGAAATGCAATAGAAATTACAGGAATACATAACCATGGTTATATTTTACCTGGGAGAGAAAAAAAAGACAAGGGAGCCGAGAGCAGAGCAGAGGAAAAAGAAAAGAAAGGAAAGTTGCTCGGAGGATACGTGTAAATTTTGGAATTCCGTGAGCGGTATTTTTGACAATTAGGTGAGCGGTTCAGCCTCTTTGACGTATCGATACAGAGTGGCACGAGAGATCCCAAGGGTCGTACAAATCTCTGGAATGGAATGGCTCTGATCGGTAAACATCTGCCGGGCGAGTGCCACTTTCCCATTGGTCTTGAGCTTTCGTGGTCGCCCACCGACGCGTCCTCTCGCCTTGGCCGCAGCTAATCCTGCATTTGTGCGTTCGCGAATGAGATCGCGCTCGAATTCGGCCAGCGCTCCCATCAGGTGGAAGATGAGCTTGCCACCAGGAGTCGTGGTGTCGATTTGTTCAGTGAGGCTGATGAACTCAATGTTGCGCTCCTTGAGACTCTTGAGCAGCTCGATCAGGTGGGTTAATGAGCGACCGGCTCGATCCAGTTTCCACACAACGAACGTATCCCCCGGCCGTAGATACGCCAGCGCCTCATCCAGTCCTTTCCGCTCGGCTTTTGACCCGGTGATCTTGTCCACAAACCACTTCTCACAGCCCGCTTCTTTGAGCGCATCGATCTGCAACGCCTCATGTTGTTCCTGTTTAGAGATGCGCACATAACCAATCTTCATAAGCTCTTCCTTTTATCTCACGTTTCCCGTCAACCGGGTGATGTTTTGAGATTTTCATTATGAGACGACTTTTGAGATTTTGCAAGAGCTACTGTCGTGCTCGCAGAGGTGGTGCTGCGCGATGCTAAAAAAGCAGCGCCATATGTCTCAACAAACGGACGATAATGAGATAAACACATGAGCGGATGAGAATAGGCCATCCGCAGCCTGATGTCGTTTGTCCATATCACAGGATCATCACAGAAAGAGTGGCCTCTTGCCCCAGGTGGCCACTTTATGGTATTATAACTCTGTGACTATAAAGAATATATGGTCACAGAGAAAGAGAAAGACGAAGCATGCCTAAAGCCTTTACTGAACAGGAAAAAGAACTGATCCGCAAAAGGCTCCTTGAGCAGGGGCACAAGCAGTTTTCAACGTACGGCTTGCGCAAAACCAACATCGAGGAGGTGGCAAGAGCGGCTGGCATCTCAAAGGGGGCCTTTTACCTGTTCTATGCGTCCAAAGAAGCCCTGTTCATGGATGTCGTCGAACAGGTCGAACAGCGCCTGCGCCAGGAGCTCTTCGCGATGGTCGACCTGCCGGGACCCTCGCCGCGAGCCCGCCTGTTCGCGCTGTTGCGCCATGCCTTACACCGCATGAAAACGATTCCCCTCTTGCAGTTTCTCACGGGCCAGGATTATGATCAGGTCTTTCGGAGGGTGCCTCCAGAAATATTCCAGGAGCACGTGGCAACTGATCATGCGTTCATCAACGAGTTGATCACTCGTTGCCGGAATGCGGGTATTCCTCTCCAAGGACAACCTGAGCAGATGCTCAGCTTGCTGTACCCGCTTGTTCTGACCATGTTGCATGAGGATGAATATGCTGCTACATTTCCCATGGGCGGCAGTGTCGATGTGTTTCTGGAACTGATCGCCGCTATCTGGCTGGGCGAGATTGAACTCCAGCTTCAACCAGCAGGCACGCTTTCGTCCTCGTCTGAAAGCGAGGAAGCACATGATGAACTTGCCAATTGAGACCGTGGATCTTGGGAAACGATATGGAAAGGTCATTGCGGTCAAACACCTCTCCTTGCGCGTGGCGGAAGGAGAAATCTATGCGTTCCTGGGCTTGAACGGTGCCGGGAAAACGACGACCATTCGGATGCTGCTGGGAATGATTAAACCGACCTGGGGAAGTGCTCAGGTGCTGAACACCCGGATTCGCCCGGGAAGCCGGGAACCCTGGGCATCGGTTGGATACCTAGTAGAGACGCCACACAGTTATCCTGAGTTAACCGTCTTTGAGAACCTGGAGGTCGCCCGTCGTTTGCATCCTGGCACCGCGCCCGAGGCTGTGGGTCGCATCATCGAGCGCATGGGGCTCTCCGCCTATGCCGACCGGCGGGCCGGGACCCTTTCCCTGGGGAATGCACAGCGGCTGGGATTGGCCAAAGCGCTGCTGCATACTCCCAGACTCCTGTTTTTAGACGAACCGGCTAACGGCCTGGACCCCGCCGGGATCGTCGAGATTCGTGAACTCCTGCTCGAACTGACTCGCGAACAGGGCGTGACGGTCTTTCTGGCAAGCCACATCCTGGCCGAAGTCTCACGGCTGGCCCAACGCATCGGGATCATCCACCAAGGGCATCTGCTCCAGGAGATGGATGTTGATGAACTTGAGCGGAATCGACGCCGGCGGCTGCTCTTACGGGCACGGGACCTGGAGGCGGCTCGCCTGGCGCTCGCCACTGCTGGATATCCTGCTGAAATGCTTCGGGACGGGACGCTTGAACTCACCGATCTCCGTTCACTTGAACACCCTGACGATATCGCCAGCCTGCTGGTTCAGGTCGGCGTTCCACCCATGCAGGTGCTGGTTGAGGAAGAAGACTTGGAGCAGTATTTCCTCCGCCTGGTGGGAATGAATGGAGGACAGAACCATGCATGATCTGACCAATGCCGTGTGGATTGAATTGCGCAAAGCCACCCGCTCGCGGATGCCCCTGTTCACTGCCCTGGGGTTTCTGGTGCTGCCTTGTGGGCTCGCCTTTTTTATGTTCATCTATAAATACCCCACCTTTGCCCGCAACATTGGCCTGATTAGCGCAAAGGCCAACCTGGTAGGAGGTGCTGCCACCTGGCCGTACTATCTGGGTGTCCTCGGTCAGGCGATCGCGATTGGCGGGATTGCGGTGTTTAGCCTCGTGGAGAGTTGGGTGTTTGGCCGCGAATTTGTCGATGGAACCCTCAAGGATCTGCTTGCTGTGCCGGTTGCGCGGGCGAATATTCTCCTGGCGAAATTTCTTGTCGTGGCGCTCTGGTCTCTTCTCCTGACCGTGATGCTCTTCCTCGTGAGCTTGCTTTTCGGGGCGGTGATTGGACTGTCGCAGGGGACAGCAGAAGTGTTCTGGCAAGGAACTGCAACGCTGGCGGTCGTCGCCTGCCTGACTATCGTCAATGTTTTTCCGTTCGCGTTCTTCGCCAGTCTAGGACGAGGCTACTTGCTGCCAATGGGGGTCACTCTGCTGGTTATCGTGATTGCGAATTTCATTGTAGTCGCCGGGTGGGGAAACTATTTCCCCTGGGCGGTGCCAGCGCTCTATACCCAGGCTGGCGGAAAGGGAAATCTCGAAGCAGCCAGCTATCTGCTTGTGCTCTTCACGGGACTCGCGGGTCTAACCGGAACCTACTTTTGGTGGAGATTTGCAGATCAGAACCGCTAGAGAACCGGTCGAGAATTCCGTTAGTGTTTCAATCAAAGGAGAAACCATCATGGCGACACACAGGCAAACCGTGCTCATTTCAGGAGCGAGTATCGCCGGACCAACCCTGGCGTACTGGCTCAAACGCTACGGTTTTACTCCGACGGTGGTCGAGCGCTTACCAGCACTCAGAAGGGGAGGCTTCCCCATTGATGTGCGCAACGCGGCGGCGGAGATTGCCAAACGGATGGGGATCTGGTCGGATCTCCAACAAAAGATCACCACATTAGAGAACCTTTCTTTTGTGGATGCTCGCAATCGGCGCATCGGCGGGATCAACGTGCTGACGCTCCGCAAACTGCTTGATCTCGATCGCACCTGGGCCGAAATCCTGCGTGGTGATCTGGCAGAGACGCTGTACGAGGTGACAAAGCATGAGGTTGAATACCTCTTTGGCGATTCGGTCCAGGAGATTGCGCAGCATGACGACGGGGTAGACGTCACGTTTGCGAGCGGCGGCACGCGTCGCTTCGATCTGGTGGTGGGTGCGGACGGGCTGCATTCGATCGTGCGCCAGCTTGTCTTCGGAGACGAGGCACAATTTGAGTGGTATTGTGGCTATCATGTCGCGGTCTTCACCACAACGGACAATTATCTGGGACTCGATCATGCGAACATGCTGATCTACGGTATTCCTGGCAAGCAAGTGATGATTCGCAGTTCCAGGGACAACAAAGAGTTGGGCGCGTGTTTCATCTTCAAGCAGCCGACAAAGCTACGTTACGATCGCTCGGACATGGAGCAGCAAAAGCAACTGCTGGCTAACGTTTTCGCGGACCAGGCGTGGGAAATCCCCACGTTGCTTGAAAAAATGCGCGCTGCCTCTGATCTCTACTTTGATCCAGTAAGCCAGATTCGCATGGAGTCGTGGTCCCATGGGCGAGTGGTCCTGCTAGGAGACGCTGCCCACTGCCCCGCGCTTCTGACAGGCCAGGGTTCAACGCTCGCTATGATGGGGGCATATATTCTGGCCGGAGAACTGCAAGCGGCTTCTGGCGACCATCGCCAGGCATTTCAACACTATGAGCAGGCGTTGAGACCGGTGATCAGCAAAGAGCAAAAAAAGATCAAATCGGGCGGCGATTTTCTCGTTCCCGCGACACCGTTGAGTCTGTGGGCGCGCAATCACCTGAGTCCGGTGCTCTCCCCATTTATTGTGATCCCAGGAGGGATCTGGAACCGATTTTTCCCTCAGCCCTCCCTGGTAAAGGACTATGTTTCGTTCTCTGAAAAAGAGGCGTAGCGATTGGAGAAGGACAGCTATCAGTTGCGGTGGCTGTCCTTTCTCTTCTTTTGTTAGCCAGCAACGTTGCCTTTCTCCTGATCGTCTTGTATAGCTGGGAAAGGAGGAGACATTCTCTAGCAAACAGAAGGTGCCTTGGATCCTCTTGACCGCTTCTTTGCGTCTGCTGTATGTATTCCAAACATGGCTCTGAAGAGAACTCGTCTGTCACAGCGACGATCTTCGATTTGGACTGACCACTAGGTGAGAAAAAACGATGAGAGCAGTACTCCAGTGAGGTGGAAATTGGAACAACTGGTGGCCTGCTCTCATCGGTCATAAGTTGTGCTATACGCCTGAAACTGAAAGTGCATGTCAGGGATAGTTTTATCGCAAAAAACCAACGATTTTGAGATAACTCAACTGATGTTCTGGTGAACACAAGGTCCGCGATCCTCACTCAATTGAAGCCAATGATGAGATTCTTGCGTGCGGTCTCCACCACTTCAGCCGTCACAATCTGAAGTTGGTTTGCTACTGACACATGTTCTACTTGTGTCATAAGACGGTCAATCAAGCGAATATTTCCTCTGGTGATGCGGATAATAGTCGCAACTGCCTCTTTATCTGTAAAGTCCTCTGAATGGGCGGGGAGGCGATGACCCCAGCGCTGCTCCAGAAAAAAACGCGTCTCCTCCTCTGGCAATGGTTCCATCTGATGGGCAAAACCGATGCGCGAGTAAAGTTGTGGCGCTCGTGCCAGTCGTTTCTCTAATCCGGGCATACCGAGCAAAATCAAGCCAAAGCGGCCTTTATCATAAATATCGCGTATTTGCTCTAGTCCTGCGTCTTTGAGACGGTTAGCTTCATCGACAATTAACAGCTCAATCAGAGGTGTATAGCGGCGCGTCACCAGAAACTCTTCTTTGCCCTGGTGACGCTGATTGGCTGCCTCGACCAGATACGAAAAGGCCGCGAACAGGGTCATCACCTCTTTTTCGATGCGTCCTGGCGAGGCAGAAACAGGAGGTGTATAGAACACCGTTCGACACTCCTGGATAGGGGCTTCCGATGGAGCGGAAGCGAAGGTAAAGGGTCGATAGGGATACAGGCCATCCACCGTACTGCGTCCAGTAAAGGTAATCAATGGTTCTGGTAAAAGTGGCTCTATATGGCCCCACTGCGCGTAATATCGAGCAGACTCGGTTTTTCCGGTGCCTGGGGGCCATATCCCAGGCCAATAGAGTGAGCACTCCGACAGACATCGCACAGTTCAGTGAAGAGACGATAGCCTTTGGTTTGCACAAAGGGTACAGGAAAGCGTCCATTTTGATCACTCATTGATGTACCTCTTCAGTCGCGGTCGTTCCGCTGTTTCAACTGGCACTTCCACTGATCTTTTCGGTGGTTCTTCTTGATGAACGGTAATAAACTGCTCAACGAGGGCTTGACGTGTTGAGAGACCTGCTCGAACCTGTTTGCGCCGCTCGGATCTGGCCTTTTCAATGTCTTTTAAGCTCACAGTTTGCCCTGCCAGTTCCTGACAGATGGCGCGACAGACAAACGTGTCCTGGTGATAGACCCTTATTTCTGCGAGATCTGCCGGGTCGTAGCGAATGAGCACATCTTCTTTAACATAGCCAGCTAATGTTGCGTCGATATAGCGATAGCCCTCAAAGCGGATACCATCCTGCTGGACGCGACGCGTCTTTCTCACTGTTAAGAGCAGCAGGTCGAGTTGCTCAGGGGAGGAAGGCATGCGGGGGAGAAATCCTCCCGCTTCCCACCGTTCAGCGGGTTTGCATTTGGTCTCGCTGTGGAGCCGAAGCTGATAATCGGAGAGCAGCCAGGCTTGAAATCGTTGCTCAAAGGCAGAAAGCTCAAGCTGCGCCTCCGCTTGATACCCCTTTGGTGAGTAACCTGGAATATCTTGCAGAAACAGTTCGTTGACGCTGCGGAAGAACCGCTCGATCTTACCACGTCCGCGAGGAACCCCTTTTTCGGAGAATATCAGTTCAATGCCCAGATCCACCGCCACTTGTTCCATATGTTTGCTGGTGAAGTCGCTGCCATGATCGGTGTAGAAGACGCTGGGGATGCCACAGATCTGCCAGCGGGGATCTTCTTTGTGCCAGATCGCCTGGCGCAACGCTAAAGCGGTCGTGAGTGCGGTCGGTTCCTGGGAGGTAAGTCGAAAACTGGCAATAGCTCGGCTGTAGTCGTCCTCGATGACGGTTAACCAGGGTCTGGCGGGCTTGCCTGCTTCGTCGAGCAGCACAATGTCTAAGGGCGTATGATCGGCTTGCCACATGGCATTGGAGTGGGTGGCCTCCCGTCGGTAGAGCAGATCATACTCCTCACGGTACGCTGCCGCTCCCTGGTGGGCAAGGGTGACCAGCGCTGGATCGAGATCTTTGATGATTTGGCGAACACGATCATAACCAGGAGGTTTCCACCCTTGTTCTAGGGCGATAGCAGTGACCTGGCGATGAATGGCAGCCATCGAACGTGGAGGGGTTTGTAAGGCGAGCCCTTCAATCAACGTAATCGCATCGGGAGGCAAGCGACGCGACTTCCCTTTGTCAGAACGCACCTTCGCGTCAGCTAAACCAGCGAGGCCCTTCTCACGATACCGCTTCACCCACCGGCGTACCGTGCTCACAGAGATGTTGTGAGTAGACGCAACCTGGGTCTGGGTAACGCCATCTTCCAGAGCCGAACGAATGATCGTAAAGCGCTGAGTGGCTTGTGCTCTTTGGGCCTCTGAAAGGGCCGTAAGCGGGACAGGCGGTTCCGTCATGACAAACTGCTCCAGACGTAAGGAACCAATAGCATGCTCTCTTGCCCAGTATACCCGACCGCTCACCTAATTGTCAAAATTCCCGCTCACGGAATTCCAAAATTTACAGGATACGCGCGACAAAAAGCAGCGGAATTAGGCTGAAATATTACCAGGAACAAAGCCAGCCAGAAAAACGTCATCCACTGTAGAGAGCAGATCTCATCATAAAAAACAGCAAGAGGATTCACTTTGAGCAACATAGATACGGCTATGGAAAGCAGGAGTCATAAAAGACGATGCGTTCTTTCACCATTCTCAACTCTCACACTTCTCGGCTTCCTTCTTCTTCTGATAAGTTGCGGGCAGAATGGGACAGGTAGTGGGATATCGACCTCTTCAGTGGTGAATGCAGATAACCAGCCCGCTGCGAATGTAGTAGCAGGCACCTTTACCACTCTGCATATGATCAATGCCATGATTGGCTGGGCTATAGGCTGGGATATTTCCGGATCCGGTACCTATATGATCCTGAAAACAACTGACGGAGGGAGGCACTGGAAGACCATGTTAAAGTGCCTTCCGACCCAAGATATGGGGAAAGGATTTATCAAAGAATGTTCAACCGACTTTCATTCGGCATCTGTTGCGACGGTCGTACAACCTGAATATGAGAGCAAGACGCAGACCTCGCGCATCCGTATCTTTCACACCAGCGATGGCGGTCAGACCTGGCAGAGTTCGGTGATTAATGCGCGCGACCTGGAAACTCCAGCCGTTTTTGTTGATGGCCTACACGGCTGGGAATTGACCACAGATCACTTTCCCGGCCCTGATCCTGGCAGTGCCTATATAGGAGGCCAGATTGCCCTCTACCGCACCACCGATGGCGGAAAAACCTGGCAGAGAACTGCCAGCGGCCCATCCACCTCGCAAATAGCTTCAACAACCGATGACGCGTATGGTATCCCTCCCTTTGCCGCCAGCAGTCGCATGCAATTTGTGACACCATCAATCGGCTGGCTTATCGGCACCGGCCTGCGCCCGGACATGTCGAACTTCTCCTGGCTGTATGTAACACACGATGCTGGCCGTTCCTGGCACAAAGTACCTGTCTCCTTTCCACCGCAGGCGCTTGCCCTCTGGAGGCCAACTTTTTTCACGGAGCAGGATGGCCTTTTCCCGGTGCTTACCAGCGGCCCTGCCCCTCAATATGCACGCGGAACGATGCTCTACACCACGCGGGACGGAGGTCAGACCTGGACGAGCACTACCGTGCCGTTTGATGTGACCAACGCTGTGTTCATCGACCTGAATCATGCCGTATCGGCCGGCGATACAGATAGCAAGGTCCTCTATACAACCAGCGACTGCTGGAAACATTGGACAAAAGTGCAGATCCAGACCACGTTTAAACGTATCTATGCTTTCGACTTCATCTCGCCCGCTTTGGGATGGGCACTTGCAGATAACCGCACGATCTTCCTCCCCGAGCCAGGAGGTGGTATACGTAAAGGTGATGTGATTGCCCTCCTCCACACGACGGATGGTGGGAGAACATGGCAGGAGATTGCGCACTCGGTGATGTGAGGAAACGACAGGCGGGATGTATATTATTCACTGAAAGCCATTGATGTATTCGCTCAAAGAGGAATTAGTCGATGACAAGCATCAGGCCTCTACAGAAACGGTTGTTGAAGGAGCCGTCCAGATGGGAGAAAACACGACCCATTGCTCAGGATGTGCTCCAATGAAATACTCCATCTTTTCGACGATGCGGTCCATCAACAGAGCAACGTCTCTCCACTGTTCTTCGGGAAGTTCCAGGGACAGTGGAACAAACTGCGCTTCTATATGGGTATCAGCCCCATACCAACCAAAACCTCCAACCAGGGCCGCTCCAGTTCGCTGTGCGAGCAGGCCAGGACCGATGGGCAGACGAGCTGTGGCACCAAAGAAAAGCTTTTCGACGCTTTCCCCCACCACGGCACGGTCGGCAGTAATCAAGACGATCTGGTTGCTCCGCAAGGCCGAGAAGAGGGCTCGAATGGGAGCGCTGCCTCCCAGCGAGATGAAATTGACGCCGTGGCTACGCCGCAGTTTGAGCATCAAATCGAGCATCCGCTCGTCTTTGAGGTGCTCAACAGGGATCGTCATGGAGTAGCCCTTGAGAGCCAACCAATGAGCCAGGTGTTCGAATGGCCCAAGGTGTGCCGAAAAGATAATGACGCCTTTTCCTAATGCCAGAGCTGCATTGAGATGTTCGATGTCGTGTACGTGGATGTTGCGTAATAGCGTTTCTGGTCTGAGATACGGGAGAGAAAAGGCAACCAGGTAGTTATTGAGGGTTTGTTGAAACATCCCGCGCACGGTTCGCCGAAGCCGCCTTCGACCAGCACGAGTTGCCAGCACCTGGGTACCAAGTACATGAGCCATATTCATGGTTGCCTGTTTTCTAGCGTTACTTGCGACGAGCCAGGCCATGACTCCTATGACTCTACTTAGAGCTTGAACAAGCCAGCGCGGCATTCGCGGAATGAGCATGCCAGCAAACCGAAACATGTTGTACATTGGTTTGGGATTCCTAATGCCAGGGCAGTCACAAAGTCTTGACAAGAGCAGGACCGCCAATCATAGTACAAGCAACCACTCAACGCCTCAAAAGAAGAGCTTGCCCCATGATACACCACTCTGAAGCCCTTGACCAGTCCACACCATAAAACGGATGTATGAATTGTTTGTAGGTAAACAATCTCTCTCCCTGACATATTTGGTCATGACTGACAAGGTAGCGGAGAGGACAACGTCACGCACAAGCTAACCCTCCCCCAGGGCGACCGCCAGGGTCCCCACCCCGCTCTACACCACTCCCGCCCTTACTATGAGGACGAAAGGTTCGTGACTCCTCGCGTCTCATAGTAAGGGCGGGAGTGGTGTAGAGCGGGGTGGGGACCCTGGCGGTCGCCCTGGGGGGGCTGCGCAACAGGCCTGGAAGAGTAAGCTCTTGCGGTCGCCCTGGGGGACGAAATGTGTCGGGGAGAGAGCTATTTCAAGTTGCTGGGAGCCAAAAAACTTCATACTCGTTCGTACTGTAACCCGTTCGCGTATCTGTTCATGGAGGGGGGATATTGTTGACAGACTATTTCATTGCTATTACCGAACACTACAAAAGCACAACACGTGCTACCCAGAGAAGGAGGACACCCATGAAGATCGTGAGAAGACACCCTTTCTTTATCATTGTATCGCTTTTGATCGTGATGTTTGCCAGTGGTTGCGGCAGTTCTGCTCAGTCCACCCAGTCTAATTCCACGTCGGCAAGTACACCTACCCACGGATTCAATACCCCCGGCAACGT
>WNFB01006020.1_pt1 | contig 12983 bp, 15 predicted proteins | sample 5400501 | NCBI WGS metagenome assembly WNFB01 (sample SAMN13153341, study PRJNA577476) | soil metagenome | isolation source: 200 cm saprolite under Douglas fir tree site 2 hole 1 | place: USA:California | collected 2015-04-18
AGGACGATTTTACCGAACTGCTCGCGGCGCTCGAGCAGTTCGTGCGCGCGGGCGCACTGCGCGAGCGGCAGGGTGCGGTCGATCACGGCGCGCAGCTTGCGCTGGCCAGCCAGCTTCAGCACGGTATGAAGCTCGCCCTTGCTGCCCATGTAGGAACCCATGAGCGTGTACTGGCGGCTAAACAGAAAGCGGAGGTCGAGCTTGGCTTCGTAACCCGTGGTCGCGCCGCAGGTAACCAGCCGGCCATTCGCTGCCAGGCTGGCGATGCTCATCTCCCAGGTGGCCACGCCCACGTGCTCGAAGACGACGTCCACGCCGCGGCGCTCCGTCAGGCGTTTGACCTCGTCGGCGATGTTCTGCTTGCTGTGATGGATCACCTCATCGGCGCCGAGCTCCCGCGCTTTCTGGAGCTTGGCTTCGCTGCCGGCAGTGGCAATCACGCGCGCACCAATCAGCTTGCCAATCTGAATGGCGGCGCTGCCCACGCCGCTGCCGGCGCCGAGCACCAGCACGTCCTCGCCCGGCTGGAGCTGCGCGCGGGTGATCAGCATGTGCCACGCCGTGAGAAACACCAGCGGCAGAGCGGCCGCTTCGTCAAATGAGAGGTCGCCGGGGATGGGGATGCAGTTCACCTCGGGCGAGCGGACGTACTCGGCGCAGCCGCCGTCAATCATGTAGCCGAAATTAGTGTAGCGGCGGCAGCGGTTGTCCGCTCCGGCCAGGCACTGCGGGCACTGCCCGCAGCTCACTCCGGGCGCCAGCACGACTCGTTGTCCCACCTTGACGCGCGTCACCAGCTCGCCAACCCGAGCAACCTCGCCGGCGATGTCGCTGCCCGGAATATGCGGCATCGGGAAGGTAATGCCCGGCAGGCCCTGGCGCACCCATAGGTCGAGGTGGTTGAGCGCGCAAGCGCGCACGCGCACCAGCACTTCGGTGGCGCTGATCTTCGGCTCCGGCACTTCCGTATAGCGCAACACTTCCGGCCCGCCATGCTCGGAAAAGACAACGGCCTTCATCGGGGACCCTCCGCAGCGTGTGTGAGCCGGATACGTTAGCATCGGCCCCGAGACGTGTCTAGCACGGCCCTGTTCGGGGAGCGTGGGCGCATTGACACTCGCGTCGGCTCGCCGTAACCTACTTTCAGGGGAGTTTGCCGTGGACCTTTTCGAGGAAATTGTTCGTCTTCGCCGCGAGGGCCAGCGGGCCGCACTGGCCACGATCGTGCACACCAACGGCTCCATTCCCAGCTACGAGAGCTCGCGAATGCTGGTGCGCGAAGACGGCTCGATTGCCGGGACGGTCGGGGGCGGCTGCGTGGAGGCGGAGGTGTGGGCTGCGGCCAAGGAAGCGATTCGCACGGAAGCGCCGCGCAAGATGGTGTTCAACCTGAACAACGAGGCCAGCTACGATAACGGCCTGATCTGCGGCGGCACGCTGGAGATTTTCGTGGAGCCCATCCTGCCCCAGCCAACGCTATACATTTTCGGCGCGGGACACGTCTCGATGGCGCTGGCGCAGGCGGCGCTTACGGCCGGCTTCGCCATCGGCGTGATTGACGACCGCGAATCGTTTGCCAACGCCCAGCGCTTCCCCATGGCGCGGGAGATTTACGCCAGTTACGAAGAGGCCTTCGAGCGGCTCAAGCCCAACGCCTCGAGCTACCTGGTGGTGGTCACGCGCGGCCACAAAGACGATATGCGTGTGCTGGCGTGGGCGGTGGGCACCCAGGCGCGCTACATCGGCATGATCGGCAGCAAGCGCAAAGTGCTCTCCGTGTATAAGGCGCTCGAAAAAGAAGGCCTCCCGGCAGAAAAGTTCGCGCGCGTGCACGCGCCCGTGGGGCTGGAGATTGGCGCGCTGACGCCGGAGGAGATCGCCATCAGCATTACGGCGGAGCTGATTGCTGTGCGCCGCAACGCCGCCGGCTTGCCGCACAAAGCCGTCAAGCTGGTCCAGGCCGGGCAGCCCACTGCCGGCTAAGGAGCCTCTTGCTCGCCGTCGTCATCCTGGCTGCCGGCGAGTCCAGCCGGATGGGCTCGCCGAAGGCTCTGGTAGCCTACCAGGGCCGGCCGTTTCTCGAACATCTGATCGAAGTCACCCAACATCCCCGAGTGGGCCTGCGGCGTGTCGTGGTCGGCGCCCAGGCCGAGGAGATTCTCAGCCAGCTCAAGCTGGATCGCGCGACCGTAGTCATCAATCCCGACTGGAACAAAGGCCAGCTTTCCTCCATTCACGCGGCCTTGCGGAGCCTTCCGGCAGGAGTCACCGATGGCATGCTGCTGTGCCTGGTGGACCACCCCCTGATCACCGCAGCTCTTGTCAGCGAATTGATTGAAAAGTTTTACGTCTCGGGCAAGCTTATCGTCGTGCCAACCTACAAAGGCAAGCGCGGCCATCCCGTGATTTTCTCGAGCAAGCTCTACCCGGAGTTGCTCGCGGCGGCGCTCGACACCGGAGCGCGGGCCGTGGTCTGGGCGCACGCTAGCGAAGTGCTCGAAGTGCCCACGATCGAGGAAGGCGTGGTGCTCAACCTGAACGACCCCGAAGCCCTCGGCCGGGCGCTGGGCGCGGTGTAGGGTCGGAAATGATAGGGGCGCCGCCAGCCGGTTGCCCCGGAAGGTTCTCCGGTGCTCAACAAGTTGGAGGCCACTAGCGAACGCTCGCCAGGACGGCCTCGAGGGCGTCGCAGGCGAGCTGGCTGCCGTGGACCGTAGCCGGCGGGAGGCCACCCAAGGCGTCGGAAATTTGCTGGTAGCTGATGCGGCCGGCCTCATCGAGCGTCTTCCCGCAAATGATTTCGGTAAGGAGCGAGCCGCAGGCAATCGCGGTGACGCAGCCGCGTGTCTTGAAGCGCGCCTCGGCAATGCGACCTTCCGCCACGCGCACGGCAAGCTGCATGATGTCCCCGCAGACCGGGTTGCTGACCTCCACTCTCGCCGTGGCATCCGGCAACTCGCCCGCATTGCGCGGGTTTTGGAAATGGTCGAGCACTGCCGCGCTGTACATCCCGGCAGTATCCCAAGGGTTTTTCTTTAGCGCAACATCGCCGGCGCGCTCGGCGCCGTGGCCTAAACAACGAGGATTTTCGTGGCCCAACCCATCGTCTCGGCGGTGAGCTTCGGATTCGTGAACTGAGCATTCTTGCCGACGAAGTCCTGGTCGACCACCCCACGGGCGGTCGCGCAGGCCCTTCAAACGAAGATGGGGATTTTCAGCTCGATGACTTTGGCCAACGCGTCTCTGAACGGCGGCCAGCCGACCGGGGTTACGCTATCGGCGACAGCGGTGCGCATCAGCACCGTGGCGTCTCCGGCCAACTCGATGCGCACCTCATTCCCGGCTTCTTTCAAGGCGCGGGCCCAGACAAAAGGAAAATTGGCGCGAGTGGGGTTTTCCGAGCCAACCAGCCCGACCAACAAGAACTTCTGGCCTCCCTCCGGGGCGGTCGGCGCGGCAGCCAGGCTCATTGCGCTTCCAGCGATGGCGCCAGCACACACGTGACCGGCATCACGCAGGAAAGAACGTCGGTGGGTTGCGGCGTTGCTTGCCATAGTTCATTGCTCCTGATCAAAACTATGTGACACGCGTCAGCCGGACCTCCCCAGCGGCTGACGGGAGCTCCCGGCTCGACGAGGTTGCGAGGGAGTTTATTGCCTGCGCGGAGCGAACGCAAGGAGTTCTTCCCCTCCCCCGTCGCTGCCGGGCAGAAGCAGCCGCGATTCCGGTACAATCCGCGTGTCTGCGCCAGCAAAAAATGGGAAGGCGCTGGTGAGCAAGTCCTGTGGCCAAGAGCAAGATTCGAGCCGTTTTGCTTTCTCTGCTCCTCGGGGCGCTGCTGGTCGCCCCGATCTGGCTGGTCGCCTATCCCCCGCTGCTCGATTATCCCAATCATCTTGCGCGTAGCTTTGTTCTGGGCCATCTGAAGGACCCAGGATCTCATCTCCGTCAGTTCTACGAGGCTGACTGGGGGCTTTACCCCTATGTCGCAGCGGATGTGATCCTGGTCGGGCTTGAGCGCGTCTTGCCGGCACAACTGGCGGGGCGGGTTTTCTTGAGCTTCTGCGTGCTGGCCCTGCCCCTGGCGGCCTGGTTCTTCATCCGGCAGGCCAATCCGGGGGAAGACCACATGGCCCTGTGGGCGCTGCTGCTTGCGCACAATATTTTCTTCCTCTACGGCTTTATGAGCTTCTACCTGAGCCTCGCGGTCTGTTTTTTGGCTCTGGGGTTGTGGCTGCAGTACCTGGCCCGGCCGCGGTGGGCGCTGTGGTGCGGGGTCCTGGCAGCTATGACCGCTCTTTACTTCACGCACGTGTTCGGCTTCTCGATTGCGGCGCTACTGGCGATTGCGTACGCGCTCGTGGCGCGGCGCGACTTCCGCACCTTGCTTCTGTCCGGCTTGCTGTGCTTGCCCGGCGCGTTGTTCTTTCTCCATTCGCGGAGGCTGCGCGCAGGCACCGCCGGAGAGGTTGTGTTCCACAGCTTCCGCGAAAAAATCCACGCGCTCTCCGCCATCATGCACGGCTATTCCGCGTGGCTGGACGGGATCACCGTTGCCGCACTGGCCGGGTTTTTTCTGGCGGCGCGGTGGCGGAATACCGAGTTCCGCTGGAACTATCGCTGGCTGGGCCTGGCTGGTGGCTTGTTTGCGGTGTACTGGGCACTGCCGGAGGGATACGGCGACGGCGCGTACTTCGACATCCGAGTTTTGCCGGCCGTGTTTACCCTGCTCTTGATTGCGGCACGCACAGGGAGTCGAGGGCGGCAATTGGCTGCGCTGGCGGTGCTGCTTTTTCTGGCGCGCACGGCCAACCTGACGCAGAATTTCATCGCGGCGCAGCCCGAGTTAGCCGGCCTGGCGCGGTCGTTCTCCCACACCCCGGTGAACGCGCTGGTGCTGCCGATTGTCGAGGCCGACGACCCTGGCGAGGAACACCTTCGGCACCCGTTTGCGCATTTCTGGGCCTACGGCATCATCGAGCGGCGCTGGTTTGCTCCCTATCTGTTCCACATCCAGGGCGCGACGCCGCTGCGCATCCGCTATCAGGCCTACGACCCCGAAGGGTTCTGGGGCCTCGCTTACGAGGAAGAGCTCGATTGGTCCCGCGTGAGAGAAGATTACGATTACGTGTGGGCCTACAACGTTCCCAGGTTTGCCGACGAGTTGAAGGAGATCGGAGAACTCGTCTACGCCGACGGCCGGCTGGGGCTTTACCGCGTAAACAAACCGAAGGATGAGCCGTAGGGCGCGGCAAACCGCGCCGTCTGCCCCTCTGGCGCGGGCAGGGACGGACACCGGCGGCGTCCCTTTACGTCCCTTTACGCGGTTGAAGCCGCGCGCAGCAACCACTAGAATCGAACCTTCTGCAAAAAGAGACGCATGGCTCGAGTGAATCGCAACGGCCGGCAGCGCATTGTTTCCCTGGCGCCCAGCGCGACGTCCATTTTGGTGGCGCTGGGTGCGCGTCGCGAACTTATCGGGGTCACCAAGTGGTGCGGCGAGGTAGCCGAAGTGGCGGGCCTCCCCCGCCTGGGCGATTGCTGGTCGCTTGACCCCAAGCGGGTCATCCGGCTCCGGCCCACGCTGGTGGTTGGCTCGGTGCCCTACAAGCAGGAAACGGTGGCCAAGCTCCTGGAGAACCCTTTGACGTTCCTGGCCATGAATCCGCGCACCCTGGCGGACATTGAGTCTGACGTCCGGCTGCTCGGGCGAATCGTCGGGAGAGAAAAGGCCGCCGAGCAGGTTATCACGCGGATGCGGGAAGCGTTTGCAGACGTAAAACGCAAGAGCCTAAGCGCAAAGGCTCAGAGAGCACGGAGACAGCGGCCACGAGTTTATTGCGAGGCGTGGCCGCACCCGCGCATCAGTTCTCCACCCTGGGTGGCGGAGCTGGTGGAGATAGCCGGCGGGCAGATGGCCGTGTCGCCGGGAACGCGCGTCAGCGATGCCGAAGTCGCCCGGGCGCGGCCCGACGTGATCGTGATCGCCTGGGCGGCAACAGGCGCGCGTCCGCGGGTGAAGGCGACACTCGCCAACCCGGCCTGGCAAGATGTGCCGGCAGTGCGCCACCGCCGCGTTTATGTTGTGCGCGACGCCATCCTGAACACCCCGGGGCCGCCGCTGATCGAAGGAGCGCGAGCCTTGTATCGCATCTTGCATATGGAGACCGGCGCCGCCGGCTTCGAAGCCTGAGCTCCACCCGCCGCATGATCACTGTCGCCGCCGCGCTCATCCAACAGAATGGGCAGATACTGATCTGCCAGCGCCGCCGCTCGGACCGCTTCGCGCTCAAATGGGAGTTCCCCGGCGGAAAAGTGCAACTGGGCGAGTCCGCTGCCGAGGCTCTGGCGCGGGAGCTTGCCGAGGAACTTGGCGTCACCGCCGCTATCGGCCAGGAGGTCTACCGCACGCAGCACCGCTACGCTGAACATGCCGACGAGCTCGAGTTGATCTTCTTTTCGGTCCTGCTCCTGCCGGGCTTGTCTTCAGCCGGGCTCGATCCCCAGCTCCCGCGCAATCTAGCCTTCGAACAGATCGCATGGGCGGAGCCGGCAACGCTGCCGCGGTATGATTTTCTGCCCGCGGACCGGGAACTGATCTCGTTGCTTTCGAGCGGCGCGCTGCGCCTGCCCTGAGGCGTTGAATGCCGGGCGCGCGGCCGCGCGGAACCGGTAGCTGCCTGGCGCAGCCATATGTTATATTTCGAACTTAAGCCCCACTCAGGAGAACCGGATGGCAACGAAGGAAAACCGGGCCAGTGCCAGCCGCGCCTCGGCGGGGTCACGAAGCTCGGCTGTCGCGGAGCCGGAAGTCGAGAAGACGGCTCCGCGCAAGGGCGGACGGGAAACCGATGGCGGGTACTCGCCGGAGCTCTTGCTGGGCCTTTACCGCACGCTGGTGAAGTGCCGGCTGTGTGACGAAAAGGCGCGTATCCTGTTCCGCCAGAGCAAATTCGCGGGCAATTTCTACTCCGGCGTCGGTCAGGAAGCCACCGAAGTGGGCGCGGCCTACAGCCTGCGCGAGGACGATTGGATCGCGCCGTCGCACCGCGACTGGACAGCGAACATCATCAAGGGCGCGCCGCTGAAGTTCTGCTTCGCGCAGCTTTTCGCCAAATCCACCAGTCCCGACCGTGGCCGCTCTTCGCCCGCCCACATGGGCTATCCTCCGCTCAACGTGATCACGCCCGCCAGCACCATCGCCGCGCAATTGAATATCGGCACGGGCGTGGCGTTCGGGCTGAAAAAGCTCAAGCGCGATAGCGTGGTGGTGTCCTTCTTTGGCGACGGCGCCACCAGCTTCGGCGGGTTCCACGAGGCGCTGAATTTTGCCGGCGTGCACCGCCTTCCCATCGTCTACGTCTGCCAGAACAACCTCTGGGCCGAATCGGTGCCGCTGCGCCTGCAAACCGCGCTCAAAGATCTCTCCGACCGCGCCAAGGCTTACGGCTTTCCCGGCGTTTCGGTGGATGGCAACGAGGTTCTGGCGGTTTACGAGGCGGCCACGAAGGCCATCACGCGCGCCCGCGTCGGCGAAGGGCCCACGTTCATCGAGTGCAAGACCTATCGCTGGTATGGCCATTCCGAGATCGACCCGGCCAAGTACCGCAGCAAGGAAGAGGTGGAGGCCTGGAGGAAGAAAGACCCCATCCCGCGTTTCGAGAAGCATCTGACCGAACGGAAAGTGCTGACCGAAGAGCTGAAGAACGAGATCACCGCGCAGATCACCGCAGAGATCAACGAAGCAGTGGACTTCGCCGACCAGAGCCCCTACCCGGAGCCCGAAGAGGCTACCGGCTTCGTCTGGTCGTCCTAGAGGAGAGCCCGGGCATGGCACGCACGCTGGCGTTCATTGAAGCCATTAACGAGGCGCTGCACCAGGAAATGGAACGCGACGAACGCGTCTTCGTCCTGGGGGAGGACATCGGGCTGTCGGGCGGCGTGTTCAAGGCCACCGCAGGCCTGTACGAGAAGTTCGGGGAAGACCGCGTGCTCGATACGCCGCTGGCCGAAGGCATCATCGTCGCGGCGTCAGTGGGCGCGTCGCTGGTGGGCTGGCGGCCGGTTCCAGAGATCCAATTCACTGATTTCGTTACCGACGCGATCGACGCCATCATCCAGCAGGCTTCCAAGCTGCATTACCGCAGCGCCGGCGGCTACACTTGCCCCATCACCGTGCGCATCTGCTGCGGCGGCGGCGTGGGTGGCGGACTCTACCACTCGCAGGAAAACGCCGCGTGGTTTGTGCACGAGCCGGGGCTGAAGGTAGTGATGCCCTCGACGCCTTACGACGCCAAGGGCCTGCTGCTGGCGGCCATCCGCGACCCCAACCCCGTGCTCTTTTTCGAACACAAGAAACTCTACCGCACCGCAAAAGGCGAGGTCCCCGAAGACGACTACACCGTGCCCATCGGCCCTGCGGCGGTGCGCCGCGAAGGGCGCGACATCACTGTGCTGGTCTACGGCTACATGACGCACGTGGCGCTGGAAGCTGCCGAGGTGATGTCCAAGCGCGGGGTCGAAGCCGAGGTGGTGGAAACGCGCACGCTGGCCCCGCTCGACAAGCAAACCATCCTGGACTCGGTCCGGAAAACCAACAAATGCCTGATCGTCCACGAGGACAAGCGCACGATGGGCATAGGAGCGGAGCTCTCCGCCATCGTCAGCGAAGAGGCATTCGAGTATCTGGACGGCCCCATCGTGCGCGTGACCGGACCGGACATCCCCGCCATCCCGTTCAGCCCGCCGCTCGAAAAATTCTTCCTGGTGAACACCGAGAAGGTCGTCGCGGCGATGGAAAAGCTGGCGGCGTATTAAGCCTGACTCCCGCCCCTCGCTGGGAGCACCGGCAGGCCGCCGAACTTCAAAGCGAAGACCGGTCTCGCTGAAGCGCGCCGCCGCAGACTACGTGAGGGCGCGGCCGCCGTCCACCACCACCACCTGGCCGGTAATGAACTCCGACTGCGCCAGAAACACCACGGCCCCGGCGATATCTTCCGCAGTGCCCGTCCTCCGCAGCGGGGCGCGGCGAATGTACTCCTCGTCGGCAGGCTCCCCGGGAAAGCGGATCGTGCCCGGCGCGACACTGTTCACCGTAATTTCGGGCGCCAGCGCGCGCGCCAGGCAGCGGGTCAGCATGATCACCCCTGCTTTGGAGACGCAGTAGTGGGTGTACTTCGGCCACGCCAGCAGGCCGCCCAGCGAGGAGAGGTTGACGATCGCGCCGCGCCCGTGGCGCTTGAGCAGTGGCGCAGCGGCCTGCGCGCACAGGAACTGCGACTTGAGGTTCGTGTCGAGGATGGTGTCCCACTGCTCCTCGGTCAACTGCTCGAACGAGGCGGGGAAAAATATCCCGGCGTTGTTGACCAGGATGTCAAGCCGCCCGAAGGCGCGTTCGACCTCCGCAAACATCCGCGCAACCGCGTCGCGACGCGTGACATCCGCCTGCCAGGGCAAGGCTCGCCGGCCGCACGCGCCGATCTCAGCCGCCACTTGCTCGGCCTCGGCTTTCGAGCTGCGATAGTTGACCACGACGTCGGCGCCTTCGGCCGCCAGCTTCAGAGCGATGCTGCGCCCGATCCGCCGGGCGGCTCCCGTCACCAGCGCCACGCGTCCCTCGAACGGCAATCGAGCCACGGCAGACCTCCCGAACGACATCTGGCGCCGAGCAGTGTACCCCTGCCGGGGCCGTCAATCGAGCCTTTGACGCCGCGCGGGCCGGCGCCTACAATCAGCGAGCGCTCCACGCCAAACAGCCGGGAGACGCAAGAATGCCTTTCCAGGCGGAGGCGGGATGAAACTCGACTTGCTGGCCATTGCGGCGCATCCCGACGACGTCGAACTGACGTGCGGGGGGACGCTGATCCGCATGGTCGAGCGCGGCTACAAGGTGGGCATTCTCGACCTCACCGAAGGCGAGATGGGCACGCGCGGCTCCGCCGAAGTGCGCCGGCGGGAGGCCGCGGCCGCAGCACGCATCCTCGGCGTACATCTCCGCGAAAATCTGGGCTTGCCCGACGCGCGCCTGGAGGTGAATGAAAAGAACAAGCTCAGCGTCGCCCAGAAGATTCGCGCGCTCCGGCCGCACACGGTGATCCTCCCGTACTGGGAGGGCCGCCACCCCGACCACTACAACGCGTCGCAGCTCGCCTACGAGGGCTGCTTTCTGGCGGGCCTGAAGCGGCTGCCGCTGGAGGGCGAAGCCTTCCGGCCGTTCAAAGTGCTCTACTCGACGGTGTACTATCCGGTGCGGCCGACCTTCGTGGTGGACATCAGCAAGCAGTTTGAGCGCCGCCGGCGCGCCATCCTCGCCTACCGCTCCCAGTTTGCCCCGCCCAAGCGCGAGCGCCGCTCGAAAGTCCATTTGCCGCTCGACCAGCTCGAGCAGAAAGTGCATCTGATTGCCCGCTACTACGGGCAGATGATCGGCGTGAAATACGCCGAGCCGTTCCTGGTGCGGGAAGTCATGCAGGTGGACGACGTGGTGCGCCTGCCGGTGCGGTCGATTTAATGTACACGGCGCTGCCGGCTAGGACTCGTCGGATCCCTGCGCGAAGGAAAAGCCCGGCAGGTTCTGCGCGTCGCCCGCGCGCTCCACTTTAACGCGTAGCAATGCCTCGGTTTCGGCACCGGCCTTGCGCAAGACGGCAAAGGTCGCCAGAGCTTCGGTGTAGAGCTTGGTGACCAAGTAGGTCTCCCCGGTTTCGTTCTTCCGCCACATCTGGCCGATTTGAATGCGTTGCGCGGGCATCGTCTGTTCAAGCGTAGAGGGAAGCAGCGGGCCTGTCAATCCGAAGGGGCCAAAGTTTCCTGGAATGCATTGATTCCAATCTAATTAGTTCTTTGAATCCGCTGCCCGACCGGGCGGCCATCGCCCTTGCAGATTGAGGAAACCTCCTGGCGGCCAAACACATCTGAGACTTTGGGTCGACTTGGTGTGTATAATGCAGTGCAGGGCAGTCCGGAGGTGGGCGACATGAAAAGGCGGCTCGCGCAGTTTTCAGCTCTGTTGTTGGCAGCGGTTCTTGCTGTAGGCCCAGCTTTCGCCACCCCGCAAGAGAAAGAAGAGAAGAAGAAGGACTCGAAATCTGACGTCGAGCAGATCGGCAACCGCAACGTCGGCAAGGGGCTGAACCTCTACTCGCTGGAGAAAGAGATCGCCATCGGCAAGCAGTTGGCGCAGGAAGTGGAGCGTTCCGCCAAGCTGGTGGACGACCCGGTGGTGGTGGAGTTCGTCAACCGCGTGGGCCAGAACCTGGTGCGGAACTCCGATGCCCGCGTGCCCTTCACCATCAAGGTGATCGACTCGGACGAGATCAACGCGTTCGCGCTGCCCGGAGGGTTCTTCTACGTGAACAGCGGGCTGGTGCTGCGCGCGGACGAGGAAGCGGAGCTGGCGGGAGTCATGGCGCACGAAATCGCTCATGTCACCGCGCGGCACGGCACCAAGAACGCCACCAAGGGCGAGCTCACGCAACTGGCCATGATCCCGCTGATCCTGCTGGGGCCGGGCGGCTGGGCCGGCTACGGGATCTATCAGGCCGCAAACTTCGTGATTCCGCTGTCGTATCTGAAATTCTCACGCGACGCCGAGCGCGAAGCCGACTTCCTGGGCCTGCAGTACATGTACAAGGCGGGCTACGATCCGAACGCCTACGTGACCTTCTTCGAAAAGATTCAGGCGGAGGACCGGCGCAAACCAGGCAGCATCCCCAAGGTCTTCTCGACCCACCCACCGACGCCGGAGCGCATCCAGAACACGCAAAAGGAAATTGCCACCATTCTGCCGGCGCGGGAGCAGTACATCGTTACAACCTCTGAGTTCGACCAGGTCAAGGCCCGGTTGCGCGGGTTGCAGTCCACGCGCAAGGCGCAGGAAGGCCCCGACAAGCCCACGCTGCGCAAGCGCACCGAGCAGCAGGGCGACAAGGACAAGAAGGACAAGGGCCAGAAGGGCGACGACCAGGACGATGATCGGCCAACGCTGAAGCGCCGTCCTTAATCAGTCTCAGCAGGCAAAAGGGCGACCCCGGCCGAGGTCGCCCTTTTTTGTTTTCCGCGGAATCTTCTTACGCTCGCTCGTGCTGGTGATCTCTCGCTTCTGCGAGCCGATCTTGCGGCGCACTTCGGTGTCCACCTGCTCTTCTTCCTTGAGGGTGTTCTGGAAGATCTGCACGATTTCCTGGCGGATGGTGTCGCGGTCCTCGATGAACTCGACCTCGTCGCTGGCCACGAGCACGTCAGTGACCGTGTGCGAGAGGAGAACGATTTTTTCGCGGCTCAGGCGCATCGGCGTTTCTAGCGCAGAATGAGTTTCCTTTCCCGGGCGAGCTGCGACTTCACCTTCTTGTACATCTCCTGATAGGAGGCCCCGGTCCGCCGCATTTCATCGGCATACTGGCTCAGGATCTGCCGCACTTCCTCGTTCAGGCGATCCTCGACGCTCAGCTCTTCGAGCATAGTCTGGCGGATGCGCTGGACCAGCATCTCTGGCGCCCGCACTTCGATCATCTCCGCGGCCACGAGACGCTTGACCACCTCGCTGGCCATGTATCCCACGTAATCGCGCGTCAGGAGCATACTCGCCGGCTTGCGCCACACCTGCGCAACAAAGGCAGTCTACTGTTTCGTCGCAACGAGTGTCAAGAAAACCGCCCGTGCCCCAGCGAATCCGCATGGCTAGCGTTGACGCTGCGCGGGGCTTCCTGTACGATGTTCGGGGCGGTTAGCTCAGCGGTCAGAGCGTCCGGCTTACACCCGGAAGGTCGCAGGTTCAAATCCTGCACTGCCCACCAGCCCGGGGGAACCCCAGCGGGGCCGTAGTTCAGCTGGTTAGAACGCCTGCCTGTCACGCAGGAGGTCGCGAGTTCGAGTCTCGTCGGCCCCGCCAATTTTGGGCAACAAAATCATTGCACGAGCGGAGCTGCCTCCTCTTCGTTCTCACCTGGGGGTGGGTCAATCAGGTTCGGGGAGGATTCAGCAAG
>WNFB01004060.1_pt1 | contig 12980 bp, 11 predicted proteins | sample 5400501 | NCBI WGS metagenome assembly WNFB01 (sample SAMN13153341, study PRJNA577476) | soil metagenome | isolation source: 200 cm saprolite under Douglas fir tree site 2 hole 1 | place: USA:California | collected 2015-04-18
GCGTAGGTGCCGCTGCGCATGTAAGTGTCGTAGGGATTCACGCCGGCGGCGTGAATCCGCACAAGAACTTGCCCGGCCCCAGGTTTTGGTGTGGGCGATTCCTCGAACTTGAGGACCTCCGGACCGCCGAATTCACGAACGAGAATGGCTTTCATTTTCTTCCGTCGCCCGCTTTTATGCGCTGCGTTGTTTTCATCCAGAAAAATGATCCGTTTCGCCTTGGATGCCGGGACGGCAAGCGAAGCGAATCAAAAGTGCTCGTCCACGACGACCGTGGCCGTGTCTTTGTCGATCTGCCCGGCGGATTCTGCCCACGCGGTGGTCTGCCAATTGTCCCTGCCTTTTTTCAAGGGAATCCACGGCGGCAGAGTCTGGCCAAGGTACGCCGCCAGAGCATACAGATAAGGTTCGTACATTTTTCGAAGACCGGCGAGTTTGTGGTCGGCCTCCCCGCTGTCGTGAAGTTTCATGCCGTGCTGGCCGAGGGTGTCGCGGAGCTGGCGCAAATTTTGTGCGGGCAGGCGATCGTGAGGCAAGGGCCTTGGCGCCGTGCCGAAAACTTGCGAGAGGTCCACGACGGCGTGGCGCGCAATCGCAAACGTCAATTCGGCCTGCCGCTCGCACGCTCCTTCGATGCCGGCGATCACCAGCGCGCAGGCGTCGAGAATCGCGGTGAGCGAGGCGATCCAGGATTGGTTGTCATGCTGCGAGCGGAAATACGCGAGCACCGGGTAAGACAGATGGCTCTCCATGAGCTCCGCGCTCCACACTTCCCATTCCTTCAACAACTCCCTCAGGGCGTCCTGGCCATGCGCATAGCTGTGGCGGCGGAGCAGTTCCCCGGCCGTCGGCGGCGTTCCGGCGCGGGAATCGAGCAGGGAAATATTCACTTCGCGTTTCGCAAATGAGCCGTAGATGAAAGGCAGGTAGCCGATGATGGCCGCGAGAAAGGCGAACCCGAACCCGGCTTCGGCGACCACCAGGGCGCGCGCGGCGCCGGAGCGGGGAATCACGTCGCCGAGTCCCAGCGTAAAAAAGGTTGTGCCGCTCAGGTAGATGTCCCTCAGAAAGCCCGGCGGGCCTCCGGTCGCGTTCACCGCGGAGCCCGCGCCGTACTGCATGAGAGCAAACCCCAGAATGAGGCCGCTGGCCCACACGCCGATGAGAACGAGAAGCGAGAGCGGCCCATAATATCCGAGCAGCGCTTCGCGGCTCTTGCGCCAGGGGACGAGGCGCGTGACGCGTTTCCAGGCGGTCCAGGTGGACCGGTAAAAGAGCCGCGCGAGCCGGATTTGCCGCGTCACGCGGCGCGGCAAAATGATCGATTCGAACGCATCCCATACCACGATCATAAAGATCGCGACACCCGCGGCGAATGCACCCGGCGCTGGAATCATGTGCGTCATTGTACCTTTTCGGCTTTACCGGTGAGAACGCCCCGAATCTCAGGATTCCAGGCGCGCGTTGACGCTGATCTCCGCCTTAAAAAGTTTCGAGACCGGGCAGCCGGTTTCCGCAGCTTTGACGGCCGCGTCAAACTTGGCTTTGTCCGCGTTGGGAACGCGTGCAATCAAATCCAGGTGGCTCTTGGTGATGGCGAAGCCCTCGGGGAGCTTTTCGAGAGTGATAGTGGCTGTGGTTTCCAGCTTACTCGCGGTCATCCCGGCGTTCCCCAGTTGCGCGGAAAGCGCCATGGTGAAGCAGCCCGCGTGCGCCGCGGCCAGCAGCTCCTCGGGATTTGTGCCGATGCCGTTCTCGAAGCGCGTGCTGAACGAATATTGCGTTTGTTTCAGGACGCCGCTATCCGTGGAGATCAATCCTTTACCGTCCTTCAGGCCGCCTTGCCACACTGCGGATGCTTTGCGTTGCATGGTGTTCTTCCTTTCGTCCGTTTCCTTCCCTTCGAATCCAGAGAATTCGATTCGCCGGGGATGAGGAAGGGTATATCCAGGACAGGGCGTTGTCGAGAAGCGATAAGGACAACTCTTAGAGCAAGCCTAGCAATGGTTCTGGAGTAATGCCCGCTTGCCGCAAAATCGAGCGGCCTCACCCATCGAGAAATTCTACTAGGGACTTCAAACGTTGAGCGTCAGCGAGATTAAGTCCGGCCGCGCCGGGGGAGGAAGCGGCGGCAGCTTCGAGCGGTCGACGGGGTTGTAGAGCGTGTCGCGTTCGACGGGAACGCGTCCGGCGGCGCGGATGAGCCGCTCCAGCTCGTGGCGCGGCGTGAATTCGGACGTCTTTGCTCCGGCGTCGTGGTAGATCTTCTCTTCGACAACCGTGCCGTCCAGGTCGTTCGCGCCAAAGCGCTGCGCAATCTGCGCGATGCTCGGCGAGAGCATGATCCAGTACGCCTTGATGTGCGCGAAATTGTCCAGCAGCAGCCGCGAGACGGCGATGTTGCGCAAGTCGGCGTAGCCCGTCGGCTTCGGAATGTGCGCGAGCGCGGTGTTGTCCGGGTGGAACGCCAGCGGGATGAACGCCACAAACCCGTGCGTTTCGTCCTGCAATTCGCGCAGCTTGATGAGGTGGTCGGCGCGCTCTTCTTCCGTCTCCACGTGGCCGTAGAGCATCGTGGCGTTCGAACGCAGCCCGATTTCGTGCGCTTGCCGCGCGATGTTGAGCCACATCTGGCCGCTCACCTTGTGGTCGCAGATGATCTTGCGCACCCGCGGATGGAAGATTTCCGCGCCTCCGCCGGGCAGCGAATCCACGCCGGCCTCTTTCAGCTTCAGGAGCACGTCTTTGACGGAAAGCTTCGCGATGCGCGCAAAGTAGCCGATCTCCACCATCGTGAACGCCTTCAAATGCACGCCCGGGCAGCGCTGCTTTAAGCCGCGCATCATTTCCAGGAAATACTCGAACGGCAGATCGGGATGCAGGCCGCCGACGATGTGGAATTCCAGCGCGCCTTCGCGTGCGCCCTGTTCCGCGCGCGCGTAAATCTCTTCCAGCGCGAAGTTGTACGCGCCGGGAGCGTCGGGATCGCGGCCAAAGGCGCAAAGCTTGCAATGCGCCACGCAAATATTCGTGGGATTGATGTGCCGGTTGACGTTGTAATACGTGACGTTCCCATGCTTCTTTTCGCGCACGTGATTCGCCAGCCAGCCCACCGCCAGAAGATCGGGCGAGCGGTACAGCGTGATGCCGTCATCGAAGCTCAGGCGCTCGCCGCCAAGCACTTTCTCGGCAATCGGCTTCAACCGCTGGTCGGTAATTGTGAGTTCGCCCATTTCGAATCCGTCAAGAATTTCAAACGCGCCAAACCGCCGCCGCCGCGCCCCAGAACAGCAGGAACAATAAACTAATATAGCCGTTTACGGTGAAAAACGCAGCGTCCAGCTTGCTCAGGTCGTCCGCGCGAACCAGCGAATGCTCATAGCCAAGCAGCGAAGCCACGACCGCGATTCCCGCCCACGCGGGCCAGGGCAATCCGAAACTGGACGCCAGCCATCCGAGAAGTACAATCACACCAATGTGCATTCCTCGCGCAATCACGAGCGCCCTGGCGATCCCGAATTTCTTCGGCACGGAAAATAGCCCGGCTTGCTTGTCGTAATCCACGTCCTGGCAGGCATACAGCACATCAAATCCGCCAACCCAAAACGTCACTGCGGCGCAAAGAATGAGCATGCGCCAGTCCAGGCCGCCGGTAATCGCGATCCATGCCGCGGCGGGAGAGGCGCCCAGCGCGAAGCCCAGGAAAAGATGCGACCAGTTCGTGAAGCGCTTGGTGAAGGAGTAGAAAAAGAGAATCGCGATGGCCACCGGCGCGAGTTTTAATGCCAGAGGATTCAGTTGCCACGCTGCCACGAAGAAAACGGCAACCGCGCCGAGCGTGAAAAACCATGCGAATGGCAACGTGAGCGCCCCGGTGGCCAGCGCGCGCTGTTTCGTGCGCGGATTTTCCCGGTCGTAGCGCAAATCCGCGATGCGGTTCATGGTCATGGCCGCGGAGCGCGCCGCAACCATGGCCGCGATGATCCACAAAACCTGACGAAGCGATGGCCAGCCGTGCCGTGTGGCGCGCGCCGCCAGCAGCGCTCCGGTCAGCGCGAAGGGCAGCGCGAAAATGGAGTGCTCGAACTTGATCATTTCGAGCACCGTTCTGATGCGGCCAACCATGAGGAGCTTATGCCTCCGCTTTTCTCGACGCGGGCGTGCCCATCCAGCGATACATTTTTTCCTGCGGAAGCCCAATCTGCGCCAGGACGCGGCATACGTACTGCGTCACGAGATCGTCGATGGTCTTCGGGTGATGATAGAACGCCGGAACCGCCGGCATAATGACCGCTCCCGCCTGCTGCGCGCGAAGCATATTTTCAAGGTGCACGCGATTGAGCGGCGTGTCGCGCACGCACAGCACGAGCTTGCGGCCTTCCTTCAGCATCACGTCAGCCGCCCGCGCGACCAGATCGTCGGCGATCCCGTTGGCGATCGCGCCGAGCGTCCCCATCGAGCAGGGAATCACGATCATCGAATCCACGGTGTAGCTGCCGGAAGCGATGGAAGCGCCCACGTCCTTGTTGGGCAGAATTTCAATTTTCGTTGCCGCGCGGCCCAGAAGGCGCGCGGGAAGCTGTTTCAAGTCACCGGCAGAGAAGCCCAGTTCTTCGGCGAAGAGGCGCTGGCCGGCCTCGGTGACCACCAGATGGACGCCCGCGACGCGGGGATCTTCCTCCAGCAATGCCAGCGCCTTTTGCGCGAGGATGGCCCCGCTGGCCCCGGTCACACCCACGGTAACGGTTTGTTTTTGTGTTTGAGTCATACGAATTGCGCGGGTAGATTCAGTCTCGCAGCCACATGGGAGCAAGTCAAGATGAGGCGATCCTCCCGTGCGATGATAGAATTCGCGGCGACAGGAAAATATGAATCAGCGTGAATTGCTGAACATTCTGGAATTGGTGAAAGCCGGGGAACTCGCTCCCGGCCAGGCACTCGAGCGGCTCAAGCATTTACCGTTCGAGGATATTGGTTTTGCCAAAGTGGACCATCACCGCGCGCTGCGGCAGGGTTTTGCCGAAGTGATTCTCGGCAAAGGCAAAACGCCGCAGCAGGTCGCCGAGATCGCCCGCGCCATGCTGCGCAAAAGAGATTCGCGGCAAAATATCCTGGTGACCCGCGCGGACAAAAAGATTTTCGCGGCAGTGAAACGCGCGAGCGGAAAAGATGGCCGCAACGCGAAATTTCATCCACTTTCCGCCGTCATTACCATCGAGCGCAGCCACGAGATTACCGGCAAGGGAACTATTCTTGTCATTTCCGCAGGCACCAGCGACATCCCCGTGGCCGAAGAAGCACTCCTCACGGCGCGCATGATGGGCAACCGCGCCGAACCTTTGTACGATGTCGGCGTGGCGGGCATTCACAGGCTGCTGGAGCACCGCGAAAGCAAGCTGGCGCAGGCCCGCGTCATCATTTGCGTCGCGGGTATGGAAGGCGCCTTGCCGAGCGTCGTCGGCGGTCTCGTGGCCGTGCCGGTGATTGCCGTACCCACCAGCGTTGGCTACGGCGCCAGTTTCAGCGGCGTCGCCGCGCTTCTCGGCATGCTCAATTCCTGCGCCTCCAACGTCACCGTCGTCAATATTGACAACGGTTTCGGCGCCGCCTGCGTTGCCTCCTGCATCAACCGGTTGTAGTTGCGCGTTTGCCACGCAGGATTGCCGAAACGCTGCCTTAGCGCTAATTCTATAGTTAGAGAGGCTTCCGAAACCATTCCAGGACTGAATTTAAGATTCCCTTGTGTTCTTTCGGCCGCTGGCGCTTGCGTGAGCGTCCCGTTCGAGTGTGTCCCTAATTCGACCTCGACCACACAGGACACTCTGGCTTGTACTCACACCAATCGCAAAGTGGGCTCTTGTGCGGCTCGAACCGCTTTTCCCGTTCGATGCGTTCGATGAGTTGCGTGGTTGTGTCGCGGAGCTGCGCCAGCTGCTTCGGTTGCCGCGTGGATCGTAAAGTACTATCGTGCCCCATGTAATGCCAGAAGAGTTCGACGCTATGCGCATCGGGATGATTCGCCTGCAGCGCAATCTGGTATAGACCGAGTTGCCTGTCGCGATCGGCGGCGTACTGCGTGGGCAGTCTCCTGCTCGTCTTATAGTCGTGGATTTCGTACGTGCCGTCGGCCCGCCGCGCCACGCGGTCGATGTAACCCTGCATCGCAAAACGTCCGATACCATCGAGTGGGAACTGGAAGTGCTCTTCCGTGGCGAGAGTTTCACCGTGTGCGAATGGCGCGTACCGCCGGTAATAGTTTGTGAGGCAGGTCTCGCCGTAAAGCATGTAGTCTTGCTCGGCGGTTCCTCGTCGAACTATCTTGATGCCGGCAGTCCACTTCCTTCGCCACTCCTCTCGGTAGGACTTCAGAATCTCATCGAGCGAATGGGTCTGACCCCTGCGGAGATCTTCATAGAGTCTCTGCAGGGTCTCATGGACTCGCTTTCCGAGAAATGCCTCCACGCCTTGTTCGTCGGGCTTTTCGATCCGATCGACATATTTGAATCGATAGCGGAGCGCACAGTTCTCGAACGTCTCGAGCTTGGAGTGCGAGTAGACAATCACGATCACGGCTCCGGCGAAGACGGTGACTACCTATAGCGCAGGAACACCCTTTGAACAAGTGCGACGGAGCGGTTGCCTAGGAGCTCAATAGAACCTTCATGACGTCGGGTCGCTGCGCGAAACGAATCGCCGTAGGTGCTTCTGCGAGCGCAAACTTGCGCGTGATGAGCGGCGTCGGATCGATTTTGCAGGAACGAAGCAGCGCAATTGCCTTGGCAAACGGGCCGCACCGCGAACCGATGACAGTGACTTCTTTCACTACGATCGGCCAAGTTTCCACTGCCGCCCTGCCGTGAAACGTGGATTTGAGCACAAGCGTCCCGCGCGCCTCGGTCATGTGTTGACCGAGAGCCAATCCCGTAGGTGAGCCCGTGGCTTCCACAACCAGGCGAAACTTTTCTGTAATCCGCCAGAGTTCGGATGCATCGCCGCGAACTTTTTTCGTTTGAATTCCTGCGCGGCGGGCGAGCCCGAGCTTTCTGTCGTGCTTGCCGTACATCACCACGCGCGGCAACGCCGTTTTCAGCACTCGCGCGATGAGTTGCGCGAGCTTTCCATCGCCCAAAACAGCTGCGGATCGGAAATTCTTCAAGTTGACCTGATCGAGGATTTCGCAGGCGGCAGCCAGCGGCTCAACAAAAACCGCTTGTTCGTCGCTGACGTTTCCAGGCACGACGTGAAGATTGTCCAGCGGCAACGTCAAGTATTCCGCAAATGCTCCGTCGTGCGCGACGATCCCGAGCACCGTGCGGCGCGCGCAATGCGTCTTCAGTCCACGGCGGCAAAACTCGCAGACCGGTTTGCAGCCATACGCGGAGCAGGAAACATTGATTTCCCCGCAAACCCTGCGGCCCAGCCATTTTTTCTTTGTCGCCGCCGAAACGCCGTTCACTTTGGCAACTTCGCCCACAAATTCATGGCCGGGCGTGCCGCGAAAATCGTGATAGCCGCGCAGAATTTCCACATCGGTGTTGCAGATGCCCGCGAGCCGGACGCGAATCAACGCCCAGCCCGGCCGCAATTTCGGCAGCAGACTCTTCTGTGAGACAAGTCGGCGGTTCCGTACCGTGAAGGCAAGCATCTTCTGTTTTCTCCGGAATCAGCGCAGGGCAGCGGCCAGGGTCTTGATGAGCAAAGGCTCCTGTTCGGGAAGCACGGTGCGGAGGTCGAGGATGAGGCGGTCGTCTTCCACGCGCCCGATCAGGGAAACGCCGGCGGGAGCGCGGCGCAGGCGCTGTTCGAGCTTTGCTGCGGAATAACGGGCGCTGGCGATTCGAATCACTTTAGAGGGCAAAGATTGCGCAGGCGTGGAGCCACCGCCCACCAAAGAAGTGCTGTCCACGACGTCGATCTCGACTTCGTCCAGAGGCAGTTCGGGGCGAAGCTCGCGAATGAGATTCTCGGCGCGGCGTCTCACTTCCTGAAAACTCATTCGAATCATGCGCATCGCTGGAATTTCCTCCCACGCGGCCCGCAGGTAAGCGCCGAGTGTGATTTCCAGCGCGGCAATGGTCAGTTTGTCCACGCGCAGTGCGCGAAAAAGCGGGTGGCGGCGGACGCGGGTGATGAGCTCTTTTTTTCCGGCGAGGATGCCTGCTTGCGGTCCGCCCAGGAGTTTGTCGGCGCTGAAGGTGACGATTCCCACGCCGGCTTCCACGCTCCGGCGCACCGTGGGCTCCGCAATGCCGCACTCCGTAAGATCGACGAGGCAGCCGGAGCCCAAATCTTCGACGAGCGGCAAACCGCTGCGCTGGCTCAGACCCACGAGATCTTCGAGTGAAGGCTTGTCGGTGAACCCCGTGACGGTAAAGTTGGAGGGATGCACGCGGAGCAAAAGGCGCGTCTTTTCATGGATCGCGTTTTCGTAGTCGGCGAGCCGCGTGCGGTTGGTGGTGCCGACCTCGCGAAGTATCGCGCCGCTCTGCTCCATGATTTCCGGGATTCGAAAGCCGTCGCCGATTTCGATCAGCTCGCCGCGGGAAACGATGACTTCACCGCCATGCGCAAGCGCGGCGAGCGTGACAAGAACGGCCGCGGCGCAATTGTTGACCACAATGGCCGCTTCCGCGCCAGTAAGGCGCGTCAACAATTCCGCGGTGTGCACGTCGCGCTTGCCTCGCGCGCCGGCCTCCAGATCGTATTCGAGATTCGAATACTGCGTCGCGGTGCGGCGGAATTCCTCAACAACCGCTTCGCCGAGCGGCGCCCGGCCCAGATTCGTGTGTAAAATGACGCCGGTGGCGTTGATGACCGGCTGAAGCGAACGAGAAAGAATTCGCTCGACTGCGGCGGCGATGAATTCTTCCACGGAAGCGGCGTCGAGGCTCACGGCCGTGAAATTGGTTTCGCCGGCGATGCGCGCGCGAAGATCCGAGAGCGCCGCGCGCGCAACCTCGACAACCAGGTTGCGGTCGACGCGTTTCGCGAGCGCGGCGAGGCGCGGCTGCAGGAGCAAATCGTCGACCGAAGGAATCTGCCGCAGCAATTCGGCTTGGCCGGCGGAAATGGCGTGCTTGCTGCGTGCTTCCATGCGGACATTTCAGCACAGTGCGGAGCGGCGGGCAATGGCGGCGGCCTCTCCCTCGGGCGGAGAAGAACCGGCGGCCCGGCGCGGTGGCGGATGCGCATCGCTCGGTTTCACATCCGGTTGACGGTTCTCCCCCAGACTCCTAGCATGGTGGTTCGGGGGATTGCACCACCCATGGCGACCATCGACGAAGATCTGGGCCAAATCGAACGGGATATCCGCCAGCTCAAGATCGAATACGACCAGTATTTTGGCGGCGGCAGGAAGCGTCCGCCTTCGGAAATTGAATGGCGCATTGATCTGCTTATGAAGCGCTACACGGAGCGCGGCGGAGACTTGAAATCCGCACAGCGTTTTCGCTTCAACAACCTGATACAAACCTACGCCAAGTACAAAGATATTTTCCGTAAGAAGCTCCAGTTGAAGGAAGAAGGAAAAATTCAGCGGCATTTCGGAGCGGCCGCAAAAGCAATCGAGGCCGAACGCGCGGCGAAACAAGCCGAAGTGCAGGCCGCCGAGCCGCTGGCCGGGGCCAAGACTTTCCACATGATCTGTTCGGAGCCGGAGCGGGAGACCGAAAAAGTCGAAGAGCTTTATCAGGCCTTTTTGCGGGCCAAGCAACTGGCCGGCGAACACACCGGGAAACTTTCGCGCTCCAGCTTCAATCAATTCGTGCTGAAAAAAACGAAAGAGCTGCAGCAGCAGAACAATTGCAAAGATGTGGAATACGTCGTCGAAATGGTTGATGGCAAGGTCAAATTGAAAGCTCTCGTGGAATCGTAGTCTCCCTCCCGAGTTTCCCACATCGCCCGCACTTCCACTCTTCGCGCGAGACGCTTACACTGATCTGTTTTTCTCTTTGCGGAGGAAACCATGGCGGTGGAGCGCGCGGTCATCAGCGTTTTTGACAAAACCGGAATTGTGGAATTTGCCAAGCGGCTCGCCGCTCGGAAGGTCGAGATTCTTTCGACGGGCGGCACGGCGAAACTGCTGCGCGAAGCGGGAGTCCGCGTGCGCGAGGTCTCTGATTTCACCGGCTGGCCGGAAATGCTGGGCGGGCGCGTAAAGACGCTACATCCGAAGGTGCATGGCGGTCTGCTTTTCCGGCGCAACCATGCGGAAGACCGGAAGCAGGTGGCGGAGCACGGAATCGCGCCGATCGATCTGGTGGTCGTGAATCTGTACCCGTTTGAAGCCACCGCGGCGAAAGCGGGACTGACGGTGGAAGAATTGATCGAGAACATCGACATCGGCGGGCCGGCGATGCTGCGGTCGGCGGCGAAGAATTTTGAGAGCGTGACGGTCGTAACCGATCCGGCGGATTTTGAGCGCGTGGCCAAAGAAATCGAGAGCTCTGGTGATACCACGCTCGTGACGAGGCTGGAGCTGGCGCGAAAAGTATTTGCGACGACTTCGCGATACGACGGCAGGATCACGATGGAATTGGAGCGGCTGTCCGCTGCTTCGGGGCCTATTGCGCTGGAAGCGAACCCAGTGCTGCCGGAGCGCGTGCACATCGCTTTGCGACGGCAGCAGGAATTGCGATACGGGGAAAATCCGCACCAAGCCGCGGCGCTGTACGTTCCGACAGGACACGCGCTAGAGGGTCTGGCGACGGCGAAGCAACTCCAGGGTAAAGAGCTTTCGTACAACAATTTCGTGGACCTGGAAGCGGCGCGCAGCCTCGCGGCGGAATTCCAGAATCCCGCAGCAGCGATCATCAAGCACAACAATCCCTGCGGAACGGCGGAGCAGGCGACTCTGCTGGACGCGTACCGGAAAGCGCTGGCTTGCGATCCGGTGTCGGCGTATGGCGGGGTGCTGGCGTTCAACCGCATCGTGGATGCAGCGACAGCAGAAGAAGTCGCCAAACTGTTTGTTGAATGCATTGCGGCGCCGGGGTTTGCGGAGCGCGCCAAAGAAATCTTCGCGGCGAAGAAAAATCTGCGGCTGCTCGAGCTGCCTGAGGGTGGATTGCAGCCGCAACGCGAGCTGCAACTGAAGCGCATTCTCGGGGCAATACTGGTGCAGGAGCCGGATCTCGGGGAGATCCACGACAACGAGCTGCGCACGGTGACGAAGCGCGTGCCCACGCCGGAGGAGATGCACACTATGCGTTTTGCGTGGAAGGTTTCCAAGCACGTGAAGTCGAACGCCATCGTGTTTGCGAAGGACGGCGCCACCTTGGGCGTCGGCGTCGGGCAGATGAGCCGCGTGGATTCAGTGAGGATTGCGGTGATGAAAGCGCAGTTGCCGCTCGCGGGAAGCGTGGTGGCTTCCGACGCGTTTTTCCCATTCCCCGATGGCGTGGAAGAGGCCGCCAAGGCCGGAGCGACGGCGGTGATCCAGCCGGGGGGGTCGGTGCGCGATGCGGAGGTGATCGCGGCGGCGGACCGGCTGAATTTGGCGATGGTATTCACGGGCATGAGGCATTTCCTGCATTGAGACGAAGTGGGAGGTAAGGAAGTAAGGAGGTAAGGAAAAAGCGGGGAGCGTGACCCGTGTTCCGTGACCCGTGGCCGATGAAGAAGCCGGGAAGTCGAAGATCCGGAGGCAGCGAGTTCCAGAATGGGAAGAAACCCCAAACACCCGGCAGTTTTCGTAAGCGTGGCAAACAAAGAAGTTGCGAGATACGGAACTTGGAAGAGTGCGCAGGAGTGTGAAAACAAAGGGAATGGTCCGAGGGAGACGAAAGTTGAGAGTCGAAAGTTGAAGGTCGAAAGAAAAAGAAGGATTTAACGCAGGGATCACCGAGCGTGCAGAGCGGGAAAGTGGATTGGCGTGGAGGCGCTGTGCCATGCTGAAGACTGGAAGTTCGAAGCGTTGGATGTTGAGAGTCACCCCCCCGGGGGGCCCGGATGTGTGGCAGATAAAGGGGTTATTTCGGGGCGTTTTGGAAGTGTGGCAAGCATTGGAGTTACCAGGCGTTTTTTCGGATCTGTGGCAACCAAAGGAGTTAGGGAATCGTGGACAGGGAATAGGGGTTAGGCCAAGAAAAGAATCGAAAGATCGGCGGGGCCGGAGCTTGGCAAACACGGGGAAGATTAGCATAGAGATACCCCTGCTGTCAAGTCATTTTCTGGGTATCATTCGAATGGAGCGGCAAGTTGTTGGAAAGAGAGGTCCTTCGGCTCGCGGACTCGCTCCCCGTCAAGAACGGGGCAGACAGGATGACCATGCTCATCGCATGGTCAGTTTATAGGTTGGAAAGTTAGAAGGTTAAGTGAGCGGAGTTGAAGGAATTTAGGATGCGGAACAGAAAGGGGAATGTCTCGATAACAGAGGGTCGAACCAGAAGGTCGGGAAAGTCAAAAGCCCCACAAGTAAAGCCGACGCGTGGGCCACCCACATTCAACTTAGGCCTTTTGTGTGCACCACCCGCCTAGAGATACGACTACCCCGGCATTCTCGTAAAAGAGGAATCTAAAGGGGTTACAGGCGTCACCGTTTGTAAGTGCACGTTCTAAAGGAGTTGCGGTGACGGGTTTTTCGTCCTGGAAACGAAACAGCGTGGCAAAGCGGGGATAGCGGCTGATATTCACAACTCGTGTTACCATATAGGTACCGTGGCTGTCAAGGAAGCGTCGGAAGTGATAGATAACAAAACGTTTGAAATGTTCAGGGCGAGGGTCACGATAGGGGCGCGCGGGTCCCCGATGAGGCGGGGCGAGTGGCGGGATGCGCTGGACCCGACGCAGGCAAATCAGAAGAAAGAGGCTAGTGAAAGGCAGCCCTACACTTGTAAAACCCGCAAAAAGGGGCCACCCAGGTTCGTCTCAGGGGCCCAGCCGCCAAAGTCCGGTAGGAGCGCTTGCCCGTGAAATCGTCATCTACGGTAGGGGAGGCCGGCAGACTCCCGTTGTCGGGTTAGGATTGCTGCTCAGGCCAT
>WNFB01004743.1_pt1 | contig 12980 bp, 10 predicted proteins | sample 5400501 | NCBI WGS metagenome assembly WNFB01 (sample SAMN13153341, study PRJNA577476) | soil metagenome | isolation source: 200 cm saprolite under Douglas fir tree site 2 hole 1 | place: USA:California | collected 2015-04-18
TGTATCGCAGCTTCCTCCGGTCTTCCTCGGGGATCCGCCCCGTCAGGCTTACCGGCTGGAAGTTGACGCCCTTCACGACATCGCGGTTCTTGATCGCGTAGTTGAGGATCTCGCCCGCCTGGTCGTCATTGAAGGAGTTGACCATCGTCGGAACGAAGCAGATCGCGGGGGTCGGCACGTTCTTGTTCTTCCGCGCCCGGACGCGCTCGATCACTTTGAGTTTGATGTCCAACAGCGGCCGGCCGCGTGCCTTGATGTAGTTCTCCTCGCGGAGTCCGTCGAACTGCAGGTAAATCGTGTTCAAGCCCGCCTCGGCGACCTTGTCGAAGAAGCCGTCTTCCGTCGCGAGCCGGATCCCGTTCGTGGCCACCTGGACCTGCGGGAAGCCCATTTCCTTCGCGGCCTTCACGATCTCCGGGAACTGGGGGTATATCGTCGGTTCGCCGCCTGCGAACTGGATCGCGGCGACCGGGATGGGCCGCTGCGCGCGCAGGACCGCGAACTCGTAGATGATCTGCTCGAACGTCGGTTCGAAGACGTACCCGGCCGCGTTCGCGTTCGCGAAGCAGATCGGGCACTTGAGGTTGCAACGGTTCGTGAGGTCGATGTTGCATAGACTCGTGGCGGAGTAGTGGAGGTTGCAAAGCCCGCATTCGTACGGACACACCTTGGCGTCCACGATCTGCGGGTTCTCGAGGCCGACGCCGTCAAAGGCCCAGTTCTCGGCACGGAGGTACATCTCCGCGTCGGACCAGCAGACCTCGTCGAATTCCCCGTGTTCCTTGCAGGTCTTCTTCATCTTCAGCGCGCCGTCGCCGATGTACAGCGTCGCGGGGACGACCTTCAGGCATTCGGGACAGAGCGAGCCGGTTCGGCGAGGAAGGCCCTTCTGGAGCTTCGATGGCATCGCCACGACCGCGTTGTCCTGCCGCGATTCGCGGTACATGTTCCGAACGGCGCCAATGGCATAATCCGTGCCGCAGAGCGACATTGTTTCTCACCGAGTTATCCCGGGGGATTTCGTAACCCTATTGTAGTAAGTGCTACTACAGGATTCCGTGAGTGATTTTGAGGCTAAATCGGGGTCAAACGGGCCCCCCCGGGTCCCGATTCGGGACCTGGAGAGCCGGTATTTCAATTTCCGAGAGCATCTCTTCGAGGGTATCGAAGCGGCGGGAGGGCAGGGTCTTGATGAGCCGGAAGGCGTGGGCCCGCGTCCGGTCATCTAAGTCGACAACCTTCCATCCGTGATCCCGCTCCAACTCGTCCCGTGAGGCGGGGAACCGGGCATCGGGGCGCAAGACCTCTTCGAGGGAGGCGATCCCCTTGGCCAGAGTGGCCGGAGGGAACCTTCCGGTCCCCTTGAAGGTCAAGAACCGGGCGGCGTCCGAATACATCCGGACCCCGTGAAACGTGAAGGTGGCCCGAACCGAGTCGCCCGAGGAGCGGTCGATCTCGCGCATCTCGTGGTCGTCGAACTGGTACACATTCGAGGGTCCGGGACCGAATAAACGGGTATACACTTCCTCGTCGCCCACGCGTGGCCGAGCCTGGGATAGATCCACAACGTCCAAGATCCGTTCGTCCTCCATGACCCGGCGCAACGCCTCCGGCAGGCGGCCCTTCCGGTAGGTGCGTGCCTCCAAACCGATCCGGATGCCTGAAGGCGCCATCTTCGCCAGCTCCTGCAACCCCGCAACCTCGTCCGCCCCGAAACGAAGCTCGGCCGGGGTCTCGAGGACGACGAAGCGGGATCTCAGGATCCGGGCGATGCGAAGATCGTGGGCGAATGCCCTCCGAGCCTCCGCGGACGCTCGGATTCGGTCCGAGTGGGTGATGGCGCGATTCGCCTTCACCGAAAACACGAAGTCGTCGGGCACCGAGGACCTCCACCGCCAGGCGTATCGTTCGGGAACCGGACGGTAGAACGACGCATTCAGCTCCACGAACCGGAAGCCCCGGGCGTACGCGTCGAGTCCGCCGTCGAAGTACCCCCAACCGCCGGCACCGACAAGCGCGTCCATCGTGGCCGTCCCATGCCGGCGAGGGGCATAAGGGTGAACCTCGGAGGCCGGCGAAACTGAGACACAAGCCGGGTTAATGGTAATGTAGCGCGGGCGTCTTTCGGATGGGCTCATGGCCCGCTTCCGATTCGGCTGCAGCGGCTGGGACTACCAAGAGTGGATCGGTCCCTTCTACCGCAATTCGAGCGAATCGAAGCTTCGGGCATATGCGCGGGTGTTCGACACCGCGGAGATCAACTCGACGTTCTACCGGGCGCCGTCGCCGGGCATGGTCCAAGGCTGGGGCCGCTTCACCCCGGACGATTTCGCCTTCGCCGCCAAGGTGCCGCAGACGGTCACGCACGATCGGCTCCTCGACGTGGCACGCGGCGCGGACAAGGAGCTGATGGCCTACTGCGACCTCATGCACCCGCTCTTGGACCAGGGGAAACTTGGTCCCCTGCTGCTTCAGCTGCCTCCGCGGCTGCGCTTCGACGAGAAGCTGATTCATCGGTTCCTCGATGTCCTCCCGCGGAACTTCACGTTCGCCCTCGAACCGCGAAACAAGTCCTGGATGGCGATGGAGGCGTTTGACCTGCTCCGCTCGACGGGCGTCGCCTACACGATCGTGGACGAGCCGTTGCTCCCACCCGACCTCCACGTGACCTCCCCCGCCGCGTACGTGCGGTGGCACGGTCACGGCACGGACCCTTGGTACAACTATCACTATTCCGAGGAGGAGCTCAAGACCTGGGTCCCGCGGGTCCAGCAGGTCGCGTCCCAAGCAGAGTCCGTGTTTGGCTTCTTCAACAACCACTTCCACGGCTATGCGCCGGAGAACTGCATCCAGATCCTGCGGATGCTCGGCATCCAGACCCAGGAGCAGGCGCGAGCCTTGCAACGGATCGAAGGATTCCGAAAGCAGGCCAGCCACGCCGACGTTCGTCTACGTTCCCTCACCTTGGAGGACTTCGGCGCCGACGTTTCGAAGGACGCCTCGGTCGATGCCGCGTTGGGTCGCCTGATGGACCCGCATCGGTTGGACCGGGCGAAGCGGATCGATTCCAAGGACGTCGAGGTGACCCGCGACGGGGACCTGATCCTCGCGCGGATCAAGGAATACCGGGTCGAACTGGATCCTGCGACCAAGACGATCGTTCACGACTGCGAGGACTGGGGCAAACTCGCAGGACGAAAGGATCTCTGCAAGCACGTCGGGAAGTTCTTCCTGAGCCTGCCGAAGGGGGAGGCGCTGTCCCGCCTCGATGCGATCGCAGCGGATCGCGACGCCTGGACCTTTTCGATTCCTCCGTCCTAGGCGCGCCGAGTCGACCCCTTGCCTGAAGCGGCCTCGTGGTCGCAAAGGTTAACCCCACCCTCCGGCGTGGACCGCCCAGTGGGCGTCCATCTCACGCCAATCGCGATCCGCCATCCGACCTCGCTCGACGCGCTTCGAGGCCGGTCGATCGCGGTCGATGGGAACCTCGAGCTGTATCAATTCCTCTCGATCATGCGAACGCGCGACGGGACGCCGCTGCAGGATGCAAGCGGCCGGGTCACGTCTCATCTCAACGGCCTGATCTTTCGCACGACCCGGCTGATCAGCGATTATGACATTCGGCCGGTGTTCGTGTTCGACGGTCCGCCGCCGGACCTGAAACGAGAGGAGATCCGGAAACGCCGGGAAGCGCGCGAGAAGTCGCAACGCGACTATCAGGCCGCGGTCGCCTCAGGAGACACGGCCACGGCCTGGTCCAAGGCGGTCATGACGTCGCGCCTGACCCGGTCCATGGTCGACGAGGCGAAGACCCTCCTCGGCCTGCTTGGCATTCCGTGGATCCAGGCGCCCAGCGAAGGGGAGGCACAAACGGCCTTTCTCGCGCGCCGGGGCGACGTCTGGGCCGCCGGGTCGAAGGATTACGACTCCCTCCTGTTCGGGGCCGCTCGGATGGTGCGGTTCCTGGCCATTGGATCGACGGAATTCCTTCCAAGTCAAGGACGATCCCGTTTCCAGCCGCCGGAGGTGATCGACCTAGAAGAGAACCTCGGGCATCTGGGGCTCACGCGAGCCCAGCTCATCGACGTCGCAATTCTCGTGGGCACCGATTTCAACGAAGGGGTCAAGGGAATCGGCCCGAAGACGGCCGTCAAGCGGATCCGGGAATGGAAATCCCTCGATCAGGCTCCGGCCGAGGTGTCCACAGCATTGCCTTCGAATTTGGCTGCCATTCGGGCGTTCTTCGCGGACCCTCCTGTGTCGACCGAAACAGTTCCCCCTCCGCGGACCCCCGATGACCAAGCGGTCTATCGCTTCCTCTGCGACGAGCGCAACTTTGCCCATGACCGCGTCGAAATGGCGATTGAACGCCTACATCCGGCCACAGGTCGGCAAACAACGTTGGACATCTGACGAACTCGGCACCGTGCGCTGGAAAACGCTTAAGTGAGCACACCGAATACCGCGGCCTACGGCTGGCCGAGCCGGTTTGACGTACGGGGCGGATGGAGTTGGAGTCACCTGAGCAACCAAAACCAGCGGGTGCAGCTGCGGGGAGCCGCAGACTACTCGCGATCGTGGCCGTCATCATCGTGATTGCAGTCGTCGGATCTGCTGCGTATATCCTCACGCTCCCGCCAGCGGTCAAGAAGTATCCGCTCGAACTTTGGTACAACAACGACGGACACTATGGGGCGACGGAAGAGAACCTCGCGACGGTGCTGAAGTCGAGCATCGAGTCCTGCGGTCATGTAACTGTGACCCTCAAATCCGACACATGGGCGGCGTACAAGCAGCGCTGGGCCGCCGGTCAGATGCCGGTGTTCCTATTGGGCTGGTATCCGGACTACTTTGACACCGATGACTACGTGTCCCCGTTCCTCTCGACCGCGGGGGCAAAGTCCCTCGGTTCGTTCTACACCAACGCATCCATGGACACGCTGATTAACAATGAACAGGTTGCAATCACGGACGCGGGGCGCGCGGAGAATTTCACGAAGATCCAGAACGGCCTCGCGGTCGATGTCCCCTACGTCCCGCTGTTCAGCGGCGTGGCGCAGGCCGCGTTTGTGAACGGAGTGACGAATGTCGAACTCCACCCGGTCGTGTTCAAGTGGTCCATCATCGGCAAGACGGGCTTCGCTCAGCTCAATGCGTCGACGAGCGACAAGATCATCTCGCTCGATCCCGCCTCGGCGTACGACTTCTTCTCGATCGAGGTCATCAACCAGGTCTTCGACACCCTGCTCGTCTATGAGCCCGTGACCTCGAAGCTCTTGCCGGGACTGGCCACGACGATTCCGACCGTCGCGAACGGCGGCATCTCGAACGGCGGCAAAACCTACACGTACCACCTCCGCCCAGGCGTGACGTTCAGCGATGGGACCGCGTTCAACTCGAGCGTCGTCAAGCGAGCAATCGATCGCGCGATCCGGCTGGACTTGCCGGCCTCCGCCGCGTTCCTGCTCTACGACGTCGGGGCGCTGCGAGCGGACCACAAGGGCGGGAACAACACGGTCGCGGGAACGATCACGACGCCAGATGCGCTGACGGTTCAGTTCAACCTCACCAGCCCCGTGTCGTTCTTCAACCAGCTGATGGCCTTCTCGGTCGCGGCGCCGGTCCCGTGGACCTACTCCTCCACCAAGGAACAGCCCTCTACCGTCGGAAGCGTGGTTGGGACGGGCCCGTACAAGATGACCCAGCACACCGTGAACCAGCTCGTTGTGCTGCAGAAGAACCCGACGTACTACAACGCGGGCCTCTACGCGAGCTTCTCAATTCCGTCGATTCCCGTGATGGGCCAGGTGAACATCAACATCCGGAGCAGCTCGACGATCTTGAAGCAGGACATCGAGACGAAGGCGGTCGATGTCGTGTTCCGGACCTTGACGCCCACCGACCTCACGGACTTGCAGAACCGCGCCACGACCCTGGGGATCACGGTCAAGCTCGGAGCGAGCCCGCAGATCCGGTACCTCGTGATCAACCAGAACACGATCACGGATAAGAGGGTCCGACAGGCCATCGCGTACAGCGTGAACCGTGCGGACATCAACCGAATCGTGTTCAACAATCAGGTGACCGCGCTGTACAGCATGGTCCCGCCCGCGATGCCGTTCGCCTCGCCCGTGTTCCAGGGGGCGTACGGGGATGCGAATTGCACGGCGGCCAACGCGTTGTTCGCGAAGATTGGATACGGGTTGATGCAACCGGTGCTCTGGATCGCCAGGGACAACTGAGTCCCTGGCCCTTTCTCCTTTTGCCTTTTCTTTCTTCTAAACCTTCTTTACCTGCAAGAGCGTTCCCTCGGATTCGGGAATGGCCGGGGGACGTTCGCTCGCTGCGTACATCGTGGCGCGCATACTGCTCGCCATCCCGATGCTGATCATCCTCCTCACGGCGGTCTTCCTGATCCTCCGGGTTCTCCCTGGCGATCCCATCCTCGCACTCTGGGGTGGTCACACACCGCCGCAAGCGACCTTGGACGAGGCACGGCGCGCCCTCGGACTCGACCAACCTTGGTGGGTCCAATACTGGAACTACCTGACCGGAATTCTCCGCGGACAGCTCGGGACTTCGATCGGGGAGCTGTATCGCGGACAGCCCGTCTGGTTCCAGATCTCCGAGCGTCTTCCGGCGACCTTCGAGATTGCCATCGGCGCCATGCTGGTCGCCTCCGGGGTCGGGGTTCTCGCGGGGGTCACCGCCGGCGCTCGACGTGACACGAAGGTCGACGTCGCGTTGCGCCTCTACGGGACGATTATCTGGGTCATCCCGATCTTCTGGCTCGGCCTGCTCCTCCAGCTCGTCTTCGGCGTCTGGTTGCGTTGGCTACCGCCTCACGGTAGGTGGACGGGGGCGGATTTCCCCGTGCGCGTGACAGGATTGTACACCATCGACTCGCTACTCGAGGGGAACTTCGACCACTTCGCCAAGGCCGTGGCCCATCTGGTCCTCCCTTCTCTCACGCTCGGCCTCGTCCTGAGCGGATTCTTCACGAAGACGGTGCGAGCGAACATGATGCGGACCATCACCGCGGACTACACAGATGCCGCCCGCGCCCGCGGGATTCCACGGCGGCTCATCGTGTACCGGCACGCGTTCAAGAACGCACTCGTGCCGGTCGTCACGCTCCTCGGACTGCAATTTGCAATCCTCTTCGCCGGGGCCGTCCTGACGGAGAAAACGTTCTCGATCGAGGGCATCGGGGTCCTCCTTCTGAACTCGATCACATCGAAGGACATGACGATGATCCAAGGAGTCGTCGTCGTCTATGCCGCAATCATCGTCGTCGTGAGCCTCGTCGTCGACGTGTTGGGTGCGGTCATCGATCCTCGGATTCGGTTGTAGGACCATGGGGACTCCTTCGGAGGACCGCGGTCCTCTCGCCTGGCTCCCACGACACTCCATCCTCGGCCGGATCGTCCATCCCCTGTTCGAGGAGCGCCGCAGCCTCGCAGGCGCGATGACGTGGATCGGAATCGGGATCATCATCGCGTTCCTGGTCGTCGCCTTGTTCGCAAATTTCCTCGCGCCGGCCGATCCGATTCTCCTCTACGACGAGAAGGACGTTCCCCCCTGGACGAACGCCGTCATCCCGCGCAACCAGTCGTTCCAGGCTTGGACGACAAACTGGACCGACGTTGTGGCGGCGACCCGATTCGATGGGGTCGGTGCACTCTCCAACACGACGGGTCAGTCGCTCAACGCGACCGACTTCCCCATGGCAATCCTCCGGGATTCGGTCGTCTCCGTGGGGTTTGTGGTTCGCCTCACCCCGAGCGGGACGGATCCCGGTCAATACGTCGGCGTGCGCGTCAGCTGGGACGGCGGAAGGAGTTGGTCTTCCAAGTACCTCATCCGCGCGGTGGGGCCCGAGGTTCGGGTGGACGTGACGAGCCTCACGACCTGGAACGCCCCGAAACTTTCCGAGTGGAACCTGAATCTGAACGTCACCCATGAATCGGATGCGGGAACGAGTGGAAAGGTGAGTCTCGATTATCTCGCTGCCACGGCAGTGTGGCGGAGCTACTGGCATTTCATGGGGACGGACCCGGTCGGGCGAGATGTCTTCTCGCGGGTGTTGTTCGGGACGCGCACCTCCCTCGCGATCATGACGATCGGCGTAGTGGTCGCGCTCGCGGTCGGATTCCCTCTCGGCCTGTATTCGGGATTCCACGGTGGCAGGATCGACAAGGTCATCGTGCTCGTGATGGATTCGATCTACTCGTTCCCCGGATTGTTGTTCGCGGGGCTGATTGCGGTCTTGCTAGGCAAGGGCGTCGTCAACATCGGCCTCGCTGTGACGGTGATCTACATCCCGCTCTACTTCCGGGTGACGCGGAGCCAGGTGCTCTCCGCTCGGGAGGAGCTCTACGTCGAGGCCGCCCGCGCCCTGGGGGCAAAGCCGTCGCGGATTATCTTCAAGTACATCGCCGTGAACGTGATCGTCGCGATTCCGGTCATCTTCTCGATCAGCGCCGCCGACGCGATCCTTACGGCCGCCGGCTTGTCGTATCTCGGCCTCGGGGTCTCGGCCCCGACGCCGGACTGGGGACTGGATCTCTCCGGGGCCGCCTCCGAGATCGACACGGGCGTGTGGTGGTCGTCTTTCTTCCCCGGCCTAGCGATTCTCCTCCTGACGGTTGGACTGAGTTTCGTCGGCGAGGGTCTCAACGACATCATCAACCCACTCCTGAAGAAGGAACGATAATGGGCGAGCCGATCCTCCAAGCACAAGACCTCCGTGTGCACTACCGAACGAAACGAGGCCCGGTCCGCGCGGTCGACGGGGTCACGTTCGGTTTGGCCCTCGGAGAGACCCTCGGAGTCGTCGGCGAGACGGGTTGCGGAAAATCGACCCTAGGCAAGGCGATTCTCGGCATCTTGCCCCCCCGGACGGAGGTTTCGGGCAGTCTCAAGCTCCGGGGTCGGGAACTCGTCGGACTCCCGGAGGCGGACTACCGCCATCTCCGCGGAGAGGAGATCGCGCTGATCTTCCAGGATCCGATGACGCGACTCGACCCTTTGATGACGATCAAACATCACTTCATTGAGACGATTCGCGCCCACGACCGAACCGTTTCCACCGCGGAGGCGGTGGCTCGCGCCGTCAAAGTGCTTCGATCCATGGGGATCCCAGAGACCCGCATCGACCACTACCCGCACGAGTTCTCCGGAGGGATGCGGCAGCGGATCATGATCGCGCTCGGGCTCGTCCTGAATCCGAAGCTGCTCGTCGCGGACGAGCCCACGACAGCGCTGGACGTGATTGTCGAGGCCCAGATCCTCGAGATCCTCCGCGACCTCCGCGGCGCCTATTCGATGTCGCTTATCCTCATCACGCATAACCTCGGCATCGTCGCTGAGGTGTGCGACCGTGTCGCGGTCATGTATGCGGGACAGCTCTCCGAGCTCGGTCCGGTTGACGGCATCTTCCGCAAACCGATCCATCCGTACACCCAGGGACTTCTCGCCAGCACGATCTCCGTGAACACGAAGGAGCTCCATTCGATCGACGGCGTACCGCCGAGTCTGCTGGACCCGCCCACCGGATGTCGATTCCATCCACGTTGTCCGTATGCCCAACCCATCTGTTCGACCGACGAGCCGAAGATGATCGAATACCGGCCGGGCCAGTTCGCTTCCTGCCACTTCGGGAAGGACTTCGCATGACGGACGCGCTCCTGCGGGTCGAGGATCTCAAGGTCCACTTCCCGGTCGGCATGAACGTGGTACAGGTGGCGGGACGAGCGATCCTGCGACGGATCGCTGTCCGCCGCGGGACCGCGGGGGCGATGGCGTTGGAGAGGCCCAGGGTGCACGCTGTGGACGGGATCTCTTTCGATCTCGCGCCCGGCGAGATCCTGGGCCTCGTGGGGGAGAGCGGGTGCGGGAAAACGACGACCGGTCGATCGGCCGTCCGTCTCATTGAGCCCACGGATGGAAAGATCGTGTTCGAGGGGTCGGACATCACGCACATGAAGGAGGCGGATCTGCGCGGCCTTCGCCCGCGAATGCAGATCGTGTTTCAGGATCCGCACGCGGCCCTGAATCCTGCGATGACGATTGGTCAGTCGATCATGGATCCGCTCCTGATCCACCGCGCGGCGGAGCCCGCCGAAGGAAAGGCCGCGGCACTCCAAGTGATGCACGAGGTCGGCCTGTCGCCTCCCGAGGATTTGTTCAACAAATATCCGGCGGACCTGAGCGGCGGACAGAAGCAGCGAGCCGTGATCGCACGGGCGCTCCTGTTACGCCCCTCGCTCCTCGTCGCCGACGAGCCGGTCGCGATGCTCGACATGTCGATCCGCGCGAAAATCCTCGAGCTCCTCCTGGATTTGCGGCGCAGGTACCAACTCGCTCTCCTGTTCATCTCCCACGATCTGGCGACCGCGAAGTTCATCTGCGATCGGATTGCGATCATGTACCTCGGTCGCATCGTCGAAATCGGTCGGGCGGCGGAAATCTTCGCAGACCCGAAGCATCCGTACACGCGCGCCCTGATTGAAGCGATCCCGGTCCCCGAACCAGGGCGGCCGCGACCCGAGGCGTTGCCTCGGGGCGAGATCCCCGATGCCATCCATCCACCGGCCGGATGCCGGTTCCACCCCCGTTGCCCGGTCGTCTTGCCGACGTGCGGCTGGGAAGGTCGCGATTTCGTGGACTATCTCGAGGAACGCCGCCTCGATGCAAAGCGGGCGGAGGCCGACGCGGGTCCCATTGGCCCCTTGAACAAGTGGCGTGCGGCAGGCCCGTACGCGTGGCGGGCGACGAAAGCTGAGGATCCGGGTGCCATCGCCGCCTATCTTCGATCCATCCTGCCGGAGGCCCAACCCGCGATGGCGAAAGCGGTCGAAGCCATCGAAACCGAGGAGGCTCGGGTGGTCATTCGGTTCCGGAGTCCGGACGTCCTCCTACCCAAGGACGTCGAAGGTCGCATCGTGGAATGTCTCCTTTACTGAAGCCAAATCCTTAAGTCGGCCCGGCTATCGGGACTCGATGGAAGACCTCGCGAGGTTCGCGGCCGCCCATCCGGGGTTTTGCGACCCGAGTGCGGTTCGGGTGCCGGGCCTCGGACCCGTCCCTCCGCTCCAGGGCGCCCGTCCCTTCGAGTTGACGGCCGAGAATCTGTCGAACTATCACGTGGCCGCCCCGAAGGACCCGAACGCTCTCCCTGCGATGCTGAAGCACGGGCCCGAAGCGGTCTCGTTCTACGTGAGCTTCCGCCTTGTGCCCGACCAGTGGGGCGTGTACATTCGGGAGGGAGCCCTTCGAGCCTTGAAAGAGGAATACCACCGAATCATCTGGAGGGATCTCGGCAAGTACGCGGACAAGAATGTGGACGACGTCGCCGACAAAGTGGAAACGACGCTGGTCCTCGACTACCTGCTCGCCCACAATCGAATTCACTTCCTCGTCGACAAGTGGACGGCCGAGTTGGAGGTCGCAGACAACAAGCCGCGATATGCGCCATACCAGGTGGCCTGGTATGCTTCGCCGCCGAAACCGGCCATGGTGCCGGAGGACGTCGGGAACCTCGAGGAGGCCCTCGCGAACATGGAGGCGTTCCGTCAGTACATCAACCCCTCCTACGCGGAAGGGGTCGCGAAGCTCGTGGAGGGCCGGCTCGACGAACGGAACGTGAACGAGTGGAAGGCCTTCTTCATCGGGGGCCGTTTTGCGGTCGAGATGGCGAACGTGTTCTCGCGGCAGCCAGCGGGCTGGAAGGACTTCGCCCGGTTCCTGAACCGCAAGACGTCCGTCGGAGCGACCAACTACGTGAGGATTCAGTACTCCTACAATCCAGACATGCTGGAGCGAGGACAGAAGGAGCTGACGAAGCGGATCGGCGGGTCGCCGGAAGCCTCGAATTTGTTCAAGACACAGAGCGCCGATTTTCCGAACGTGTATCTCCTGTAGCCTTGCGCAGAGTTGGATGCGGCCGTGGCCGCAATCCCGACGACGTTCGGGTCCCGGCGATCGCCGCGCGCAGCTTTTTATCGCCCGCCCAGCTTCCGCGGATGTGTCGCTGTCGGACCCGCTGGGGAGTCGTCGGGCCGTCCATGCTTCGATGATGCTTCAGGTCCTCCTCTGGGGACTCGCGTTCGTTGCCATCAAACAGGCGCTCGTCCACATGTCGTGGATCACTCTGACGTTCCTTCGATTCGCCGTCGCGGATGTATTGTTCGTGGGCTTTCTCGTGGCCCGCCGCCAGCTGCGGCCTCTTCCGCGGAGAGAGGATGTGCCGCACCTTGCCCTTCTCGCGTTCGTCGGGTTCACCGGCTATCACCTCTTCCTGAACCTGGGGGAATCGGATCCGACCGTGACGGCCGGGACGGCGGCCCTGATCATCGCGTCGACTCCGGCGTTCATCGCGGTCCTCTCCATCCCCCTGCTCAAGGAAAGGGTGCGCCGCCTTCAGGCCGCGGGAATCTCCCTCGCGTTCGCGGGACTCGGCGTCATGATTTTCTTTGCCCATCCGGAGAGCCAATTCCGCTTTCAGGCGTCCCAGGGCGCACTCACGGTGATCCCATCGGCGGTGTTCTCGGCCCTGTATGCGGTCTTCGGCAAGCGATCCTTGGGCCGGTATCCGCCGGTCGTCCTGGTCACGTGGACCCTGTTGATCGGTACGGTCCTGCTTCTTCCGTTGATCGTCCTGACCGTGCCGGCTTTCGCCAAGGACCTCGCTACGATGGGACTCGACGGATGGATCCCCGTGCTGTTCCTCGCGTTCCTCCCGACGTTCCTGGGATACACGATCTGGTTCCGAGCCCTCGCTCGCCTCCCGGCCGCGTCCGCGGCGGCGTACATCTACCTAAGCACGCTCGTCGCCGTCCTTGCTGGTATTGTGATCCTCGATGAATCCCTTACCGTGGCCGCGTTGGTCGGCGGGGCGATGGTGATCGCGGGAGTGTTCGCGGCCCAACGTTTCGGACGGCGCTAGCGTTTCTGCGCCCGCGGACCGTCCATCGCGT
>WNFB01004063.1_pt1 | contig 12975 bp, 11 predicted proteins | sample 5400501 | NCBI WGS metagenome assembly WNFB01 (sample SAMN13153341, study PRJNA577476) | soil metagenome | isolation source: 200 cm saprolite under Douglas fir tree site 2 hole 1 | place: USA:California | collected 2015-04-18
GCTCAATCGGGCGCAACAGGACAAGGTATTCGTGGAGTCCATGCTCAATCAGCAGCTTGCGGCAGGAAAGTTATCGCAAGCCGGAGAGAATCCGGAGACACTCGAGAAACAACTCGCAACGCTCCAAAGCGAGCTTCGCTCGTTGCAGGCTCGCTATACCGACGAACACCCGGACGTCATCAAGACCAAGAACGATATCGCGCAGCTGCAAAAGAAGATTCAGGAAGAAACCAAGGCCCGAAGTTCCGATCCGGCAAGCAACGGAGGGCAGGGAAGTGTGCCGGTGGAAACACCTCTGGTTCAACAGATGCGCGCACAGCTTCGCCAGAGTGATCTGACGATTCGGCAAAGAACCGCCGAACAAACGCGAATGCAGGAAGAAGTCGGCCGGCTGCATGCAAGGCTGCAGCTTAGCCCGGCCGTCGAACAGGAATACAAGTCTCTGACGCGCGACTATCAAACGGCATTGGGTATCTACAACGACCTGCTGAAAAAACAAAGCGATTCGGAAATGGCTACTGATTTGGAGCGGCGGCAGCAGGGCGAGCAGTTTCGAGTTCTGGACCCGCCCAGTCTGCCTCAGAAGCCGACCTTCCCGAACCGGCCTCTTTTCGGCTTGGGAGGGCTTGCCGGCGGACTTGCCATCGGTCTGGCGATGGCGTTCTTTCAAGAGTCACAGGATACAACGCTGCGTACAGACAGAGATGTGGAGCTACTTCTCAAATTGCCCACATTGGCCATGATTCCGCCCTTTGAGGCGACGAAGACCAATCGCCGCAACGCTTTTGCGAAGCTGGATATCGCTCCGGCGCCCAAGTCAGTTAATTCAGGTATTGGGGTCTGAACGGACATGTACAAAAGCTTCTTTGGGTTGAAGGACTCGCCGTTCAATGTTAGTCCGGATCCCCGCTACCTATATTGGACAAAGACTACCCAGGAAGCGCTGTCGGCTCTTACCTATGGCATTCAGAGCCGAAAGGGTTTCATCCTGCTCACCGGTGAAGTGGGAACAGGCAAAACGACCCTTCTGAACCGATTGCTCGATTGGACGCGGGAACAGGATGTGGCAACCGCCTTCGTGTTCAATTCTCAGTTGCTCAGTGTCAGCCAACTCTTTGATTTCATTATGGCCGACTTCGAAATTCCCTGCGAGTCCCGCTTGAAGAGTCATGTTCTGTTGAAGCTCAATCAATGGCTGCTGGACCGCTACCGCGCGGGAAAGACTTCCGTTCTGATTGTGGACGAGGCGCAGAACCTCTCCGATCAAGTGCTGGAAGAAGTTCGTCTGCTGACGAATCTGGAAACCGCGAGGGAAAAGCTTTTGCAAATCGTGCTGTCAGGACAGCCGGAACTGGATGAAAAGCTGAAGCGGCCGCAACTGCGCCAGTTGCGTCAACGGATCGTCCTCCGTTGCCGGACCGTTCCTCTGACGCGCGAAGAAACCCACGGTTACATCAGCGAACGTCTGCGGATTGCCGGCGCCAATGGCCAGACCGTATTCTCCGACGAGGCCATCGGGGCCATTCACCATTACTCGCAAGGGATCCCCAGGGTCGTGAATCTCCTTTGCGAACATGCCTTGATCAACTCCTTTGCGGAAGCAATCAAGACAGTGCCAGGGCCGATTGTCGAAGCGATTGCCCGAGAGTTCGAACTGGATGAAATCCCTCCGATTGCTCCGCCGGCATCGTGGGCGGATCTCGACAAGGATCCTGCTGAACGTGCGGAAACACTTCTCCGGGACTTGGGCACATTCTTGCGGCGATCTGAACAGCCCAGATCCCTTGCAGAAATTTTCAGAGAAAGGAAATCATGAGCAAGATTCACGAGGCGCTGAAGAAGGCGCAACAGGAAAGGGAGTCGAACTTTCCGGAGGGTATTCGAACCGGTGTGCCCGCAGCCGGTGCGCCGGACGCGATTCATTCCGAACTTGTCTCCACACTCGTTGCCGCCGGCTCTCCAATATCGAGACGAGGATCAGTGCAAACGCAAGCGGACTTTCTGCGCTTTGACGATTTGCTCAAGGACTGCGCGAAACCTGCCTGGAGAATCGACCCGGGCGTAATGGTTTTTTCCGACGCCAATGGACCGAATGCCGGGAGTGAGCAGTTTCGGACCTTAAGGTCGCGCCTTTATCACTTGCGTGAGAGCCGGCCGATGCGCTCTCTGCTGGTCACTAGTGCTCTGGCGGGCGAGGGAAAGACCTTTGTGGCAAGTAATCTCGCCCAAGCCATTGCCCGTCAGCGCGGCCGACGAGTTCTGCTGATTGACGGCGATCTCCGTTGTTCCAAATTGCATCTCCCCCTGGGGGCCCCCCCGGCCCCAGGATTGTCGGATTATCTTCGCGGCGAGGCAAGCCTGACGCAGGTGGTCCAGCATGGACGGCACGAGGACCTCTGCTTCATTCCTGGTGGGAACCCAGTTTCCGATCCCGCGGAATTGATCTTGAACGGCCGACTGAGAGACTTGGTCGAAAATCTCTCCGCAACCTTCGATTGGATTATCGTTGATTCACCGCCGAGTCTTCTGGTTTCGGATGCGAGCGCCCTTGCGGACCTGTGCGACGGCGTATTACTCGTTGTGCGGGCTGCTTCAACAAGCTTTGACGCCGCGCAAAGGGCCAGCAATGAGTTCCGGGAGAGGAATCTGCTTGGCGTCGCCTTGAACTGTGTGGAGGGCCAAAACACTCGTTATGCTTTGTATTACTCCTATGGTCTAGATCAAGGCGGAAACGGAAAGTAGACGGTATGCACCAACCAACGATCAACTTGACTTCAACGACTTACGGGAACAGGCATTCCTTCGCCGGCTTTCAGACCACTCAATCAGGTTCGTTTCGTCACGTGGATGTTACAGATTCAGCAAGACTTAGCTTGTGGAAAAGATTTGCAACAATTGGAAAGCAAGGTTCATCGTCGGCCCGCGCAGTGGCACGAGTTGAAGGAAACGGGCCCAGCTTTGCCCATCTAAGTGTTTTGTATGCAATAGGTTAGCGAATGGGCGTACGGCGAGCCGTATGGTACCGGGCGTGCACTTCTTCGTAGAGGTTTTGGGTCTCCGTCGATGGGACTCGAATGGCGGTAGCTTGGCGATTTGAACTCGCCTGACACGGTGCCGACCTTCAGCTTGTTGGGGACTAGATGGACTCCTCGCAGATAAATCCATGGTTTGCTTTACAGGTCAAGAGCCGCTACGAAAATTCCGTTGCGACTCACTTAGCTGGCAAGGGCTACGAATGGTTTCTCCCTTTGCAGAAGTCTCGACGGCGCTGGTCGGATCGCATTAAGGAAATTGAGCAGCCGCTCTTTCCGGGGTATGTGTTTTGCCGTTTTGATCCATTGGCACGTCTATCGATTCTGATAACCCCGGGGGTAATCAGGATTGTCGGGATCGGCAGGGTGCCGGTTCCGATCGAAGAAACAGAGATTACGAATATCCAGACGATTGTTAAGCTTGGATTGCCCAGCCAGCCTTGGCCGTTTCTTCACGTTGGTACGACGGTGCGAATCGAGTGCGGTCCTCTCGCTGGCCTTGAAGGAATCCTGCTGGAGCTGAAAGGCCGCCACCGACTGGTATTGTCTGTGACACTTTTGCAGCGGTCGGTCGCCGTTGAGATTGACCGCGCGTGTGCAAGTCCGGTTCCCCAGCACAATTACCTTCGCAGGGTCACCCTTGCCTCTGTGCGCGCGCCGGGTAACGCGCTTGCTTGATCGGGTCCCCCATTGATTGGCGTCACTCGCCGACCAGGGATATGTCCTCAGAGTGATCCCGCCGCGCCGCTACTCTGGGCGGTGATTCCTGAATCGCGCAGCGAATAGATCAAATCTCACGAACAAAAGATTGGATAACTAAATGAGCGAACTTGCGATGAACGTGCTAGGCTTCGGAGAAGAACCCGGCTCTCGGGAAAAGACGCGTCGCACCCTGCTGGCCGGCGATTCCCCGCGAGATCCACGTTCAATTCTCGTATCGGAAGATGTGTTTCTTCGAATGCTGTGCTTGGAACGCAAGCGCGCCGAGCGATCTCGCAAACCGTTCTTGCTTTTGCTCCTGGATTCGGGGGGGTTGTTGAAAGGCTCGCTGAAGAATAAGCTTTTGGCTAAGTTAGTCGCCGGGCTTTCCGCCTCGATGCGTGAAACAGATGTCTGTGGATGGTATGAAGACCATTCGACCCTGGCTGTAGTTTATTCGGAAATTTCTGGGGAAAAGGAAGTGGCCTGTGATGCGATTCTGACGAAAGTGATCGCGGCTCTTCGCACGCAGCTTGAACCTAAGCAGTTTGAGCAGATTCACCTGACTTGCGAGGTGTTTCCAGAAGACTGGGAGCAGGAAAAACCATGGCGTGGGTCCAACTCCAAGGTCTACCCGGATCTGTTCAAGGATTCGAGGCCGAAAAGAGCCTCCCGCGTGGTTAAGAGGACGCTCGATATCCTGGGCAGCTTGCTGGCACTGATTCTTCTTGCTCCTCTGTTTTTCGTCATTGCTCTCGTCATCAAGCTCACGTCGAAGGGGCCGATTCTGTTCCGCCAAGAGCGTATCGGCCGATTCGGCGCACGCTTCACGTTTCTTAAATTCCGCTCCATGTATGCGACGAACGACGACCAGATCCATAAGGAATACGTGAAGAGGTTGATCAAGGGTCAAGTGAAGGCGAGCGAATCCGGTCGGGGCAAAAAACCGCTTTATAAGATCACTCAGGACCCCCGTGTTACTTGGGTGGGTAAGTTTTTGCGCCGGACGAGCCTTGACGAACTTCCTCAGTTTATTAACGTGATTCGCGGCGAAATGTCTCTTGTGGGTCCGCGCCCCCCGGTTCCTTATGAGGTGGAATCATACGACGTGTGGCATCGGCGGCGTGTCCTGGAGGCGAAACCTGGAATCACCGGCCTCTGGCAAGTGAACGGGCGAAGCCAGACTAGCTTTGATGACATGGTCCGGTTGGATCTTCAATACGTTCGGAGCTGGTCGTTGTGGCTCGACATTAGGATCCTCCTGCAAACTCCCGCCGCTGTATTCTCCGGCAAGGGTGCCTACTGACATGAGGCTGGTGTTCCGCGCCGTTTCAAGCCGCTCGGCGATCGCCGAGCGGTTTGAGCTTTGTCCAGAAGCTTCCTGCCTTCCGTTTTCCGCAATCCATTCCTAAGGCAACCACGGCTGAGCTGCCCAAAATCTTGGCTCCTTTGATTGCCGAGTTTACGTATTCGTGTACTGACCGCAGCACGCAAGGGAAGCAACTTCAAGATCGTTCGGTGAGAGAGTAGATGATGAGATTCGGTGTAATCGGCTACGGATATTGGGGACCAAACATTGTTCGCAACCTGCGCGTTCTCGACTCCTGCGAACTCGTCGGCGTCTGTGACAAAAGCTACACAGCCTTGCGCCGTGCCCAGCAGGCTTATCCGGGTCTTCGTGTTACGACCGACTCGTCCGAGCTCCTCTCGTCTCCCGAGATTGACGCCATCGCCGTTATCACTCCGGTTTGGACACACTATGAACTGGCGAAGGCAGCGCTTGAGAATGGCAAACATGTGTTTGTGGAGAAGCCCTTCACGTGCAACTCCCGTCAGGCCGAGACGCTGATCGAATTGGCCGAGCGCAAGCATCTCAAGATCATGGTGGATCATACTTTCTTGTTCACCGGAGCGGTGCGCAAGATCCGACAACTTGTCGACGAAGGGACACTTGGAGGTCTCTATTACTACGATTCTACGCGTGTGAATCTCGGCCTGTTCCAGCATGACATAAACGTCGTTTGGGATCTTGCTCCGCACGACCTATCCATTATGGATTATCTCATTCAGGCTGATCCCGAAGCTGTGGTGGCAACCGGTGAAAAACACTTGAACGGTCTTGTGGATGTCGCCTTTCTAACGATTTATTTCCCGGGAAATGTCATTGCGCATATCAATGTGAACTGGCTCTCCCCGGTGAAGGTGCGCACCACTTTGATTGGTGGTGAGAAGAAAATGCTGGTGTGGAACGACTTAGAGGCAGACGAAAAGATCAAAATCTATGACAAAGGCGTCACGAAAAACGGCAAACAAGAAGGCGTTTACGATCTGCTCGTGAGCTATCGTTCCGGAGACATGTGGGCGCCACGCGTCGAGCAGGTCGAAGCCCTTAAGGTCGAGCTCGGATACTTCGCGGACTGCGTCATGAATAATAAGACGCCGATCAACGATGGCTCGGCGGGGCTGCGCGTGGTGCGCATGCTTGAAGCCGCAGAGGCATCGCTCCAGGAGAGAGGCAAAATCGTACCGCTATGAACGAATACTGCTGCATTGCTCCCGACGTAAAGCTTGGGAAGGATGTCAAGCTGTCGCGGTTCATCAATCTCTACGGCTGCGAGATCGGCGAAAACACAAAGATTGGCGCATTTGTCGAGATACAGAAGAATGCAAAGGTGGGCAAGAACTGCAAGATCTCAAGCCATACGTTTGTCTGCGAAGGCGTGATTATTGAAGACAATACGTTCATCGGTCATGGCGTTACCTTCATCAACGATTCGTATCCGCGCGCAACTACGCACGAAGGAGAGCTGCAGACCGAAAAAGACTGGCACGTCGAGAAAACGTTGGTTAAACGAGGGGCATCCATCGGTTCCGGCTCGACGGTTCTTTCTAATGTGACGATCGGCGAAAACGCGATCGTTGGTGCGGGCAGCGTCGTAACGCGCGATGTTCCGCCGAATGCCATCGTCGCCGGCAATCCGGCAAGGGTCCTGCGTTTAGTAGAGAATCCTTGTTCATTAAAGGTGAGCGAATGACACAGAACGGAAAAATTCCTTTTGTGGATTTAGTGTCCCTCCATTGGGATCTTGAGCCCGAATTGCTGGAGGTCTGCAAAAGAGTTATCGAAACGGCCGGGTTCATCGGAGGTCCGGAGGTAGAAGGCTTCGAAAAGGAGTTTGCGGAATACTGCGGCACGAAGTATTGCGTCGGTGTCAACAGCGGTACCGATGCGCTGCGGTTCGCGCTGATTGCGGCGGGCGTTCGGCCCGGCGATGTCGTCATAACGGTGCCGAATACGTTCATCGCGACAACGGAGGCGATTTCCCAGGCAGGCGCGCGGCCGGATTTCGTCGATATCGACGAGCGCACGTTCAATATGGATCCGGCAGAGCTGAGGCGCTATTTCGAGACGCGCTGCAAGTTTGACGCTGGCGCGGGCCGATATGTACATCAAGCGACGGGAATGCCCGTTACGGCGGTCGTTCCCGTTCATCTCTACGGGCAGATGGCCGACATGGACGCAATTGTGGAGATCGCGGAACAGTACAAACTGACGATCATCGAAGATGCTTGCCAGGCGCACGGCGCACAGTATTTTTCCAAGAAGCAAAACTGCTGGCTAAAGGCAGGCTCCATGGGGCGCGCGGCTGCCTTCAGTTTCTACCCCGGAAAGAACCTCGGAGCATGCGGCGACGCTGGAGCCGTGACCACCGATGATTCCGGGGTTGCCGGCAAGATCAGAATGCTGCGCGACCACGGCCAGGCACGCAAGTACCATCACGATCTAGAGGGCTACAACGGACGTCTCGACGCTCTGCAGGCGGGCCTCCTCAGCGTGAAGTTGAAGCACCTAGCGGAGTGGAATGCAAAACGTCGAGACGCCGCGTTACGGTACCAGGAGTTGTTTCAAAAATCCGGCGTTGAAGTCGTCCTGCCTCACGAACCCAGTAACTCCGAAGCCGTGTACCACCTGTATGTCGTGCAAGTTGGGGACCGCGACCACTTGAAAGCGGAACTCGCTCAGCACAACATTGGGACCGGCATTCACTATCCCATTCCCCTGCACCTGCAGAAGGCGTACGCGAGCATGGGTCTCAGTCGTGGCTCGTTCCCGGTTGCGGAGAGCGCGGCGGAACGTATCCTTTCGTTACCGATGTTCCCGAATCTCTTGTCGACTGCACAAGAACATGTTGTGGAAGTAGTGAACCGAGTTGTCCGGATGGGCGTTCCCGCCGCGACGGTGTGAAGGGGCTTCCATGGCAGTAAGTGTTAACTGAGGAGTAAATCAACCAATGGCGGGCGTGGACGCTTGGACTGAAATTCGCAAACTCGAGCTGCGAAGCGAATCGGAACGATCCAGGGCAGTGCGGCGAACCATCTGGATTGACCTGGACAATTCGCCCCATGTTCCGTTCTTCCGGCCCATCATTCAGCAGCTGGAGACTCGTGGGTATCACGTGCTGCTGACGGCGCGGGACTGTTTCCAGGTTTGTGGCCTCGCCGAGCAGTTGCATCTCGACTGCAAACCTATAGGTCGCCACTATGGAAAGCACCGCATCATGAAACTTCTCGGGCTAGGGATCCGGACCTTGCAACTGTTGCCGTTGGCGCGGCGAGCCCGTCCCGCGCTTGCTGTATCCCATGGTTCGCGAAGCCAATTGGTAGCCGCCAAGCTGCTGTGCATACCCACGTTGCAGATAGCGGATTATGAGTTCGCGAAAATCTGGGCGGTAGTGCGCCCGAGCTGGGCCATGACCCCCACAATGATTCCGAACGATGCCATGAAACTGGATGGCGATCGGATCCTTAAATATCCTGGCATTAAGGAAGACGTGTACGTGCCGTCCTTTCTTCCGCAGGACGGAATTCGGCAGGAACTCGGGATCCCTGAAAGCGAAATCCTGGTGACGATGCGGCCGCCGGCCGGCGAGGCGCACTATCACAGCCCCGACAGCGATAAGCTGTTCCAGGCGACGATCGCACATCTCGCCCCGATGCCGGAGGTACGCATGGTCGTGTTGCCCCGCACTCCCAAACAGGGACACGAAATTACGGCTGCGTGGTCGGAGCTCTGTTCCAGCCGCAAGCTATTTATTCCCGAACGCGTGGTGGACGGCCTCAACCTGATCTGGCATTCCGACCTGGTCATCAGCGGCGGCGGCACCATGAACCGCGAGGCCGCTGCGCTGGGAGTTCCCGTGTACAGCATCTTCCGCGGGACCATCGGAGCGGTGGATCAGTACCTGGCTGCGAACGGTCGCCTAGTGCTGCTGGAGTCGGCGGCCGACCTTACGACCAAATTGTCGGTGCGGCGCCGAAGTCGCGGCGCTCATCGCGATACGACTGGACAGGCGACGCTGGAGGCCGTGACGAGCCATATCGTCCGGTTGGCTGAGATGGGGTCACGTACTAAGGCTGCTTAGTTTTTTTCTGGCCGCCAGCTCCGGGCCCGCGGCGGAGAAGTGCGCACACCCCGGTTTTCTATTGGCTATGCACATTCTGCACGTAGTAGGAGCTCGTCCCAACTTCATGAAAGCCGCGCCGGTCTACGCCGCGTTGGCCGCGTGCAACAGCGTCCAGCAAACCTTGGTGCACAGCGGACAGCATTATGACTTCAACATGTCCGATGTGTTCTTCGAGCAACTAGGACTGCCGGCTCCGGACATCAACCTGCAGGTGGGCTCGGGCAGCCACGCGCAGCAGACGGGGCAAATCATCAGCCGCTTCGAGGGGGTGGTGCTGGAGCAAAAACCGGACATGGTGGTCGTCTATGGGGATGTCAACTCCACCGTGGCAGCCGCACTGGTGTGCGCGAAGCTATTGGTGCCCGTCGCCCACGTGGAGGCCGGATTGCGCTCTTTCGACCGCACCATGCCGGAGGAAATTAACCGGCTGCTGACCGACCAGATCTCCAGCCTGCTGTTTACGCCTTCCGCCGATGGCAACGAGAATCTCGCGCGCGAGGGCGTCGCGGCCGACAAGGTTCACCTGGTGGGCAACGTCATGATCGACACGCTAGTGCGGATGCTGCCGCAAACCGCCGCGCGGATTCCCTCGGATCTCCCATCGCGCTACGTGCTGGTGACGCTGCATCGCCCGTCGAACGTGGATCAAACCGACTGGCTCGGCAATATGCTGCGGCAACTGTCGGAGATTTCGGCCGAACTTCCGGTGTGGTTCCCGGTGCACCCGCGCACCCGTGAGCGATTACAGCAGGTTGGTGTCAATGGCCACAACCGCACGCTGCGGCTGATGGATCCGCTCCCTTACCTGGACTTCCTGGCACTGCAGACGCGGGCGACGGCGGTCATTACCGATTCGGGAGGCATCCAGGAGGAAGCGACCTATCTGGGTGTTCCTTGCCTGACGGTGCGGGAAAACACCGAGCGGCCGGTTACAGCGACGATGGGCACCAATACTCTGGTGGGGCGCAGCATCCCGCGCGTGCGCGATGAGTTGCAGAAAATCCTGCGAGGCAAAACCAAGAAGGGCACGGTCCCGCCGCTGTGGGATGGGCATGCCGCCGAGAGGATCGCTTCCATTCTTGCCGGGGCGTAACGCAGACTTCTCCACATGCAAACTCGGACCTCATTGATGACGGACCACTTCAAGACAAACGAAGACATCAGGGTTGCCACTCAGAAGCTACTGGTCTACTGCCGGGCGAATGAGTGGGCCGGCTACGACCCGTACGATGCCCTGAATAGCAGGCTCTTTGCCGCCGTGCCGATGCTGGATCGCAGGATTCCCCGGCTGGTTCTCACGCAGGCGCTGAAGAGACTTCCGGTGAATGTTCGCCCGTTGCTGGCGATTCCCAAGACGCAGAATCCCAAGGGTCTGGCGCTGTTTCTCTCCGCCTTTATTAAGCTCCCCAGAATGGGGGGGAAAGATCAGCAGGAACTGCAGGAACTGATAGCTTTCATGATTGAGCGCCTCGGTGCACTGCGCTCTGCAGGCGTTGCTTATTCGTGCTGGGGTTACAGCTTTCCCTGGCAGACACGCACGATTGTTGTCCCCTCGGGGGCGCCCAACCTGGTCTGCACGACGTTCGTCGCAAACGCGCTTTTCGACGCATATGACTACTGCCGCGATTCGCAGTGCCTGAATATGGCTTTGAGTGCAGCAGAGTACATTCTCAACGAGCTCTACTGGACCGAAGGTAGTGCGGCTAGCTTCAGCTATCCGCTCCCCTCCCTTCGCAGCGAAGTCCACAATGCCAACTTCCTTGCTGCCGCCCTGTTGGGCCGTGCATACAGCCGCACCAGCGACAAGAAATTTCTTCTTCCTGCTCTTCAGGTGGCTCGCTGCTCAGCGGCAAAGCAGCAGGCGGATGGCTCCTGGTACTACGGCGAAGCGGCTTCGCAGCGCTGGATCGATAATTTTCACACTGGCTATAATCTCTGCGCGTTGCGGGACTTATCTAGCCATGCGGCGACAACTGAGTTCGACGCGGCCATCCGGCGTGGTTTCGAGTTCTATCGCCGTCATTTCTTCGGCGCGGACGGCTCCGTCCGTTATTTCCACGATCGGACCTATCCCATCGACATTCACTCGGTGGCGCAAAGCATCATTACCCTCCTGACGTTCAAGGATGTGGAATCCGGTAACCTGCCGCTGGCGCACTCTGTGTTGCAGTGGGCGGTGACTCATATGTGGGACGATCGGGGCTTCTTCTACTATCGGGTTCTCAGGTCGCATACCAACCGGATCTCGTACATGAGATGGTCGCAGGCGTGGATGCTTCTCGCTATGGTCATGCTTCAGGAAGCCTCCAGCTCTGAGGGCGTAGAAGAGCTCGATGCCCGATTAGCAGAGGTTGGGCAATGATTGAGTGCATCTTCACGCTGGATTACGAGATCTACGGTAACGGACAAGGTTCGTTGCGGGATCTCGTGCTCGATCCAACGCAGCGGCTGGCGGAGGTGTTCCAGGAATTTGACGCGCCGTTTGTGGTGTTCGCGGAGGCGGTGGAATTCGCCAAAATGGAAGAGGCGCAGTGTGATCCCGACAGTGGCGGAGTGCGAGCTCAAATGCGCGAACTTCGTGCGGCTGGCCATGAAATCGCGCTTCACCTTCATCCCTGGTGGGCTAATGCGCGGTACGAAGGTGGCCGCTGGCACCTGGATTGGAGCGAACGAAACATTGGTACGTTGGAGCCGGAGCGCGTCGAGGCTATCGTCTCCGGGGCCATCCGCTACCTGCGCGAGAGTTTGAACGATCCACATTTTACGCCTCTCTCATTTCGCAGCGGCCTGTGGATGATGCAGCCCACCCCGGTAATCGCGAAGGTGCTGACACGGCACGGGGTGGAAGTGGACTCTTCGCTGTTTAGGGGAGGCCGAGTACGCGGATTGGGACTCGACTATCGACCGGCTATGGCAAACGGCAGCGCCTGGCGCTTCAGCAACGATGTGAACGTGCCCGATCCCCACGGCGCTCTATTGGAAATCCCGATTCACACGCAGATGGTACCGTTTTGGCGAATGCTGGGCGGCAAGCGCCTGAAGCTGCACAGCAAGACGCGCAAATCCAGCGAAGGCAGTCCGCTGCCACGCAACTGGCGCGATTTTGTGCGTCTTCGCTACCCGCGCAAGCTGGACTTCTGCCGCATGACCTTCGCGGAAATGCGTGAGGCCATCACGGGAGTTCTCCAAGAAGAGCAGGGACGGAAAGAGTGCAGCCCCATTGTGGCGATTGGGCACTCCAAGGATTTCGTTGATCCTGACGCGGTCAGAATTTTTCTCGCCTTTCTGCAGGAACGAGATGTTGCGGTGACGACATTTTCGCGCATGCTTTTTCCGGAGCTACAACTTTCGTTTTGACATCAACTATGCAGATGATTTCCAATTTTGTCCCGCCCGATGCTTCGCACGATTCGCACTGCATGATCAAGGCAGAGCCTATCCCGATCCAATGGGACCAGGGCCTGCCGGTCTTCGCGAAAGAGGAATTCCTGCGCGCGGTCGGCGACGAGTACGGCTGGCTGGGAGGCATAGATGAATCCGGAACGTTACGCTGCGTCCTGCCATACACGATCGTGCGGAAAACCGGATTGCGAATGGTGCGGTTCCGGGTGGAGACGATCCCCTGCAGTGCGGGTCTGGATGTAGCGGAAGAAAAATCCTTCTTGAACAGCGTGGTTCAGCACTTCCGAAGCGCCGGCGCGGATGTGATTATTCCGCCAACCAACAACACGCTGTTCCGCACTTACCCGGATGGCGCCAGCCCGGCCCCCTACGGCTCG
>WNFB01004064.1_pt1 | contig 12974 bp, 10 predicted proteins | sample 5400501 | NCBI WGS metagenome assembly WNFB01 (sample SAMN13153341, study PRJNA577476) | soil metagenome | isolation source: 200 cm saprolite under Douglas fir tree site 2 hole 1 | place: USA:California | collected 2015-04-18
GAGTGCGTCGGACGCGAGAAACTCCACGTGCGCACGCAGCGCCCCGGCGTGCACCGCGCGGGCGACGGCGTCCTCCGGCCGCTGGCCCGCGGCGGGTGCCACACCGCACAGGGCCACAGCGAGCCAGAACAGGGTCGAGCGCATCATCGCGCGGCAGGGTCCGGCAGCCGGAAGTCGGAGGTCACGGCCCATGCCGGCGCGGCCGGCGCCACCGCGGCCGCGAGCACGGCCCGCGCGAGGACCCGCACCTGCTGGGCGATGCCGTCCATGTTCATCCATGGCGCGAGCTCGTCGTTGGGGCGGTGATAGCGCTCGTTCCAGTATTTCTCACGCTGCTCCCGGCCCCAGTCGGGCGGGCGACCCACGAAGTCCACGCCGTTCACGATCCGCATGGCCGGAATGTTCTCCCGGGCGAAGGCATAGTTGTCCGAGCGGAAGAAACGCCCACGACGGAGGTCGTCCGGGTCTTCGTTGATCGTCATCTTCTCGGCGGCGGCGGCTCGGCGGACCAGCTCGCCGAGCGACGACTGCTTGACGCCCACCGTGCCGATGTCGCGGGTCTTTCCGTACAGATTGAGCACGTCCATCGCGAAGGCACCCGCCAGTCGGAGCCCGGCTGGCGGATGCCGGACCAGCCATTCCGAGCCCTGGAGGCCGAGCTCTTCGGCGGCGAATGCGGCGAAGACGATCGTCCGCTCGGGTCGGACGCCGCTTCCGGCGACGGCCTCCGCCGCGGCGAGCATGCAAGCGACGCCCGACGCGTTGTCCTCGGCACCGTTGTAGATCGAGTCCCCGTTGACCGGCGGTCCGATGCCCAGGTGATCGTAGTGCGCGCCCACGGCGATGGCCTCGCCGGCCCGCGGCCCCCGGCCCGGCAGCTCGGCCACGACGTTGGCGGTCGGAATACGCCGGACCGCGGTGCGGACCTCGGCCTCGAGGCGAAGATCAAGCGGGACGGGCCGGAAGTCGCGTCGCGCGGCCGCGTCCCGAAGCCGCGCGAGGTCCTGGCCGGCCTCCGCCGCGAGTGCGACGGCCGCGCTGTCGGAGAGCCAGCCCCAGAAGGCCACGGCGCTCGCAGGCGCAGCGAGCGAGATGCGCTCGCGGGTGAATGCCTGAACCGCGGGCCAGGGCACGCCGCCCTGACGCTCGGACTGCACCACGAGGAGCGCGGCCGCACCCTGCCGGGCGGCGACGTCCGCCTTCTCCCGCACGGCGACCCACGGCCGGCCCGTGAGCCGATCGAAGCGGGTCGAGTCCGGATCGCCCGGCAGCACGACCACGACCTTGCCGCGGACGTCCGCGCCCTTGTAGTCGTCCCATCCGCGCGCGGGTGAGACGATGCCGTAGCCGGCAAAAACCACCTCGCCCGAGACCCGGGTGAGGCTGTCGTCGCTCACGGGGGCGACGACGTAGTCCTCGGGATAGCGGAGCGGGGCCCCGTTCACGCTGATGCTGGGCGACGGTGTGCGTCCCAGGAGCTCGACCGCCTGGAAGTATGTCCCGCTGTCCCCCGCCGGCTCGAGTCCCATCCGGCGGAACTGCGCGGCGATGAATTCGACCGCGACCCGCCCGCCCCGGCTTCCGGTCCCGCGTCCCTCGAGCGAATCGTCGGAGAGGAAGCGGATGTAGGCGTCGATCGCGGCCGGGCGCACCCGGATGACGGGGGTCGCCTGGGAATGCCCGGCGGCCGGCAAGGCCAGCAGTGCAAAGGCGACGGCGCTACGACGGCGGACACGGTTCGCGGGTTTCATCGACGGGCAACCGGTTGCGGGAGGGGACATTGGGCGACTGCGAGGGTGCCCGCGGGGAGGATCGCGCGCTCGCTGGTCAGCACCAGTGAGCGATCGTCCAGCCAACTCACGCCTTCGCCCTGGATGCCCAGCGCAAGCACGTCGCATGCAATCGGGTCGGCGGGCACTCCGAGTCGTCCGTTGGGCGTCGGGAAGAAGAAATACGCCTCCGAATACGTGCGAACCACCACCGTCCGTCCATCGGGGGACAGCGCCGCACCGGTGACCCGGTCTAGCTCGGACCGCACGAATATGGGGAGCGGCTCGAGCAGCTCGGCGACCACGGGCCGGGACAAGGACCACGCCGCGCGCGGGACGCGATAGTGCCGCACTCGGCCCGTCCGGCCCTTGGTCACCAGGTGCACGTCCTCATTGGGCGCGACCCACATGGCCTCGACGTCGTGCGGGCCGTCGGGATAACCGAAGATCACGGCCTGCGCCGCCGCGGTCGGCCGCACCCGCAGCGGATAATGTGCGGGGAGGTCCGGCTCGGGCACGCGATACAGGGCCACCGATCGGCGGCGCTCGTTGTTGTCTCCGGTGTCGGCGAGGTAGAGGCACGTCGCGCCGGCGCACGGACCGAGCGCGATATCCTCCCAATCCACGTTGCGGGCGCGGGTGACGCTGAAGGCTCCGAGCGCCGCGCCACTCGTGTCGGTGGCGAAGACGTAGGGAGGGTCTCCGGAGTCGTTGTGGGTCCAGAGCACACCGGGCGACCGGCGGCTCGCCGCTACGCCGGAGCTCTCGCCGATGCGCGGGTCGGCGAAGGTGCCGGTCCGGTGGGCGACGATCGGGCGCTCCAGTCGCCAGGAAGACTGGGCGGCGGCCGAGGCAAGGGGCGCGAGGAGGGCGAGCAGCGCGAGGTGGGGCAGGCGTGGCACGGGAGAATGGTAACGAGGGGTGCGGTCTCGCTCTACTCTTGCGCTTGTCGCGCCCCGGCGGAGACCGCAATTTCCCCTTCCCGTGACGACCGTACGCTTCTCCGGCCGCGTTCTGTTTCTGACCGACGACCCCGAGCTGGTCCGGCTGCAGCTCGCCGGCCGGGACCTCGCGTGGTCTCCGGACACCGGGCTCCGGCACGACATCTCCACCGACGAGATCACCCCCGCCTGGGCCTGCTATCACGCGGACGAGCGCCTGGGCGAGTTCGCGTACGTGGGGCTCGCGTGCCGGGATGAAACGCCTATCGGAGAAGGCGCGGTCCGGCGGGGAGGTTTCCAGGTGTCGGTGAGCGGGCGTCGGCGGGGCAAGGGCTCGAGCCGGGAGGCCGCGCCCTATGCCGAGCGGGCAGCCGGCATCCGGCTGGTCGTCGCGGAGAGCTTCGAGCGGATCTACCGGGAGAACTGCCAGAACCTGGGGATCTACACCAGCACGGATTTCTCACTGCTCGAGCTGCTTGTCCGGGGCGAGCCGGTCCCGCTCGAGCGCTTCACAGCGGCGGAGGGCCCGGTCGGGCGGAGCATGGTGGCGGCGGGCGGCCTGCTCGGCTTGAGCCAGGCTCGGCTCGCGCGCCAAGCGGGTTCGGCGCCGCCCGAAGCCCGGGTGCGACCCATGACGCTCGCCGAGAAGATCATCGCGCGGCACTGGGTAACCGACCCAGGCTCACCGACGACCGGCGTGCCGTCGGTCCGTCCCGGGGACGAGGGCTTCGTCCGCGCCGACCTGCGGTTCAGCCACGAGTACGTCACGCCGATGGCGGCGGCGCTGTGGCGGGAGCTCGGGCCCGGTGCCAGCATCCGGGACCCCCGGTCCGTCCTGCTCTTTCGCGACCACCTCACGCTGCTCGGGCAGGCGATGCCGGAGGGGCGGAAGGCCGACGGTCTCCTCGACCTGGCACTCGAGCTCAAGCGGCGGCAGGAGGCGTTCGCCGAGGAGCACGGGCTCCGCCTGTACGGCGAGCTGCCGCGGGGCCCCAACGGGCTCGCCCCGCCGGGGGCGGAAGCGATCTGCCACGCCGAGGTGCTCGAGCACCACGCCCTGCCGGGTCAGATCGTCGTCGGGAGCGACAGCCACACGCCGCACAGCGGGGCGATCGGCTGCGTCGCGTTCGGTCTCGGCACCACCGCCCTCTGCGCGGCGTGGCTCACGCAGGACGCGCGCATCCGGGTGCCGGAGTCCGTCCTGGTGCGGGTCCGCGGCCGACTTCCCGCCAACGTGGTCGCGAAGGATCTGATCCTGCACCTGCTGCGGCAACCGTTCGTGCGCGAGGGCAAGGCGATCGGCGCGATCGTCGAGTACGCGGGCGAGGCGGTCGAGCAGCTGTCGCTCGACGAGCGGGCGACGCTCACCAACATGGCCGCGGAAGTGGGAGCGTTCACCGGGATCGTGCGGCCCGACGGCGTGGTCGCGCGCTTCCTGGAGGCGGAGCGAGGGCTGGCGCGGCCGGCCGCGGCCGCCCTGATCGATGGACTCGCGTCCGACCCGGACGCGGTGCACGCCGCTGTGCTCGAGCTGGATGCGGCGCTGCTCCGTCCGATGGTGGCGCTCCCCGGCGACCCCGGGCACGGCCGCTTCCTCGACGAGCTTGGGCCCGCGGTGCCCGTGAACATCGCCTACGCCGGCAGCTGCACTGCGGGCAAGCGCGACGACATGGACATGTATGCCCGGGTGTTCCGGGCGGCGGCGGCGCGCGGTGCGCGGGTGGCACCCGGGGTGCGCTGCTACGTGCAGTTCGGGAGCCAGGACGTGAAGCGGTACGCCGAGCGCCGTGGGTACGTCGAGCTGTTCCGGGCGGTGGGGGCGGAGGTGCTGGAGCCCTCCTGCGGCGCCTGCATCAACGCGGGGCCAGGCGTGAGCTACGACCGGGAGACGGTGACCGTGAGCGCCATCAACCGGAACTTTCCCGGCCGATCGGGGCCGGGGCGGGTGTATCTCGCGAGCCCGTATACGGTGGCGGCGTCGGCCATTGCGGGGGAGATCGTTGCGTGGGACGGAGGGGAGTGACGGGTGAACGTTCACCTATCAAGGGAGTTTGGCTGACGGACAGATGTCGGCAAGGACGCACTCCCCGCACTTCGGTCGCCGGGCGATGCAGACCTGGCGGCCATGGAAGATCAGCAGGTGGGACAGAAGCGCCCACTCGTCCCTCGGAAACAGCCGCATCAGGGCGCGCTCGATCTTCGCCGGGTCGGTCTGGCGCGTGAGCCCGAGGAGCTTGCTCAGCCGGGCGACGTGCGTGTCCACCACGACCCCTTCGTTTATCCCGAAGGCGTTGCCGAGCACGACGTTCGCGGTCTTGCGGCCGACGCCGGGCAACGCGACGAGCTGGTCCATCGTCGCCGGGACCTCGCCGTCGTGGTCCGCCACCAGCGCCTGCGCCATGCCGATGATGCTTCGCGCCTTGTTGCGGAAGAAACCGGTAGACTTGATGAGGCTTTCGACGTCGGTCCGCCGGGCCCGGGCCAGCGCAGCGGCATTGGGATACCGCTGAAACAGGGCCGGGGTGACCAGGTTCACCCGGACATCGGTGGTCTGGGCCGAGAGGATCGTCGCCACCAGCAGCTCGAAGGCATTCCGGTGATCCAGCGCGGTCTTGGCCGCGGGGTAGGCCCGCTTCAGCCGCTCGAGGATGATCGGTGCCCGCACCCGGGCGCTCGGCATCACGGCCGCCTCCATCCTGCAAAGGCCAGGAACTCGTCCGTCGTCCGGGTGTTGAGGATGTCCCCCGGCCCGAGCCATCCCTTCCGCGCGATGCCCACGCCGTAGTCCACGTTGCCGATGCCGGCGACGTTGTGCGCGTCGGCGCCGATCGAGATCGTCACGCCCGCGTCCCGCGCCCGGCGGAGCACCCGCCAGTCGAGGTCCAGGCGGTGCGGGTCCGCGTTGATCTCCATCGCTATCCCCCGCGCGGCCGCCTTCTCGAACACTGGATCGAGATCCACGCCGTACGGCTCGCGCGAGAGCAGGAGCCGCCCCGTGGGATGCCCGATGATAGTGAGATAGGGGTTGTCCATCGCGGTCAGCAGGCGCGCGGTCATTTCCCGGGCGTTGAGATTGAACCGGGTGTGGATCGACGCGATCACAAAGTCGAGCTTACTGAGCACGGCCTCGTCGTAGTCGATCCGACCGTCGGCCAAGATGTCGGCCTCGACGCCCTTGAGCACGCTGAGGCTGGACAGGCCCGCGTTCACCGCGTCGATCTCGTCCGCCTGACGGGCCAGATCGTCCGCCTTGAGCCCGCCGGCATAGGCGGCCGCCTGGCTGTGGTCGGTGAGACCGACGTACGCGTAGCCGGCTGTCTGGCAGGCGAGCGCCAGCTCCTCGACCGTGTTGGTGCCGTCGGAGTATAGAGTGTGGCAGTGGAGGAACCCGAGCAGGTCGGACCGCTCGACCAGCCGCGGCAGCATCCCCTCCGCCGCGGCGGCGATCTCGCCCCGCCCCTCCCGCAGCTCCGGGGGGATCTCGACCAGGCCCAGCGCCTGGTAGAGGTGGGCCTCAGTCGGCGTGGGGACAAACGCGCTCGCGTGCCAGAGCGCGGCCCCGCTCAGGTTGTGGCCCCGTTCCGCGGCGTGCTTCGCCAGCGCCTCGAGATGCGTTTCGCTGCCAGTCGCCTGAACCAGGACCGCGCCCAGATTCACCGGCGTGGTCACGACGATCTGCGCGCTGGCTCCGCCGGTGAATCGGAGGGTGACGCGGCGCTCGTCCTGGCCGGCGAACTCGTGCACGCCGGGCAAATGGCTCAACTGCTCGAACACGCTCGCGGGCGGCACGTCGGCCACCAGGACGAGCACGAGATCCTTCACGATCTCCGCGCGCCGGCGCACGTCCCCGGCAACGTACGCGTGGGTCACGCCCTGCAGCTTCTCCAGTGCCTGCTTCAGACCTTCGGCCTCCTCCGCGGCGTGGTGCGAGAGCCGGAACGCCGTGGCGCGGCGGAGATAGGCGATGCCCCGCAGGATGTTCTCGGAGGTCTTGGGCCCGAAGCGCGGCAACTTGGCGAGACGGCCGTCGAGCGCGGCCGCCTCCAGCTCCGGCAGGGAGTCGATGCCGAGCGCCTCGTGGATCTGCCGGATCTTGGCGACGCCCAGGCCCGAGATGGCGAGCATCTCCGCCAGCCCGGGCGGCACCTGTTCCCGGAGCTCCTCGAGCAGCGTGGCGCGCCCGGTCGCCGCCAGCTCGGTGACGATCTGGAGCGTCGCGGGGCCGACGCCCTTGGTGCCGGCGAGCGAGCCATCCGCCAGCGCGTCGCGCAGGTCTCCCGGGAGGCCGCTGAGCGTGCGGGACGCGGTGCGGAACGCGCGGATGCGGAACGGGTTGTCGGCTTTGAGCTCCATGAAGGAGGCGATCTGCTCCAGCACCTGCGCGACCGCCTTCTTGTCCATGGTCTCCATCAGGCGCGTCCCCCCGCATCCGCGGCTTCGCTCAGGGCGGCTTCCAGCAGCCGCCAACCCAGCTCCAGCAGCTCCTCGGTCCCGACCAGTGTGTGCAGGCCGGCCTGGGCCCCGCCCTCGAGCGTCGGCGCGAACAACGCCGAGCCGTCCGGGCGCACCAGCCCTCGAGGCCGGGAGTCTTGCGCCTCGACCACCGTGAACCCCAGCCGCTCGGGCCGGAAGCCGAACACGGCGAGCACCCGGAGCCGCCCGTCGGTGGCCCGGTCCAGGAAGCACCCGTCCAGCGGCTCGTAGCTCTCTCCCTCGACCGGGCGGGCCCAAAGGCGTCTCGGCGGCACCTGAACGTACAGCGCCGCCTCGGCTTCCGCCTCCGGCTCGACCGGCGTCGGCGGGGCGGGGTCGAGCAACTCGCGGAAGCGGTCGGGCCCGATGGCCACCACTCGTGCGCCGGAGTTCCAGAACAGGTACGCGTGGTGGAGCAGCGCGGCGAGCTGATCGATGCCCTCGCCCAGCCCGGTCTCGGGCCGAAGCTCGCGCACGAGGATGGCGACCTCCCGGACCATCAGGAACGCATCCCGGTCCCGGGGATCCTGGCCCGCGACCCCAAGCGCCTCGCGGATCGCGGGGAAATGCTCGCCGGCGAGCGGCGCGAAGACGAGGTCGAAAGGGGTGGGCCGGGCGGCCATCCGGGGAAAGGTAGCGGGTGGCGCGAGCGACTCAGCGGCTACAGGAAGGCGTCTACCAGGCGACGGAAATCCTCGAGCCGCTCCACATGCGGGCAATGCCCGCAGCGATCGAGCGCGTGGAGCTCCGCTCCCAGGTGCCGAGCGGTCTCGCGCGACGCGTCGATGGGGATGGGGTCGTCTTCGCCGTGGAGCACGAATGCGGGAAGGCGCAGCCGCTGGAGCGACGGCCGGAGATCGTAGTCGCCCAGGCTGCGCCAGACCTCCTGCTGCGTGCGTCCGACCACGCGAAACGGGGTGAGCTCGCGGGCTTTGGCCGGATCGTAGAAGTAGGGGACCACCGCCAGCTCGAAGAGCCGCCGCTCGTAGGCCTCGAGATCCCGCTCCCGAAGCCCGCTCTCCCGCAGCGCGCGCCGCTCCGCTTCCAGCGCCGGCGCGAGATTCCGTTCCGCAAAGCGGCGCTCGAACTCGTCCCGCGCGGCGCGCCAGGACGGAGCCGGGGACACCAGCGCCAGGCGCTCGACTCGCTCGGGATGCTCGGTGGCGTAGAGCTGCGCCAGCAGGCCGCCCCAGGAGTAGCCGACCAGGACAAGCCGGTCCAGGCCCCAGGCCTTCCTGAGGGCGTCGAGGTCGGCCACCTGCTCCCGCCAGCCCACCGGCACGTCCCGCGCCACCGGCGATCGTCCGCCGCCGCGCTGGTCGTAGTAGACCAGCTCGCGCCCCTCAGCGAGCGCGTCGAACCCCGGGAGGAGATAGCCATGGTCGGCGCCGGGCCCGCCGTGAAGCACGACGGCGGGCGGGCCATGGCCCACCCGCCGCTCGAAGAGGGACACGCCGCGGACCAGCCGCGACGCGGTCCGCGCACCGGCCTCCTGGTTCACTGTTTACGGTTCACGGTTCACGCAGTTCACAGAAGCACCGCCAGCGCGTCCGCCACCTTCCGCACCGCCGTCCGCTCCTCCTCGCTGAACGGGTCCGGCTCGTCGCTGTCCACGTCGATCTGTCCCAGGATTACGCTTCCGCGCCGGATGAGGACGACCAGCTCGGAGCGGGTCCAGGTGTTGCACGCGATGTAGTTCGCGAGCGCCCGCACGTCCGGCACGTTCTGGTCCTCGCCTGTGGCGACCGCCATGCCGCACACGCCCTGACCCACGGCGATCCGGGTGTGCTCGGTCTCCCGTCCGGCGTGGGCCTCGAGCACGAGGTCGTCGCCGTGGAGCATGTACATGTAGACCGACGTGTAGGGCGGGCCGGTCGTGCGGATCCGCTCCGCCGCGAGGGTCAACAGGGCCTGCCGCCCAACGTCCCGGGCGAACGCGCCGCGCAGTGCGGCCACCACCTTGTCGGCGTCCAGAATCGGCATCCTCGGTTCTCTCCGCTTATCGGGGCACGAAATCCGTGGCCGGCTCCACCCCGCGCGCGAACGCGGCCAGCAGACGTGCGGCGCGGTCGAGGTCCTCGAGCGCGACCATCTCGTTGGGACTGTGCATGTAGCGATTGGGCACCGAGACGAGCCCGGTGGCGACGCCGCGCTGCGCGGTGTAGATCGAGTCCGCGTCGGTCCCGGTGTACCGGGGGGCCGCCTGCACGGTGTAGGGAATCGCCTCACGCTCCGCCGCCGCGGCGAGGCGGTCGAAGACGACCGGATTGACCGCGGACCCGCGCGAGAGGACCACGCCCCCGCCGAGCTTGATGTCCCCGTGTCGCTTCTTGTCGGCGCCGGGATGATCGGTGGCGTGGGTCACGTCCACGACCACGGCCACCTGCGCGTCGAGACCGACGGCCGTCGTCCGGGCGCCGCCGCCGATGGAGTACGCGATCTCCTCCTGCGTCGTCGCCACCGCGGTGACCGACGCCGCGGGCCGGTCGGCGGCGAGCAACCGGAGCGCCTCCAGCACCACGAAGGCACCGATCCGATTGTCCAGGCTCCGGCTCACGATCCGGCCATTGGGGAACTCCTGAACGCTCGAGGCGAGCACCCCGGCATCGCCCACCCTGAGCCGGGCCTCCGCGTCGGCCCGATTGACCGCCCCGACGTCGATCCAGAGGTCCGAAGCCTTGGAGACCTTCTCCCGGTCTTCCTTCTCCTGCAGGTGGATCGCCGGCTTGCCGATGACGCCGGCCACGGGCCCCTGGCGGCCAAGAAGAACCACCCGCTGGCCGACGAAGACCTGATGGTCCCATCCGCCGATCGGGTCGAAGTGGACATACCCCTCGTCGTCGATGTGGACGACCATCAAGCCGATCTCATCGATGTGTCCCGCAAGCATGATCCGGGGTGCGCCGCCCGGGTTCACGGCCGCGAGCGAGTTTCCCCCGACGTCCGCCGTCACCCGGTCGGCGAACCCGTCCGCCTCCGCGCGCCACACGCGGGCCGGCCCGGTCTCGAACCCGCTGGGCCCGGGCGCGTCCAGGAGCGTCTCGAGGAAGCGCCGGGAGGTCTCGTTCATGCACACGCCTCGGGATCGACGGGGAGTGGGAAGATATGACGCCCGGGCCGGTGCCGCTTCAGCCGACGGTCTCCGGCGCCGGCAGCTCGGCCGGCTCGATCCGGTGCAGCCGGCCGACGTCGATGCTCAACCCGCCGCGGGGGTCGCCATGGTTGAACACGTCCGCGAACCGGGCCCCCCAAACGATCTCGTGCGGCTTGTAGGAGGTGCGGGTATGTACGATCGCCGCGAACGTCTCGTCGTATCCGGTCAGAAGGACGACGAACTCGGCGTCGTCCGCCAGCAGCGAGTCCCGGGTGGCACCCCGGAGCGGGCTCGTCTCGTCGATCGGATGTACCACCGTCCAGGCGGCCGGGAAGAACGACACCTTGGTCCGCTCCAGCGGCAGCTCGAAGAAGTTCCGGAACGGCTTCCCGTGGCGATGCTCCACCCGGCTCAGCATGACCTTGCACTCGACCTCGAGCAGCTGGCTCCGCCGCTGGTTCACCATCCGAAACTCGAACGCCGTCATGCCGCGGTAGGGGGCGATGATCGCGGTGCGGCTGAACAGGAGCCGCACCGACGGCCGGGAGAATCGGGCGAAGATGAGGCCCGTGGCGAGCGCCAGGCTGGTGAGGCCGACGAACGACTCCAGGGTTACGATGAAATGCGCACCGACTCCCACGGGCACGATGTTCCCGTAGCCGATCGTCCCGAACGTCTCCACGCTGAAGAAAAACGCCCGGAGGAATGGCTCCCGGATGGGGAACGGCTCCAGGCTCTGGAGCGATCCGCTGCCGCAGAGGAGAAACAGCCCGGCGAAGGTGGTGTTGATCAACAGGTAGCCGGTTCCCACCAGCAGCAGGAACCGGGGCCAGGACAGGTCGAGCAGGGCGTGGTAGAGGCTGAGCGACGACCAGAACGGGAGCCCGTCGCGCACGACGTTGAAGCTGCCGTCCCGGTTGACCAGCCGGCGGCGGCTCTGCTGCGATACGACCGAGCCGAAGCCCAGGTCGCGATTCTCGTCTCGATTTGCCATGACTCTCTTCCGCGAACGCCCTAACCCCGCCTGCCGGTTCCCGCACCGACATCCGGTGCGCCGGCCAGGCCCAGCCGGGCCGCCTCCAGGTCCAGCTCCCGCTCGAGGTCGAGCAGCACCTCGTCGCTGATCGCCCCGCTGTCCCGCAGCTCGAGCAGCGCGCGCCGCTCGGCCCCCAGAGTCTCGTATCGGGCGCGTTTGAAGGCCGCGTCGGCGAGCGACGAGGCGGGCGGCCGGTCCGCGCTGCGCTCCGCGACCGTCCGGGCGCGCTCCTCATAGTGGCGGCGCAGGTCGGCCAGCTGCTCCGTGACGCCTTGCTCCTGTTCCTGGAGCTTCCCCAGCTGGTCGAGCGCCGCACCGATGGCCTGGTCGCGGGCATGGATCTCCTCCAGCTCCAGCGTCCGGTCCTCGGGGAGACCCAGCCGGCGCACCAGGGGCCCCAGCGAGAGCCCCTGCAGCACCAGCGTCACCAGGATGACCGCGAAGGTGAGCAGGATGATCTGATCCCGCAACGGGAGCGGCCGGCCGTCCGCGGTGACGAGCGGCAGCGCGAGCGCCGCGGCGAGCGACACCACGCCCCGCATCGCGGTCCAGGCGACGATGGCGAGGGGCCGCCACGGCGGCAACGGATCGCGGGCGCGGACGCCGGCGAACTGTCGCGGGAGCCAGGTGGCAATGGGCACCCAGACGAGCCGGGTAACGATCGCCGCGAGGCTCACCAGCAGCCCTTGCCACACCAGCGCGCGCAGCTCTCCTGGCCCGACCGATTGGGCCAGGGTGCGGAGCTGGAGCCCGATGAGGATGAAGATGACGCCGTTCAGGGCGAAGAGCAGCAGATCCCAGACGGCGCGCGCCTGGAGCCTGGTCGCGGGGCCCACCGCGCGACTCCAGACGCGCCGCGCGAAGAGCCCCCCGGCCACGCACGCGAGCACGGCGGAGGTGCCCACACGCTCGGCTGCGATCCAGGAGACGTACGGCGCCAGCAGCGAAATCGCGATCTCGCTCATGCTGTCCGCCACCCAACGGCTCGCCACCATCGTCAGCCAGACCACCGCGAGCCCGATCGCCACGCCGCCCACCGCGGCCAGCACGAACTGGCCGGCCGCGTCGGCGAAGCTGAACGTGCCGGTCACCATCGTCAGGACCGCCGTCCGGTAGATGATGAGCGCGCCGGCGTCGTTCACCAGGCTCTCGCCCTCGAGGATCACGACGACCCGCCGTGGGATCCGGAGCCGGCGCAGGATCGCGACCGCGGCCACCGCATCGGGCGGCGATACGATGGCTCCCAGCGCCACGGCGCCCGCCCACCCCATGCCGGGCACCACCGCGTGGGCGACGGCGGCCACCGTCGCCGTCGTCGCGACGACCAGGCCCAGCGCGAGCAGCAGGATGGGGCGGAGGTTTGCTCGGAAATCGCGGAACGAGGTGAAGTACGCGGCCGACCAGAGGATGGGCGGCAGGAAGACGAAGAAAACCAGGTTCGGGTCGAGCCGGACCGGGGGGAGCCGCGGCACGAACCCGAGCAGGAGCCCGCCGATGACGAGCAGAATGGGGTAGGGGATGACCAGCCGCCGGGCGAAGGTGCCCAGCACGATGACCACGACGAACAGGAGCGCGACCGCCTCGACGCCCTGACCCCCGTCGTTCATGCGGCCCGACCCGGCTTCCAGCGGCGGAGACCGCGGCCCTCGTGGCCCTCGAGG
>WNFB01004066.1_pt1 | contig 12973 bp, 14 predicted proteins | sample 5400501 | NCBI WGS metagenome assembly WNFB01 (sample SAMN13153341, study PRJNA577476) | soil metagenome | isolation source: 200 cm saprolite under Douglas fir tree site 2 hole 1 | place: USA:California | collected 2015-04-18
GTTCCGCGAAGACTTTGGGCACACGCCCCTTTCAATCGAGGAGGACATACCCTGGGAATGCCGGCGACTAGTCGTTGGCACCGGAGCATACGGCAGATTACCGGTGATGAAAGAAGTGAAACGTGAGGCGTCACGTCGCAAAATTGAATTACTGATTCTGCCCACGATCAAAGCTATCGAGGTGTTGAAACAGGATCCCGAAGAAACCAACGCGATACTCCACGTGACTTGTTGAGCACCAGAAGGCTCGAACCGCGTGCAGCCAGTGTCGCGTCCCGTTAATTCGCGTCATATCTTTGAGGCTGTTTAATTCGCGTCGTATATCGGAGGTTGTCATCCTGAGTGGCCTTGAGGCCGCGAAGGATCTATGCAGTTGATTGTTAATGCATGGATCCTTCTCTTCGCGGAGTGTGACGGGGCCGGACTTATGCCACGAAATTGCGGGACATAACACTAGCGCTGTCAACAAAGTGAAGTGAAAGGGACCGCCCCATCAGGCTAGATGCATGTTCTCATCTCTCAGCATCTACGAATTAACCCAGCCCGTAGGGGAGATCGATGAAGTACCGCCAACTCCCATCCGGCTGGCGACGAGCGACTTCGATACTGGTGCCAGAGGCTGACACATCGCCGCCATCGGTGGCGGTTCCGTGAAATCGCCAATCTGCCACCAGCAGCGCCGTGTCCCCCACTTGCCCGACTCTCTGCGTCGTGAGCTGGATCGTGGGCTTCATAGCAACATACTGAGCGAGGGCTTTACGAATTGCGCTAATGCCTCGCGCCGGCCCACAACGCGCCATGAGGAATCCATCCCATGCGTACAAGGCAACCAGCGCATCAAGATCGCCCGAGTTTAGCGCCTGCACAAAGAGTTTGTGGAGATCTTCCGGTGCTTCGGCTGAATTCACGCTCCTGCTCCTGTTGCTCTCAACCATGATCCACCGATTCACTTTATGGAACGAGGGTGCGAGTTGTACGGCCCCTTCAAACTGACCCACTACCCCGTTTTGGTAGCGTCCGAATTTAACCACGAAGGACACGACGGAATAAGAAGGAACCGTAAAAGGTGCCCCTTCGTGTAACTTCGTGTCCTTTGTGGTTTATGAAATTAGGACACTACCCCGTTTTTATATCGCTGGTGAAAACCGGCCTCATCTGTTAAACTATAAATGCGTTTGATTTGATTCGGTTTTTGAGCAGCTTCTTGCAAACCAGCTAGCACCTGCCCTAAGCACTCCGACTCCCGTCCAGCGTAAACAAAACAAATTGAAAGGTACATTTTGAACACAATGGAACAAGGAACAGTGAAGTGGTTTAACGACGCCAAAGGCTACGGCTTTATCAGCCGGCAGAATGGCGAAGACGTTTTTGTGCATTTCTCAGCCATCCAGGCGGGCGGCTTCCGCAGCCTGCAGGAAGGCCAAGCTGTCGAGTTCGAGGTCACCAAAGGTCCCAAGGGCTGGCAGGCTGAGAACGTCAAGTCTCTCTAAGTAGAGATATCTTGCGAGGCGGCCGCGATCGGCCGCCTCTCTGATACTGCCCTGCAAATCTTCTCACCCGAAATCGGTCCGCTGGCCCCCGAAATCCGCCTTCATCTTGTGGCTGCTAGTCGAATAGCTTTGCCGGAGGCCGTAGATTGTCGGCATCGAGAATCTCCGCCTAGATCGTCATCACAACCCTGTCGTGGCTTGGCGGCGACCAAAGAATCCTGGACAGTGGTTCCCTAGCCTCTTTCAAACTCGTGCTTCTTCTCTAATTCTCTCAGCGCATCCCGCATGGCAGACTCAAATTTTTCTCCCTGCGCGATTAGCGTCGGATTCGCCGTTGCATACTCGCCCTCCAGCTTGATCAATCCGTGCTCAGCAAGCCTTCCGGCGATTTCCAGCAGATGCGCTGGCGACGTCTCCAGATACAGGGCCTCCGTCGGATCGACGATCCACACTCGCCCACCAGCGAGCCGCGTCTGCCAGTACACCTTTCGCTCGAGGAACGCGGCAATCGCGTCATCATTCGCTTTCCCGAACACCCACTTGTTTCGCTTGAAATCGTAATGACGGCTGGAAAAATGCACTGGCAAGAGCTTCCCGGATTTCAAGAACTCGATCTGCCTTCGGTCTACTTCCTTGCGCAGGGCATTGATCACCGGAGCCTCGGAATCTTTCGATTCGAGCGAGGGCATCACCTCGCGCACCGTGGCCGAAAGGTTCACCGACACGGGCGCGTGCAGCCCGTCCGAGTTTTCCAGACGAATGTCGCCATGCAGAACCCAGAAATCCGCGCCGGATGTAGATTTGTGAAACGGCCAGTCCAGGTGAAATGTCAGCGGCAGCCCCGTGAGGGTCACGTAAATCTTTTTTTCTTCCAGCCCGTCTCCGTCGCCTTTCTCGCGCATACCGGATTCCCCCTGTTTCGCGCCCCTATGAATCCGTTGCTCAGACTTTTAGGCCAGATCGAACAGCAGCACTTCCGAATCCTTCGTGCCCTTGATCGTCAGTCTGTCTTCATCGCCAATCGCCGCACCGTCGCCTTGATCTAGCGCCTTGCCGTTCAACTCCACTGCGCCCTTCGCGACTTGAAGCCATGCGTGGCGGCCTTTTTCAAGCCGGTGCGCAACCTCCTGGCCTGGCGAGAGCACTGAGACGTACAGCTTTGCATCCTGATTAATTCTGACGGAGCCATTGGCGCCTTCCCGCGACGCGATCAGCCGCAGCTTGCCGTGCTTCTCAGCCTCAGGAAAGCTCTTCTGCTCGTAGCTGGGTTCGAGCCCATTCTTCTCCGGGAGAATCCAGATCTGTAGCAGGTGCACGCGATCTTCATCGGAGGGGTTGTACTCGCTATGTCGGATGCCTTTGCCCGCGGTCATGCGTTGTCCATCGCCGGGCAGTATCACCGATCCCGTCCCCAGACTGTCCTTGTGCTCGAGCTTGCCTTCGAGGACGTAGGTGATGATCTCCATATCGCGATGGGGATGCGTGGGGAACCCGCCCCCCGGCGCCACCAAGTCTTCATTGATCACGCGTAACGTGCGGAAGCCCATCCAGCGCGGATCAAGATAGTCGTTGAAGCTAAAAGTGTGACGAGTGTTGAGCCACCCGTAGTCGCCTCCGCCTCGTTCGTTGCTGCGTCGCACATTGATCATATTCGGCAAACCCTTTCCACGATGATTACTCGACTCAATTAGATGGCTGGAGGGGCGAAACGATTCCAGGGCCCTCTCAAGACTCAGAACATTGGAGGGACAGGCATCTCGCCCTCCACCGCGCGGAAAGTCCCAATTTCCAGCACCAAACGGCTGAGCTGCCAACGCCTTGATCCAGGAGACTCCTAGAAGTGGGGAACTATCCCAACTTGCCGATGTCTTAAATAGCGGAATTCGGGGAGGGGCTGTGGATCGGAGTCGGGCCGCAATCATTCTGACCATGGTGCTCGTGGGATGCGGGTCGCCCGTCGGCCCTCCGGTGGGATTTGTGAATCAAACTCAGCACTCCAATGCCGACCTGTGGGCCATCTGGAAGACGGCGCAGGATAAGATCGCACAGAGGGTGGATCTAAACCCTGTACAGCGATTTCTTAATCAAGCGCCTGCGGATATTCGTGCGGGAGATTCACGTGCCCTAAGCGTGGTGCCTCGCCAGGTCCAAGTTGCATCCGAGCCGGACGTGCTCTCGACGGCATTGTTCGCTGCTACAGGCAATTATCGCGCTGATCCCACCGGCCTGATTGCGTGCCCCGCACCTTGCAGTCTCCGTTATGCGGCTGCCTATTCCTCGTATCGGCCCCGCCTTACCAAGTATGCCGCCTCGTGGGAATTGCAGGATGATAACTTCGGCATTGTTCTGGAATACGAGTTCGAAAACCAGATCCTGACCGAACTCGGCTACGACATGAAGTGGCGATGAGGCAGTATCCTGAGGTGCGGCGTTAGCTGGCCCGAAGGACCTCGGCGCAGCCTTCGCGTTCTCTGCAGTAAGTTTTTCCTACTTCTTGCTTTCGGTCTTCTTCGCGGAACTTTCAAACTTCTCAGCCTTCGACTTCTCTTCTTTCTTCTCGTCCTTTTTCCCGCCGGAGTCACCGTTCGAAGAAGAGGAAGCTGCTGAGGCGGACTTCTTGGCATAATCCGTCACATACCAGCCCGAACCCTTGAACTGCACAGCCGGCGCCGAAATGACTTGCTCCACCCGGCCGCGACAGTCCGGGCACTTCTTAATGTGAGGATCGGAAAACTTCTGGATTCGCTCAAAGCGGTGATGGCACTTCTGGCATTGATACTCGTAAAGTGGCATTGGACTCCTGAAGCGACGGCCTGACGCTTTACCTAGATTCGATTCTAGGATTCCCGCTTCCGTCCCGTCAATTTACCAGGGTAACCGGGCAGCACGACCTAGGGTGATAGACTTCTGGCGATGAAGGCTGACCACGAGTTCGGTTCCAACTCCAACCACAACACTCTCGCTCCCGGCCCGGTACTTTATCTCGTCGCAACCCCGATCGGAAATTTGGAAGACATCACGCTGCGTGCGCTGCGCGTGCTCAAAGAAGTTGACCTGATCGCCTGTGAAGATACTCGCCAGACGCAGAAGCTCCTGAATCACTACGGCATCACTACCCGCAGCATCAGCTACCACGAACACAACGAGATGACTCGTGCCGCCGAGCTGATCGTCGATCTCGAGCAGGGTACGCGCATGGCTCTGGTGACTGACGCGGGCATGCCCGGCATTTCGGACCCCGGTTTCCGCCTCATCTCTCTCGCCATCCGGCATCATGTACCGGTCGTGCCGATTCCCGGCGCTTCGGCATTCCTGGCAGCACTGGTAGCCAGCGGACTTCCGGCGGATTCATTCCGTTTCAGCGGCTTCCTTCCCGCCAAGCGCGGTCAGCGTCGCGAGGAACTGGAGAAAATCAAAGCCTCGCCCCGCACTCAGGTTTTCTACGAAGCACCGCATCGTGTGATGCAAACCTTGGAAGACGTTGTCGAAATCCTTGGATCGGAGCGGCACGTGGTAATCGCCCGCGAGGTCACCAAGCTGCACGAAGAATTTCTGCGTGGACGCGCCAGCGAAGTGCTGGAGACACTGAAGTCTCGCGGTGACATCAAGGGCGAGATTACGCTGCTCATCGGCAAACCTGAGGAGTCGGCACAGAAACCGGCGGCGTCTCGCGTAAGTGTCCGTCAGCGGGTCGGACAAATCATGTCCGAAGAGAAACTCGACGAAAAAGCTGCCCTGAAGAAAATCGCCAAAGAAATGGGGCTCTCCAAGAGCGAGGTCTACCGGGAACTGCAGAGGAGCAAGTGAAGCACTCGGCCGTCGGCACGGTCCGTAGGCCCAGACGCCCTCGTCTGGGCGGCCCAGCCCCGCTCGGCTACTTCCCGCCTAACTCCCGCTTCACGATCTCGCTCACCTGCTTGCCATCCACACGTATTCCCCCTGCGGAAAACCGCGCCATGACATTCTTCATCGCGGTGCCCATATCTTTCATCGTGGGCGCACCCATCTCCGCAATGACGGCCTTTACTCCCGCCACGATCTCCTCTTCGCCCGCGGCCTTCGGCATGTAAGACTCGATCAGCGTGATCTCGGCGGCTTCTTTGTCGGCCATCTCCTGGCGGCCGCCCTTGGTAAATTGCTCAATGGAATCCTTGCGCTGCTTGATCAGGGTGCTCAGCACCTGTTGCGCTTCTTTGTCGTCGAGCGGTGCCATCTTCTCGATCTCGCGGTTCTTGAGCGCAGTCTTGACCATGCGCAAGGTCGAGAGCCGCTGCTCATCGCGCGCCTTCATGGCTGCGGTAATGTCCTTCTGAATCTGTTCGATGAGGGCCATGGGGAGGAATTATAGATGGTCGGCGTTTGGGGACCGGCCACCTTTTTGGACTCCGGATGAACACTGGGCACAGCGATGGTTAAGGCCGCGATTTGGAGCACATCTTCCGCAGCCTGCCCAAAGTGTCGTGTCCCGTTCATTCGCATTAGCGCCGCGCCCGGTAGCGTCGCACGCGGCAAGACGTACACCGTCTCCGGTACGCCGTTCAATGGCCTCTCGCAGGGAGCTGCCTACGGCGATGATTTCCAGGATGCCACTAACTTTCCGCTCGTCCGTATCGTAAACCAGGCGACAGGACACGTTTTCTATTGCCGGACTCACAACCACAGCACCATGGCCGTGGCGACCGGAACCAGGAAAGTGTCCACAAATTTCGATGTGCCAGCGGGTGCGGAGACGGGGCTGAGCCAGTTGTTTGTGGTTGCGAACGGCATTCCGTCCTCTCCCTACTCGATCAAGGTGCGGTAGAGTCAGTTCATGAACAGGAGAAGCGCCGCATTGAAATAAGTGTGGCGCTTTTTTATCAGAAAGGGTGGGTACACCGCGCCTGAAAGCAGCTGGTTGAACTGGCAGCGGCCGTTCGATTTCGCTGCCGCGCAAGAACGACACTCTCTTGGGCTTGTGATGTAAGGCCCGTGGACTCTGTCACTGTACGACGAGCGTGAGCGCGGTCGTGTGACTCAATGCACCCGAGATAGCTGTGACAGTGACCGTGTAGGTCCCGGCAGGTGTACCCGTGGGAGGCGGGGAACCAGTACCTCCTCCACTCGAACCTCCTCCACTCGAGCCTCCTCCTCCGCATCCGGCCAATCCGATCCCAACAGTCAACAGGAGGAGCAACACTGAAGGGGCAAGTACACGAACGTAGCGGCGCCGGCGTGTCTGTGCCGAGGGAACCAGCACGACGCATAACAGCAGGGCCATGATGGAGCTTGACCAAACCGCCGGACGGAAAGGCGATCGATCGGTCGGACTCCTCAGAGCGGCTGCATTTCGCGCCGTCGTAGTGACCGAGAGCGTGCCGATACCGATGCCGCTGGCCAGCGGATACGAGGTCGGGTTCACCGAGCACGTAGTGGCTTGCGCCGGCACCGAACACGAGACGGTCACCGTCGATGAGAATCCGAAGAACGGCGTCACCCCAATGTCGTTGATGTACGATGCAGTCCGTCCCGCCGTCACCGTTTGGGTTGTTATTCCCCGGTCCGCCACGGTGAAGTCGGCTACCAAGTTCAACGCGAGGGATGACGAGGTTGAAGCCGTGTAATTTCCATCCCCGGGATAGCTTGCGGTGATGTTGTATTGTCCAGGGGCCAACTGAGTGGCATCAAAGGTCGCGGCTGCCTGGGTGGTGCCATTGGAGGTGCTTCCGTTGGCCAACGAGGACGTGCCCAGCACCGTGCCGCCGGAACTGAAAGTGACTGTCCCAGTGGCCGGAAAACCGATTCCCGAAGCACTGACAGTTGCCGCGAGCAACAAGGACTGCGCGGTTTTCTGCGACGTGAGCACTGTAGTGGTCGCGAGGTGCGTGATCGTGAAATTAATGGGTGTTAAGTTGACGCTAGAATTAAAGCTATTATCTCCGTAATATCCCGCTGTGATGGAATGCGCTCCCGCAGCGATCTGAGTAAGCGGCGGAGTCAGGGCATTGCCTTTCGCGTCTAGCCAATTGGACCCTTCGCTCGCGCCGTTAGTATCCCAGAAGTTTACGTATGCGCCTGGGACGCCGTAGCCAGATTGCCCAGCGACGTGGGCCTGATAATAGACCGGAGTTCCATAAGGTCCGCTGGTAAATGGAACCAAATTGCCGCTGGGGTCAGTGGTCAGAACGGAAAAGGTCGTGGTTGTTTGCTCTGGCTGAATCGTCACCCACACGGGGGGAGTGGAATCGCTCCCGGCGTAGGTTCCATCACCGGCGTAGTGCGCGTAGACCTGATACGTTCCGCCCGGCAACACATGACTTACGCCAGCATAGGATCCCTGGGCATCTAAGGTGAAGAGATCTGCCGTGCTGTCACCGACCAGATTGCCTCGGGCGTATCCGGTCTGAGTCAACCAAACCGGCCCGCTGGGTGTCCCGGTGCCGCTATTGGGAGTCACGTTCCCTCCGACACTCAAGGGCGCGCCGTGCACGCCAGTAGTGGGACTGATCGAAAAGGTTGTTGTGGTAGGACTGAACGTGACCGTGTTCCACTGATTGATCAGATTCGTAACATTTACGGAGCCAAGTCCTGTGGCTTGGTCGTAGCCCTTTCCTGTCTGGTAAGTTGCGCCGGAAGTTCCGTAATTGGTCTCGCCGGGCACGGCGTTGTTACCAACAGTTACATCGTTGAAGACACAGGTACTCGCGGGCGGGGTCTGGCCTGAAGCATTGCATTGGGCGAGACTTTCTGCCGCAGCCAACCTGTACAGTACATAGTCTGGCTGCCCGAGGCGGACCAATGTCTTGTTCCCAACCAAAGCCATGATTCCGGCAAAGGTCGGAGCGGAGGCAGACGTTCCGCCCACGCCTACGAAGAAGATGTTCCCATTCGCGTCCGGAACGCAGGACCCGCGAATGCATAGCAGATACGGATCATGAATGGCCGCCGTCAAAGAGACGTCAGGCACATGGCGGGCGCTATCTGAAGGAATTCCGGCGACACCGGCCTGCCAAGACGGTTTCGCGAAGAACTTGCTCGCCCCTCCCCCTCCCGCCCAGATGTTCGGCTTGCTGCATCCGGATTGACCCGATGCGCAGCTTTGATTCCATGCGTTTTCGGGAATATAAGAAATTGCGGATTCTAGCGTAGGTTGCGCATTCGTCGACCTCCAATAAGTGCTGTCGTGACCATTCTCATTGAATATCGTGCCACCTACGGCCACCGTGTAGGGCGTCGACGCCAACAAGTTTACGGAAACTCCGTGGGTCGCCGAGGTCTGAGTATTCGGGTTGTCGCAACCCGCGGATCCCGAATCGCCGGTTGCGACTACGTAGGTAATTCCCTGTGCCGCAGCTTGCTGCGCCAGGCTTGCAACGCCCGATGCTTCAGCGCTAGTGAAATTCGCCTCGCAACTGCCAAAACTCTCGCTCATCACGTCCGCCAGGTTATTGTCGATGATGTACAACTCTGACAGGTCGACGCCGTCGGTGGTCGCGGTTGATTGCGAGACCACCAGCGCCAACCAGGCCGATGGGGCCACTGCTCCTGCCCATGTCGTATCCAGGACTGCCTCGAGCTCCTCTGCTCCGCCCAGATTCCCCGGGTCCGGACCATTCACGATGATCTGCGCTGACGTCGCCTGGTCGTACAGCCAGTAATGGAAATAGGTAACGTCCTGGAGATTGATGTTGGAGCGCCCCACGATCGCGACCTTAGCCAAGCCGGACCCCAGTGGATTAAAGTTATAAATCGTGTAGAAGTCCGCCGGTGTAAGTGCATGGGCTCCGCCGCTCGAGGTAAATTGCGGCCGGGCTCCCGGCACCACTTTTGCGGAGAACTGTTCCTCCGCAAGATGCACTTGTGGTTTCTTATAGAAGTTGTGCAGAGTGAACACACCTTCCACGCCCGGCCACAATGCCGCAGGGATGGTCGGATCGGTCGCGTTGGCCCAGTGTTGTTTCCCAGTCACCACAAACTTCCTGATGGAAGTTCCCAACGCATCCTGCACCTGGGCCGCTGTTCCGGAGAACTCAATTACCGTCCGCCCTTTGCTGACGCGAACATCGTGAAAGCCCTGCGCTTGCAGCCACGATGTGATTTTCTGCGTGTCGCTGTTCGCCAGCCCAAATTGCTGTCCAAATTGTTCGGGCGTCAACCACTGGCGGTATCGTGGTGAGTTCTTATCCTGCTGGTCCTCGAGCAATTTCTGCAATTCTGCTTGCTGTTCCGGGCTGCGTTTGAGCACGAGCAGCATTCGGTCCATCGGCAGATCCAGGGGCGCCGCTCCGCGGTCAAACTCGACGCGCGCCAACCGATGGACATTCCCGGTCAGCGTGATTCGTTTTGCGTTGTCCACTGGTTCGACCAGGCGCGGACTCGCCTGCCCGAAATATGTTTCTTCGGGATGGATCCCGTTTTCGTTTTGTCCCGTTTGGGTCAGTACAAATGGCGCAAGCGCGAAAATGAAGAAGGAAATAAGCAGAATGAACGTCAATCCACGGCAATGCATCGCGCTTCCTCCACAAGGGGGAGACAGCTTGACTGCGAACAAACGGATATCTGATCTTCCTGGGGAAGGAGGAGGGAGGAAGGCGCCTGTAGATCCTCTGAATGAGTCCCCCTCGTAGAGGATCTACTTACGTTGGGCAAGAATTTACTTAAAGCGAGGGAACCTGTCAAGTAAAAAGACTGAAAATCTCGTCAGTCTGTTAGCGAAACGCGTGATTTCGCCCTAAACTTTAACGAATACCTGAACCATCTCTTTGTCTCGCCACGGTGGTTGGTCGACCGCACACACAGTGACGTCCGTATCGGTATGATTAAACGCTGACAGGTAAGTTTCGCAAGTAGTGGTCGGGGATCGCACCTTGATTCTGTACCCGCCTGTCAGGTTACTCCAGCGATTGTCATCTAGGTGAGCATACGAACGGAATCTACCATAGCTAGAGCGTGCGTTGGGATTGTGATGTATCAGGCGATTACACCACCTATTTTTGAGCGCGCCCTACCTAGCCATTATGAGATAGCTAGATAGCAATCGACCGGCAGCCACTTCCGCCGCATACCGAGCCGCCGTCCGGGATAAACTAACAGGCCACAACATCAGTCGTTTCCGCGCTGCGCAAGAATCGCCGTCAGTGTGCAGAGCGCTTTGCCGCACGAAAGCTAGCTCGTCGAAGAAGCTCCTTGGGCAAAAATTCCTCGGCACCCCCGCTGAGTCACAGAGCCACAGCACTTTCCCTGCTTGCACTTTCCAATGAAATGGTTCAGGTTCATTGCATTGCAATGGAGGTGAGGCCGTGATCCGCTCCAAGATTTCTTGCTTGCTGCTTGCGCTGGCACTGTTCGCCATTCCCACTGCGGGGCAAAGCGGTGTCCCCGCCGAACCGGAAACAACTCCGGCATGTCGCACTGCGCGCCCACTTCCGCCGATTCCGGCCAATGCCGAACAAGTGGCAAACGAAATCGGAGTCATGCCTTTGGTTCTACGTGTGCGCGCGCTCGCCTACGCGTGTAATGACGCCCATAGTATTTCGGTCGAGGAACTCGCGTTGCGGCAACAGATAACTGAGGCGGTGGTTACAGCTTCACTCGATGTGGACGGAGTCTTGGCCGAGATCGACCACGAGCGAGCCCAGATACTCGAGCTGCGAGCACTGCTCTCGAGCAAACGAGATCGCAAGATAAATCTGCTTTCACTGGCGAATATCGTTACCGGCACAGGCTCAGGCGTCATCGGTACAGCCATGCAGTTCAGCGATCGGACCGCCTTCGCCGGTGATGGCGTTGGTATCGCTGGCGGCGCGACGGGTGTGATTTTGTCCATCCTTGGCCTGCGACAGCAGGGTGGAACGGGTTCGCTGGGAATCGCTCCGAACATGCTGGCTCCCATCTTCGGACGCACACCCGAACTGCGCAGTATCTACCCGCAAGACGTTTGGGCGTACCTGAATACCGCTCCGCCCACCGATCCCCGTGTCCATGTGCCTTGGCGCGACGAATTAATCAGCGAATGGGTGCAGGCGGGAAGAATTGGTCCGCCGAATGTGTCGGGATCACAAAAGAAGATCGATCTGCTCACCAGCAGGATCGCCGAACATAAGCGGCTGTCCATCGACTTGCTCGCGGACCGCAGCGCCATGCTTCTCGATCTTCGTGCCCGCGTGTCGCTGATGAACCGCGATTTGCGCGATGTGATGAAAGCCGTAGCTCTTGCCCCTGCTCATTAATCGGCGGCACCCATGAAGCATGACAGTGTCTACACTCATCTGTTTTGTATATGAGGATTTAGCTTCAAATATTCCAACACCTCTTCCGCGTGCCCCTCGGCTTTTACATTGTTGAATACCTGTGCAATTTTCCCGTCCGGCCCTATAACGAAAGTCGTCCGCGCAATTCCTTTCACCTTCCTGCCATACATATTTTTTTCTTTGATCACGCCGAAGAGTTCGCAGACTTTCTTCTCTGTATCTGCCAGTAAGGTGTAAGGCAGGTGGTACTTGTCCTGGAACTTCTTCTGGGTTTGAGGTGGATCGGCCGAGATTCCAAGGATCACGGCGCCGGCTTTCTGTAGTTTTTTGTATGCGTCGCGGAACCCGCTCGCTTCAATGGTTCAGCCGGGAGTATCGGCCTTCGGAAAGAAGAACAGCACCACGGGTTTGCCGCGAAAATCCTTGAGCGAGACATTTTTGCCATTCTCGTCGGGCAAAGTGAAATTAGGAGCTTTATCATTAATATTCATGTGGCTATTTGCCTTTCATGCATTTTTATACCGCACCGCGCGGCAGGCCGTCATCTGGGCGGCTGTTTTTCTATTCGCGTTGATATTCGCGCTTACCGTTGCCAACGCGCAATATGGCCGTCCCGCCAAGGTGAGCAAGGGACCGCGCGCCTTGGGTCTATTGGAATTGGCTGCTAATGGCAAAGCTCACCTCATCCCCATCACGATTATGGTTGACGGCAAGTTCTACGACGCTGCCGCCTATAAGGCGTCGCCGGTACCTATGGCTCTCCAGCCCGAAACCGTGTACGAGGCGCTGCGCGCGGGCATTTCACAGGGCATATTTACAATTTTGTATGCACGGAATTCGAATGACAACTGGATCGCCGACGGCACCTGGGTTCCCGCGGGGGCGGCTCCAGCTAAATCGACTCACACCGCAGAGGCAGCGCCGGTTCTTGGCGATAACGACACCCCACCCGTGTTGCGACGTCCATCGTCGGAGAAGCCGAACTCGGAGAACAAGCCGGCTGAGAGCAAGCCGCCTGAGAGCAAGCCGCCTGAGAGCAAGTCCCAGTCGGCGCCCCCGACCTCACCGCCCGCAATTGCTTCTGGAACAGCAACCAGTGCGCCGCCTCCCGCCGTTGAGATCCCTGCTCCCGAAGATAAAGACCGTCCCGTCTTGCGCCGAGGCATTCCGACGCGAACCACTCAGCCGAAAAAAGTCGAGGCTCCTGCTGCGAACCAACAACCGCCTGCTGCTGCGGCAAAGGCGAAATCTTCTGGC
>WNFB01004067.1_pt1 | contig 12972 bp, 12 predicted proteins | sample 5400501 | NCBI WGS metagenome assembly WNFB01 (sample SAMN13153341, study PRJNA577476) | soil metagenome | isolation source: 200 cm saprolite under Douglas fir tree site 2 hole 1 | place: USA:California | collected 2015-04-18
CACCGGGCATACCGATGCTGTGAGGAGCGTGGCGTGGTCGCCCGATGGCAAGCGCCTCGCCTCAGCCAGCCTCGATCAGACCGTACGGGTGTGGGACGCCAATCTCAGCAGCGGGCAGACGACTCTCACCTACACCGGGCATACTGACCAAGTGTTGAGCGTGGCGTGGTCGCCCGATGGCAAGCGTCTCGCATCGGCCAGTGCGGATAAGACCGTGCGGGTGTGGGATGCTAGCAGCGGGCAGACGGCTCTCACCTACACCGGGCATACCGATGCTGTGAGGAGCGTGGCGTGGTCGCCCGATGGCAAGCGCCTCGCCTCAGCCAGCCTCGATCAGACCGTACGGGTGTGGGACGCCAAAAGCGGGCACACCCTGCTCACCTACACCGGGCATACTGATTGGGTGTACAGCGTGGCGTGGTCGCCCGATGGCAAGCGTCTCGCTTCGGCCAGTGCGGATAAGACCGTGCGGGTGTGGGACGCCAACAGCGGGCACACTCTGCTCACCTACACCGGCCATACTGACCAAGTGTACAGCGTGGCGTGGTCGCCCGATGGCAAGCGTCTCGCCTCGGCCAGTGCGGATAAGACCGTGCGGGTGTGGGATGCCAGCAGTAGGCAGACGGCTCTCACCTACACCGGGCATACCGATGCTGTGAGGAGCATGGCGTGGTCGCCCGATGGCAAGCGTCTCGCCTCGGCCAGTGCGGATAAGACGGTGCGGGTGTGGGACGCCAGCAGCGGGCGGACGACTCTCACCTACACCGGGCATACTGACCAAGTGTACAGCGTGGCGTGGTCGCCCGATGGCACACACCTCGCCTCAGCCAGCCTCGATCAGACCGTACGGGTGTGTGATGCCAGCAGTGGGCAGACGGCTCTCACCTACACCGGGCATACTGACCAAGTGGAGAGCGTGGCGTGGTCGCCCGATGGCACACACCTCGCCTCAGCCAGCCTCGATCAGACCGTACGGGTATGGCTGTGGCTGCAAAACTAGAGGCCGGGAACGGGGGGAGAGCAACGGGAGATTGCTTAGTGGCTGGAGAGATACCTTTCGTCCCTTTTCTCTCCGTCCATTCCCACATTCGGCGGGCAAGCTTTCCCTATTCCAGGCTTTCCAGAAGAACGCACCATAGCGTCGAGCATGAGAAGGGACTGAGGAAGGGTTTCACGCCAGCGCCCTCGCCACCTACGCTGGTGACGAAGGGCATACCGGGGCAGGGCATCTACTGATAAACAACCCAGTACAAGCTCATGATCTTCCCGTTCTGGACCACAAACAGATGTACACAGCGGCCGGCATCCAGCTGCTGCGTGCCGGCGCGCTCATAGGAAAGTACGACGTTCGAATCCAGGCTGCGCATGCTCTCTTGCGTCCATTGATAACCGTGATACTCCGCCCATATGCCCTTATAGAAGCGTATGATGGCGTCAATGCCATGGACCACCGTGGTCACCTTTTTCGGACCGGAGTGCGTCAGGGTGGCGTCGGGCGAGTAGACAGAGGCCAGTGCGGAGAAGTCCCCACTCCTCATGCCTGCGTTAAAGATCTTGAAGTACGTCAAAACCACTGGAGGAGCGCTAGGCCTCGGCGATTTGGCGTTCGGCTGGGCATTTGTCGAGCCTCCACAGGCAGAAAGCCCACTAATGAGGATCACTACGAGGAGACTGAGGAGAGCCAGCAGATTCGGTTTTCGTGCGCGCATATTCATCGGATTCTCCGTTCTTTCTGCGACTGGCCTCCTGCTTCCTCGTCTACCCATTGAGGCAGAGCCTGATAGGCTTTCTTGTTCGCTTGCCAATCGCGTTCTGAGATGCTGAAGTCGCATTTACCATCCCTATTCTACCCCAAAAGACGTCTCAAAATACGGCTTTTCGCGCATCAATTTTCATCCAACTACCCAAGGGTCTGCACGGCTTCCTACTCTGACGGATGGACTGGTGGTTTGTGTCCCCAAACGAAGAAAGCAGCGATGTCCAGCCAGATGCCCTGGTCTGTCGCCAGTTGCCCGACCTCTGCAAGGTGTTCCATCTTGAATTGCTCCAGCTGCGCAGGCTCGAGCTGCGATACTGGCCCACGAAAGCCGCTGTTCCAGACAATCTCCCACCACTCCTGGGGAGTACGCAGGTAGTATCCGAGTTGCTCAGTGTGCCCCTCGATCTGCTCCAAGCCAGCAGCCTGAAGCAAGGTGCGGCACTGCTCCAGGCTCGTGAGTCGTTGCCAGGAGAACGGGTGCCTTGGCACGGGAAAGGTCACCCCGTAGGCGCGGATGCGTGCCTCAAACAGGTCAGAGATGGGCTGAAAGGCCGTCTCACCAAAGGCTGAGAACGCGACCACACCTGCTTCCCTGGCCACACGCTTCCATTCTCGAAGGCCGGCCAGCATCTCGGGCAGGAAGAAGATACTGAAAGCACAGATCACTGCATCGAAGCTATTCTCAGCGAAGCTCAGGTGTTCAGCATCTTCCTCATGGAGCTCGATGTTAGTCAGCTGTGCAGCCTCGATCTTCCTCCGTGCCTGCTCCAGCATGTCTGTGGCGATATCCACTCCCACGACTTGACCACCTGGACCGATGCGTCTGGCGGCGGCGATTGCTGCCACGCCTGTCCCAGTGGCCACATCGAGTATGCGCTGCCCTGGTTGCAAGCCGATGAGCTCGACGAGACGATTAGCGCAGAGCGGGAAAAAGCGCAACGCTTCTTTATCGTAGCCAGCCGAAGCGAGATTGTAGGTGGCAGCCACGCGGCTTTTATGTTCACTCAATTCAAACGACATAGCTTACCCTCCTCATTGAATGGAATAAACCAGATTGACGTTGAACATGACGCTCATCAAGAGCAGCCTGTTCGTCTACCTCCTCATGGACGAATACGCATGAAGTATACCTGAGCTTCTTCTAAAAAACTAGCCCTTTCAACCAGGTGCTGGGAAAAATCAGCATATTTCCGCAACCGGTGATGCGACACATCGTATATAGGAATATAACGATATGTCGCATTGTTCCATATTACAAAAGCGATATATCGCAAAGTTGTGTTAGCAAAAATGAAAGTAAACACAGAGAAAGAGAGGATTCCCATGTTCTGGGGATTTGGACACGCTATATGGTTCCTTCTGCCACTATTGCTCCTGGGTCGGCTCTTCTGGCTCGTCATCCTGGCCGTGCTGATCGTAGCTGCGGTACGCTGGCTCATTTCTAGAGGCAGGCACATGCCGGTATACAATTTTGGCATGCCGCCAGTTCAGCCTTCCGCATTAGAGATACTGCGCCAGCGTTATGCGCGAGGTGAGATCGATGCAGCCACATACGACCAGATGCGCGAGCGGCTTGAGAACCCAATTGAGCAGAAGCAGCAATAGCACTGCTGGCTGCCGAGGAACTCGTTTCCTTCAGTGAAGTGCATGGTGAAGGTGTTTCGACACCTTTACAAAGAGATGCGGCACTTCCTTCCCCACCTTCGGGTGTGGGAAGGAAGTGCCGCATCTCTTTTCTCATCCTTCAAGTCACAATGTTTTGACAGGGTTTCGAGGAAATGCTCGCTGCAGGCCAACTAGAGAAGCACAGCATCAGTCCCCGCTTCGGCAACCTGTTTCAAGTACCTGTTCCTTCTTCTCACATAGAGCACCGGTTGCTGTCCAGGTGCGTTGTTTTGTGCTACCGCGACTCCCTGCTTATGTGTGACACACACCTGATTGGGAACCGGAGTATAATCAAGGGTAACATAACTTCGGCATATGTTGCAATGCTGACATTGTACTGTGGATCACAGAGCGACTACGAATAGAAGGAGCATTGGCAATGACGCTGGCAATTACAAACGGTACCCTCATTGACGGACGCGGTAGCGACCCCCTGATGGAGGCCACCGTACTCATCGAAGGTGAACGGATCACTGCAGTAGGCCACCGGAACCAGGTGAATATTCCGCGTGACGCAACAGTAATTGATGCGGCAGGTGGCAGCATCTTACCCGGCCTGATTGATACCCACGTCCACTTTCTCCTCGAGTATCCCGATGTCCTACGCGGGCTGCTTACACCGCCTTCTCTGCGCCTGCTCCAGGCCATTCCACGCATGCGTACTACACTGGAGGCAGGCGTCACTACCATACGCGACGCGGGCGGCTCGCCTGCAGGCTTAAAGATGGCCGTTGAGCGTGGCATGATCGCTGGGCCGCGTATGCAAGTTGCCATCACCATCCTCTCCCAGACCGGGGGTCACGGCGACCACTACTATCCCTGCTGCGTGGATATTGGTTTAACCGGTCGCTTTTATGATGCCCCTGAAGGCGTCGTTGACGGCATCGAAGAGATGCGCAAGCGGGTGCGTGAGATATTACGAGCCGGGGCCGATTGGATCAAACTGGCAACCACCGGTGGTGTACTCTCCCCCGCAGACGTTCCCACCTCATCACAATTTACCATTGAAGAAGTTGCTACGGCAGTCTACGAAGCTGCCGCGCAGGGGAAACGTTGTATGGCGCACGCGCAGGGTACGCAGGGCATCAAAAACGCACTCCTGGCCGGAGTTGCCTCTATCGAACACGGCGTCTACCTGACCGACGAGTTAGTCGACCTGATGCTCAAAAAAGATGCCTACCTGGTGCCAACACTGGTCGCACCGCTCGCGGTAGTAAAATTTTCGCAAGAGCATCCCGAACTGCTGCCACCGGTGATGGCAGCAAAGGCCCAGAGTGTGGTAGAGGACCACCAGCGGAGTTTCCGCCGGGCAGTGGAGGCAGGCGTCAAAGTAGCGATGGGCACCGACTCCGGCGTGGGGCGTCACGGGGATAACGGCCAGGAGCTGGTGCTGATGGTCGAAAATGGCATGACCCCTATGCAGGCGATTGTGGCAAGTACTTCTTCCGCAGCCCGACTTCTGCACCTGGATCAGAGCCTGGGCACACTTGAGGTGGGCAAACTCGCCGATGTGATCATCGTTGATGGCGACATACTGGGCGAAATCAGTAAGATAGGTGATCCCGCCAATGTAAAGCTGGTGCTCAAAGGCGGACAGGCAGCGAAAAATTCGCTGGATGTAGCTGTAAATGAGATTCGATGACGTAGTTTCGTGATAAAGGCGTAGCCTTCCTTTTTGATTTGATTAGACCGACTGCCTGTAGCTCCCCGATTTATCGTGGGAGTCGGTATCATCAAACTATTGATTGCCGTTCAGATGAGGAAGGATGAATCATGCAGGGTTCACGTAGGGACGGTAGGGACGTGAGCTTGCCTCCGTCCTTGCCTCCGTCCTCAGTTCTCTCCCGTTCCCTCTCGGAGGGCAGCCACTCACCGGCACTGTCCTTGGCGATGTCACCGAACAACGCGAACTCCGGCACCTGAGACAACAAGCAGATGCCCTGGCACAGGTCGTGGCGAGTGTGACGGCCTCTCCCGCCTCCCTGGAGCAAAGGAGGGATGGGGCTGCTCTCCATGCGCGAGCGGGCAGAACGTCTTGGCGGTTCCTTGACGATCCATTCGGCAGAGGGGCAAGGAACACGCATCCACGTCCAGATTGGAGGTCGAACTGCACCGGGTTCTGCCCATCGGTTCAAGGAAAGGAATACCCCTCGATAAATCGGGGGTCTACAGATGGAAACCATTCACATTTTGATTGCTGATGATCATCCGATTGTACGGGAGGGTCTGCGCGCACTGATCGCGACGGAGCCTGGCATGATCGTCGTTGGCGAAGCAAAGGATGGGGACGAGGCGGTGTTCAAAGCACATTCCCTCCAGCCCGATGTGATCCTCCTGGACCTGGTCATGCCACGCAAAGATGGTCTCGCTGCCATCAGTGAGATCACACATGACCTTCCAGGCGCGCGTATCCTCGTCCTCACCAGCTTCGCGGAGGATGAGTATGTTTTCCCTGCCATCAAAGCTGGGGCGATGGGCTATCTGCTCAAAGACGCCTCTCCCCAGGAGTTGCTCGAGGCGAGCCGTGCGGTCTATCGAGGCGAATCTTCTCTGCACCCCACGATTGCACGCAAGGTGCTGCGCGAGTTCACGCGCCCTTCGGATCCTCCGGCGAGGGCTGCGAGGCTTTCGGAACGCGAAGGAGAAATCCTCCTGCTGGTCGCTCAAGGGCTCTCTAACAGGGCGATTGCTGAGCAACTGGTCGTCAGCGAACGAACGGTACGCTCGCATGTCAGCGCTATCCTGCAGAAGTTGCATCTGAACAGCCGTACGCAGGCAGCGCTCTACGCGCTGAAAGAGGGGTGGGCCACGCTTGATCCTGAGTGATTGAGAAAGTCGGCCTCCATCATTTGTCGTATCTCCCCGTCGTTTGTCGCCCAGACCTGCTTGAAAAAGCGGTCTTTTTGTCTGAGACGACAACCGTCACTCCGCCGATGTCAATCAGCTTGTAGCAAGGTAAGATAGCACCAGACACTTAGTCGTATCCATGAAGAGAAAGAGGACAAGTCAATGATTGTTGAATACACGCGTTACCAGGTGGCCGACGATCAGCGTAGTGCGCTGGAGAGGGCGTATGAACGCGCTCAAAGCGTGCTCATCACCTCCCCTCACTGTCTCAGTTATGAGTTGTCCCGCTGCGTCGAGGACCCCACCTCCTATATCTTGCGGATTGAATGGGACTCCGCGGAGGGTCACCTGAAGGGGTTTCGTGGAAGCCCCGAGTTCCAGACTTTTTTGGAAGCAGTGCGCCCATTTTTCAACGCCATCCAGGAGATGCGCCACTATGAGGTGACGCGCGTCACGGGGAAGAAGGAGTGATCAGACATGCCAGAGACATCTCCTGGCTCCAAATCCGACCGCTCACCTATCAAGCCGGTGACCACGCGAGAGGACCTGATCTCCCTGCTTGCGCACGCCTCCGAACTCGAACATGGGCTCGCCTGCGCCTACTTGTTCGCGGCGTACTCACTCAAGAACGACGCGAGCGAGGGAGGATTGAACGAGGTACAGGCGCAGATGGTCCGCGGCTGGCGGCGACGCCTCGCACAGGCCTCCGTGGTCAGGATGAGCCACCTGGCCCAGATCTCGAACTTGCTGAGCGCAATCGGTGGAGCGCCCCACATCACACGCCCCACCTTCTCCATGCCGACATCAGCCGCTTCCTCGGAGGTCGGGCTCACATTGGAACCGTTTTCTCAGCTGACGATCGATCGGCTCGCGGCATACGAGCGGTCAGACACCGCGTTCGTGGCACCGGAGCAGCGATCCACTGTGGATGCCGGTCAAACCCGGAGCGGCGACGCGCAGGCAAGCGGCAACGGCGGGCGGCTGGAGCTCTTCCCGATTGACTACACCACCGTCAAAGACATATATGACAAGATCGCGACGGGCTTTCGTAGCATACCCGTAGAGGAGTTGTTTATCGGCCCTCCAGAGGCGCAGGCGAACCCGCGCTTGCTCAATCTGGGCGACCAGCTCATCGTCGTCATCGATCAGGCATCGGCCAGTGCCGCGATCGACAGGATTGTTGGGAGGAGTGAAGGGGCTGCACCGTCGGATGCCGATGCAGGCTCGGGTGTCTGTGATACGATCCGCACAGAGTATGCCGCGGCCGTGGCGGACGCCCAGCAGACCGGCCTTCCGTTCGAGCCTGTGCGATCGGTGGGAATAAATCCGAGGACGCGTCTCTCCGAGGAGACAGCAGGCAGCACGCGTCTCGTCGACCCACTCACCGTTGCGGCAGCTGGCCTCTTCAACGATGCCTACGACACCTTGCTGCTCATGCTGCAGCGCTTCTTTGCCCATACGGAGGAGGCCGACGCCGATCTCGAACGTCTCGCACGAGCCAGCCTGCGGCTCATGAACTCGGTCATTCGCCCCCTCGGCGAGGCGCTCATGCGGATGCCGGCGGACAGCGCTTCCCTCCCAGGCAGGTGCGCTGGCCCGCCCTTTGGCGACAGCGGGAATGTGCCTGAACTGCTGCACCAAGCGTCGGCATGGGCATTGATCGACGAGCGGCTGTGGCAGTGTGCTGTGGCGGCCACGACGCTGCGCGTGACTCCTGGCCTGCCGACCGAAATCCAGGAGGCCACAGCCGCGCTGCAAGATCTGACCTGCCAATTCGCGCCTGCGGATGGTCCCCGCGGCGTGGCTGCCAGGGTAGCCACACTGAAACAGATGCAGGCCGGGCTGGATTGTGCCATCCAGGCCTCGGTCAATGGCCCCTATCTCGTGACCAATGCCGAGACCCTCCGGACCTGGTTGGGAGAGCGCATCCCGGCGCGGCCACAAATGGCGCTCTGTCGTTGTGGCAACTCGGCCAGCAAGCCGTTCTGTGATGGCTCCCACGCGCGTATTGACTTCACCGGCCAGAAGGACCCCAAACGGGTCCCAGACCGCCGCGACACCTACGTTGGGACGGCGATTACCGTGCTCGACAACCGGGGCATCTGCGCCCACTCTGGCTTCTGCACGGATCGACTGGCCTCGGCGTTCCACGTCGGTCAGGACCGGTTCGTTACGCCCAATGGCGCAAGGATGGACGAGATCATTCGCGCTGTACGCTCCTGCCCATCTGGCGCGCTGAGCTATGCGCTGAATGGTGTCGAAATCCGCGACGGGGTTGATCAGGTGCGCCCACCCAGCATTGAGGTCTCCAAGGACGGACCCTACCGGATTACCGGTGGAATCCCGCTCAAGGATGGGCAAGGCAACGATGAGCAGCGCAATGACGGTGCATCGCGGGAACACTACAGTCTCTGTCGCTGTGGTCACTCCCAGAACAAACCGTTCTGTAGCGGGATGCACTGGTATGTCAACTTCCACGACCCAGAGGTTGCCGCGGATCACGAGCCGACCGTGTTCGAGTGGGCCGGTGGCCTGCCCGCCTTGACCCGCATGACGCACCTCTTCTACGACAAATATGTGCCGCAAGACCCGCTGCTGCAACCGCTCTTCGCGAGGATGGCTCCTGACCACCCGGAGCGTGTAGCTGCCTGGCTCGGCGAGGTCTTCGGGGGACCGAAGAGCTACAGCGAGGTCTTCGGCGGTTATTCCCGCATGATCTCCCAGCATGTCGGGAGGTGTCTCACCGAGGCCCAGAGGGCACGGTGGGTCAGCCTGCTCTGCCAGTCGGCGGACGAAGCCGGCCTGCCCGCCGACGCCGAGTTCCGGGCCGCCTTTGTGTCCTACATCGAGTGGGGATCGCGCATCGCGCTGGAGAACTCCCAAACCAACGCCCGCCCGCCCGGGCATATGCCCATGCCGCGCTGGAACTGGGGCACCGCAGGGCCGCCTGGATCGAGGATCTCGGCGCTCGCCCCCAGGACGGAGCAGGAAGATGAGGTCGCGCTGCCCGCCCCCGATGAGCCGGTGCACTTCGCCCAGCACATCAAGCCGCTGTTCCGTCCGATGGACCGACAGTCGATGAAATGGGCCTTCGACTTGTGGTTGTACAAAGATGTGAGGGAGCATGCCGACGGCATCCTTCAGCGCTTGCAGAACGGGTCGATGCCCTGCGACGGGGCCTGGTCCCACGAGAAGGTGGAGACCTTCCAACGGTGGGTCGAGTCTGGCAAGCAGGAGTAGTGCTAGCCGGAATTTTGCCAAGAGCATTATTAGAAAAGGGTCCCTACGCGATCAATTCAGCGCCTTCTCGACGCGGATCGTTGACCAGGCGCGAAACGGGCCGTGCTGTCATCTCTCCGGCTGGGTAAGGGACCAGCAAACTCGTTAAGGCATGTTCATCGTGGAGCGAGGTATCAAGCCACTGCTCACGAGCATCTGGCAAGAGAATGACCGGCATGCGATTGTGGATGGACGCCATCAGTTCGTTTGGCTCAGTCGTCACAATCGTGCAACTGCGTATCTGCTGGCCGTCGGGGCTATTCCAGAGATCCCACAGGCCCGCAAAGGCAAATGGCATGCCATCTTTCAGCGTGATATACATGGGGGTCTTGGTTTTGGATCCTGCTTCCTGCCGCCACTCATAAAAGCCGTCGGCGATCACCAGGCAGCGCCTCGAGCGCAACAAGCGCTTAAAGCTTGGCTTCTCTGCCAGCGTCTCTGCCCTGGCATTGATCATCTTATTGCCAATTGCTTCGTCCTTGGCCCAGGAGGGGATGAGTCCCCAGCGTAGTTGATCGAGATGGGCTGTCCCGTTGCGCAAGATAGATACTACTTCCTGTGTCGGTGCTATGTTGTAGCGTGGTGGCTCTGCCAGGGAAGGCTCCACGCCGAATACTTTAGCGATGGTATTAATGTCGGTTTTGAGCGTAAAACGGCCACACATAGTTTTCTCCTCATGATACAATACGGGCGAATGTTCTATTCTATTATAGCTTATTCTTTTTGAGGGATGTAAAAAGGGTTGTATGGGTGATCATTGTAGGCAAGCGAGAGTAGGGGCCAATTCATTGTGCCCATTGCCGATTTATCGGCCTTGCGTAGACTTGACTTCCACCGAAAGCCATGCTATAGTCTCAAGTAGCATCCGGCCTTTGGGCTGGGTAAAGATAAAAATAAACAAACAAAATGGCAACGACGGGGACATATTAGGAGCCTGACCGGCAACCCAGAGAGCGACGCACCTGCTGCAAGCGACGCCGCCGGAACCACCCAGTGACACCCCTGAGCCAACTGGTGAATCAATTCTGTGACTCTTATCGTGGGATTGCAAAAGCCGGTTTCGGGACGCGCCCGTTCTAGCGCGGCGGTTTACTCTTCCCGATAAAGGGATTGCAAGAACCGATTGAGGTCCCGGCAAGGGACAAATGGTGGTGGCACCACGATAGGCGTATAAGCCCTCGTCCTCCAAAAAGGATGAGGGCTTTTTATTGTGCGCAATGGAGAGAATCACACATGCAACGCATTCCTACAACCGAAGTTAGCTCACATGTCGGCGAACGTGTCCGCGTCATGGGCTGGCTCCACTCACTGCGCCAGCTCGGCGGCATCAATTTTCTGGTCATCCGTGACGGCTGGAGCATCGTACAGGCAGTGGCCGAGACAGAGGCCGAACTGGCTCCACTGCGCGAACGCGAGGCCGGTGTCGAGAGCGTCGTAGCCCTCGAGGGACGGGTAGTCAGCGAGCCCCAGGCCCCAGGCGGCATCGAACTGCACGACCTGCGCATCGAGGTCATCACGCCGGTGACCGAGGTGCCACCCGTGTCCTTGAACAAGCGCAAGATCACTGCAAACATCACTACAGTGCTCGACCACGCCGTCGTAACGAACCGCCATCCTGTACGACGCGCCATCTTGCGACTCGGTGCTGGCGCCATGGCAGGTTTTCGCAGCACACTCGTCGCCAAAGGTTTTACCGAGATACAGACGCCGAAGATCGTCGCCTCCGCCACCGAGAGCGGAGCCACCGTCTTCAAACTCGACTACTTCGGGCGACCTGCGTACCTGGCGCAAAGCCCGCAGTTTTACAAGCAGATCATGGTGGGCATCTTCGAGCGCGTCTTCGAGGTTGGCCCGGTCTTCCGCGCCGAGCCGCATGACACCGCGCGCCACCTCAACGAGTATGTCAGCCTGGATGTCGAGTTTGGCTTCATCGAAAATCACTTTACCGTCATGGCCCTCCTGCGCGACGTGATCGCTGGCATTTTGACTACCTTCAGTGAACACTACACTGCAGAACTGAAGCTTTTACAGGTCAAGATGCCGACCATTGCACAAGAGGTGCCGCATATCCACTTCAGTGATGCCCAGGAGTTGATCTTTCGACGCTATAGTACGGACGTGCGTGGCGAACCCGACCTCTCGCCACAAGACGAACGCTGGCTGGGAGAATGGGCGCAGCAGGAATTCGGCAGCGATTTCCTTTTCGTAACCGGCTTCCCGATGCGCAAGCGGCCGTTCTACACCCATCCCGATCCTGAGCGACCGGAGTACTCCAACTCCTTCGACCTGCTCTTCCGCGGGACCGAGTTGGTCACGGGTGGGCAGCGCCTGCACCGCTACGACGACTACCTGGCCGCATTGGAGAAGGCGAACCTCCCTCTGGAGCCATTCGAGTCATACCTGGAGGCATTTAAATATGGTATGCCGCCACATGGGGGCTTCGCCATCGGCCTGGAGCGTTTACTGATGCAGCTTATAGGTGTGCCAAATGTTAAGCTCGTGGCGACGTTCCCACGGGATATGACGCGCTTGACGCCGTGATTAATAGTTAAACTGCCCTTCCGCCCGTCACCTCCAGCACATGCCCAGACACGTAATCCGAGAGTGGTGAGGCCAGGAAGAGCATCGGCCCGGCCGCCTCCTCCGGCGTGCCGGGGCGCCCCAACGGGATGAGCAAGGGAGCCATCTGACGCAGCTGATCGGGTACGCCCAGGGCTACCTCCTCGCCTTCACGCTGCACCTTCTCCGCCTGCTCTTTGGGAGCCGTCAAGCGCGTCTCGATAAAACCGTAGCAGACGCAGTTGACCTGTACATTGTAGCGTCCCCACTCCTTCGCCAGCGTCTTCGTCAGGCCTGTGATGCCGGCCTTGGCGGTAGAGTAGTTTGCTTGCCCCGCGTTGCCATAGACGCCGGAGACCGAGGAGACATTGACCACCTTGCGAGCCTTGGCACGACCGCTGCCAGCCTGCTCTTTTTTCGCCGCGTCGCGAATGAAGTTCGACGCCTCGCGCAAAATACGAAAGGGTGCGGTCGTATGCACATCGATCATCGCGTACCACTGCTTATCCGTCATGTTCTGAATCACAGCATCCCAGGTGTAACCAGCGTTATTGACGATAATGTCGATGCCGCCAAATGCATCCAGCGTCGCCTTCACCAGTTGGGCCGGAAAGGCAGGGTCGGTGACATCACCGGCCACGACGATCGCCTTGCCTCCCGCGTTGCGAATGGCGGCGGCAGTCTCCTCCGCCGGAGCGGGATCAAGATCACTCACAACGACCGACGCTCCTTCTGCTGCAAATAGTTTGGCGGCAGCCGCCCCAATGCCACGTCCTGAACCGGTTAAAATAGCCACTTTGCCATCAAGCATACCCATGATATGTTTTTCTCTCCTTGTAATTAATCTAATCCTCTAGGAAACA
>WNFB01004068.1_pt1 | contig 12972 bp, 10 predicted proteins | sample 5400501 | NCBI WGS metagenome assembly WNFB01 (sample SAMN13153341, study PRJNA577476) | soil metagenome | isolation source: 200 cm saprolite under Douglas fir tree site 2 hole 1 | place: USA:California | collected 2015-04-18
GGGCAGCGCATCGTCTCGACCATGTACACGACTCTGAACCAGTACCATGTCGTCCTGGAGGTCGACCCCAAGTTCCAGTATGGGCCCGAAGCGCTCAACGGCATCTACGTCAAATCGTCGAGCGGACAGCAGGTGCCGTTATCCACACTCGTCGACTCGGTCGTGAAGGTGGCGCCGCTCGTGGTCAACCATCAGGGCCAGTTCCCGTCGGTGACGATCTCGTTCAACCTCCTGCCGGGCACCGCGATCGGTCAGGCAGTAAGCGCCATCCAGAAGATCGAAAAAGACCTCGGCAAGCCACTCTCGCTTCAGACCAGCTTTCAGGGCAACGCCCAGGCATTCGGAGCATCGCTGTCGAGCACGCCGATCCTCATAGCCGCCGCGCTCTTCGTCATCTACCTCATTCTCGGCGTATTGTACGAGAGCCTGGTTCACCCAATCACCATCATCTCGACGCTGCCGTCCGCCGGCCTGGGCGCGCTGTTGCTGCTGATGGCGGTTCACTACGATCTCAGCGTGATCGCGATCGTCGGCATCATACTGCTGATCGGCATCGTCAAGAAGAACGGCATCATGCTGGTCGATTTCGCCCAGCACGTCGAGCATGAGCAGGGTCTGACCGCCGAAGAATCCATCTATCGAGCCTGCATCATGCGGTTTCGGCCGATCCTGATGACCACCATGGCGGCGCTGCTTGGCGGTGTTCCGATGATGCTCGGCAGCGGTGTCGGATCGGAGCTTCGCCAGCCACTCGGCTACGCCATCGTCGGCGGCCTCGCTCTGTCGCAGGTTCTCACCCTCTACACGACGCCGGTTGTCTATATCTACCTCGACCGGCTGCAGACCTGGCTGTTCGGGGAAAAGAAGAACAAGGCCGCCTCCGGCCACGCCGAGCCCGCGCCCGCCGAATGACGGAGGACAAAGGATGCGCAGCGCGTATCGTGCGGCAAGACGGACTTCCTCCCAGCCCCGCCCGGTCCATGAGACATTCTGAATGCTAATTTAGTGGATCACGACAATCGTGAACCTATCTTTCAAGTACCCACAATCGATTTTGCAGAGGAGTGATAATCATGTTTTCGAGACGGGACATGCTGGCAGTGTCCGCCGCGGGCGCTGTTATGACTGCAACCGCAGCGCGAGCGGCCTCCTTTGGTAACCCGGACCTGCCACCGCAAGGCGCTATCAACGGCAAGGCTCCGGGAAATCTCGCCGATCCTGGCCCGCAAAGCTCGGCCATCGGCAACCAGTTTCCCTCGGCCCAATTTCCGCCGGCAACCGATGTTGGCGGCATGGCAATGGACTGGGCCTCATTCAACAATGCGCCGAAGCGCATCCAGAACGGCGGCTGGGCGCGCCAGGTGACGGTAGAAGACTTTGCGATTTCGAAGGAGATATCAGGCGTCAACATGCGGCTGACCGCCGGCGGCATCCGGGAACTGCACTGGCATCAGGCCGCCGAGTGGGCGATCATGACTTACGGCAGTTGCCGCGTGACGGTTCTCGACGCGTTAGGCCGGCCGTACGTCGCGGACGTGGAACAGGGCGATCTTTGGTATTTTCCGGCGGGTCAGCCGCATTCGCTGCAGGGGCTCGGCCCGGACGGCTGTGAATTCGTGATCTGCTTCGACGACGGCCACGCCAACGAATTCAATACGCTACTGGTATCGGATTGGTTTGCTCATACGCCGCCCGAGGTGCTTGCCAAGAATTTCGGCGTTCCAGCAGAAACATTTGCGAAGATTCCGCTGCAAAATCTCTGGATCTTCCAGGGTACCCTGCCCGGCGATTTGGCGTCGGACCGCGCCGCGGTCAACAAAGGCGAAAATGCTCCACCCCATCCCTTTATCTTCCGGCTTGGATCGTCAGCTCCGACAAAGCAGTCCAAAGGCGGCGACGTGCGGATTGCCGACAGCAGCAACTTCACCGTCTCAACGCGAATCGCGGCCGCGCTGGTAACGGTTCGTCCGGGCGGGGTGCGCGAGATGCACTGGCATCCGAACGCCGACGAATGGCAGTACTACCTCAAGGGCAAGGCACGCATGACGGTTTTCAATACCGGCCCGAACGCGCTGACGATGGACTTCAATCCCGGGGACATCGGTTACGTCAAGCGCAATCTGGGACACTACGTTGAGAATGTCGGCGACACCGACATGCAGTTTATCGGGGTGTTCAGGGCACCCCAGTATGAAGAGATTTCTCTGTCCAACTGGCTGACGCATACGCCGCCGGCATTGGTGGCCCAGCACCTGAATATAGACGAGGCGACGATCGCGAAATGGCCGGACAACAGCCCGGGCGTAATGCCCAGATCGTAGATCGCGGAGCTGGCGTCGGAGCCTTTCAGCAACGCCACTGGCGGCACCAGAAATGGCTGCTAGCGCACAAAGGGATCACGGACGAGGCAGATATGGATGCGCGCGATTACGTCACGATCGGCATGACGGCGGAGAAGACCGTGACCGTGACCTCCGAGATGACGGTCGGTCATTTCGTGGCGCACATGCCACAAGTCTACGCCACGCCAATGATGATCCTGCATATGGAAATGGCATCGGGCTCCGCCATCGCTTCGCATCTGCCGGAGGGTTTTGTGAGCGTCGGCATGGACGTGAAAGTCCGTCACCTCGCAGCAACTCCGGTCGGCCGCACGGTTCGCGCCATTTCTCGCGTCCTCAAGATTGATCCGAAGGGCGTGGTGTTCGAGGTCGAGGCCTGGGACGGCGACCGCAAGATCGGCGATGGCACTCACCGCCGCGGCATCGTCAATGTGCTGGAGTTCGAGAAGCGGTTCGGAGTAAAGCAGCTCGCAATGAGTTCGGATTGAATTCAATCCGAACTCACAACTACGAGCGCATCCATTTGCGCTCAACCCCGCAGCGGTGGCCGCGTCGTGCTCTGGCCAGCGCAGTGCGCAGTGCGCAATTCTTCCCAGCCGAAGGACGACTGTCCGTTTCATGGGAACATCGCGGACAAGGCAAGCAGCGACAGCAGGAGCGCAGGCGGCATGACGATGAGGCCGAGTCTGAGAAACCGAAGAGAGGCAATATTCTCGCCCTCCCGGCGCAATGCGATCAGCCACAGGATGGTGGCGAGCGAGCCTGTCACAGAAAGATTGGGCCCGAGATCAACCCCGATCAGGATCGCACCGGCCACGTGCGCGGGTACCCGCGCGGCATGACTGGTAGCCGCCGCGATCAGACCCATCGGCAGATTGTTGACGAGGTTGGAGGCAACAGCGACGACGATGCCTGCGAGCCACGACGCCGCTTGCGGCGACGCCGCCGCAGCGTCGTGCAGGTTGCGGGCCAGCGCTGACAACACAACGGTTTGGTTCAACCCCGCGACAAGAACGAACAGACCCGCAACGAGCGGCAGCACGCCCCACGATATGTTTTTGAGAATCGGCAGCGGCGATTGCCGGGCGATGACCAGCACGATGGCGGTCAAGGATGCGCCGGCGCAAAAGGTCGGTAACCCCAGTGGTCGGCCGAACGCAGACGCTGACAGCAGCACGACCACCGTCAGCGCGATTCCGATCGCTGCAAGCTTACCACCGAGCGTCAGTGGGGACACGCTCTTGATCGCGGCGACCTTTGCGTCGAGCGCCGCCCGTTGCGTCAATCGCAATGCGACGTATGTCGCAAGGATCGCAACGAGTGACGGGCCGGCAAAATGACGCAGCCATTCCGAAAGAGCAGGCATCTGCCCGCCGAACACGACGAGGTTGGCAGGATTGCCGATCGGAAGGACAAAACTTGCGGCGTTGGCGATGAAAGCGCAGATGAAGAGATACGGGAGTGGCTCGACCTGCGCAGTCCGGGTCGCTGCATAAACCGCCGGCGTCATCACCACAGCGGTGGCGTCGTTCGACAGCAACACCGTCACCAGAGCGCCGACGACGTAAATGGTCAAAAAGAGTCGTTTGGCCGAGCCACGCGCATGCATGACCGCCTGGGTCGCGAGCCAATTGAACAGCCCCTCCTTCCTGGCGACCTCAGACAGCAGCATCATGCCGATCAGAAAGAGGTAGACGTCGGTACCCCTGCCGATGGCCGCGACCGCCGCCTGCCAAGACAGCAAGTTGAACAGCACCAGCATCGCGGCGCCCGCCATCGCCCACACGAACTCCGGCCAATTCCATGGCCGGGCGATCACACCCAACGTTGTGGCAGCCGCAATAACCCAGATAGCTGAATTGAACAGCATCAGCTTGCGCTGGCGACCACGGCCGCGGCGATTGTCGGTCGCTGCTCAAGCGAGGCATCGTGTTGGTTTGCGTCGGATCTGCTCACGGGCTTAATGGTACCCGGCTGTTGTCCTGACTTTGCCCCTGAAGACGCTGTAGCTGACGAGCGTGTAGATCAGCATCAGTGGAAAGACGATCACTCCGCACCCCCAGAACATGAACGTAAGACTCGATTGCGGCGCGGCGGCTTGGTCGACGGTGATGACGGAGGGGATCATGTATGGCCAGAAGGACAGCGCCAGCGTGCCGAACGCCGACATGAAGATCAACGCGACCATATAGAACGGCCAGTAGTCGTTGTGGTTCAGGATGCTGAGCGCGAGCACGATTGCCGCGACTGCTCCAATCGCCGGGAATACGAACAGATACGGCCGATCGATCCAACGATGCAGGATTGGAAGATTTTCGGCCAGCGCGTAGGCGAAGACAACCACGAGGAACGCCAGCACGCCGACCGCGAGCACGGGGATCTGGCCGCGCGCAACGTCGCGAACCTCGCCCTCGCATTTTCGGACCAGCCAGCAGGCGCCGAGAAGTGCATAGCCAAGGCACAGGCCGAGGCCGCAAAGGGCCGCAAACGGCGTGAGCCAGCCGACCTCACCGCCGGAATATTCGCCGTTCGTGAACCGCATTCCTTCCACCAGGGCACCGACCATCAACCCTTGTATAAAGGTCGCGATCAGGGATCCGCCGGCAAAGCTCAAATCCCATATCCAGCGGAGCCGTTGCGTCTTGTAGCGAAACTCGAACGCCACACCGCGCAGGATCAGGCCCAGCAGCATGATGATGAGAGGCAGATAGAATGCCGACAGCAAAGTCGCATAGACGAGCGGGAAGGCTCCCCACAGAATAACGGCGGTGACGACCAGCCAGGTCTCGTTGCCGTCCCAAATCGGCGCGACGGCGCTCAGCATCGCGCCCCGCCTGGCTTCGCCGCTCGCCAGTCCGAACAGCAAGCCGACGCCGAGATCGACACCATCGAGCAGCACGTAGAGCAGAATGCTGATGGCTAAAAGCGAAACCCAGAACATGACCATGGTTATTCTCCGGCGCCGGCGTGGCTGGGTTCTTGAATTAGTTCTTCGTCGGCCAGCGACATCGGCCGGTTCGGAACCGCCAGATGCGGAACTTCGAACGGCTTCCTCGCCGGACCGGTGCGGATAAGCCGATAGATGTAAAACGTGCCAAACAGGAAGATGAAGGCGTAGACCGCGCAGAAGACCACGAGCGAGATCGTCGCCTCGCGCGTCGTCAGGAACGGCGTCATGGCATCCGCGGTTCGCAACACGCCAAAAACCACCCAGGGCTGACGGCCGACTTCGGCGGTGAACCAGCCGGTAATGATCGCAATGAAGGGCAGCGGAAAGCTGAGGAACGTCAGCCAAAGCAGCGGGCGATTGTACGCCAGGCGGTGCCTGTAACTCAGATAGCTGCCGACCCAGGCAAGCCCCAGCATCACCATGCCGCATCCCACCATGATCCGGAAGCTGAAGAACGGGATGACGACCGGCGGCCAGTTCTCCGGTGGGATGCTGTTGAGTCCGGTCTCCCCGGCGGTAAGACTGTCGGAATCGATCAGGCTGCCGAAGGGCGGCGGCAGCGTAATCGCGAACAGGTTGCGTCGGTGCTCCACATCCGGCCAGGCGAACAGCACTTCGGAGCCGGGCTTTTCGTCGTTCCAGCGCCCCTCAATGGCGGCCATCTTGGAAGGTTGATACGTGTTGACATAGCCGCCGACCAGGTGCCCGAAGAGAAGCTGGATCGGCATCAGCACAGCCGCAAGACCAAGGCCCATGCGCAGCATGATACGCGCCTCGGCGTGATATTCCTTCCGCAGCATGTACCACGCACCGGTCGCGGCAACGCAGAAAGCGCCTGTAAGGTAGGAGGCGAGCAGCATGTGGGGGAATCGCGACCACACCACCGAATTGAATAGGATCTTGGTCCAATCGTTTGGAACGAAGGCGCCGTTTTCCATCACATAGCCTGAGGGCACCTGCATCCAGCTGTTGTTGACCATGATCCAGAACGCCGAAAACGTGGTCCCCAGCGCCACCATCGCGGTCGAAAACAAATAGAACCATGGCGGCACGCGGCTGCGGCCGAAAATGAGGACGCCGAAGAACGAGGCCTCGAGCATGAAGGCCGTGAAGGTCTCGTACATCAGGAGCGGGCCCTGGATCGGCCCGGACATTTTGGACAGCACGCTCCAGTTGGTGCCGAACTGGAATGCCATTACGATCCCGGACACGACACCCAATCCGAATGCCACACCGAATATCTTCAACCAGAATTCGAAGATCACGCGATAGACCGGGCGGCCAGTCGCAAGGCACAAGGCTTCGAGAACAGTGAGCCAGGCCGCCAACCCGATCGTGAAAGATGGAAAGATGATATGGAACGTGATGGTAAAGGCGAATTGAATTCGCGACAGGAGAAGCGCCGTCATATCCATTTGCAATTTCCCGACCTAGGACGAGGGCAACTACCCGGAGGTAGTAACCGGACAAGGGAGGGCCATTAAATTCACTGTTAGCTTTTGACTTTCGAACTGGAGCGGTCGTGCGGTCCAGCGCTTTCGACAAACGGGGCAAGAGAATCATTGAGCAGCAATTGCTGTTCTGTTCTCGGCGCGAAATTTCATCAGGCCAACCTGCGCCACCGTCACGCAGCGACGCTGCGTGACGGTGGCGCCATGAATTCCGGGCCGACCGGATCGGTGATGGTTTCGCGCAAAATCCGATCGATCTCGGCCTTGGCAGAGGCATCGAGCGACCAGCCCGTCACCTCGTCGACTGGCTGCAACTGATCGGGACGGCGCGCGCCCCACAAGGCCGTGGTGATGCCCTGGTCGAGCATCCAACGGATGGCCAAGTGAATAACGCGCTTGCCGAAGCGTTGCTGCGCGAGCCGATCGAGCTCTTGCACGGCGGCGACATATTGTGCGAACCGGGGCTTGCGAAATTTCGGATCAGTGCGCCGCAGATCGTCGCCATCGAAAACCGTATCCGCCTGCATTCGTCCGGACAGAAGCCCCCGACACAGCGCTCCATATCCCAGCGTCGCGATCTTATTCTTGTGGCAATAGGGCAGAAGGTCGGTTTCGACTCCGCGTTCGAACAAGTTGTAGGGTGGCTGCAGCACATGCAGCGGCGCAACGCGGCGAAACCGCTCCATTTGGCCGACCGAAAAGTTGCTCACGCCGATGGCGCGGATTTTCCCCTGCTCGAACAGCGCGTGCATTGCTTCCGCGGTCTCCTCGATCGTAACCAATGGGTCGGGCCAATGAACCTGGTAGATGTCAATGTAATCGGTTCGAAGCCTGCGCAATGAATCCTCGATTTCCCGCATGATGCGGGCGCGGCTGGCATTGCGAAATACTCTTCCATCCTCCCATTGAAGTCCGGCCTTGCTGGCAATGACCACGTCCGAGCGCAGCCGGCCTTCGATCGCCTTGCCAACGATCTCCTCGGAGCGGCCAAATCCATAGACCGGGGCCGTGTCGATAATGTTGATACCATGCTCGATTGCGGCCCGGATGGTAGCGATGGATACAGCCTCGTCGGTTCCGCCCCACATCCACCCGCCGATGGCCCAGGTGCCGATCGCAACGGGCGACACCTTGAGCGACGTGCCGGGAATGTCGGTTCGTTCCATGTTCATTTTGAGAGCTTCTGCTTGACGGACCATGATCGTGTTCCTTCTTTGAGTGCGTGCCTAAGGCATCTGGGTGGCAGACGCGTCCACCCTCAATCGGTAGTGACCGAGGGCACGGCGTAGAGTCCCGCTTCCTCCGCGGCGATAAGGCCGAGGGCGGTCCAGTCGAGCTCGCCGTAACCGCGCGCGATCCCCGTGATCAGCCGGTCCCGGACCACGCCCACCGATGGCATCGGGACGCCCGATCTCTCGGCCTCGGCAAGCGCCAAGCGCACATCCTTGAGCACGAGGGGCAGGACAAATCCGGGCGCGTAGGTCTGCCTGGCAATCTTGTCGCCGTAAATTTTATGGGCGCGTCCGCCGAACATCGTGCTCGTCATAATGTCGATGAAAGGCTGCGGATCCAGCCCGCGCTTTCGGACCACGGCGACCACCTCTCCGAGCATCTCCAGTGCCGTCGCGCTCATCATGTTGCCGAGCAGCTTGACGAGATTTGCATCTTGCGGATCGGCGCCGAACACAAAAGTCCTTTGTCCGAGAATGTCGAGGATCGGCTGGCAGCGCTCGACGTGGGCCGGAACGCCAGCGGCGACGATGAACAGCTGGCGCGCCTTGGCCGCATCCGGATTCCCGAAGACCGGCGCAGCTACGTAGCCTTGTCCTTTCCGCGCATGCTCGGTCGCCAGCAGCGACGCAGCCGCCGTGCTGATCGTGCTCATCGACAGATGGATCGCGCCGGGCATCAGACCCGCGGCTAGACCGTCGAGGCCAATGTCTCTGCGACCGAACACGATTTCGCGCACGGCATCGTCGTCCGGCAACATGCTGATGACGACCTCGCAGTCGAGCAGGTCACCGATATCCGTTGTGGGCTTGAGACGGAGCGCCTCAAGCTTGCCGATCTGATCCGGGCGGCGGACATATGCGATCACCCGTCGTCCGGTGGCGGCGAGGTTTGCGGCCATCGCCGTTCCCATGTGACCAAGGCCGACAAAACCAATGTCACCTTGCACCGGTGGACGGCCGGCCAATGCAGAGCCGTCTCGACGCTCGCGAGGCGGATTCTGGGATGCAGTTCCGAAGGTGAGAGGAGAGCGGCGCTCGTGCTTGGACATTGGGGACTCCTGACCGAGCGCAGCCGCACCGTCTGATGCGCACCTTGCGACGGACACATCCCGCGATCTAGTGATGATCGGATGTTGCACTTGTCTCGGCTTGCCGCGCCTTTAGGTTTTCTTGCTTGGAATTCCAGAAGCCGTAGTGCGATTTAGCACTCGCATGGCGCACGCTTCGCCAGAGTCGCGTGCATGTCCGCATCGAATGAAATCGAATTTAGTTATTTGAACGGCAATTTAATGGTGCTGACAATCCATCCGCTTACTCTGAGTTTTGGCTGCAATTCTCGTCAACGACGGCTTTGATGACAACGTGATCCCACCATCACTTCCATACGTCAGCAAAAAAACAGCTGGCCGCGGAAGAGGGTCAGTGCACGTGTCAGGAGAACAAGAATGAGTGACATGGGCATCAGCCTTCCGGGTTATCCTTCCCCTGCTCCGTCGATCGTTGAAATTTCTCCACCCGATATCGTTCGTCGCCGACTAGCGAATTGGGGGGCAATACAAGCGGACACGGTAAAGGTTACCCGGCGCGAGACATTCGAAGACGGCTTTCAGGCCCGAAGACATTTGCTGATCGTTTACGAGCGCGCAGAACGACATGATGGTGAGACGCTTATCGAGGGGTTGCCAAAATCGACCCTGCGCGAGTTCAATTGCAAGCTCAGCTTTGTGCCTGCTGGGCATCGGTTCTACGGATGGCAGACGCCGCGGGTCCTGACGCGCGTCACATATTTTTATATCGATTTGCAAGATCCGTTGTTTGATCTGGAATCCGGCATCCCCTGCCCTACGATCGGCCCGCGCCTGTTCTTCTTCGATCAGGCCGTCTGGGACACGGCGCTCAAACTCAAGGCCGAGGTTGGGAATTCCGACCCGGGTAGCCGCCAATATGCAGAGGCCTTGAGCCTCGTGCTGATGCACGAACTCATCCGCTTGGAACGAACGACAGCCGGTGCGGCGAGGCCGCTTCGTGGCGGCTTGCCAGCGTGGCAGCAGAAGCGCGTGGCGGAATTCATCCAGGAGCATCTCGCGGAGGAAATTTCGTTGACCGCGCTCGCAGAGCTCGTCGATCTGAGCCTTTATCATTTTGCGCGCGCCTTCAAGCAATCCTTCGGCGCGCCTCCGCATCGTTACCATATAGCCCGCCGGATGGATCGCGCCAGGAGCCTGTTGCAGAGGCCGGCGCTCTCGGTGACGCAGATCGGCATCCAGATTGGCTTTCGCGAAACGAGTTCATTTACCAGGGCATTTCGTAAATTCACCGGACTTACGCCGACCGAATACCGGCGTCACCGAGAGGATTAACCTCGCCAAGCCCACAGGAGGAAAAAATGCGCAACCATCTTCAATATCGTCGGAAGGACGCGGAGAAGCGTTGCGCCATCTGTGACGGAAAGTTTGGTCTCATCCGGCACTACTCCTGGCGGACTGCCCTTTGTTCAAAAAGGTGCGTCGATCGCTTCAAGTCCCGAGAGCAGGCCGACCGCAGATGGTTACTCCGTCTTCAAGCCACCCGACAAGCAGTTGCAGCCGGAATCATAGGATTTCGAAACAAGGAGGCTGCGCAATGAGCTTTCCTCTACTTCGCATTAGGAGGCGCCATATGAGATTCATCCTGGTGAATGGCACGATGCCCTGCCTGCAGTCTTTATGTACGCGGTGCGGTAAACAGATTGGTACGAGCTATCTGCGAGAGATCGCAGCGCGACTCCGTTACTGCGGTCCTGATTGCTACGCCGATCACGGTGAAGACGCAGTCATGGCCCTTGAAAATCATACGAGTGCATCATACGCGAGCCTCGCCATTTCGAGGGACTGAGCGATCGACCCCGCCTTGCGGGAAAAGTCGCCAGGGCTCCGGCAGCTTACCGGAACCCTGACTTGCGAGCCGTGCAACTGCCCGCGTCTTGTTTCAAACCGACCGATCAGTTGTAAGCGTTCGCGTGACCACGAAAGTGAGCGCCGCCGGATATTTCGGCGGTCTCCTGGCGCCATGGGATCGGATACGCATTGCATTGCCGCGTAGGGCGTCGGATGATAGGCGTCTACCCGCACTTGACAAGACGTCGCATCTTGGGGACCCCAGTTCGGGAACGGTCTGGGAGCGTAGGGTCGAGTTGATCGCCGACGCAGTTGATCGGAAAATTCAGCAGCTTGGGTTGGAAGGTAAAGCATAGAACGACAGGAGGGCGCGATGGCTCGCATTGCTTGGCGTACGGCAAGATCCGGCTTTATGCTCCTGCTCGCCGGCGCCGCGTTCGCAACGGATGCGTCGGCCGACGACATCATGGTAACGAAAGCACCGCTCGCCGCGGGCGCGAAGGCTCCGTCGCAGCCGGCGACGTGTGGTAGCCTTGAGGACTTTGTCGTCACGAATTGCCCAATGACCTGGAATGGCATCACGGTGTACGGCACGATCGACGCGGGAGTGACGTGGCGGAGCCATGGGGCCCCCTTCAATGGGACATCCGCCGTCGGGGAAGATTATCTCATCCAGAAGTACAGCAATCGCGCGCAGTGGGGTCTTGCGCCGAACGGTTTGAGCCAGTCAAACATCGGGATCAAGGCGAAAGAGCCGTTCGCCGCCGGATGGGCTTTTATCTTCGATCTGCAGGCCGGGTTCGATCCTTATTCCCTGCAGCTCGCCAATGGACCGCACTCGGTGGCTCAGAACGCCGGCGTGCCGCTCATCAGCCAAAATTCGTACGCCGATTCGAGCCGGGCCGGGCAATTTTACAATTCCGTGGGTTATTTGGGCGTCAGTTCACCCTATGGCACCTTGACCGTTTTCCGGCAAAACTCGCTGACTCTGGACGCTGTTTTTGCCTACGATCCGATGGGCGCTTCGTACGCTTTCTCTCCTATCGGCTTCCAGGGGATAACCTGCGGCGTGGGCGATACCGAGGACTGCCGATTTAGCACGTCGGTGAAGTATCATGTTGATATTGGCCAGTACAGGGTTGCGGCGCTCTGGCAATTCGGTGGCTACAGTCTGAACAACGCCGCGACCGGTTCCTACCAGCTCCAGCTAGGCGGGGACATTGCCAATTTGGCTGGCGGCACGCTTTCGCTCGACGCAATTGGCGGCTACGTGCAAAATGCCGTGTCGATAGGGCTTGCCGGCAACACGCTGCCGGCGGTGCTGCCGCAAGTTCTCACCGCTACGCTCTCCGATGATTCGAGCGTGATGCTGGTTGCCAAATACAGCAACGGACCAGTCAAGCTGTTTGCCGGATACGAATACATTCGATATGCGCCGCCAAGCAACCCTTATGCCGCGGGTACCGGTTTTAGCGATATCTCGGGAGACTTCGTCTGCGCCGGCTGCGCTGCGTTCAACAACACGAACATTAACAACACGGCTTTCAACGCCGGCGACAAGATATTCCATGTGTTCTGGACCGGAGTGAAATACACCATTACTGACAATTTGGATGTGATTGGCGCCTACTATCATTACGACCAGCCGGCCTTCGGCGCGCTCGTCAACTGTGCCGCCGCACCCACGTCAGCGACGTGCCACGGGACGTTCGACGCTGTTTCCTTCGTCGCCGATTGGCAGTTTGCGAAGAAATTTGATGCCTACGCCGGATTTATGTTCTCGCAGGTCAATGGCGGCCTGGCGAACGGCTACCTTAATCGCAACACGATCGATCCCACGGTTGGGCTTCGCTTCCGCTTCTGAGAAATCTACAGGCAGGCAGGACGACCGACACGGTCAATTCGCCACTGTATCGGCCCGCGATCTCTCGCGGTTTTTACGGCCGATTTCGGCGACTGAGCGCGCGCCGCGTGAAGCCTGGCGACGCGCGCCTCCGTCATCAAACGTCAATCGTTCGATTTCGGTCCGCCGTGATAACGGTACGCGCTGGGCTCGGCCGTCTGCGCCGCCGTTGCCGGATCGAAAGCGTTAAAGGCGTAGACCGCTTGCCGGTCTGAGGG
>WNFB01004390.1_pt1 | contig 12970 bp, 12 predicted proteins | sample 5400501 | NCBI WGS metagenome assembly WNFB01 (sample SAMN13153341, study PRJNA577476) | soil metagenome | isolation source: 200 cm saprolite under Douglas fir tree site 2 hole 1 | place: USA:California | collected 2015-04-18
TCACGCGGATCCTCGAGCATGCTTTCCACGTCGCGAAGAAGGAAGTCGTGATGGTCGACAAGTCCAACGCGATGACCTTCGCGGGCGGCCTGTGGCAGGAGCGCTGGAAGGATGTCGCCCGTGCCCATCCGGCCATCAAGACACGTCATCTCTTCGTCGACGCGGCCGCGATGCAGCTCGTGAAGGACCCAAGCCAGTTCGACGTCATCGTGACGAGCAACCTCTTCGGCGACATCCTCAGCGACCTCACCGCAGAGCTGGTCGGAGGCATGGGCATCGCTCCGTCCGCCAACATCAACCCGAAGACCGGTCGCGGCCTGTTCGAACCGGTCCACGGCACAGCGCCGGACATCGCCGGCAAGGGCCTTGTGAACCCGATTGGGGCCATATTGAGCGCCGGTATGATGGTCCAACACCTGGGTCATAACGAAATGGCAGAAGCGATCGAGGGTGCGGTCGAATCGGCCATCCGCGCGGGTGAGTGCACGCGCGATGTGGGCGGAAACCTGTCCACCTCCCAGGCCGGTGATGCTGTCGTGCGGAGGCTGAGGGACTAGACCATGGGCATGACAATGACCGAGAAGATCCTCGCCCGCGGGGCGGGTCGCGACTCGGTCCGCCCCGGGGACCTGGTGCTCGCGAAGGTCGACTTCGCGATGGGCCACGACCTGACGATTCCGCCGGCGGGAAAGATCATGCGCGAGCAGATGGGCGCGGAGAAGATCTGGGATCCCGACCGCGTCGCGGTGACGCAGGACCATTTCCAGCCCGCCAAGGACGCTGCCAGCGCGACGCTCGGCCGCCTTACGCGCGAGTTCTCGCATCAGATGGGCGTCAAGTGGTACTTCGAGGTGGGGCAAGGCGGCATCTGCCACACGGTGCTGCCAGAGCACGGGCTGGTATTGCCTGGTGAGCTGGTCGTCGGCGCCGACTCGCACAGCTGCACGTACGGCGCGCTGAACAACTTCGCGACCGGCATAGGCTCGACGGATCTCGCGTGCGTGCTGGCGCTGGGGGAGCTCTGGTTTCGCGTCCCCGAGACGCTGAAGTTCGTCTATCACAACCGTTTGAAGGAATGGGTCGAGGCGAAGGACCTGATCCTTTATGTCATCGGCCAGATCGGCGTCGACGGCGCCCGCTCGAAGGCGATGGAGCATGTCGGCGAGGCGCTGAAGTACATCGACATGGAGGCCCGTCTGACGATCACCAACATGGCCATCGAGGCTGGCGCCAAGAACGGCATCCTGGAGTTCGACGAGGTCACGAAGGAGTACCTCGACAGTCGCGCGAAGCGGCCCTACACGCCGGTCACCTCGGATCCGGACGCCGAGTACGAGAAGGTGTTCGAGTTCGACGTGGAGAAGGTGGAGCTCGGCGTCGCCAAGCCAATGTCGCCCGACAACTACGCGCCGCTGTCGGAGGTCGCCGGAACCAGGCTCGACCAGGTGTTCATCGGCTCATGCACGAACTCGCGAATCACTGATCTGCGTCGCGCCGCCGCGGTGCTCGAAGGGCACAAGGTCGCGGACGGCGTGCGGCTGATCATCACGCCCTCCTCGCACCAGGTCGCCATCCAGGCGGAGCGGGAAGGACTGATTCGCACCTTCCTGGCCGCGGGCGCGGCGTGGACGACCGCCACTTGCGGCGCGTGCCTCGGCGGCCACATGGGCGTGCTGGGTGAGGGCGAGGTGTGCTTGAGCACGACCAACCGCAACTTCCCCGGCCGGATGGGCCACCCGAAGGCGATGGTCTATCTCTCGAATCCGGCGGTCGCGGCGGCGAGCGCGGTGACGGGCGTGATCACGCACCCGAGCGAGGTGCTGAAGCACCTGCCGGCCAACGTCGCATGACTCCCATCCCTGCGTTTGTGCACAAAAACGGGTTATCACGGCGGAATTCCCCGCGTTTGTGCACAAAAAAGGGTTTCAAACAATGACGCTGCCGAAGGTCATCCGCGGCAGGGCCTGGAAGTTCGGCACCAACATCGACACCGACCAGATCATCCCGGCCAAGTACGCCATCTACTCGCTCGATGAGAAAGAGCTCGGCAAGCACGCGATGGAAGGCGTGCCGGGTCGCGAGACCTGGGCCTCGCAGGTGACGGCCGGCGACATCCTGGTCGCCAACTCGAACTTCGGCTGCGGCTCTTCACGCGAGATCGCGCCAGTGGCGATCCGCGGCGCCGGCATATCGCTCGTGATCGCCGACTCTTACGCGCGCATCTTCTTCCGCAACGCCATCAACATGGGCTATCCCATCCTCCAGTCGCCGCAGGCGGCAGAAGCCGTGCACGAAGGCGACGAGCTCGAGGTCGACCTCGAAGAAGGCATCATCCGCAACTTCACGCGCGGCGACGAATATCGCAGCGAGGCCTTTCCGCAGTTCATGAACGAGCTGCTGCGCATGGGCGGGCTGGTGCCGTGGGTGCGCAGGCGCCTCGAAGAAAGGCGCAGGGCCCCGAAAGCGGCGTCCTGATTTGGACAAGCCAGTAGATCTGCAGGAGCCGCTCGAGGAGCTCGCCCGCGACCCGACCCGCTTCAGCCACGACCTGAAGTTCCCTCCGGCGGACAAGATCCGCGTCTACGACGACACGCTGCGCGACGGCGAGCAGATGCCGGGCGTCGCGATCACGCCGAAGGACAAGTACGAGCTCGCGCGCATGCTCTCCGACATCGGCGTTCACATCATGGACGTCGGATTCCCCTACGTCTCCGAGGGCGAGCGCGAAACGCTGCGGCTCGTGCTCGAAGGCCGCAAGCGTGGCGAGCTGAGACACGACCTCGAGATCGTCTGCATGATGCGCAGCACCAAGGGCGACATAGACGCGACGATGCAGGTGATCGATTCGCTCGGTCACAAGCGCGACGAGGTGACCTACTTCGTCTTCACGTCGGCCTCCGACCTTCACGTCAAGTACAAGCTCGGCAAGACGCTGCTTCACCGGGAGGGCATACCCGAGTCGGAATGGCTCGAGCTGCCCGTCGCCTTTTACCGGGAGGCAAACCTCCGCATGATGTGCGACGCGATCGCGTACGCGCGCTCGCAGGGCGCCACATCGATCGAGTTCGGCGGGGAAGACGGCAGCCGCGCCGACGTCGAGTACATCGCCGAGATCCACCGCGAGGGCCTGAAGGCCGGCGGCACGAGACCTTCGACGCCCGACACTGTCGGCTGCTACTCGCCATACGCCGTCCGCGAGTACATCCCGAAGATCAAAGCGGCCGCGCCCAACGCGCCGCTTGTCGTGCACTTCCACAACGACCTCGGCATCGGCGCGTGGAACACCGTGACCGCGCTCGGGTCAGGCGCCGAGGTGTTCACCACAAGCGTCAACGGAATCGGCGAGCGCACCGGCAACGCGCCGATGCACCAGGTGCTCCTGCAACTGCGCTACCTGTTCGGCATCGAGATCCCGCACTTCAAGTACCAGAAGCTTCGCGAACTGGCGCGGCACCTGGAGCGCATCAGCGGCATCCCCGTGCAGCCGACCGAGCCCGGCATCGGCCTCAATGTCTTCTCACATGAGTCCGGCATCCACACCGCGGGCATGCTCATCCATCCTGCGATCTACCAGTTCATCCCTCCCGCTGACTTGGGGACGAAGGTCGAGTACGTCTACGGCAAGCACTCGGGCGCGGTGGTTGTCGAGCACGCGCTGCGGGGAGCCGGCATCACGCCTGAGCCGAAGCTGGTCGCGCGCGTCCTCGAGGAGGTGAAGCGCATCCGCGAAGAGCGTGCCGAGCGCGCGGACTTCTCGGAGTTCCACCGCAATTACTACGAGCACCTGGGCCACCTGGGACTGACCGCGGCGGAAGTCGTCGACATCGCGCGCGCAATGGCGGCCGACTCGAAATCCAAAAGCTGATGGCGACCACCGCGGCCAAAGACACAGCGACAAAGGAGGAGAACCTCCAGCTGCATCGCTGGATGTGCATGGCCAAGGCGCTCGACGACCGCATGCACATCCTGGTGAAGCAGGGTCGCGCGCCGTTCGTCGGCTCCAGCCGCGGCCATGAGGGAATCCAGGTCGCGTCCACCGCAGCGCTTGGGCCGGACGACTGGCTCGTGCCTCACTACCGCGGGCTCGCAAATGCGATCGTGCGCGGTTTGACGATGAAGGAGTGGATGCTGGCGGTCTTCGCCAAGGCCGGCGACCCACTGTCGGCGGGCCGCAACATCCCTGGCGGGTGCTTCAGCTACCACCGGCTGAAGATCGCGCCTGTGTCGCAGGTGGTGGCGAGCTGGATCCCGAAGGCGGCGGGTATCGCGTACGCGGCCAAGCTGCGGGGCGAGGGCACGGTCACGCTCTGCACGTTCGGCGACGGCGCGACCAGCCAGGGCGCCTTCCACGAGGGCGTGAACTTCGCCGCGGTGCACAAGCTGCCGGTCGTCTTCGTTTGCGAGAACAACGGTTACGCGATCTCGGTGCCGCTCCGCCTGCAGATGCGGAACCCCGATGTCGCCGACCGCGCCGCAGGCTACGGCATCGCCGGCGTGACCGTCGACGGCACCGATGTGCCCGCGGCCTTTGCCGCCTGCCGCGAAGCGGTCGCTCGAGCGCGCCGCGGCGAGGGTCCGACGCTCATCGACGCCAAGATCTGGCGTCTCAACTCGCATACCTCCGAGGACAACCACGTGAAGTACCGCGGGGCGGAGGAGATCGCCGAGGCCGCCCAGCACGATCCGATCGCGCGCTTCAACGGCTGGCTCGTCGAGCGCGGGTGGCTGAGCGCCGAGGAAGCGGCCAGGGTGCAGAAGCGGTACGACGAGGAGGCTTCGGAGGCCGCGGACTGGGCGGAGCAGCAGCCCGACCCGGCTCCAGACGACGCGCTGAAAAACGTTTTTGCCTGATCTGGGGGCCGGTCTTTCAAAATAGACTGACCGTCGCAGTGGTACCTGACGACCCCGCCGCCACCCCTTCCGATGCCGAGACCAGCCAGATGCCGGCCGTGGCTCCGGCCAAACCCGAGTCCGACTCCGTGGTCTGGCCGGAAGACCCGTGGGTTGCTGACGGCCGAGCGGCCGACGATCCATCCCTGGAGGGCGGACCCGTCGTGACGTCGCCGGTCGTCCCGGCGTGGTCGGAGAGCACCTCGGGCGAGCCGTCGGTTCCCAGCCACGCCGGCGTGAACCCGACCGCCGATGACCCCGAGACGGCCCAGTTTCCCACACGGAGGATGGACCTGCCGTCGGAGCCTGCGGTCATGAAGACAACGCCGCCACAGCCGGCCGAGCCACCTGAGCCGGCCGAGGAGGTTCACGACACGGTGCCGCCGGCGCCGGCGGCCGATGCGGCCGCACCGGTGGAGACGGAGGAAGTGGACACGGCCGACGCGACGCTCGAGACGCTGCCGCCCGAGGTCGCGGCAGTCGAAGCATCCGAGGACGAGAGTGCGGGCCAGTCGGTCGAAGAAGCCGCGATTGAGGCGGTTGCCGAAGACGAGCCGGCCGCCGCCGCCGGTGACGGAGAGGCCGCCGAGGTGGTGGCCGAGGAGCCGGAGCCCGCCGAGGCGGCGGCCGAGACCGCTCCCGTCGAGGCGACCGAACCCGAGCCCGAGCCAGCGACTGAGCCCGAGATGGCGCCCGAGCCGGCCGCCGAGCCCGAGCCGACGGCTGAACCTGCCAAAGCCGAGGAACCCGAACCGGCTGCACCAGCGGAGCTGCCTGTCGAACCCGCCACGCCAGTCGCGGCGACACCTGCCTGGGCCGGCCAACCGGCGACCCCCGCGACGCCCGCTCCGGCGGCCCCGTTCGCGCCCGCCGGCCCCGCGATCCCGAGCTGGGCGCCAAACGCCCCTCCGGCGGCCGCCAAGCCTCAGCCCGACGCCCCGACCCAGTGGCCCGGCATCAACGTACCGGCGTGGGCTCCGCAGCCGGCACCGACACATCCAGGCACCGCGAATCCACTGCCCGGATCGGCCAGCCCGTATGTCGATCCGGCTCGAGCGTCTCAGCCGGCACCCGCACCGGCGCCGGCCTCCGCTCCACCGGCGTCTGCACCTGCTCCCGCACCGACAGCCTCCGCGATCTCGGCCGCTCCCGCAGGGGCAACACCTAAGACCTCATCGTGGGAGATCGTCGACCAGAAGCGCCAGGCCGAACCGGTGCGCCAGGGACCGAGCCCCGAGGACAGGTCGTATGCGGAATGGTTTGCGTGGGCGAAGAGGTCTGGCGCCCCGGCCGGCGCATGCCACGCGGCGGCCCAGGGAGCATTCAGAGCGCTGGCGGCCGGGCATGACATGAACACCGCCGTCCAGTGGGCGACCCTCGCGATGGCATCACCGCCCGGACTCGTGGGGCAGAGTCGCCAGATCTACTGCGCGTGGTATTCGCTCGGCAACATCGACCTCAAGCTGCCGACGGCTCAGGCGCACGCTTTTGCGAACGGCGCCATCCAGGCCCTCGAGGAGGGCGTGGACTCCATGGGCGCGCACCAGGCGGGCCTTCTCGCGGCCGGCATCACCGGCGGGTAGCGAAAGACCGGGCTAGGTCGTCTGCAGGCGCTGGAGCGCCTCGTCCACGTCGATCTCCCCGCGCGCCACCTGTTCCATCAGCTCGAGTCGCGATGACGGCGGCGTCGCCGAAGCGCGCTCGATGCCCATCTTGCCGAGGAGGGCGTCGAAGCGGGCGCGCGCGGTGGGGTAGCTGACCCCGAGGTGCCTTTCGAGCTCTTTCATGTTCCCGCGCGATGCGAGGAACACGCGCAGCACCTCACGGTCCTCGTCTGTCAGACCGCAGAACTCGCAGGTCACGAACGCGCCCGACAGCTCCGTGGCGCATGACGGACATGACAGCCGAGTCAGCGCGAGGCGTTCGCTGCAGACGGGGCAGTTGAGAGGCGGGCGTCGAGCCGCTGTGGATGACGTCACCTGACGTTTATGCGCACGTTGCCCATCGTGCCTTCGATGTCGAGAGTGCCGGCGCCGGAGCCGATCGTCACGTCCTTGCCCGCCTGTCCGGCGATGGCGCGCTCGCCGCTCTCGTCGTCGATCGCGACCTTGCCCATGGTGGTGCGCGCGCTGATCTTCACGCTGGACTGCTTGTCGAGGCTGATGCGGATCGAACCCATCTCGCAGCGCACCTTGCTCGCGCCGGAGTCGATGCAGCCGCTCGCGGTCACGGTGCCGGCCTGCGCCACGACGTTGATCGGGCCACGGAAATCGTTGACGTTGCAGCTGCCTGCCTGCACCTCGGCCGTGATGGGCCCATGCACACCATCGACGCGCAAGCTGCCCGCCTGCACGCTGACGACCAGCGGCAGGTCCGGGTTCATACGGACCTTCAGGCTGCGGCGGTTCTTGAAGTCGAAACCGTTGATCTCGATGCGCCGCCTGGCGGTGCCGAAGGTCCAGGTGTCCTCCTCCTGGAAGGGCACATGCTCGATCACCATGGTGTCGCCGTCCACGCGCACGCGGTGGGGGCCTTCGGCGATGGCAGTTGCAACCGTGCGGTCGGCCACGACCTCGGCGCTGCCGAACTGGGAGAGAACCTTGACGGCGGCGGCCTGCGGCGCGGGCTGAGAGGCTGGGGTTGAGGGTCGCTCTCGCGTGGCCGTCGCGGGGGCGCTTTCCGACGCCAGCTCGTCCAGCCGGGCAGCTCCTTCCTCGGCGGTGATGGTTCCGGTGCGGACCTGGTCCAGGATTTCACGCTTCTTGTCTTCCATGGCTCAAATTAGAAACCATGCCCTCTCAATTTGTCAAGTCTGAATCTCAAATTGGGATCGCCGCCGTTGGCTAAGCTATGGCCGTGGTGAGGATCGGGGTGCTGGCGGACACTCACTGCCCCGAGTTCATGGACCGCCTGCCCGACCGGATCTTCGAGGTGCTGGCCGGGGTCGACCTGATCCTGCACGCCGGGGACGTCAACGGTCAGGCCACGTTGGCGGAGCTCGCCAGGATCGCCCCGGTCGAGGCGGTGCGAGGCGACCACGACCGGGGTCTGGCGTCGCTGCCGCCCCATCGAGAGCTCGTTGTGGAAGGCAGGCGGATCGTGCTCGTCCACGGCAATCGGAGCCGCTGGCTGGAAGAGCCCGCCACGTTTCTGTGGACGGTCAGCCTGGGCCACTACAAGCCGCACGGCGGGCTTCCGGCCTCGCTCCGGCGCCGTTTCCCGGACGCGGATGTCATCGTTCACGGCCACACCCATCGAGCGCTGATCGACACGTCGGGCAGTCCGCTCGTCTTCAATCCCGGCGGCGTGCACCAGTGGACGCCGGCGACCACCGCCGCGCGCCTGCGTCAGCGACCCGGATGGTTCGAATGGTTCTGGCTGCAGGTGGCGCGGCACATCCGGAGCTACCCCGCACCGACGGTCGGCATCATCGAGGTGACGCCTTCGACCATCGAGCCGAAGATCATCGCTCTCTAGAGTTAGTCACCGCATGAAGAAGCCGACATTCCGTGCGGCCACGTTCGACGATGCGGCGCTTGCGGCCGACATCATGACCGCAGCGTTCCCGCGCGAGCCGGAGGATCCGGTCCTGACCCTCGAGCGCTGGAAGCACGGGCGCGAGGACTTCATCTGGGGACGGTTCTTCGCGGAGATCGACGGTGCCCCTGTCGGATATGTCCAGTGGGCGCACGGGCCGTGGGAGCAGCTGCCCGAGCGGCACTGCTACGTCGACGTGTTCCTCGACCTGACCTACATGAGCAAGACCCTGCTCACGCACTTGTGGAAGTGGATCGGGGAGGAGGCCGGCAAGCAGGGCGCGTTGACGCTCAACGCCTCCGCGGGCGAGGAGGAGACGGAGATGCTTGCCGTCCTCGATACGCTCGGCTACGAGCGCGACCGCCAGGACCGTGTGTGGATCCTCGATCTCAACGCGCACGGAACGCGTCTCACCGCCGAAGCCGCGTCAGCCCGAGAACGCATGAAGGCCGAGGGCATCACCCTCACGACGCTGAGCGAATGGCACGATCTCGACCGCGTCGCGAAGCTCTTCAAGTTGAGTGAAGAGACGCGGCAGGACATCCCGCACTCGACCCCGATCCTTCCCCAGCCGAAGGAGTACTTCGTAAGCCGCATGAACGCGCCGGACCGGCGACAAGATCGGTGGTGGCTGGCGCTGGACGGCGACCGTCCAATCGCCATGTCGTTCCTGAGCTTTCCTCCGGTGCGTGGTCATGTGTCGACCGGGTATACGTGCTGCGATCGCGACCATCGCGGCCGAGGCATCGCGCGCGCGGTCAAGCTGCAGACACTCGCCCAGGCAGTGGAGCTCGGCATCCCGTCCGTGCGGACCGACAACGACTCCGAAAACGCGGCGATGCTGCACGTCAACGAGGCGCTGGGTTACGAGTCGCTTCCGGGCTACGTCAACTTCGTGAAACGGTTACCCGCTCGCGCTTTGCGGTAGAACCGAGAAGAGCATGGCCAAGACACGTGACTACTACGAGGTGCTCGGGGTGCCGCGGACGGCGAGCCAGAAGGATATCGGCGCCGCCTTCCGCAAGCTTGCGCGCAAGCATCACCCCGACCTCAACGCGGGCGACAAGCAGGCGGAGCAGCGCTTCAAGGAGATCTCAGAAGCGCACGAAGTGCTGTCGGACGCCGAGAAGAAGAAGCTCTACGACGCGTTCGGCTCCGACTGGGCCGCCGCGAAGGCTGCGGGTGTGCAGCCGGGGCAGGGCAATCCCTTCGGCGGTGGCGGCGTGCGCCGCGGACCAGGTGGCGGTGGCGGCCAGCGAGTGGAGTACCGCACCGTGTCGCCCGAAGAGGTCGAGGAGATGTTCGGCGATGCCGGCGGCTTCGGCGATATCTTCGGGTCGATCTTCGGAGGCGGCCAGCGGGGCGCGCGTGCGCAGGCGCTCGACGTGGAGATGCCCATCACTGTGAGCCTGGCCGAGGTGCAGCGCGGCACCAGCCGCACCGTCGAGCTTCCGGGCGGCCGGCGGGTCGAGGTCAACGTGCCCGCCGGAGTCAAGGAAGGAACGGTGCTCCGCGTGCCCGGACTGCGCGCACAGGTCCAGGTGGCGCCGGATCCGCTTTTCACTCGTGAGGGCAAGGAACTGCGCGTGGTCGTGCCGGTGCCGCTGAACGTTGCGCTCAACGGAGGCGAGGTCGCCGCCCCGACGCTGAAGGGCGGTCGCGTCCAGTTCAAAGTGCCGCCCGAGACGCAGAACGGGACAAAGATCCGGCTGCGCGGGCTCGGGCTGCCCGACCCCAGGGGCGGGCCGACCGGCGACCTGTACGCGGAGATCAAGGTCCAGCTGCCGGTGCCGATGGACGAGCGCACCCGCAAGTGGGCATCCGAGCAGCCGGTCTAAAGTACCTCCGACTTGCGCGAGCGACTGTTGCTGCCACTGGTCTTCGTTGCGGGGATGGGGTCGCTCGCGGTCGAGTTCGGAGCCGCGAGGTTGTTGGCGCCTTTTTTCGGCACGAGCCTCTACGTGTGGGGCGTGCTCATCGGCCTGGTTCTCATCTACCTGTCCGCGGGCTACGTCATCGGCGGCCGTCTCGCCGACCGCCGTCCCGACGAAATGCTGCTTTACCAGATCACGGCATGGGCCGGTCTGTGGATCGGTGTGATCCCGCTCGTCAGCTATCCGATCCTGCTCGCGTCGCAGCAGGGATTCAGGGAGCTGAGCATCGGGCTTGTCGGCGGCACGCTGCTCGGCGTGATGCTGCTGTTCGCCGTGCCGGTGATCCTGCTCGGCTGCGTCAGCCCGTTTGCGATCCGGCTGCTGCTCAAGAACGTGGAAACAGGCGGCAACACCGCCGGCCGCGTGTACGCGCTTTCGACCGCGGGCAGCATCCTTGGCACGTTTCTGCCGGTGTTCTGGTTCATCCCCACGTACGGAACGCGACCGACGCTCGAAGCCTTCGGCCTGGTGCTCGTGCTGTTCTCAGTCGCGGCGATGTGGCCGCGCAAGCGCTTCTACGCGGCGTTTGCGATCGCGGTCATCCTCGCCTGGATCTTTCTGCCCTCAGGCATCAAGCCTCCTGAGGCCGGCACGTTGCTCACGGAACGCGAGTCCGCCTACAACTACATCCAGGTCGTGCAGTCCGGCACCGTGACCGAGCTCATACTCAACGAGGGCCAGGCGATCCACTCCGTCTACGACTCGACCGACAACCTGACTCACGGCTATTGGGACTACCTGCTCGTTGCGAACGCCTTCCAGCCGGCGCAGCCGTCCGCGACCAATCCGCGTTCTCTCGCCATCCTCGGTCTAGCCGGCGGAACGACCGCGCGCCAGTACCGGCTCGCCTACGGAGATTCGATCGACATCACCGGAGTCGAGATCGATCCGGTGATCCTGGAAATCGGCCACCAGTACTTCCACCTCGGCGACGCGCGCGCGCACGAGGTCACGTCCGACGCGCGCTACTGGATCGCCACGCAGGCCGGGCACTACGACGTGATCGTGCTCGACGCGTACCGGCAGCCATACATCCCGTTCCACCTCACGACCAAGGAGTTCTTCGCGCAGGTGCGCCAGCACCTCAACCCGGGCGGAGTGGCCGCGGTCAACGTCGGCCGGACCAGCACCGACTACCGACTGGTCGCAGCGATCGCCAGCACAATGGCGACGGTTTACACGAACGTCTTCGTCATCGACGACAAGTCCTTCAACAACACGCTCGTGTACGGCACCACCGAGAAGACGACGCTCGACGACATCAGACACAACCTGGCGCAGGTGTCGGCGCCGCTCGCGAGTGAGGCGGCTCAGGAGGCGTTGATCGCGGGCCGGCTGCTTCCGTCGCCCTACAACGGCCAGGTCTACACGGACGACCTGGCGCCGGTGGAGCAGCTGATCGACGAGATCATCTTCAGCTACGTGACGGGCGCCTAGCCGCTTACGCGGGCGGGTGCAGAGGACCACGCACCTGTTCACCCGCAAGCGCCTCGTCCTTCTCGAGGCAGAGAAGGCGGACGCGCCCGGTCGCGACGATGCGACCCTCGCCGTCCTCGACCTTCGCGTCCCACACCTGCGTCTTGCGGCCACGGGTTACAGGAGTGGCGACTGCGCGCAGCGTCGCGCCGGCGCGCACGGCACGGATGAAGCTGGTGCTGTTCTCGAGCCCGACCACAGATTGCGAACGCGGCAACGCGTACAGCGCGGCGCCAATGGACGCGAGCGACTCGATGAGCCCGCAGTGCACCCCGCCGTGGACGATGCCGTAACCCTGCAGGTGCTCGGGCCCGACGGTCAGCTCGGCGCGCACCTCGTCGGCGGTGGCCTTCGTGATCGTGATGCCCATCGCCTGCAGCCAGCCCTCGGGCAGGTCGTTAACCCGTTGCGAGAAATCCTGGGCCACCTCCGAATCCTAGCCAGAACCCGCCAGTGCATTCATTCGCGTCGAACTTGCGCCCTGGGAGGCCGCGAGTGCATGCACTCGCGGGTGGAACTTCGACAAAAAGCGGAAGGCCGGGACAACCCCGGCCTTCCTGTTGCGTTCGCAGTGCTTCCGCCTCCGACTCCAGGAGCCGGATTCAGAATTGGGAACCTCTAGAGGACCGCTTCCTCCCGAGCTCCCGGCTGGCAAACGAGGCGGCTGGCACCGCGACTCGGTTTATCCAACTTTCCGCCTCACCTCCTTTGCCCCGCCCCAAGCCGCCGATCCTCGCGGGCATCTTCGCTACTGGGACGGCTCAGCCGTGCGTTGCCGCTGCGCTGCGGTCCTCGTGCACTACAAGTGCACTCCGGTCCGCTGCTCGCGGCGCCTTCGGCTGAGCTCGTCCCAGCGCGAACCTGCCTCGCGAGGCCGGCAGCTCGGGGCTTACCATCCACGCGATGCCGCGCCGTTATGTCGCCGTATGCGGAGCCTCCGAAGCGAGTGAGGCGCAGCTCCACGCGGCGCACGAGGTCGGCAGGCTGCTCGCACAGGCCGGTGCCGTCGTCATCAACGGTGGCCTCGGCGGCGTTAGCGGAGCGGCAAGTGAGGGCGCGGCCTCGGCCGGTGGAACAGTCATCGGCCTGTTGCCCGAGTCGCACCGCGCCGGCGCGAACAAGCACCTGACGAT
>WNFB01004072.1_pt1 | contig 12969 bp, 11 predicted proteins | sample 5400501 | NCBI WGS metagenome assembly WNFB01 (sample SAMN13153341, study PRJNA577476) | soil metagenome | isolation source: 200 cm saprolite under Douglas fir tree site 2 hole 1 | place: USA:California | collected 2015-04-18
TTCAATCTCACCGGCAACAGGATGATATCAATACGATTCACGTCGACCCAAACCTTTGAATCGATAGTCAGTCAGCCAAGTGTGGAATTCTTCCTTCTCGCAACTGTTGGTGGCTGGTCCGGGGTCTTTGGGGCTGCGGCGTTCGTAGGTGTGAGACGGCGAAGGAATAGAAGATGAGCGCTGGGCCTTAGGCCGGAGAACGTATTTCTCGCTGGAGAACCTCGTACGCCACATGCCCGTCCTGGCCATCGACGACCATTATGATATCACCGTGTCCCAAGAAAGCGTCTACGATGTTGATCCCGTTACGGTAGAGTAGCTCTGTAATGTAGGAAGCTATTCCAGGCGTCTTCTCTGCCTTTGGCGAGAGGAGTATGGACAGCTTTGCCACGTTCGAGTGCTCCGACACAGTCTCTAGGTGGCCAAGCTTTTCTCGGATCATGCCGTACTCTTCCGTTGGCAGTATGATCTTGATTGAGGTGGCCAAAGGGAATATGTTGGGGAACTCCGAGAGTTGACCGCCTAGTTCGCTAAGTTCTTTCAAGATGCGTGGAAACTCCGGTCTTCTGGCCTTTATGGTCAGGTCGGTGATTCCGCTGGAGAGTGATATTCGGGCATTCTCTAGAGTCTTGACCGGGTCCGGAACACCCGTCGCGTCTAACGTGTCGGAGAACCGTTTGATGGCAACGACGAGGGTGTTGATGGTCGTCTTTCGTCCCGTGAGTTGTTGGACTTGCGGTTGGATTTGTTCGGCTATTGAGTGGAAGTTCATCAGTTTCATCTTGAGGCATTGATACACTGGGTAGTTTCTGGTCAGAATCTCCCGTACGGCCTCTGGTACCGTACCCGTGGAGGGCTGTGCGTGAACTGCCAGCTTGGTTCTCGCTCCTGATACTGTAATATAGTGGGCTTCCGAGTTAAAAGCTTTATATACAATGTAATGGTTGTTACTGTCACGCAATAAGTGATACGAAAATGCAAGACATGAACTTTCCGACCTACGTGTTCGCCACCGTTAACCCCGGTCAAGTGAACAAAGTGGTCGAAGAGCTGAAACGCAACAGCAACATCGAATTCATCGCACCAGTAACCGGCAGGTTTGACCTCGTCCTGAGGCTGAAACAAGCAGCCCCAGACCAGACCTTTCAATGGGTTCAATCCATCCGCCAAATCCACGGCGTCCAGTCCACCCAGTCAACCTTCGGTATGAACGGCTTCCGGAACACTCCTGCACACAACCAGCCCATCGGCATATCCCTGTTCAACATCACATCGCCAGCCGAGACCATCATGAACCAGCTGAAGTCCTTCCCAGGCCTCGTTGAGGCATGGGCAGTCCCAGGCCAGTTCGACGTCCTAGCCCTCTGGCAAGCAAAGACCACCGACGAGATCGTCAACACCAGCATCCAGAAGCTGCCGAGCCTCCAGGGTATCAGCAAGATTGAGACCCTCCTGGCGACTCAACCCTTCTTCAGAGCATAAACCCCCAGTTCAGCTCCAAGACCAACCCCCTTCTTTTGTTTCGACAGCCCAGTGAGAACTCTGGAACCAGCTCAGCCGTAACTCGACCTTAAGATGACTCTGGCGACAGAACTATAAGTGAAAACTATCGAGACATTCGGTGGTAATGCGCAATGCGTCTTCCTTGGGCACCCCTCAACCTTGGCGTCTTTCTAATCATTCTCGGCGTCATGATGCTCACTGCTCTTCTCAACATCGTCACATTTGCCGCAGCTTTTCCCCTCGTCTTCACAATCTTTGGAGCCTGGCTAGCTCTTCTCGCCATCATCATGCCACCTAACAATAATCCGTATGGCGCACCGCGTTCGATGGTTCTGGGGTGGGGCGCTGTACTAACTGGCCTTGGCATCTTATGGTACGTCGGGTTTAACGCTACAATCTTACTGCCTGTTACATTCGCTGTCTTGGTCATAATCGCCGGCATCGCTGGTGTAGGCTACAGCTTCCTCAGGGCCCAGCCTAAGAAACCGTCCGCTGCAGTCGCCTGACTGTGACAGATCCCAAGGCCTGGTACGTCAGGAACCTCTTCTCAAAGGTCCCGCTAGAATATGATGCACTACTAACGCTTCTCACCTTCGGGCAGGATAGGCACTGGCGGGATTTCGTCATTAAGAGGTCGAACCCAGGCACCGAGGGCATGGTTCTCGACGTGGCAACCGGTACTGGTCTCTTGGCCGCCGACCTAGCTGGAGCAATAGGGGAGGGCGGACTCGTTGTCGGAGTCGACTTGACCCTTTCGATGCTACAGACCGCCAGGACCCGACTGCGGGCTAGAGGGCTGGGTCCGAAGACAGACTGGGTATTAGCTAGGGCCGAGAGTCTTCCATTCACAGATGATAGTTTTGACTCTGCGACCATTAGCCTTGCGCTTCGAAACGTCACGGATGCGAAGAAGACGGTTCGGGAGATGGCCCGGACGACGGCGCCGGGCGGTGCAGTCATTTCCCTGGACTTTACGCGGCCCTCGAACAGACTCTTCAGATTGGTATACTATGATTATCTGCTGGGACTCTTTCCATTCTTCGGGAGAATAGTTTCTCAGGCCTGGGGCCGAACCTTGGCTTACCTCGGCCGGTCCATCCTGCGGGCGAGGACAGGCGAACAGGTCGCCTGGTTGATGAGTTCAGAGGGGCTGTCGAACGTCGAATCTTTTCCGCTGACCGGGGGAGTTGTATGTGCGGTCTACGGGAAGAAGCGATAGTATGCAAATGTCACTGTGAGCAAAGTCACCGCATAGCAAAGAATCTTGGTGATGCTCGCAGATTCTGCGGAGAGTCGGCCGTCTAGCCGCCAGCACCTCTGAATCCAGCTTTGTCGCCATTTCACGAATCAGGTTCAGCTCCGGCCTGAATTCATGGTTCAAGTTCCAAATACCCAGGCCAATACCCAGGCCAAAGACGACCGTGGCAACAGACAATAGAAGTGCAGAGACTGACAGGGTACAAGATGGCTCCCTCTGGGCTCGTTGCTCCTTGAATTCTTTGCGACCCGTCAGAAACTGGGCTTCGAACTATCAGGAATGACTCCTCTAATCTGGGATGCACAAAGTGCTGCAAGGAGGAGGAAGAGGGAGAAGGTGGTGATGAAGACGCTGGCCGGGCTGCGGGCGTAGAGAAGGCCGCCAATGAGTGAGCCGAGTACGAAGCCGAGCTGCTCGAAGGTCAGGTAGAAGCCGAATTGTCCAGCTCTAGACCTTCCCCGCCTCATCTTTGAAAGAAGGGAATAGGCCACGGGGCTCGGAGCCCTGGCCCCACCCAGAAGGAACACCATCGGTACCACCAAGAGGGGAGAACCGGCTAAGGCTATTCCAGCAGCTCCTCCCGCCGCCAGCAACAGCTCCTTTGCTATTGTTGATCCCTCGTTACGCGTAGACGCCCATCGGCCGAGAAGGATCGTGAAGACTGCGCTGCCCAGGGACTGAACCGCCCCCATCAGTTGAACCTGGGAATCGGTAAGATTAAGGTGACCTTGAAGGTACAGAGGTAGGAAGGATGGGGAAGAGATGCTGATGGCCACCGTGGCCCCGAATAGGAATACGAGAATCGCCATTTCCTGGCGAGAACTTGGGAGCTCAAAGACCCGGGCCTTCGAGTCAACCTCTCTAGGTGGCTGAGATTTGAGGGAAAAGAGGATTAGGGTAGAAACTATCCAGAGAACGAGGGAGAACCAGAACAGGTCGCGTATTCGCAACCAGTTCAGCAATAGCCCGCCCACGGCTGGAGAAAGGACTAAACCCAATGGCGCCGCAGAGTAAACTGTTCCAAACGATGATGAGATTCTTCTCTGATCAGCAAGTTCTCCGATGAAAACGTTCATGGCGGGCAGGTTGAAGGCCGACAACTGTAGAATGATCAGCCCGGGAATCACATCGGACCATGTTCCTGAATAATAGAAGAGAATAGGAGCCGGGATACTCATAGCCCATCCAACAATAAGCAGAGTCTTAGCGTCGTACTTGTTGGCGAGCACCCCACCCGGGATCATCGAAATGGCTGCAAAGATGAAACCTATGGAGGATACGAGGCCCACCTGTTCCGGGTTAGCGTGGAGCTCGGTGAGATAGATTGACCATACGTAGTTGTAGACGCCCAGGCCGAAAGTCCACAAGAACAGGGAGAAGAAAAGGAGGCGCAGGTCCCTCGGAAGACCTCGGATCGACCCTAGGAGATTCAGACGGCTCAGCACTAGAATACACTCAACCGTCAAACCCCCGCGGAAGAGAAAGCTGGGTTCAAAACTGCTACAATTAAACTAGACAATCAAAACTGAAAACTTGAACTCCGCTCGGACCAAATGCCCTGAGACTCATTCTCCGAGGAGTTCTGCCCGGGGACCTCTGTTATTTCTCCTGAACTCTCTCGATTCTTTCTAGGCGTTCTTTGAGCTGCCGGTTCTCTTCTCGAAGCTTATCCAGGTCTTCACGTAAGTGCTTGAACTCTTCAGAGGCTTCCCTTCCAGCCTGAATGCTTCGAATTGCCTCCCGACCCCTTCTTGCCACTCTCGCGTCGAGCTCTCTGTCAACAAGTCTTTGGAGGGGTTCCAGGGCTTTCGGGTCCAATAGTTTTCCGAGGGCGATGCAGGCTTCGATCCGAACCCTGAACCAGGGATCGTCGAGGAGCCGGATTAGATGGTCTACCGCCTCGGGTTTTCCCTCTCCCAGTTTGGCTAGTGCCTTCGTGGCGGCTTCCCGGGCAGTATGGGGCTTGCCATACCTAGTCCAGTCTATGACGATGGGAATGGCCTCCGGGTCTTTCAGCTCGGCGAAACCGTCGAAAACTCCCGCCCGAATAACATCGATGAACGATTCTTTACGCAGATTCTTCTTGAGAACATTGAAGGCTTTCGACGACTGGGTCTTGCCCAGGCTCCTGGCCGCTTCTCCCTCTACATAGTAGCTTGGGTCGCCTTCGTCCAGGACCCCAATCAACACCTTGACAGCATCGTCATCCTTGAACTCTCCTAATGCCTTGACGACAGCCCGGCGAGCCTTCGGATGCTTGGTCTTGAGGGAGACAATCAGGGCTTTCAATGCAAGAGTTGTCCGTATTTTTCCCAGGGCCTTGGCAGATTCAGCCTGTACTCCCCAGAACAAGTCTTTGAGGGCTGCGGTTTTTAGAGCGTCTACGACGTCCTCTGAGGGATATTTGGCGAGGCGTTGAGCCGCTCTAATCCTTCCGATCACGTTCTTGTCAGCCTGTAACTGTTGGAGTAGCATGAGTTTCGGCTTGTCGAAGTCGAGGGTTTTCAGGATCCAGTTTCCAGGGTCGAATTCCACGTCCTTGGGCTTTTCTGGGAGGGAGAAGTTGAACGTCTCGTTCCTCTCGGTGAGTGTTATTCTTCTGGTCTGGATGCCTTTGGGCAATGTGAACGATATGTCTACTGGTGTTTGAAAGACCTCGGGGGTTTCACCGTTGGCTGTCTGGGTCTGGGAGACGGAAAGCTTTGCTATCTTGGCGTTGTCGTCCCAGTCGTAGTTGACTTTGAACTCGGGATACCCTCCATGGTAGACCCACTGGTCGAAGAATCCTTCCAGGCTGTGTCCTGAGGCGTCTTCCATGGCGCGGCGGAAGTCGTTTGTCTCGACAGCCTTCTCCCGGAAGGTTTTCGCATAGTGTTGTAATCCTTTCTGGAATAGCTCGTCGCCTAGGTAGTACCTTAACATGTGGAGTACGAGCCCGCCTTTTTCGTAGAGGTGTCTGTCGAAAAGCTCACTAGGTTCAATGTACGTCTTGCTGACGATGGGCCGTCGGTAGCGTTCCTCGTCCTCTTCCATGTAGTTTTCTTGGTCTTTTATCTGGTAGTAGGCCGCTTCGTCCCGTCCCAGGTCGCGTTCCTTGAACAGGGCTTCACAGTAGGTGGCGAAGCCCTCGTTCAGCCAGGCGTGGGACCAGTCCCGGCAGGTGAGCAGATCACCCCACCATTGATGGGCTAGCTCATGGGTCACAAGGTCATCGCTTGTGAAGTCAAGATTGGCCCGCTTATCATGTAGTGTCCTCTCGGTCAGGGTTGTGGCTGTGATGTTCTCCATTCCGCCAAAGATGAAGTCCGCGACGACGACCTGGGCGTACTTGGGATAGGGGTATTTGATGCCGAAATAGTCGCTGAAGAACTGGATCATCTTGGACGTGTTTTCGAAACTACGCTTCGCATCCTCCTCCCGCCCCTTCGGAACATAATACTCTAGTTCGATACCATCCACTTTCTCCCGGGTGAGGGCGAACTCGCCGACGACGAGGCTTGTGAGATAGTTCGGGTGGGGGATATCCTGTTTCCAGTGAAACGTCCTAGCGCCTTTGGTCTTCTTCTCTTTTGTCTCGACGAGGGTCCCGTTGGAGATGGCTGTGTACTTCTGAGGGACGGTGACGATCATTTCGCTGGTGGCTCTGTCGTTGGGGTAGTCGTAGCTGGGAAACCAGTACCTGTTCTCCTCGTCTTCGCCCTGGGTCCAGACTTGGTACGGACGGTCAGGGTACGACTTGTCCGGGCCGATAAAGTAGAGGCCTCTACGGGGCTCTCCCGAGTACTCTATTCTGACGGTCAACTGGTCAGATGCTTTCAACGCCTTGTCTAGGAAAATGGTGAGTTTGCGGCCCGTGTTTTCGAAACTCGATATTTTGCCAGTGGATAGTTTCACGTCTTTGATGTCAAGTTCGACAGCGTCAAACTCTAGCCTCGTCAGGTTGTCAACGAGGGCTGAGAGGGTTAGGTGGGCTGTTCCCTCAAGCTTCCTGTCTTCCGGGTCCACCTTCAGGTCTAGCTTGACATGTTCAACGTGAAAGTCCCGGTCTCGGGCGTAATGGATTGTTGCCCCGGGGAGGGCGAAACTCTTGTACTTTGAAAGGAGTACTATTCACGGGGATGCCATGCTCCAAACGGGATCATGCTCTCATGCATGTTTGGGCCTGGGCTTTTTTTGAGCAGTCCTCATAACCCTGACGCTCGAAGGCGGGTGGTTTCACCGGCTGTGAGGGGTTTTCAGGGGCCCGCCGGGGGTCTAGAAAAGAATTCTTCCTTCTTCTGAAGACTGGTTCGTTTTCTTTTGTGAGGAAGAGGGTCTCTCACGTCTTGAGGATGCGATGGCCCATACTATTTTTCCGCAGAGGAGCCTTCTGTCTGAATAGGGATTTGGGGGATTCTGGCTCGTCTGGGGCTGGAATGGAACTGTCTCTGGTTTGGAAAGTTCCCAGGGAAGGTGGCAGGACCCCGAACGACAGGTGCCTGATGCTAGAATCGCGTGGCTGGATTCCTTATCAGGGCTGATTCTGGGCTTCTTTCCAATGTAATGTTCAGATTTCAACTTGTTCGAATTGAGGGGATGTCCTTCTGACGTTCACTGTCTTCAGCCGTGAGTGGCCTTCCCAGAGAGAAAAGGAATTCTTAGGAAAAAGTATTCATGGGTTTTAGATGGAATCAGATGTAACTTTCCCCGGGATCTTCGTCTTAACAATGGGATGTTTTTCCGATTTCTGGGGTTTCATGTCCGTCAGGCTAAAAGGGAGTTATGGAACTGCCGGGCGTGCTGATTTATTGAGGTAAGTGAGCTTGCTCTCAGATCTCTTCGGCAGGAAATCATCATGTGTGGAGTTTTCGTGGTGGCGAGAGATAGCGGAATGTTGCTGGGAGAAAAACGGTGATTCATAGGTATGTGGGAAGGCCTTTCCTCGCAGCCTTCCTCATTGCCGCGGGAGATTCTCTGGGATTGTTGCTGGGGTTCGGGTCTATTGCAAGGCCGACACTGGTTCTCGTCCTGTTCTTAGAGGGAGGGCTCGGGCTCTTGCTAGGGGTCGTCATTGCATTATCATCATCTCCCTTCACATGCAACTTAGGCAGCGAGCGTCTGCTTACGTATTGACGGTTTGAGGGTGAGGCCAGGGGTTGTAGCAAGCCAGCAAGTGTCCTGGCCGGACCTCGACTAGAGGAGGTTCCTCTTTGCTGCAGATGTCAATTGCTCTTGGACAGCGGGGGTGGAATCTGCAGCCTGATGGGGGGCTTATCGGGCTCGGGACCTCTCCCGGCAGGATAATGCGTTCTGTTTTGTGCTTCGGGTCGGGGATTGGAATTGCGGACAGTAACGCCACAGTGTATGGGTGGAGAGGGTTCTCAAACAATTCCTGTGTCTCCGCCACCTCCACCAGCTTCCCCAGGTACATCACAGCGACCCGGTCGCAAATGTGCCGGACGGTGCTAAGGTCGTGGGAAATGTACAAGTATGTTAGGCCTAACTTTGCTTGAAGGTCTCTCAGAAGGTTCAGGATCTGTGCCCGAATCGATACGTCCAGCGAGGCCACCGGTTCATCGGCAACTATCAGCTTAGGCTCCACAGCTAAGGCACGGGCGATGCACACTCGTTGCCTTTGCCCTCCGCTAAACTCGTGAGGATACCTTTCTGCATGGTAGGACTCGAGTCCCACAAGCCCTAGCAGCTCGTACATTCTATCCAGCCACTGGGACTTGGGGACATGGTGATGTACTGCGAAGGGCTCCATGATTATGTCTGCGACTGTCATCCTAGGGTCGAGAGAAGCATAGGGGTTCTGGAAGACATACTGCATCTGCCTCCTCAAAGCTAGAACTTGTCCTCTGTTTCCCGACCGGAAGATCTGGAGAACGTCGAGGCCGTCGAAGAACACTTTTCCCGAGGTGGGTGGGTCCAAGTAGAGCAGGCATCGGGCCGTAGTGGTCTTACCACACCCGCTTTCGCCGACCAGGCCGAAAGTCTCCCCTTTGTTCAATGCGAAGGAAATGTCGTCAACCGCGTGAACCACTCCAATCTTTCGCCGTAGGAGGACCCCTTTCTCGTAGACGGGGAAATGCTTTGTGAGACCCTGAACTTCTAGGGCTATTTCGCTCGTCTTGTCTCAGCCCGCAACAGGCGATTTCAACTGGATTTCTTTGGCTCGGTGGCAGGCCGCATAGTGGTCCTCCTCCATCAGTTCCATCTGGGGGACCTTGTCGATGCAAATTTGTTGGGCGTACTTGCAGCGGGGATGGAACCTGCAACCGGAGGGTGGATCTATGAGGTTGGGGATGTTTCCAGGTATGACGGAGAGCTTTCCCTTCCTTAGCGCTAGGTATGGAACCGATGTTAGGAGAGCTTCCGTGTAAGGATGCTTCGGGTTTGCGAAGATTTGCTCAGTTGTGCCTGACTCGCAAACCTGGCCAGCGTAGAGCACGGTCACCCGGTCACAGGTCTCTGCCACGATGCCCATGTCATGAGTGATCAGAACCATTGACATGTCGAACTTGGTCTTGAGCCCCTTCATCAACTCCAAAATCTGGGCCTGAATGGTCACGTCCAGAGCGGTGGTCGGCTCATCTGCGAGTAGGAGGCTCGGGTTGCAGCAGAGGGCTCTTGCGATTGCTATTCTTTGCTTGGTCCCCCCACTGAGCTCGTGGGGATACTGGTTCACCCTAACCTCCGGCTCGGGAATCTCAACAAGCCTCAACAACTCCACAGCTCTCTCAACAGCCTCCTTCTTCCCCAAGTTCTGGTGACGCATCATCACTTCGGAGAGTTGCTCTCCCACAGTATAGACAGGGTCGAGGGTGGTGGTTGGGTCTTGAAAGATGTATCCGATTTCTTTTCCCCGGAGTGCCCGTACCGTCTCCTCTCTTTCTCTCAAGACATCCATGCCCTGAAAGATGATCTTCCCCTCGATGATTCTTCCCGGAGGAGGCACAATCCTCATTATGGATAGTGCCGTAACTGTCTTACCAGACCCTGACTCTCCAACCATTCCGACGGTTTCTCCCCTTTTGACCTGGAGGCTTACTCCGTCGACAGCTTTGACGACGCCGGCGTAAGTGTAGAAGTAGGTCTTGAGCCCCTCGATGCTTAGAAGAACTTCTCCTAAACCACTCTTCCGCTCTACGCCCGAGATGGGCACGAGTCACGACCCTCCCATACTGGAGGTGTCTGCGGGCAGAAGTGAGGTGGCAGAGACAGGCTGGGAAATCTTACCGCTACCGATACGGGACCATACCATGTAGAACGCAAGGGCGTACATGAAGGCGGGTATGAGTCCGGCAACGCGTAGTGCCGCCACCGTCGCCAGAAAGGAATTGAGAGGCGCGACGCTGGAAGTGGCGACTGCCCGGGATACGGCATTCCCAAGTTCCGGGGCGAGGACGAAGTCAACGGAGAGACTCAGGACTAGCCCTGTCGCTAGGGCGCTCCAAAGGATAATCCTTCCTCTATGGTCTTGTATTGCGTACGTGAAGAGCACAGTGGAGATTCCTATTATTGCTCCGCTCAAAGTGCCAAGGAGGAAATAGAGCTCGACGATGTTGGTCAATGCGGAAGACAGACTGGCAGCGTTAGTCGTTCGAAGAGTTGTTTCAATACTGGATGAAGCTCCCACTAGGACGAACAGGAAGATCATGAAGCCGAGAATGTAGATTCCAACGGACCATTCCACGTATCGTGCGTGTCTTTCGCCGAAAGCGTCTCTGCCTACTACAACCATCACTGCACCCACTAGTGCTAGGACCACTCCTAGGATGTTGAGGATGGGAATCGGGCCTAGGATAGTTCCGATGAGGAGGAGCAGTAGGCCGTCTTGTGTTCTGTTGATTTGCTTGTTGAGCGTATAATCGATGTCGAAGCTCGGGCTGCTCGACAGTGATGCCGCTAGACTGGGTTTGTCGAGACGAGGTGTTTGCTGAGCAGGTTGGGGAAACCCGCTTCTCACCGGCACCGGTCGCAACTGGTGGTCCCGGGCTCTGCCCTGATTAGCCCCATAGTGGTCTACTCGAAACTTCGATTTCGCCTCGCGAGGGTCTATTCTCTCAACCTTGGGTCGAGGGCGTCTCTAAGTCCATTTCCGAGAAGGTTGAACCCCATGACTAGTAAGGTGAGGAATATTCCGGGGAAGGCTCCGACCCACCAGGCCTGGTTTACCGCTTGGGAACCGAGGGCGATTTCTCGTCCCCATGTGGGAGAGTTAGGGTCTCCGAATCCTAGGAAGCTAACGCCCGCCTCTACTAGAATTGACCCGGCAATTTGCAGAGTTGTGAGAACAATTAGAATGTGAAGCACATTTGGCAGTATGTGCCGGAATAGTATTCTACTTCCCGAAGCTCCGATCTGGCGAGAAGCTTCGATGAACTCGAACTCTCTGACGCGTAGGGTTTCCCCCCTTATGATTCTAGCGTTTCCGGGCCATGAAAGAATACCAATTATGAAAATCACGATCAACAATCCGCCAGTCGCCGTCGTGTTAAACACAAAAAACACTCTTAGGAAGACTAGTAGAATTAGGAGGAATGGGAGAACCAGAAAGACCTCGGTGAATCTCATGAGAACATTGTCGACCAATCCTCCATAGTATCCAGCGGCAAGCGCGATCAGAACTGAGATAGCCATCGATATTCCTGCTGCTCCAAACCCCACAAGAAATGCTGCTCTAGCACCGTACACTATTTGGCTGAAGACATCATAACCGTTGCTGTCTTTTCCGAATGGGTTTGCTAGACTTGGGGGAGCGTTCGGTACGTACGACGTGAAGCCTGACCCTGTGCATGCGACACTTATGCCGATTATGCAATTTGGAGGGTACGGTGCCACCAGTCTGTCGAAGGCGGCCATGAAACCGATGAAACCTACGATGAAGAGCCCAGCGAGTGCAGCTTTGTTTTTCTTGAATCTTCTCCATGCAAGCGCCCATTGGCTTACTCCTCCCCTACGCCTTGGAGCTGATCCGGTTGAAGAAGTGGCCATGTGGTTCCCCCTTCAGGCTAGCCGTATTCTCGGGTCGATGTAAGCGTAGGAAACATCTGTGATTATGTTGGCGACAAGGGTCATTAGAGTTATCACTACAATAATCCCTTGTATTACTGGAAAATCGAGATTGTTAGTAGCGGTGACAAAGATCTGGCCAACTCCGGGCCAGTTGAAGACCGTTTCTGTGATTGGTGCCCCAGTAAGCAGCCCACCGAAATATAAGCCAACGTAGGTGACGATAGGTATTAGCGCATTCCTCAAACCGTGTTTGTAAATTATCGTCGTCTCTTTGAGACCGCTGGCCCTCGCAGCCAGGATGAAGTCTTGCCGAAGAACTTCCAACATACTCGACCGGATCAGAAGGACTACCGGAGCCAGTATAGCGAAAGTATAGACAGCTGTGGGAAGAATGAGGTGCCACAGTCTGTCAAGCAAGAGACTGCCGTACGGGTATTGCTGGGGAAACGGTGATTGGGCACCCCCTGCGGGCAGTATGCCAAGGTTGTAGGCGAAGACAAGAATGAATACTATTCCGAGGAAAAATATGGGAATCGAAGTTCCGATCAGTGCAGTGTTGCTAACTGTTACATCTACTTTTGAATATCGTTTGCGAGCTGACAATACTCCTATTGGTATCGCAATCAGCAGGGAGAGGACGAGCCCGAGGAGTTGTATTTCGAGGGTTAACCAGGCCCGTTGTGTTATCAGAGTCGACACTGGAATATTCGCTCCGCTAGTATAGGAGTATCCCAGGTTCCCGGCGAACAGTTCTCCAACCCAGTTCCAATATTGGGCATATACTGGCTTGTCCAGTCCAAAGTATTGTCTCAATAGTTGGCGCTGTTGTTCTGTCACCCTCGGGTTCAGCGCTGTTAAGAGTTTGATAGGGTCCCCTGCCAGACGCTCGATCGAAAAGACTAGCAAGGTGATTCCGAAGAATACGGGAATCAGGTATAAGGTGCGTCTGATGAGATACTTGATCAAGGACATGTTAGACAATACACCGGGAATCCCTCGGCCATGCAACCGTTGGAACTAGGCCCTTCCACTGCTACCAATAGAATACTCGAGACTGGCGTGTTAGTAAATTTATGGGCAAGCAGAGCCGTTTTTCCGGGATTTGTGTTGAAGTGTATGTAAGACTCGTGTTGCCCGTTCACTCGTCCATATTATGCACATGCTTTATGTGGGGAGGTTAAGAGCCACATGGTTACAAAAATGAAGGT
>WNFB01004073.1_pt1 | contig 12968 bp, 11 predicted proteins | sample 5400501 | NCBI WGS metagenome assembly WNFB01 (sample SAMN13153341, study PRJNA577476) | soil metagenome | isolation source: 200 cm saprolite under Douglas fir tree site 2 hole 1 | place: USA:California | collected 2015-04-18
GAAGTAAGATTGGTCGGGGAGAGAGGATTTGAACCTCCGACCCCCTGGTCCCGAACCAGGTGCTCTACCAGGCTGAGCCACTCCCCGACTTAGAGGCAGGACCCTACAGAAGAAAACCAGGGCCGCTGTTTCCTGAAACCGCAAAATCCTAACACGATCCACTTTCTTATACTGGTCAATTATAGCATCGGCTTCGGGTGGACTTTCGCGTCGGCCGCAAGTCTTGCGGGTCATTCCCTACCTCATGCTTTCCCAATTCAGGTGCACTTGATGTGGCTGGCGATGTGTCACATTTTCGAGCAGTGGCTTCAGCTATTTCCCATATCCGCCCGCGATCCGATACACAGATTTTGATCTGGAAAATTTCTCGACTCATTCTCGATCTTTCAACTTGCGCGTTGCCGCGATGGTGCGAAGGGAATAGCCATAACCATCTGCACGTTGTCGTAGGTTATTGCCGCGCAAAATCGTCCGACGACCCGCGATGCGGAAGCGGCGGCGGCAAAGGATTCACCAGCCCTAGGTACAGCAAGTGATGCCAGCCGCTCAGCCAAGCTGAGCTTTTCCTATAGAATGAGGTTTCTGTTGTCAGCCTTCCTACATGCTTGCTTTGACCGCAAAGACATTGTTTTCGCCGCTGGAGCAGATCGATGAGCCGCTGGTTCTGGTTGAGAACGGCATCATTATTGAGGTCGTCTCCCGGGCTTCGCGAGAGTTGCCGCCGGGCTGCCGCCGGGTTGATTTCGGGGATGCCGTTCTGGCGCCCGGATTCATCGACATTCACATCCATGGCGCTGCCGGCCACGATGTGATGGAAGGTAAAGCGGAAGCTTTGCCGGCAATCGAACGCTTTCTGGCGCAACATGGCGCGAGCAGCTATTTTCCCACCACGGTCACTGCGCCTATCGACAAAACTCTCTCTGCTCTCGAACGTCTGGCCAGTGCTGTGGAGTTGGCGCAAAAGGAGAATTCTTTCCATGATGGCTCGCGGGCCCGGCCACTGGGCATTCATCTCGAGGGTCCGTTTCTTAGCCATAGGCGGCGTGGAGTGCATCCGCCGGAAGACCTTTTACAACCCTCGCTCAAAGTTTTTGAACGTCTATGGCAGGCCTCGCGGGGACACGCCAAGGTCATGACCATTGCGCCTGAACTGGAGGGTGCTGAAGAAGTAATTGCCGAAGCCGCGCGTCGTGGCGTGTGCGTCAGCGTGGGACACTCAGACGCAGATTTTAAAACCACCCAAGCGGCGATGCACGCGGGCGCCCGGCACGCTACCCATACCTTCAACGCGATGCGCCCGCTCGACCATCGTGATCCCGGCATCCTTGGCGAAGTGCTCTCGGATGAGCGCGTCAGCGCCGATATCATCGCCGATGGCCTGCACGTCGACCCCGCCATAGTGAAATTGTTCTTGCAGGCCAAGGGTCCGGATAGGTCCGTCCTGATCACCGATTCAACCGCAGCAACCGGCATGCCGGACGGTACTTATTCGATGGGGGCTTTCACTTTCGAGGTGAAAGACGGCAAATGTCTGGCCAACGGAATCCTCGCGGGCAGCTTGTTGACTATGGAGCAGGCGGTTCGTAACGTGATGAAGTTCGTGCAGTGGGATCTGCAACAGGTGCTGCCGTCGGCTACGATGAATCCCGCACGGATCCTGGGACTTGGGGGACGCAAAGGGACGCTCGTCAGTGGGGCAGAGGCCGACATAGCCGTACTCAAACCCAGCGGTGAGGTAATAAGAACCATCGTTTGCGGAGCGGGTATTTGAATCCGACGGCGGCGGGCTCAAGGAGAACAGATGGCTGATAAAGGCGGATTTCCCCATCACATGATCAAGGAGATTTTCGAGCAGCCGCGAGCCCTTCACGACACCATTGCTCCTCGCGTGTCTCTCGACGAAGCCGCAGTGCAGTTGCGGGAAGTGCACATCAACCCGGAGGAACTGCGCGCCCTGCGCCGCATCAACATTGTCGCATCCGGCACCAGTCGCCATGCGGGCATGGCCGGGCAATACATGATTTTGGAACTTGCCGGGGTGCAGGTGGATGTGGACTATGCCAGCGAATTCGAATACAGCAACCCGCTCATCGGACCCGGTGAACTGACTATCCTTATCACGCAATCGGGAGAAACCGCCGACACCACCGCAGCGCTGCGCGAGGCCAAATCCAAAGGCTCCCGTACCATTGCCATTTCCAACGTGGTGGATTCGACAATCGCGCGCGAAGCTGACGGCGTTATTTACACCCATGCCGGACCGGAGATCAGTATCGCTTCCACGAAGGCCTTTAGTGCACAGATGGCAGCATTGTTTCTCTTCGCTCTGCACCTTGGACAGGCGCGTAACAAGGTATCAAGGGATCTGGCGCGGAATTACATTAGAGAATTGCTCGCGCTTCCGGACAAGACTAACGCAGTACTTCGCTGCGCCGCTGAGTGCGAGAGGCTGGCAGACAAGTATCACCAGGTGGAGGACTTTCTCTTTCTGGGCCGCGCCATTCACTATCCCATCGCGATGGACGGCGCCCTCAAGCTAAAAGAGGTTTCCTACGTACATGCGGAGGGTTATCCAACCGGTGAAACTAAGCATGGCCCCAACGCTCTCATCGATGAAACTCTGCCGGTGGTAATCATTGCAACCTGTGACCGCAACGATCCGGCTTCGGTAGTCCGCTACGAGCAGAATGTGAGCAATATCAAAGGCTTCAAGAAGCAATCAGGCCGGGTGATCGCGCTTGCATCCGAAGGTGATTCGGAGGTTTCCGGTCTTGCTGATCACACTATTTTTATTCCGGATGCTCCGGAGCTTTTGTTGCCAATACTCGAGATTGTGCCATTGCAACTGTTTGCCTATTACATGGCCGTGCGACGAGGCTTGGACGTGGACCGCCCGCGCAACCTAGTCAAGTCGGTCACTCTTGAGTAGTAAATTTACTGAGTGAAGAAGAGGATGCAACTAGTTTGGCTTTCGATTCTTGCCGTCGGCGAGATAGCGGAGCATCATGACATCGGTCGCGAATTTGAATCGGTCCACCAGTGTACTGTCTTGCTTGAACCTGACGTCTTCGGATGGTTTCTGATTTGACGTCTGCCGCAATTTTTCCCCAATCTCCGATTCATTGGTCATCACCTGCATGTAGAACCAGAGGAAATGACGCATCTGGTCGAGTGCCGATTTGAGCACTTCGAGTGCTTCCGTTTCCGGCAGTTCGTTGAGAGCTTCCATCAATTCGGGGTCGCCGGGAACCTGCATAGCGGCACAATTCAGTTCACGTTGTATGGCTCGCAGATCTTCCGTCACTCGCAGGATTCGCACGTGAACGTCTTCCATGTACTCGTCTTTGTCCATGCTTTCGCCTTCGACGAAGAAACCCCAACATCTCATTCATAGCAGTGAGCGAACAGATGTCCCATGTGCATGAGCTTTGGTAATTCAGCCGTTACTTTGGTATGAAAAGGCTTGTGCAGCGCGGTTTCTCAGGCAGGAGAAATGATTTTGGTATCGCCTTGCCCAGGCATCTCACACGCAAAATCTCACCAATCTGTGATACAAACCCCTGCGGTGAACACGCAATCATCCCCACTTCTGGTGCGCGCCATAGGGCGGTGGAGTTTGGCGGCGCTGACGGTGAACTCCATCATCGGCAGCGGAGTTTTTGGATTGCCCGCGCTCGTGGCGGGGCTGGTCGGAGCCGCTAGTCCGCTGGCGGTGTTGCTCGCCGGAGCAGCTATGGGCGTGATCATTTCCTGCTTTGCCGAAGTGGCCTCGCAATTCACCGAAGCGGGCGGTCCTTACCTCTATGCTCGCGTTGCCTTCGGACGCCTTATCGGTATCCAGGTGGGCTGGATGTTGTGGCTGGTTCGTCTCACTGCACCGGCCGCGAATGCCGACCTGTTCGTCACCTATCTGGGAGAATTCTGGCCGCATTCGACTCAGCCGATTCCAAAATTAGTGATTCTCACGCTGCTGATCGGCCTCCTCGCACTGGTCAACTATCTCGGGGTCAGGCAGGGCACGCAGATCAGTAACATTTTTACGGTCGCCAAGCTGGTTCCGCTGGGAGTGATCTGCTTTGCAGGAGTCTTTTACCTGATATCTGCTCATCGAGTCATTCCTGCGACCACATCTCCCGCGAACTCGGCTTCGTGGTTCAAAGCCGTCTTGCTGCTCATCTTCGCATACGGTGGGTTCGAAGGTGCATTGATCCCTGTAGGCGAAGCCAAAGACCCGCGTCGCGATGTCACATTCGCCTTGTTCGCCGCCCTCCTCACCTGCATTGTGATCTATAGCGTGATTCAGTGGGTGGTGGTAGGCGTTCTACCGGATTCCGCGTCGCATAGCGATCGCCCCCTGGCCGACGTAGCCAGAGCAATCATGGGACACGGGGGCGCTGTACTGATCGCCATTGGAGCGTTAGTTTCCGTTTACGGATATCTCAGCGCGAACATGCTTGCGGTTCCGCGCATCACATTCGCGTTGGCGGACCGCGGTGATTTTCCGGCTCTATTTGCGGCGTTGCATCGGTGTTACCGGACTCCCTATTTTTCCATCGTCGTCTTCGCTGTGCTCACCTGGCTTTTCGCGCTCTTTGGAAGCTTTGCCTGGAACGTGACACTCTCCGCCGTCGCGAGATTGTTTTATTACGCGCTGGTGTGCGCAGCTTTGCCTGTTCTGAGAAGAAAGCAACCGGGAGCGGCTGCTTTTCGGCTTCCCGGTGGACCTGCCTTTGCGGCTGTGGGAGTTCTGATTTGCCTTGTGCTTCTGACCCGCGTGGATCTCAGCAAATCCTTAGTCCTGGTCGCGACGGTGGTTGCGGCATTACTCAATTGGCTGGTGGTACGACGCAACGGGCGCATGCAAACGCCCGGGGGATGACATCCTTGTTAGGGTAAGCGCCGGGGTGCTACGGTACGCCACTCCATGAAACTACGAACAGTGCCAACTCTTTTTTTGTTTCTCTCGTGCGTCGGCTTGCCCTCATCTGCTCAGCGTCAGCCCGTGCTCAAGCAGATCGACCTGCCACATTCCTACTACTACCGCGAGATGTATTTGCCTCAACTTACTACTGGGCCGAGTGCAGCAGCGTGGTCTCCAGATTCGCACTCGCTGGTGTTTTCGATGGCGGGTTCGCTCTGGAAGCAGGAAGTGAGCAGTACATCCGCTGAGCAACTGACCGCTGGCCCGGGATACGACTATCAACCCGACTGGTCTTCTGACGGCTGCTGGATTGCCTACGCAAAGTATGACCACGATGCTGTGGAACTGTGGGCCCTCAATCTCGAGACCAAGCAAACCAATCAACTGACTCATGGCAGCGCGGTGAATGTCGAACCCCGGTTTTCGCCCGACGGCAAGCGCCTAGCCTTCGTCTCCACTTCTTATCACGGACACTTCCATATTTTTACTGGCCGTTTTGAAAATGGTGAGTTGAGCGATGTGCAGCGCCTGACCGGCGAAAACAAAAGCTCGCTGCCGCGTTACTACTACAGCCAATTCGATCATGAGATCAGTCCGACATGGTCGCCTGACGGCTCAGAAATAATTTTCGTCTCAAATCGAGGACACATTTACGGCACCGGTGGTTTCTGGCGGATGAAAGCTGAACCAGGTGCAGAGCCGCGGGAAATTCATTACGAAGAAACGGCTTGGAAAGCGCGGCCTGACTTCTCGCCGGATGGGAAGCGCATCGTCTACGCATCGTACCTTGGGCAGGCCTGGCACCAACTATGGGTCATGCCGTCCCAGGGCGGTGATGCCTTCCCAATTTCCTACGGAGACTTCGATAACGTCAATCCACGCTGGTCACCGGATGGCAAGCAGATCGTTCTTGTTTCCAACCGAGACGGAAACACATCGCTGTGGCTGCAAACCGTCCTTGGCGGCGCGCAGAACGAGATTGCCGTCAAGGAGCGTCGCTATCTTAAACCGAAGGGCAACCTTCGCATCAGCGTTACCGATCCCGCGGGCAATCCCACCTCCGCACGAATCTTCATTACTGGCGAAGACGGCCGCGCTTATGCCCCTGACCACGCTTGGATGCACGCCGACGACAATTTCGATCGATCAGAGCGGCCTTTCGAAGCGCACTACTTCCACTCCACGGGCAAGGCCGATGTGGCGGTTCCGGCGGGCCGGGTGACCGTGGAAATTATGAAAGGATTTGAATATCGTTTCGAAAGACGATCGCTGCAAGTCGCATCCGGTCAAATTGCCGATCTCTCAGTCCGTCTGCAACCGCTGAATATCCCAGCAGGCAAGCAAAGCCATTGGGTTAGCGGGGATGTTCACGTACACATGAACTATGGGGGTGCTTACCGCAACACGCCCGCTCATTTAGTGGAGCAGGCTGCCGCCGAAAATCTGTCCGTCGCTGAGAACTTGGTCGTCAACAAAGAGCAGCGCGTCCCCGACATTGCTTACTTCAGCCCCAAGCCCGACCCGGCTTCAACTGCCAGCAATCTAGTGCTGCACGGACAAGAATTTCATACCAGCTACTGGGGACATCTCGGACTGTTGAACCTGACACGCAACTTTATTATTCCCGACTACGCTGGCTATACCAATACTGCTGCGGCAAGCCTGTTTCCTACAAATGCGAACGTCGCTGACCTGGCACACGAGCAGCAGGGGGTGGTTGGATATGTTCATCCCTTCGATGCCGTTCCCGACCCGATCAAAGACGTTTCACTCACCGACGAATTGCCTGTGGATGTTGCGCTGGGCAAGGTGGATTACATCGAAGTAGTCGGCTTCAGCGATCACAAATCTACTGCGGCAGTCTGGTACCGACTATTGAATTGCGGCTTCCGCTTACCGACTGCCGCCGGAACTGACGCCATGGCTAACTACGCGTCACTTCGTGGCCCGGTTGGATTGAATCGCGTCTACGCTAAAGTTCCCGCCGGACCACTTCATATCGCGCCTTGGCTGGCTTCTTTGAAGCAGGGACGGACCTTCGCCACCAATGGCCCTCTGCTGGATTTCACTCTGGGCGGAAAGCAATTAGGAGATGAATTGAAATTGCCCGCAGGAAGTCGGGAAGTGAAGTTCACCGCATCACTCCGCTCGATTGTCCCGATAAATCACCTGGAAGTGGTCTGCAACGGAAAAGTCGCTCGCGATCTTAATATCCGCGACTCGGAAGGCGACCCAGGTCGCGGGGCAGCCGAAATTCGAGCCACGGAGCCGATCTCAGAAACCGGGTGGTGCTTGCTGCGCGCATGGAGTGACAAAGCGGAATATCCGGTGCTGGATGCCTATCCCTATGCGACTACCAGCCCTGTTTACGTCACAGTCGAGGGTTCATCGCCGCATCACACGGAAGACGCAGCGTACTTTATCGCTTGGATCGACCGCCTGGCCGAAGCGGCAAAGGCCAACAGGGATTGGAACACCGACGCGGAAAAACAAACCGTGTTAGATCTGATGTCGCAAGCCCGAAAAGTCTACGAGCGACTCCAGAAATAGTCTATGGTCTGCGGCCGATCACCGCTCGGCCTGCGCTGGCGGCTTTTTCTCCATCTCAAGCAATGCCTGCTTGCGCTCCACCCCCCAGCGATAACCCGCCAGGTCGCCGCTTTCGCGAACTACGCGATGGCAAGGAATTGCTACCGCAACCGGGTTCGTTGCGCAGGCTCGTGCTACGGCACGTGAGGCGCTCGGCTTGCCGATGGCTTTCGCGACTTCGATGTAAGAACGCGTATCTCCAAAAGGGATCGATTGCAAATATGACCAGACGCGCCGCTGAAATGCTGTCGCGCGGATATCGAGCGGCAAGGGATAATTCAGAGTTTGTCCCTTCATCTGTTGCAGCAACATCTGCGTCCAGGCGTGCAATGTCCGATCATTTTTTTTGCGAGCTGCGAAGGGAAATTCGCGTTTCAGTCCTTCTAACAGTTCAGCGTCGGAGTTCGCAAACTGGATTGCGCAAATCCCCTTGTCGGTAGCGGCGACCAGCATGCGTCCCAATGGAGAATCAGCAAATGTATACCGGATAGAAGCTGCGATCGCCCCGCGCCGATACTTGTCCGGCGTCATCCCCAACTGCGACGCGGTACGTTCGTAAAGCCGGCTACTCGAACTATAACCGGCATCGTACATGGCCCGGGTTACACTATGCCCGGCCTGCAGATTGCGTTTGAGCAGGCCCACGCGGCAGGAATCGGCGTAGGCGCGCGGCGTAATTCCAACCACAGACTTGAATTTTCGTTGCAGGTGGAACGGGCTCAGTTGAAAGGCGCTGGCCAGTCGCGACAGGGTCAACGGCTCATCGAGATTCTGTTCGATGTAGCGGCAAATGGACTTCACCGTCTCCGCCTGCGGATTGCCAGAACGGGCCTTCGGACGGCAACGCAGACAGGCGCGATAGCCCGCGCTCTCGGCTTCTTCAGGACGCCGGAAAAACGCGACGTTCTCCCGCCGTGGGCGCTTCGCCGGGCATGAGGGGCGGCAATACACTCCCGTGGTTGACACCGCGAAGACGAACTCGCCATCGCGATTGCCGTCGCGCGCCAGCACCGCGTCCCACCAATTATGATTGTTGGAGGCCGCCAACTCCGTAGCCCCTTCCTGATTGAGTATCGCATTTGTTGTCATGGTCAGAAAGTCTAAGAGGCTCCGTAATAACGCGATATCCGAATCTTGCGATCAAACCAAATTCGCTAACAATTGGCTAAAATCTACTATTGGCCCTGAACAAATTAAATACGGGGCTGTGACCGCCGTCACTACCAGACGCGCGCCTGGAATCTACAATCGCTATGTCATCTAAGTTTCGCTTGGGAACCGGGGCCAAACAGTGAACTGCCTATGATGGCTCATCTCACCCGCGTCACCATCCGATTTCTCGACTGGCTTGCTGAAAAACTTCTTGCGGCCGATTCTGCTCCAGTTCGCCAGCGTACCGGACGCCGGGGGGAAGAAGACGCATATTTCCATTTGCGTAAGCTGGGCTACATCATGGTGGCACGCAATTTTCGCTCACCGGGGAGGCGCGGTGAAATCGATTTGATCGGCTGGGAAAAGGACGTGCTCTGTTTCATCGAAGTCAAAACCCGCACCACGCGCGATGTAAAACCTGCTGAAACCGCGGTTGATCGAGACAAACAGCGCGAAGTGGCAGCCATGGCAGGCGTCTATCTACGGCGCCTCCGCTGCACTCCGCAGTGGCGCGTTGATGTGGTGACCGTGTATTATGAACATCCCTCCCAGCCCCAGTTTGAATTGTTCAAAAATGCATGTCCTGTATCGTAAAATTAATAGTTTGGCAATTCGTGACTGAAAGGATTTAGCTTAGTGCCCGAACTTAGAAAAGACCCGATTGTCGGACGATGGGTAATTATCTCCACCGACCGTGCCAAGCGTCCTACCGATTTTGTCCGGGAGGGAATGAAAATCAAGGGCGGCTTCTGCCCGTTTTGTTATGGCAACGAGAGTAAAACACCGCCTGAGATTCAGGCCTACCGCCCTAACCCTAATGGCGGCCCGCCGCCGCAGCGCGACAGTCCGGGCTGGACAGTGCGCGTCGTTCCTAATAAGTTTCCGGCACTGGGCATCGAAGGCGATCTGAACCGCCAGGCCGAGGGCATGTTCGACAAGATGAACGGCGTTGGCGCGCATGAAGTGATCATTGAAACCCCCGATCACAGTGCCAGTCTGGCGACGCTGCCACCCAAGCGCATCGAAGACATTCTCTGGACCTTCCGTGACCGCATTCTCGATCTGAAAAAGGACCGGCGCTTTAAGTACATTCTGATTTTCAAAAATCACGGCGAGGCCGCAGGGGCGTCGTTGGAGCACGCGCATTCACAGCTCATCGCGTTGCCTATTCTTCCCATCTATGTGGTCGAAGAGTTGCAAGGCGCGAAGCAATATTACATTTATAAAGAGCGCTGCGTGTTCTGCGACCTTATCCGTCAGGAGACTGATAGCGGTATTCGTGTGGTCGCCGAGAATGAGGATTTTCTTACTCTCGCGCCTTATGCTCCGCGTTTTCCGTTTGAAACCTGGATCCTGCCCAAGCGGCATGAATCCGCCTTCGAGAACTCTTCCTCCCATATGTTCGAGAACCTCGCCAGGTCACTGAAGAACCTGCTCACCAAGGCTGACCGCGTGCTCGACAATCCGCCCTACAACCTGGTGATCCACACCTCGCCGGTGCAGGACCCAACCAATGATCACTATCACTGGCACATTGAGTTCATGCCGAAGCTGACCAAGACGGCAGGATTCGAGTGGGGCACGGGCTTTTATATCAACCCCACACCTCCGGAAGAAGCCGCCAAGTTTTTGCGGGAAGCGAGTGTGGAAGAGCCCGTACCGGCGACTGTGGGGTAGATGTCGTAGAAGAGGTCTTTTCGGACACCCGAGCAGGGCGGAGCGGTGCCATTTGCACTATCCCAAGCCCTGCCTCGTCTCATAGAGTGGCGAGAGTTCGCGGAGCCGCGTTACTGTCTCCACTACCCGATCAGCCACGTAGTCAATCTCAGCCTCGGTGTTAAACCGCCCAATACCGAAACGAATCGAACTGTGTGCCAGGTCATCGTTCGTGCCAATCGCCTTGAGCACATACGAAGGCTCCAATGCGGCCGACGTACAGGCCGAACCGCTGGAGACGGCAACATCGTTGATTCCCATCAGCAGTGACTCGCCTTCGACATAGGCAAAGCTCATGTTCAAATTTCCCGGCAGGCGATTGTCCATTGAACCATTGATGTGGACGTCATCCAACCGGTCCATGATCTTGTCTCGCAAGCGGTTGCGCAACTTCGCGAACTGCGGCGCTTCGATCGCCATTTCCTCATAGGCGATGGCGCAGGCCTTGCCCAATCCGACAATTCCAGGGACATTGAGCGTTCCGGAACGCATGCCTCGCTCGTGACCTCCGCCATCTATGATCGCGGAAACTTTTACCCGGGGATTCTTGCGCCGTACGTATAGCGCTCCGACGCCTTTAGGCCCGTAAACCTTGTGTCCCGAGATTGAAGCCAAGTCGATGCTGTGTTGATTCACATCCAGTGGCACTCTGCCGAGGGCTTGCGCTGCATCGGTGTGGAAGAGCACCCCACGCTCACGACAGATTTTCCCGATTTCTGCGATCGGCTGCAACACGCCAATCTCATTGTTAGCCGCCATAATTGTGACGAGGATGGTCTTATCGCTGATGGCATGTCTGAGATCTTCCAGGTTAATAAGCCCATCCGCTTGCACAGGTAGATAAGTTACCCGGTGACCATACCTTTCCAGTCGCTTGCAGGTGTCGAGCACGGCCTTGTGCTCGGTGACCGCGGTGATGATGTGGTTCCCCTTTTCTTTGTACGTCTCCGCCACGCCCTTGACCGCGAGGTTGTCGCTCTCGGTGGCTCCAGACGTGAAAATGACCTCCTTGGCGGTCGCGCCCATCATTTTGGCGATGCGCTCCCGAGCCTGCTCAACCGCCTCTTCTGCGGCCCAGCCAAAGGAATGATTACGGCTGGCAGCATTACCAAATTTTTCATTGAAATAGGGCAACATCTCTTCCACCACCCGGGGATCAACCGGTGTGGTGGCGTGGTTATCCATATAAATCGGAAGCTTAATTCCTTCGGGTAGGGTCGTGCGATTCTCCCGGACAGGCGTCTTCACATCTGTGCTCATGATTATTTTTCCTGCCGTCCGGAACCTCGACGTTCCGGAACATACGACCTTAGTGACCGCCGGACTGTGATTTCAATCTGCCTCTTGTCGCATATTGATTCTAGGTGTTTCAAAGCCAGACACACAACCCAGAGCACCCAAAGAAGGAGCGCGATTTTAATCCTAACTCCGCGATACCAATGGATTTATTTTGCACGATACGTCAGGGACAAAACCCGTAATCTACGTCTAGAACAGTGTTTCATCACGGAGCAAGGGAAACAACCAGTACGGCTACACACACCCAAATGGGACTTGACAAGCTGACGTACGGGGCTAAAATACCCGTCAATTTCCGGCGAAGCAGCACACCCTTTGCTCGGGCAAGGGGATTTTGATCCGGATTATGACTCCAACCTCGTCGTCGCCTACTCCCACCGATGGAAAGCGTAAGGAAGCGTGTAAGCACCCGCGTGTACAGATCGTGGCCCGCGAAGAGGACGCCGAATTCGTCGAGTGTGTCGAATGCGGTGAGATCTTTGACGCCAGTGAACTCAAAGACATGGCGCGCGAAGAGAAGCCTCGGCCCGAGGAATCCTGATCATCACTCTGTGCCATCATTCCCCTTTTGAAGCCAACTCCTCGGTCCCACAAATGGAAGGTTGCCACACCAACGTAACCTGCGTCTGCGCTCCGTTCTTGTCCTCACAGCTTTGCTTTGTTAGTGTGCGATGCGGGATAACCTTTTTAGCTCTCGGAGAACAGAATGCCCCTGGTGGCACTGGTCGTGGATGACTCCATGCTGATCCGGCACACCGTATGCCGCTTTCTCGAAGAGCGCGGCTTCGTTGTCGAGTCGGCGACCAACGGCATGGAAGCTCTCGAATTGCTTGGCGGCACCCGGCCTGACCTGATTATCACCGACGTGCAGATGCCGAAGATGGGCGGTATTGAGCTGATTGCCCACGTCAAGAGCAAACCGGAAACGGCGAAGATACCAATCATAGTTCTGTCCAGTCGGCAGAGCGGCTTCGCCGGCCAGGAATCGCGGGCAGAATACGCGATCTACAAAGACATCGACATTGATTCCCAGCTCAAGAAAGCGCTACAGGTCACTCTTGGCATTTCCGCCAGCAAAGGGCACAAATCGGGGAAATAGGACGGGCCGATTTCGCTGGCTCCATCGCTCAAATGCCGATGGCCTCACGCGCCGCGAAGTGCGAGACTGGCTTCCGCTGAGAAGTCCAGAGGCGCCAGGTCCTGTGCCAGAAATTTTGGATACGCGGCAGCCGCGATCATTGCCGCGTTATCGGTAGAAAGTGGTCGAGAAGGAAAATAGACTGGCACCCCC
>WNFB01014445.1_pt1 | contig 12967 bp, 11 predicted proteins | sample 5400501 | NCBI WGS metagenome assembly WNFB01 (sample SAMN13153341, study PRJNA577476) | soil metagenome | isolation source: 200 cm saprolite under Douglas fir tree site 2 hole 1 | place: USA:California | collected 2015-04-18
GACGGCATTCATGAATAATCCGGGTTAACCCACATTGCTCATGAAAACGTCTACTCCGACCGCCATCAAGCCGCTCCTCTAAGCAGGCCCTCGGCTGAGCCGACGCGCACTGTACCAAATGTCGAGGCAATCTCCAACCACTTCTTTATAAAATCTTGGCGTGGCGCACGAGAAGCGCGACTCGCGTGACGGGCGAGGGTTCGATGTCCGAAGTTCGATATTCTTAGAACTTCGAACCCCGAACTTCGAGTCGCGCCTTTCCCGCATGTCTCGCCTGTCTCGCTTGAGCGCAGGCTAGGAGCCTGTCCGACATTGCCTTCGTGGCGAGGCGAAGGAGGTGCGGCCAGATGCGAGGCCGCAGGCCCGGAAAAACCGGAGGTGTATTCGCTGGAATACGAATACATTGAGGATTTTTTCGGGCCGAGAACGACGCAGATGGTTGCGGATCGTTCGCCGCAGTAGAAAGGTCAATGTCGGACAGGTTCCTAGGATTGGAGGGCCGCCTGGATGAATTCGGCCCATCGTCGGAAATAGGCCGTGCCCCCGACCTGGTAGGTGTTGTTGTGGTCAGCGCCGGGAATGACGTAGAAGAATTTTGGTGGCTTTGCCGCCTCGAAGACCTGGCGGCCCAATTCGAGGGGAATAATGTCGTCTTTGTCGCCGTGAATGATCAGCTTCGGGAGCGAGAGCTGCGGAAGGCGATCGATCAATGTGAAGGCTGCCCCGAGCAGCCAATGGACCGGCAACCCCCCGTAATGGAGCTTGGCCACCGCTTCGATCGACGGAAACGATGATTCGAGGATCAGCCCCGCGGCAGGCTTCTGCACGGCAAGTTCTCCTGCGACAGCCGCGCCGAGCGAGCGCCCGAAGAGGACGATGCGCTCAGGGCGAATCATTCTAGTTCGTGTCAGATAATCGTGCGCCCCGAGCGCATCCTGATAGAGCCCCTCTTCCGACGGCCGCCCCTGGCTCCGACCGTAGCCGCGATAGTCGAACAGGAACACCGACAGTCCTAACTGGTAGAGGAGCTTCAAATTCTCCAGCCGGTTGATGATATTGCCCGCGTTCCCATGACACCACAAAATCACGGCTGATGTGGCGCGGTTCTCCACATACCAGCCATAGAGCTTCGTACCGTCGGCGGATTGGAACCAGACGTCTTCCAGCGGCAAGCCGCTGCGTGCCCGCCAGTCTTGATCTTGCCAAGGATCGGGATGATAGACGAAGAATTGATCGAGGAGACTCACGGAGGAAGAATAGCCGAACCTATCAAGAGAAGGAAGGGCGAGGTGGTTGAGGGGATAATACTTCCATTTCGATGGGCTAATGTAAGAATTCGCTTGTCAGAATTCCGCGACTCCTCTATAAGACCTTCGTACCGTTACTTGCCAACCGCCCGTGCGCAGCGTTGATGGAAGGAGACCATAATGGCACTCAGGATTGTAACGACGGTGTGTGGGCTCTATGCGATTTTGGTTCTGTCTGGTTGCTCAATCGCGATGGCACTATCTGGTCATCCGGAGCCCAATTTCGACTACATTAAGGTCGGGGCGACGCGAGAAGAGGTTGAGTTCGAAATAGGCGCGCCGGTGTCGGTCCAAGCGCTCTCGGATGGCAAACAAGAAGCCACATACAAGTACGAAATGGGAAATACGGTGAATCCTGGGCGGGCCGCCATGTGGGGCTATGCTTGGCTGACCATCATCGGCATTCTTGGTGAGCCAATCTATAGCTTCATCGAGTTGACACAGGGAAACGACGAGGAAACAAAGATCATCTATAGCCCAGATAATCGCGCCCTTGCACTCTCCGGTTACACTCCACCACCGATGTCTGCAGAAATGAAAGCGGCGCAGGAGGAACAGGAGAAACATATCCGCAAACGCCCGGCACCGCGATCAGACCAACCAACGACTCCTCTTCCCTCTGCATCAACCACTTCCCCTTGAGCACAGTCTAGAAGAATGCCTGAAGGCTAAAGATCACGTCGTTATCGTGGTCGCGGTGGTTGTATTCGAGCCGTAGAGCCAGATTCTGGAGGAGGGTGAATCGCTGGCCCACGAACCATCGAAAGTCGTCTGACTTATCCCCCAAGCCATAGCGCAGGTATGTTCCGGATGCCATCAGTTTCCATCGGTCGGTGAGATCGGTCAGCAGGCCGATGGTTCCTCCCCCGCCGACGCGATGGTCTTCTTCATAGGCATGGCTGTAATTGGCTTCGGCCTCTGCGAAGGCAAAAATAACTTCCCGTTTCAGCCAGTGAGATTCCACTGCCGCCCCGATGCCGCCGTTCAGGACCACGTTACTGCAGAGCTGACAGCTGCCAAAGCGAATCGTGTTCATGCCGACATTGATCTTCCATGACGGCGCATGAAACACCGAATCTATCGGAGAGAGCGAGACGACATTGGCCAGCGTGGCACGCTCCAATCTCGTTTGATCGTGCCGGTTATATGTCCGCATCGTCACCGAGGCGATCTCAATCTGCGCGTTCGGGGTGTATCCGATTTCGGGATCGAGCAGGTCGTGATACCCCGCGCGTATCGTCTGCTCTTCAAATGCACTGTTGTTTCGCCAACCTGCGCCCACGCTGGCTCGTGAGGTGTTGTGACCCAGCTCCGGCTGTTTGGCGAACGGTTCGACCCGAAATTCTTCCGAAGGCAATCTGATTTCGCTTCGGGCGGCAAGAATGGCGCGGTTCCGCTCTTTCAGTTCAGGTGACGGTTCGTCGGTTGTATCGATTCGATACCGGAGATAGTCGGAGGCGAGATCGAGAAGGAAAGTTTGTCGTATAGGCTCCAATCGACTCAATGCCGCTGATTTCAACTCGCCGACATTCTTTGTGAGCCGATAAGCGATCTCCCGTTCCTCCGAGGGCAAGGATTCACGCTTCCGCCGGATCACATTGCTGCGGGAAGGCCGATAGGCGATGCCGGAAACCAGTCCCGGTTTCGATGCAATGAGCCGGACTGTGTCGGCAGGAACGGTCCAAAAAAGAAACTCGTCGGTGAGATGCAGGGTGGGATCAGCATAATCGAGAAGCGCCAGGAGATGATAGGAACAGTTTTCTTTGAAGAAGAAATAGTCAAAGGAGGCATTCCCGAGTTCCCACGCGTGCATTAGGAACCGCCTTACCTGATGTTCCGAAAAATTTAGGCGATATTCCCAAATATCCCGATTTTCGATGTCTCGATACTCCTGCACTTTCAGGTAGTAGGGAATCGTCGAGAAGTATCCGCGGTACCCGCCGAAAATGCCCCGGATCGGATAGGCCATTCCGGCGTCGGGAGGCACGTCCGCCGCATAGTTGATCGTGTACGCCAGAATTCTGGTCTGTTCAGTCTGGCCCTTCTGGTCCACTCGGAGCAGCGTGTGTCCGAACATCGAAGCGGGATTGTTCAGGAAGGCGGAAGGGAAGATGAGCGTGATCGATTGGGCCTCAAAATCGGCATACCACCGATCGAACCGCTCGCAGGCAATCGACGGGAGGCGGGTTTCATCAAATGCGAGGCGTTGCTTCAGCCAGGTATACCGGGCAATGAAGGCACATTGAGCTGGCTGCTTCGAGCGCCCAACGAGTTCATCGGAGAAGAACTGCTTCAGCGTCGCGTCGAGTTCTGCCTGTGGATCGGTTTTCCCATCGGGCGACATGAAGAACCCCGGGTCGTCCTGCTCGCTGGTGTGGCCGCCAAGCAAATCATTTCGATAGTGGAGCAGGAGATGCCATTCTCGCTCGTTGGCGAGCTTGGCCTGCAGACCCTTGTCAATCAATTCCACAAGGTAGGCGTTCTCGGGAGGCGCACCGGCATCAACCGGCGAGGCTGGAGCGAGCAGCAGAATGAACAGAAGGACGGCGATGTACAAGTGGCGGGTCAGAAAGACACGGGGCTTCGACTTCATCGTCGAAGCCCCGTGCTGGTTGTTAGCGAGTCGAAACCTTGGCAAGGACTGGATGCGTGGCAATTGCGTCGTTGATCGCTTTGACCATCGCTACCGGTGAGGCCTCACCTGTCTTGACCAAGGAGGTGTACCGCTCCTGAGTCAAGGCAAAGAACGCCGCCTGGTGCTCGGCCGGCACACCCATCAAGGTGGCGAGCGATGCGAGATGCTCGCCCTGGCCCTGCGCCATTTCCTGAGACAGGTTCTCAAAATTAATCTGAGCAAACATCGTCGTCTTCTGCTCGGCCATTACCTTCCCGTCGTTCGTGCAGCCCGAGGTCCCCGTGCTGATCCCGAACGTCTGGCTGCCGAACGTACCGTTCGTGGTCGCCATCAACACCTGCGGCCCGATGTTCTTCTGGTGCGCATAATCGCTCCAGGCGAGCTTGCCGAGACCGCAACCTGGCCCCGTATCCGGATTGGCCGCCAGTGCGAGGCCGGCCTGCATGCCAAAGAGCACCGCTACCGATAGCATGATCACTTTTTTCGACATATGTCCTCCTCCTTTAGAATTGGTTAGGTACCACTGCTACTACCTGAAATAACAGGACGCAGTATAGCTCAAGTCATCACGATTGTTTACAAAAAAATTAATTTGGCCTCCAGGCTATTTACAGACTCGCGCGCGCTAGTGCGCCGCTTCGACTTTGGCCAAAACCGGATGTCCTGCCATGGATTCAACCAGCGCTTGATGAGAGCACTCGGCGAGGTCTTTCCACGGCCAATGAGCTCGCGATAGCGTTCTTACGCCAGCGTAAAAAACATCTGCTGGTGGTTTGTCGGCACGCCGAGTAATATCGCCAACGCAGTCAGATGTTCGCCTTGGCTGCGCGCCATATCTCCTGCCAGATTCTCGAACGTGGCTGACACGAAGAGCTCTGTTTTATGTTCCGCCCGGACTTTTCCATCATTCGTGCAACTGGAAGTCCTGTGCTGATCCCAAAAGTCTGGCTGCCAAATGTCCCGTTGGTCGTGGCCATCATCACTTGTAGGGCAATATCCTCTTGACGCTTAAAATCTGACCGGGCAAGTTTGCCTGGCCCACAGCCGGAGCCTGTGTCAGGATCCCCCTAGGCCATCCTAATCCCTACCTGACTAACACCCGCGAGAGCCATAACCATCTTGACCTTCCATACGTTCATCACCAACACCCCCTTGTTCCTCATAGAGCATACATTCTCTCGGGATACTTCTCACCCCTACATATACATGGCTGAACTGATAGTTCTTGCCAAGAAAATTATCCCCGAGTCTAAACTACCACGTGAGACTCGGCCTTATCAGGCAAGGAAATGAGACGCGGTTTTACTTCGGCGGCGCAGAGACGCAGAAGACCAAGACCTCGGGAAAGCTTAAATCGCTTCGGTCCCGCTGATCCTGGATTGAACAGTAGCGTCTTGCCGAACCATTCAACTTTCGGCCGATGCGTATGACCAAAGATGCAGATGTCCGGTTGCTCGCGTTCTAAAAAGGCTCGTCCGTCCTTCGTGAGCTTCCCACCTTCATACAGAATATGACGGATGGCGATGCGGCGGCCTGTCAGTTCGATCACGGCCTCGGACGGATATCCGCTCTGTTCATCATCATCGACGTTGCCAGAGACGGCGGTGACCGGAGCGATCTGCTCCAGCTGTTCGATCACGGACCGATCGCCAATGTCCCCGGCGTGGAGAATGTGATCGACGCCTCGGAAATGTCGCCGGATGGCCGGATCGAACAGGCCGTGGGTATCGGCAATGACGCCGATCCGAATGGCGCTCCGCTGCTTCATGGGACGGCGACCGGCTGAGAGCCGAGTGAAGCCTGTACGTGTTTCCAGTCGAACGTAAAAGGCTCCGGCGATTTCTTCGGCAACGCGGCGAGCTCCGCTTTCAATCGTTCGGCCCGGGCGGTGCTCATCGGATGCGTAGAGAGCCATTCCATCCGACCTTGGTCTTTCTCCGAGAGCCGTTCGAAAAACCGGATCATGCCGGAGGGATCGATCTTCGCTCGCTGAAGCAACTGCAATCCCGTCAGATCGGCCTCGGTCTCCTGCTCCCGGCCGAACTTGAGGGTGAGCAGCTCGACACCGAGCTGTTTCATCATCCCGACGAGGCCCTGTTGATTGCCAAGCACAATGGCCGCCACCGTCAGCAGCCCAAGACTTTTCACGATCCGTTCAAGCCCATGCCGTTGCAGCACGTGGTTCAGCTCATGGCTCAGCACACCCGCCACTTCTTCGCCGCTTTCTGCTTTTTTCATGAGCCCGGTGAACACCACCACATACCCGCCAGGCAGTGCGAAGGCATTGATGACATCACTCTTCACCACGGTCACATCGAACTCGTAGGGATTATTCGGGATCTGTTCTGTCAGACGATGCATCATCTCTCCCAGCGCTGTAACCGCGGGGCCCTCTTTCATCACCTCCTGATGGCTGAGAAAATCCCGATAGGCCGATTCGCCCAGCTTTTGTTCCCACTCTACCGGGATCCGACTCACTGCAAGTTCGACGAGCAGATCGGACCCGAACCAGAGTCCCAGCACCGTGGCCAGGATCGCCCCGCCGACCAGGCTCCAGACGAGCCGGCGTCGGTGACGCACCTGTCGCACCTGCTCCGCGGCCTGTGCAAACGGAAGATGGAGATGGTGGGGGACCGTTTCCCGAAACGCCCGAATCACGTCAGGATTCTTCAGATACAGCGTCCGTTCCCCTTGCACGCTATTCCATTTCATCACGAGATGGTCATGGTCGAGTCCACCTGCCGAGACGGTCAGACTTGAAAAAGGAACGGATTCCAGCTGGCCATCGGCAGTATCAGATGCAAAAGTGACAGTGAGTCCATGCTCCTCGACTTGAACAAGACAAGGCACGCCGGCGGCGGAAAATTCGTCACCGAAACAGAGCGCGTTGGGACCCATAGCAGTCATCTTGGGTATTACGGCTGCTCAAAATGGCCGCGAACGAGGCCGCAGACGAGCAGAAACCGGAGGCGTACCCTCTGGGGTACGTTGAGGATTTCCTGCGAGTCGAGAACGAAGTTGGCGGCCATTTTCAGCAGCCGTTATTCGGAGACCGGGATGAACTGCCTGATCCACGCTCCGAAACTGCCCGGGTTCCGGCTTTGAATGTATACGAGTCCAGGCCCTCGGAACCGGCAGACAAACCCTTCGCCTGAGGTGAAGCTGGCGACCCAGCCAGAGGTGGCTTTTTCGATGTTGTACGAAGTTGTGGTGGACCAGGCCACCAGGTGGCTGTTGTCCACGATGTATTCCTGATCGGGTTTCAACTCGATCTTGTGAATGGCCCCGAAGCTGTGCTCTGCATTTTACTTTCGATGACAATCGCGTCGGCGCCCGCGAGGAAACCGTCTTTCTGCACCATGTATTCGTTCACGCCGTTGAGCTCCAAGATGACAATTTCGCCGGGCACCGTCGGAGCCAGCAACGCTTCGCCGGGCCCGCGGCTGGCGCGCAGCGTCTGGAAGAAGAACTTCTCTCCCGTCAGGAGCTTTCGCGACAGGGCTCCGAGAAAGCCGCCTTCCATCTTGCTTTCAATGTCGATGGTCGGTGAACAAGCCACCATCGCGCCCGACTCGGCTTTGATGTTCTCACCAGCCGCCAATTCCACCCGCACCATCGGAAACGCACCTGGATAGAGTATCTCGCTTTTCATCTATTGAACCTCCTAACTGACGTAAGGGGTAAGGCGTGAGGCGTTAGGCGATTCGCACTGAAGCCATCGGTTAAGATTGCATAACAACACGCTTCACACCATTCGCTTTCTGATGACGGATCAGGCCACTGAGCATCTTGTCGATGCGCTCTACTTGTCTATCGAGCATTGCCCAACTATCCTGCGCAAGATATCCCAGTCTCCTCGCAAGTTCGAGGCGAGTATCTAATTCGCTGAGCGACCCTTGTGCCATGTGAAGATAGTTGATGAATTCCTTTTTCGTTTGCCGACCAGCCCCTTCAGCGATGTTACTCGGAACGCTCACAGCGGCCCTCCTGATTTGATCTGTAAGACTATACCGCTCGTCCTTGGGAAATGTATCCGTTGTAATGTAGACGCTCACGGTCAGTTCCATTGCCGTATTCCATAGATCTAATTTTTTGTGGGGTTTGTCCATTTACAAACTACTCTCTCACCGACACGCCCCTCACTCCTTACGCCTGACGCCTCACGGCATTTATCCCACCACCCATCCGTAGGCTTTGCGGCTCGGCTCCGGTCCTTCTTCCAGATAGCTTATCCTGAGTTGCCCCAGAACGTCTTGGGGCAACTCATTCCGCTTCGCCTTGGCATCGACGCCAAACACACGTGCCGCGTTCAGTCCGAAGATCCGTTCCTTCACCTGGCGCGTGAGCGGCTGGTACCGATGCTGCTCGATCAGCGGATCCGGAATCTGGAACCGCCGAAACGCTTCGATCTGCCATTGCGGCGAACCATACCAAATCGAGTCTGTCCCCCAGAGCACGTGATCAACATCAAACACGTCGATGAGCTGCCCAAGCACATGCGCGCAGACCGCCGGGTGAGTCGTGACGAGCTGCGCAAAGGTTGAGCCGAGCTCCATGTAGATATTCTTGATTCCAGGCTGCGCCTGCTTCATGCGGCAAAACTCGGTAGTCCAGGGAATTTCGCCTGTCTTCGCAAACACATTATCCACCGTCGAGGTACTCTTGAGCCCCGAGTGATAGACCAGAAAATCGATGTCCGGAAAATCTCTTGCCGCCTTGATCAAATCCTTGGGGTGGTTGTAGTCCGGCACCGGCCCAACGGGAAGTCCTTTGTGGACGCAGACACGCTTAATGTTGAGCTTCCGGGCTTGCTCCAGCATCGGATAGGCGATCCTCTCATCGTCCATCCACCAGCCACGATCGAATCCCTTTGGACAAGACCCGGTGTAACACTTCCACGCATCGACCCTGAGCGTCTCCGCCTGCATCGCCATGAACTCTAAATCAGCTGCCCCCAGTTGGGGCGTGGCCAATCCATGCGCGAGCATTCGTTGGGACTGCGCAAGTCGATTGATTTCGTCGCGGATGTGCGCCATCTCGTTCGGCGGCACAACCGCTTCTTGCGGATAGGGTCCCGGCGGCGTACTGATGAGGCCGATGGTGGTCTCGCTGTCGAGGAACACTTCTTTCACAAAATTCTTCCATGAAAGATCGTCGATGCTGCCTCGATCGCCCGCAAGCTTCGGGTTGAGTCCTGATTCCCGTATCCTTCGTCTGAGCGACAGCAGCGCCTGCTTAGAGACGCCACCCTTTCGATTGTCTTCGGCATCTGTCGGGTCGTAATGCGAATCGACGTAATGCGTCTGCACATCGAAGATAAAATAGGGCGCGCCCTGCTGCTCGGCAAAGGCTGCCGTTTCAAATAGTTCGATCTCTCCAATGTCAAAGAACTTCCCAAAGACCGAGTTCATGGCCAGCAACGCGGCTGCCATTCCGCTGGTCGTCTTGAGAAAGTCTCGACGCGTGAACCCTCGTCGGACTGCGGTCCGCTCCACGAGCGCGGTGGAGAGCTGTTCAACACGAGCCTGAGCTGCGGTCCGGCCGAAGGGAGCGAATTCTTCGTTCGACACGATCCGCGTCGGAATGGCGGATTGAAATGTGGTCCCTTTCCTTGCCGAGGGAAGGTGTGGGAATGGTGATGGTGAAAACGCCATGGTGCCTACTCTCGTGAACAGTGTGCCGTGATTCTGTGGAATACGACAGGCAGTGTCAAGCAACCAGAGCGGGCGAAGTAGTCAGAAATATTTGACTGCGGAAGGGAGGGGACCAGTGGATTACTTGGACCGGGGTGGGGACACGGAGCGACTGCTATCAAGCGCGACCGATTGAATCTTGGGAATTGTTGCGACTACATCGTGCAGGGGATCACCTTCTTGATCTTTGCCGTCTTGCCCGACACTATACATCACACCCTTCTGCTGATCGACCAGCATAGGAAGACCGGTAAAGGGATCGTAGTGGGCCTGTCCTGCCTTTGCGAGGCGCGTGAGCACATTTCCCTCTTGTGGCCCTCGTCTGATCCAGACTTGCAGGCTCGCCAGACGAAGCCGTGCATCGGTCTCCACCATACGCCCAACATAGGGGTCCCATGAGGGAAGGGGCTCGATTCCGATGATGTGCTCGATTGGATTCGCCACGTAGTCCATCGCGCTGACAGCGGGAGTCCGAATGAAGCTGGAGAGTTTCGGCAAGTTGCTGTAGCGCCCTTCCGCCACAGCCTTGCTCGCCGCCTCGTAATAGTCCGCATAGGCATTGGATCGCCGCTGCACGGGAAGGGGCATCGCCGCCGCCAGGGCAACGTAAAGAGGACGCTCGTTGGTCTTGTCGTTCTTCAGGCTCGTCGTCACGGCCTTAGTCGCCCACACGAGATGGCTCTGCATCGGCCATCGGAGGGACAGCTCAACCTGATCGAAGGGACGAGCAATCTTGCCGAGTCGACCGATGGCTGCCCCATCGAGATCCTGTCGAGTCAAGAGCCCGGACGCGATCGCGACATCGTCCTGAACTGCCGTCGCGGCCAACATCTTCACCATCAACGTCTTCGACTGTCCAAGCGCAGCGCGCCAAGATCCCATATCGGTCTCAAGTCGTTCGAGACCGGTGCTGAGATCCCGCGCAAACCCTTCTGCCAGATACAACCGATGGGCCAGCAGAATATGGGCACAGTTCGGGCTCAGGATTTGTCCATATCCCACATCTTCAAACGGCATCGAAAGCCATTGTTGGTAGCGCTTGAGAGCCACCGATTCTTGAGCTGCCCATGATCGTACTGCTGCAGCCTGCGGCTTCAGCTGCGCCGCCGGGTCGGCACTGGTGAGCCACCCTCGGACCACGTTGGCGGAGGCCCCAGCTGTCGTCATCCCTTCCCTCTCATCACCGACCATGCAGGCGCTCGCAGTCTCGAGATCACTCTCTTCCACCTTGCGCTCGTAACCCGCTTGGAGCGGGTCCTGTTCCGCAGAAGCGTCGAAGCCGAGCAGCAAGAAATACCCATTTTTTCTTGAATCAATGAGTGCCAGTGGAGGACTCGTTGTCAGGTTGTGATAGACAGAAGACGGGGGAGCTTCCATCACCATCCAGGCCAATCCAACCGCTCCGATGCCAACCACCATCAGCACAACACAGGAGAGCGCCAACCCCAAACACAACAAGGCAATTGATCGCGTCGTCGAAAAACAGGACCAGATAAACGACGAGATGCCAATGCGGACCCGCGCCACTCTGGCGGCAAACCGAGGGCGCGGTCTTGGCGACGCCAAACGATCCTGCGTGCGAACCTGGCTTTTCTCTCCCGTTGAGTCGAAAAGGACATCAACAGCCGACGCAGCGACCGAGAGCGCAGGTTCTGGCTTCAAGTGACTGGATTCGACGCCGGAATCCCGCCACGTTGCGGGAGACGATGGGGGAAGATTCACAAAGGTGATCGATTCACTCGCCCGAACCCATTCCGGTCTCGTATCTTCCTGAAGAACAACCTTTTTCACGACGGGGGCTACCGCTTCAACGACAGGGGCTACCGCCTCAGAGGGAGGCGATTCCCATCCACCACTACGCGACAGCTCGGCGACCGCCTCAGGAGATTCCTCAACCAGCGGTAACGGAGCCGGCGGAACGACTGGACCCTCCCCCTTCTCCTTGTCCCAATTTCGTTTCTTTTCAGATGGACGATGTGGCTGAACCTCGGCCTCGCCAGTGCTCCAATGCGACAGTGGATCCATCGAGGCGGGAGATACCGATGGCGCATCACTTGGCGCTGCGAAGCGCGAAGGAACCGCTGAGGCCTGGAACAGTGTGATGGGTATTTCATGGTGCTCTGTGGAAACCGGTTCAGGTGCGGGTGGTGTTTCCTGAATCACCGCTGGACGTGAAGGCTCCGGAGCGGAGGCTTCCGGAAATGGCACCACGGGCTGTGGCTCCATAAGAGACGGGAACGGAACTGGTTCAGATTCACGAGCGGGTTCGACCGGCTCTGACAGAGGCGGCACCGGAAGGTCCACCTTGAAGGAGCTTGGGGTGTCGCTCGAAAAGGTCGGTGACTCCTTTGGCCGAGAGGGTTCTTCCGAAAGAAGGACCGGCGTTGGCCATGGGAGATCGGGCTCTCTGATCGCATCTGTTTCTGCAATTGAATCACTCACTTCACCCAAGGTCGAAGGTTGAGCCGATGACAACGGCTCGGGATCGCTGAATGAGACGGGCGGTTCTGGAGTTGATGTAATGGATGAGGGGGAGATCTCTGGGTCTGGCACGGATTCTGGTCGAACTGATTCTAAGTCCTTTGCATCCTGTGAAATCGCATCCGGCTTGGAGAATGCGGCAGGCGAGCTCGATGACAAAGTTCCTGCGGCAAACTTCCATGCGCCGTCGAACACGGCGTTCCATGAAAATGGGACCGTGGACGAGGAATCTGCGGTAGACGGGGCCGGGACTTCGGGCTCTGGAAGTACCGCGGGAATTGTTGACGGCTCCGCTGCAAAGATCGACTCACTAGGCTCCGTCAGATCAAGCGCAGGAGCTGGACTCGACAACTGATCTGATACAAGTTCAGGCTGAGTGGTGGCGGACGGGGCAAGGACGGATTCACCGCCAAATAGTGGTGCTCCAGCCGATTGAGCTAACGGAGCCGTCGACGGGGCCGCTTCCTCAATCCTGATGGTGGAGGTCTCTATCTGCTCCCAGGGCATGGGAGAAGATAATCCCAGCGATCCGACGGAAGAGGTGATGACTTTCCCAACGTCCGCAGTTAGCTCCTCTGAGGAGCTAGGGGTAAGCCCCTCATCCACAAAGGGCGAACGTTCGACAATCGGATCCCCCATCCCATCATCACGATATCCACTCGCCGGAAACGGCGGCTCGGCCAATATCGATGGCAACATTTCCTGATCGAGGCGATCGGCCTCCTGGATTGGCCCAGTAGATTCGGACGGCGGAACCTCCAGTTCATGTGGAGCCAAACCGACCGGTGCCGGGTCTATCAAAACGTCCGGAACATTGAGCGATTCGATGACGGGATTCGACGAAGTGGGTG